>Ga0307372_10002244_pt1 | contig 32335 bp, 33 predicted proteins | sample OX1MG_FD_202533 | JGI IMG/M metagenome (GOLD analysis project Ga0307372, IMG submission 202533) | Soil microbial communities from Risofladan, Vaasa, Finland - OX-1 | ecosystem: Environmental > Terrestrial > Soil > Coastal area > Acid sulfate soil | place: Finland: Risofladan, Vaasa | collected... | reverse complement strand
ACGGTGGTCCATGCCGAACGGGCGTTCCCCCTTGTCGACGCGGAACCCGCGGTTCATGGGCCATATCAAGTCAAAGATGCCAAGGCACTCACGGTGTCCGTTGATTTGAATAGAGCTCCCCCTCCCCTTGGCCCAGGAGCAGTCGACAGGATCACAGGTGTGATCGCCTCCGAGATCGCGGGTCAAATCCGGTCCACAGTGGCGCCCGAGAAGTGGGAGTACGTGATCGGCCTTCTGAAGGAGGACCTCCTGGGCGAAGGCACCTCGGGATAGGAACTTGCTTTGCAAGTAGTCAGTGAAGCGCGTAGCCACTGGCCCTCCCTTTTCGTTCGTTGTTCTTGATCGATCAGGCTGGGCCTCTATTTGTCAACAACGTCCGTGGGTATCCCAGCTAGCAGTACAACGAAGGGCCGAGCCCCCAACGGAAGCGCCCGGCCCTTCGTAAATCTGTCGCTGAACGGGAGTTCAGCGTTCGTAACTATCGACGTTCAATGTCGATCCTCGAGCTCACGATCGACCTGAAGGTCGTCAGCCAAGGTCAGCGATGAAGGCGGCCAGGCTGTTCGGAAAGCTTCCACCAGTGATCTCTGCATTGGTGTCGCCGCCACTCGGCAGCGTGTTGTAGTCGAAATAGCTCGCATACCCAACCTTGTTGGCGGGATTCTTCATCCAGGCGATCATGTTGTTGACATACAGCGGGTCGTCACCCAACCCATGCCCGTCCGTCCGGATCGCAACCCCCCATTCGGGAACGGCGATCGGCTTGCCCGTGGCCGCCGCAAATTGGCTGGCCGCCGTCAGGGCCGGGAGCGATGTTGAGTTCCAAGCGTTGGCCGGGGTCTGCGGGGTGGCCCACGACTGGTCGTAGATGTCGAGCCCGATGTAGTTGACGTAGGCATTGCCCGGATAAGCATCGGCGACCGAGTAGCCGCTAGTGGTGAACGCAGCGGCATCGGGATTCCATACGAACTGGAACGCCTGGCCCGGCACTGATCGCATGGCGGTCACGATCTGTTGGAAGTAGACCGCGTAATTGACTTCGGCCGACGGTGTGAGCGCCTGCCACGCATACCAGTTTCCGTCGAACTCCCAGCCGAGCCGGAGGTAGGCGCTGGCGTCACCGGCAGCCACCAAGGTCTGGGCCAGGGTGACGAAGTAGCTGTTGTAAGCGCCGGTAGCCCCGGCGGCCAAGGTTGCAACTGGCACATTGTTGGCGTTGGTCGGGACCATGGGCACCCCCAGCGACAGCGTGTAGCCGGAGCCACTCCAGGCACTCGTTAGCCACGAGAGGCTTCCATTGGCTCCGTCCATTCCCGACCATCCGCTACTGGCCGGAAGGTACTCGGAGGCGATGGTGGGCGCCGTATGGGTGGCACTTGCGAAGGCCCTCACGCCGCTGGGATTGGCCGGACCGACATACGCACCTTCCAGAAATGAGCCAGTTGGGCTCGTGGTCGGCGGTGTGGTCGGGCCGGCGCCGACAGGACCTGACGTCCCGGTGGGCGGAGTCGTGGGCGACTTGGTCGCCTTGGTCGTGAATGTGGGGAACCCCGCGGCGGTGCCGTCAGTCTCCACCAACGTGTAGCCAAGGGTTGGCGGGCTGATGATGATACCTGTGACGCTCTTGCCCCTGCCGCCAAGAGAGCCGTAGAACTGGGCTTCACCGAAACTGAAGATCCCACCATCGGACGCCACCAGCCAATAGCCCCTTCCATCGGGGGTGGCCGCCATGCTCACGATGGGTTGGTTCAATTGAATGGCGCCGGTCGACCCGGAGAACCCGGCGTCACCGAAACTAAAGATCCCACCATCGGACGCCACCAACCAGTAGCCCCGTCCATCGGGGGTGGCCGCCATGCTCACGATGGGTTGGTTCAAGTGGATCGCGCCGGTCGACCCGTAGAACCCGGCGTCACCGAAACTGAAGATCCCACCGTCGGACGCCACCAACCAGTAGCCCCGTCCGTCGGGAGTGGCCGACATGCCCACGATGGTTTTGTTCAGGTGAATGGCGCCGGTCGACCCATAGAACTGGGCGTCGCCGTAAGAGAAGATGCCGCCGTCTGACGCCACCAGCCAATAGCCCTGTCCGTTGGCGGTGGGCGCCATGCCCACAACCGGCATGGAGGGCCGGACTCCGGAAAGGGGTGGGGACCCGAACACCGGTGCCCCGCCGTAGGACGCGATGGCACCGACAGCGGTGACGGTCCAGTAGCCACCGCTCGGATCGGCCGCCATCAAGCGGCCGCCGCTGTAGGCCGACGAGGACGTGTTGGCTGGGGCGCCGGCCGCCGCCTGGCTCAAGCCAATCTGCCCGAAGCTCATCGTGGCGACCAATACACCGCAGATGGCTGAAAGGAGTGCGATGCGCCGTGGTCGACGTGCCCTCGTTGCCACAACCGGTTCGCGATTCCTGCCTGATTCGCGATTCCTGCGCATATTTCCCCCTCGATCCCGAGACGCGCGGGGTCGCTGGAAATAGCTGCGCTTCGATCGCTACTTTCGGCAACCCAGCCGACTCAGAGAGCCCCGTTGGCTTTGCGTCCCCCCCTCGCGGGAGGTTTGCCTTTTCGTTTTGCTGACGTTCAAAAGAACGCTGACAGTGAGATCGGCATCTATCGGTAAATACTTGACGACCGCTCAAGACGCCCAGCAAAAATCTCCGCGTAAGTGCTTCACAAAGTTGAACTTGTCTCGGCATTGGACCTTGCGTGCGTTCCAACAAATGGTCGTTTCGATGATCGTCGGATACCCAGCACCACTGGATCCGCCACGCCAGCCGGATACGCCTCCGACCTGCGGTTTCTCCTACCGAAGCCATCCTCATCCATGAGAGCGGAGGCCGGAACGGTTGAGTGACCCTCGTGGATATCTGAGCCGGGACCCACACCAACGGCGTTCGTCGAGCGGCCCGCCTCTCGAGGTCATCCCGGTGACTGACGTCCTGGCTGCCCACCCGCCGAAGATCTGCACCCAGGGCTCGATCACCCTGCCCCCCGACGCCGGGGCCAAGTTCCGCCAGAACTTCGCCCATGAGACCGACGAGTGGCATCGTGCCTACGCCACCCTCCGGAACTCGAACGAGGGGATGAACGGCTTCATCAAGGATGGTGCCAGGGAGGCCGTGGACGACCCGGAGCGCCGCCGCATTAGGGGTGTCGCCGCCCAGAGTGTGCTGGTGGCCTTCCAGTTGTTTGCCGCCAACATCCGCAAGATCAATGAGTTCCTGACCAGGAAGGCCTCTGGCGAGAAGAAGTTTCGCAAGCTCCGGGCCCGGCGGAAGACCAGGTCGCTCACGACGTGGGCTCCGGCGTCGACGATGTTGGTCTCCGCCACAGTGGATGACGCCAGCGCCGACCCGGATCCTCCCTTGACCGCCTGAGAAAGGCGATCTCCCGCTGAAGTGACCACCCCGGTGATTCCGTCGCGCCCGGGGGTCAGTCCTGAGTGGACCCGGACAGGGGAGGAATCTGTCCACGTCGGCCCCCGGCGTCCGGACCGCCCCGGCGGAGGGCCAACTTCCCTCCCGAACCCCCGGACGGGCCCGTATGAAGAGGGTTTTGTCGACGCGACCCGACGAGTTTTGTCGGTACCCCAGGGTGGGCGAGGGGGGACTTGAACCCCCACATCCTTTCGGACACAGGAACCTGAATCCTGCGCGTCTGCCAATTCCGCCACTCGCCCGAGCGACTGAATGAGATTACCCGAAGAACCTGGGCCTTCCTACCAGGGGATTCGTGACGGAGTCATGCGCTGGTGAGGACAATTCCGTAGTCGGGGTCCCCGAATGACGACAGAACCGGCCCTACCTACGATGACGACGTTGGCACAGATAGGCTGTGACCAGCATGGGACTTCAGAAGTTCGAAGGGCGCCTCGAGCGCATTGTCGATGGCACGTTCTCCAAAGCCTTTCGGGGTGAGTTGCATCCCGTGGAGATCGGCCGTCGCCTCACCAGAGAAATGGACCTCCGGCGTCGGCTGGGCGTTCATGGCTTGATCGCGCCCAATTACTTCGAGGTTTCCCTGTCGCCGGCCGAATTCGGGCGTTTTGAGAGCTTCATCGACGCCCTGGTCAGGGAGTTGGAGGAAGCGGCTCGGGAGCATGCCCGTGCCGAGGACTACGTGTTCGTCGGGCCGGTGACCGTGACCGCCATCGAGGACCCGGGCCTGCGCCGGGGGCGTTTCTCGATCCTGTCCGAGGTCCGGGAGGGCCCCTCAGGCCTCTCGACGGCATCCATCGTGCTGGCGGATGGCGAACGGATCGTCCTCGGGCCCGAGGCCATCACCATTGGCCGGCTGCCCGAGAGCACCGTCGTCGTCACCGATCCCAATGCCAGTCGGCGTCACGCCGAGATCCGGCGGGTCGGGAACGACGTGGTGGTGGTGGATCTCAATTCCACCAACGGCACCCGGGTCAATGGTGCCGGCATCCAGGAGCGCAAGCTGGCTGATGGCGACGAGATCGTGGTCGGAACGACATTTCTCCGATTCGAGACGTCGTGATGGCGGCAGGCTCCTGATCCCATATGCACCTGTATCTCGTCTTGATTCCAGGGCAAACCAACAACGCACCCGTGCTTCGTGCCCTCGAGTACGTGGTCATACTCCTGCTGTGGCTGTTCTTCATGTGGGTCGTCCGAGCGGTGTGGGTGGAAGTCCGCCCGCTGAAGCGGAAGCGGCGTCGCGAGAAGGATGACGACATCGATCCCGCGATTGCCGGGAAGTCGCGCAAGGGGAAACGGCTCCGGCTCCATGTCGTGCGTCCCGAGGACCACACGGGAACAACCTTCGAAATAGGTGCCGAAGTCACGGTCGGGCGGGCAGCCGGATGCGGCGTCCCGATCGACTATGACACCTTCGCGTCCAATCTCCATGCTCGCTTGTTCAGACTGGATGGGGAAGTATGGGTCGAGGACCTGGGCTCGACCAACGGTACCTGGGTGAACACCGAACGGATCCTCGAGCGAACTCGGATCGAAAAGGGCGACCTCTTGCAAGTAGGCGGCACCGTATTCGAAGTCGGTAAGTGAGATGACGGTCCTCCGGTCCGGTTCGGCGTCCGACGTAGGGTTGGTCCGGTCGACCAACCAGGATCTCGCCCTCGAGACCTCCAGTCTGTTTGCGGTGGCTGACGGCATGGGCGGCCATGCTGGCGGCGAAGTGGCGTCACGGCTGGCCATCGACGCACTGACCGCGGCCTTCGGCCGCCAGCCCACCGGGGTCGGATTGGCCGACGCCGTCACATCGGCCAACGCCGTAGTGTGGGCGCACAGTCAGGAGAACGCCGATCTGCGGGGGATGGGAACCACCCTGACCGCGGTGGCTCTGGTCGACGAGGGCGGGCACGATGTCCTGGCACTGGTCAACGTGGGCGATTCGCGCTCGTACCGGTTTCACGACGGCGAGCTGACCCAGATCACCAAGGACCACAGCCTGGCCGAAGAGATGGTCCTCAGCGGCGAGCTGACTCCGGCCGAGGCGGCGTTCCACCCCCACCGCCACATCCTGACCCGGGCCCTGGGAGTCTCACCCGACGTCGACGTCGACGTGTGGCGGATCCGGCCGATCCGCGGCGAGCGCTTCCTGCTCTGTAGCGACGGCCTGACCAACGAGCTGGGGAACAACCAGCTCATCGAGGTGCTGTCGACGGTGGCGGATCCCCAGGCCGCGGCCGACCTCCTGGTTCGCGCCGCCCGGACCCATGGCGGGAGCGACAACATCACCGCGGTGGTCATCGACGTCATCGTCGGGGACGAGGACACCGGGTCGGTGCCGGCCGTGGCCACGATGTCGCCGGCATTCGTCGACCCGACCGGCTTGGCCAGCGACGGCGTCTCCACCCCTCAGCCACTGGCGGTTCCCGAGATCAACATCCCGAACCGCCGGGACCGGAGACGGGCCAAGCGCCGGGAACGCCGACGGGACCGGGGCCGGCGGTTGATCACGTTCCGGACCCTTCTTTTCATGGTCCTGTTCGTCGCCATCGTGGGTGCCGGGTACTACTCGGTGCGGTGGTACAACACCAACTCGTACTACGTCGGTGTCAACCACAATGAGCTGGTCATCTACCAGGGCCGGATCGGTGGCTTCCTCTGGTACAAACCGGTCGAGGTCCAGCGCACCGGAGTGACCACCGCCGACGTTCTGGCCACCTACCTGCCGGAGATCGAAGCCGGCGTACCGGAATCGACTCTGGCCAAGGCGCAGAACTACGTCACCAACGTGAGGAAAACCGCCAACCCCACCACCGTCCTTCCGACTCCGAACACGACCGCCCCAACCACGACCACGACGACCACCGTCCCGGGGACGCCCTGATGGAAAAGCGCATCCGCAGGCTGGGCATCTTCATGCTGCTGTGTCTGGTGGCTCTCTTCGTTCAGCTCAACAACATTCAGGTCCTGAAAGCCAATTCGCTGGCCACCAACCCGCAGAATCCCCGCATCCAGCTCGCGGCGCGCAACCAACCTCGCGGCGACATCGTGTCCGCCGATGGCGTCACCCTCGCCACTTCCATGCCGGCCAAGAGCGGCTACTACAAGTACCAGCGGGTCTACAACCCGAACACCGCGGTGCTGTTCTCACAGATTGTGGGATACGACTCCATAAAGTACGGCAACTTCAACGGGGTCGAGTCCGAGTACAACAGCTTCCTGATTGCCCACAACCGGCCGGCCAAGTCGTTGCGGGATCTTCTGACCAATCAGACCGTGGTTGACAATGTCACCCTGACCATCAATTCCAATCTGCAACGCGAAGTCGCTCAAGCCGTCGACAACGGCGCCCCCGGTGTGAACGGAGCCGCGGCGGTGGTTCTCGATCCCACCACCGGCGCCATCCTGGCCATGTACTCGAATCCAACCTTCGATCCGAACCCGTTGGTGTCGACCAACCTCAACACCGAGACCGCCTTTTGGAATGCCGAGGTTGGCCTGCCTGGGAACCCCCTTCGCGCCGGCACGTATAACCAGATCTTCCCACCCGGCTCGAGCTTCAAGGTAGTCACCACCTCTGCAGTCCTACAGGGTCGCCCGGACCTCGCCGCCATGGACTATCCGCAGGAGTCGAGCATCCCGCTTCCCCAAAGCGGCGGCCAGAGCCTCCACAATTATGGCGGGGAAACCTGCGGCGGATCGCTCGAAACGCTTTTGGTGGTGTCCTGCGACACCGGATTCGCCACCGTCGGCCAACTGCTCGGTGCCCCTGCATTGGTCAACCAGGCCCAGGCCTACGGGTTCAACCAGCGCATCCCGCTCGACGTTCCCTCCGACACGGTGGCCGCCTCGAAGATCGGCTCGGTGGCGGATTTCTCTTCGTCCGGAAAGGACGGGGTACCCGGTCTGATGAAATCGGCCATCGGCCAACAGACCGTGTTCGCTTCGCCACTGCAGATGGCCATGGTGGCCGGCACCGTGGCCAACGGCGGGGTGGAGATGACCCCCCACGTGATGGCCCAGATCCGCGACTCACAAGGGAATCTGGTGGAGTCCTACTCGCCGAAGCCGTGGATGAGAGCCATCTCGAGTCAGACCGCCACCACCCTCACTACCTTCATGCAGGGTGTCGCCACCAGCGGTACCGCGGCCGGATTGTTTCCGGCGGGCTGGAACGTGGCGGCGAAGACGGGAACCGCCGAGCTCGGGAACAACCCGAGTGCGCCCACCACCGACTGGTTGATCGCCTTCGCCCCGAATGGCGCCTCAAAGATTGCGGTGGCGGTGGTGGTCCCGAATCAATCGGCTCACCAGACCGGCGCCGGAATCTCCGGTCCGATCGTTGCGCAGATCCTCGGCGACATTTTGGGAAACCAGCCAACCTCAGGCGGCGGGTAATGAGATCATCCGACAATCAGAATCGTAGGAATAGGCTTTGACCCACATGGACGAATCCCAGGCACCCCGCGTCTTCTCCGAGCGGTACGAGCTGAACCATCTGATCGCCCGAGGCGGTATGGCCGAGGTGTACCGCGCCCACGACCGTCTCCTCGACCGACCGGTGGCCCTGAAGGTCCTTTTCCCCGAGCTGTCGGTGGACCGGTCATTCGTCGAGCGCTTCCGGCGGGAGGCCCAGGCCGCGGCCAACCTGTCCCATCCCAACATCGTGCCGGTGTTCGATTGGGGTGAAGACTCGGGGGCGTACTTCATCGTCATGGAATTCATCGACGGGCGGCCCCTTTCCTCCATCTTGAAGACGGCCGGCCCGCTGTCGGCTGACCGGGCCGCCGATATCGGCTCCCACGTGGCCGCCGCGCTGGGTTACGCCCACAAGCACGGTGTGATCCACCGTGATGTCAAGCCCGGCAACGTGTTGATCACCGACGAGGGCCAGGTGAAGGTGACCGACTTCGGCATCGCCCGGGCCATCAACACCGAGGAGAGCCTGACCCAGACCGGTGCGGTGATGGGAACCGCCACCTACTTCTCCCCGGAGCAGGCCGAAGGCATCGGGGTCGACCCCCGAAGCGACATCTATTCGCTCGGCGTCGTCCTCTTCGAGATGGTGACCGGGCGCGCCCCGTTCCTGGGGGACACCCCGGTAGCGGTCGCCTCCAAGCATGTGCGGGACATCCCGCCGGTTCCCCGGGAGATCAACGCGTCGATCCCCCCCACCTTCGAGGCCATCATCCTCAAGTCGATGGCCAAGGACCCCAACTTCCGCTACGCCACCGCCGAGGAGCTCCGGGCTGATCTGCTGCGGTTCAACGAGGGCCGATCGGTGCTGGCCATGAACGACCCGACCGCGATGCAGGCGGCCCTGGGAGCCACCCAGGTGGTCGGGGCGGTGGCCGGCGCCGATGTCACCCAGGCGATCTCGGCCCAGTCGCGGGACGGTGCGGGTGGACCGGGTGACAACGGCATTGCCGACGCGGGCAAGGAGCGGAATCGGACCCGAACCTACGCCATCGTGCTCGTCGTTCTGCTGGTGATCCTGGCCATCGTCGGGGTGCTGCTGGCCCGCCAGCTCGGGTATCTGGGGGGCGCGTCGTCGTTCAACCTTCCCAACGTGGTGGGGAAGACCCAGGCCCAGGCCACCGCCACGTTGAGGGGCGACGGTCTGACCGTCTCCTCCAATCCCCAGGCGACGACCCAGTACGCGCCGGGCACCGTCCTGAAAACCGATCCTGCCGCCGGCGCCCTGGTGAAGAGCGGGAACAACGTGACGCTCACCGTGGCCGCGGCTCCGGCCGTCGCCAAGACAACCGTGCCGGCCGGCATCACCAATACCGACGTGAACACGGCCGAGGGGATACTGACCCAGGCCGGGTTGCAGTTCACCGTCAAGAACACCCCCAACAACGCCCAGCAGGGCCTGGTGCTCAGCGTCGACCCGCCCTCCGGGTCGTCCATCAACAAGGGCGCCACGGTGACGTTGACGGTCTCGTCCGGGCCCAATGCGGTGACCGTGCCCTCGGTGGCCGGACTCAGCCAGACCGCGGCGGCGAATGTCCTGGGCAACCGGGGTCTGACGCTTTCCGGGACGACGAACCAACCCTCGTCGCAGTACCAGGCGGGTGTGGTCATCGGGTCAGATCCCGGAGCCGGCGCTTCGGTGCAGCCCGGTTCGGGGGTCACCCTGATCGTCTCATCGGGTTCGCCGCCGACATCGACCACGACGACGCCGACATCGACGACGACGACGCCGACTTCGACCACCACGACCCCATCTACGACAACCACAACGTCGGGTCTCCTCAGACATACCAAGTAGCGGGCTTCTGAGGATTTGGGCGCAGCTTGATCCGTTAGGTTGGGCCGGTGACATCCGCCGTCAGGTGGCGATCGGTGCTTCAAGCGGAGACGAGGCGCGGCGCGGAGCCACTTCTCATGGCCCTCGTCTGGTGCGCCTTGGCGTGGTTCGTTCTGTGGCAGGCCACCATCTCGCCCCAACTGACGTGGCAGGATTCTCGGGCGTATGTCGCGGTTGGCGGGCACCCGTTGTGGAGCACGGCATTCTGGGCGGGAACGTATCCCCCGCTCGTCCCGTTGCTATGGAAGGTCACCGGGTCGGCATCCGGGTTCGTTGTCGCTCAGGCGCTGCTCGCCCTGCTTGCCTGGGGATTTCTCTCGTGTACCGTTAGCCGGGTCCTGTCGACATCTCTTGGCCGACTGGCAACGTTTGCAGTTGTGCTCGGCTTTGCCACAGTGACGCCGGTTGTGTTGTGGAACAGATCGGTTCTCTCCGAGTCGGTGTCCTTGAGCTTGGTGGCGATACTCTTCGCCGCGTTCATCCTCCTCACCCGACGCCCTTCGTGGCCGAGGGTGGTGATGGTGGTCGCCACTGCGGTGGCGATGGTCTCCGTACGGGACTCGCTGATTTGGACCGTGGGCGGTCTGGCTGTGTGCTCCGGCATCTATGCAGTTGTCGCCTCCCGCAAGGACCCGCACATTGCCGTTCTGTCCGCAGTCCTCGGTCTGTCTCTGGTGACGGTGGCCGGCCTCGCCAGTTGGGGGGTCCAGTACTCGAGGCGGGAGATCCTCAGTGTCGATACCGTCCTTGCCGTCCGTGTGTTCCCCTACCCACCGCGTGTGGCGTGGTTTGCCAGCCAGGGGATGCCTCAAGCCAGGGAAGTCGACAGAGTGGCACAGCGGACCAAGCCAGCACATCCGGGTCAGGCCAAGTTGGTGGCGATCTCGGATACCGATCCAAGTTTTGGGCCTCTCGTCCGTTGGGAACAAGAAGATGGGCCGTCTACCTACGCGCGGTGGGTGATCTCGCATCCGGCATACCTTGTCACCGAGCCCCTTGTCCGCCCTGAGCGGTCCTCGAACGACGCCAACGGAAATATCGCCGCGTACGCAGGGAGCAACCGGGTCGATTCGCCCTTCACCATGGTGTTGTGGCCGACCTGGTGGTGGCTTCTTCCAATGGCGGTCGTCGCTGCCCTGACCGGTGCCGTCTCCGGCGTGTGGCGCAGCCGAACCTGGAAGATCGTTGCTGCGCTCTCGATCATTGGCATTCTCGAGATGGTTGTTTCTTGGAACGCCGATGGGCAAGAAGCCGCGCGGCACACCATCGAGGGGTTTCTTGAGGTCCGGCTGGGCGTACTGATACTCCTGCTATTTGGGTTGTTCAGTATTCGGGGACACCTGGTTGACCTCCGTGGGCGGGTCAGACGCGCACGGCGGAGGCGAGGAAGTTCGACAGCAGCGAGGGTCCCGACGGCGTGAGGATCGACTCGGGGTGGAACTGGACCCCCTCGATGGGGAGCTGGCGATGGCGGAATCCCATGATCACCCCCTCCGCGGTGGTGGCGGTGACCTCCAACACGTCCGGCAGCGTGCTCGGCTCCACCACCAAGGAGTGGTAGCGGGTGGCGACGAAAGGATCGGGAAGACCCTCGAACACCCCCGTCCCGTTGTGATGGATGGACGACGTCTTGCCGTGCATCAGGGTGGGGGCGGCGACCACCTCTCCTCCGAACACGTGACCGATGGATTGGTGCCCCAGGCACACCCCCAAGATCGGGTAGTCCCCGCCCAACTCGGCGATGACCCTCTCACTGATGCCCGCATGCTCGGGCCGTCCGGGCCCGGGGGAGATGAGAATGGCGTCGGGTGAATCGGCCCGGATACCGGCAATATCGATCCCGTCGTTTCGAAAGACCACCGGATCGGCCCCGAGCTCGCCGAGCTCCTGGACGAGGTTGTAGACGAACGAGTCGTAGTTGTCGATGACCAGCACCCTGGGGCCCATAGCTCCACCAGGGTACCGGTCGATCACCCGGATCTCCCCCGGCCCCAGCCGATCAGAAAGGCTGGCTATCCTGGCGGCCATGGCAACCAAGGCCAAAGCCGGTCCCGGGAGGGCCACCAGGAAGGGACGGTCCGTCCGGGGACGCACCACCCCTCAAGCCTCGCGTGACACCGCCCACAGTGATCGCTACACCCCGCCGATCCCGAAGAAGGCCAAGGTCAGCCCCCGATGGATGGGGATCTCCATCATCGCCCTCTTCATCATCGGTGTACTGGTGATCATCCTCAACTATGCCGGCGTCCTGCCTGGAGGCGTCTCCAATTGGTGGTTGGTGGGAGCCATCGGCGCGATCTTCGGAGGCCTGATGCTGGCCACCCAGTACCACTAGCCGCACCGCACCGCACCGCCCGCCCGGCGAACGGCCCATTCAGACGCGAAGAACCGGCCCCGGGGGGCCGGTTCTTCATGTCAGGTCGGATGGGTGGAGCCTCGGTGGGGTGCCGAGGCCCGGGCCGCGGGTCAGCCCAGGCGCTCGATGATGGTGGCATTGGCCATGCCGCCGCCCTCGCACATCGTCACCATGCCGTACCGGCCGTTGGTGCGCTCCAGCTCGTTGAGCAGGGTGGCGATCAGCTTGGTGCCGGAGGCCCCCAGCGGATGACCGAGAGCGATTGCCCCACCGTTCACGTTGACCCGGTTCATGTCCGGGTGGTGCTCCTTCTCCCAGGCCAGCACCACCGAGGCAAAGGCCTCGTTGATCTCGATGATGTCGAGGTCGTCGATGGTGAGCTTGCCCCGGTCGAGGGCGATCTGGGTGGCGGCGATCGGTCCGGTCAGCATCTTGATCGGATCGCTGCCAACCACCGCAAAGCTGTGGAACCGGGCCCGGGGGGTGAGGCCGAGCTCGTTGGCCTTCTCCTCGCTCATGATGAGGGCGGCGGAAGCACCGTCGGTGATCTGGGAGCTGTTGCCGGCGGTGACCCGCCCGTTCTCGGGGCGGAAGGCCGGCTTCAGGTTGGCCAGCACCTCGACCGAGGAGTCGGACCGGATGCCCTCGTCGGCGGTGACCAGTTCGTCGGTGTCGACGCCGTTGTCGTCCTTGCTGGCCACCGGGATGATCTCCCGCTCGAACCGGCCTTCGGCGGTGGCCCGGGCGGCGTTCTGGTGGGAACGCACCGAGAACTCGTCGAGGTCCTGCCGGCTGATGTCCCACTGCTCGGCGATGAGCTCGGCGCCCTCGCCCTGCCCGACCAAGCCACCGCGCTCGGCGTAACGCTGCATCACCCGAGGGCCGAAGGGGAATCCGAGGTCCCGGACCACCGACGCGCCCATCGGGGTGCGGGTCATCACTTCGACTCCGGAAGCGATGACGATGTCATAGGCACCGGCCATCACACCCTGGGCCCCGAAGTGGGCCGCCTGCTGTGACGATCCGCACTGGCGGTCGATGGTGGTGGCGGGAACCGACTCGGGAAACCCGGCGGCCAAAGAGGCGTTGCGACCGACGTTGAGCGCCTGCTCACCGACCTGCATCACACAACCCATGATGACGTCGTCCACCAGGGCCGGATCGAGCTGGTTGCGCTCGATGAGGGCCTTCAGCGGCTCCGAGGCCAGATCGGCCGAGTGCCAGTTGCGGAACTTCCCGTTGCGCTTGCCTCCGGCAGTACGCACCGCATCGACGATCACCGCTTCGGTCATGATGGGACTCCTCTCTCGGTCCGGCGGAACCTCTGCCTGCCGGCCGTACCTACTGTTGCGGACCCTCCGTCGGTCCGTCAACTGCACGGGCGGAAAACTTGACCGCCTGGTCAATATTCTATCGAGGTCGGCCTCGGCGTCAAGCTCCGGCATCCGGGCAGGTCGGGGGGTTCCCGGGAAATCCGAGCGCGGTATCGACGGCGACCCACCCTTTCGCTACGGTCGGCCCGGTGAGCACCCGAGTCAAGGATATGGACCGCTGGTTGGGCAACGGCGGCATGGAGTTGATCGACATCGTGGGCGGGTCGTTCGACGACTACGGGGTCGACGGGGAGGACCTGGGCTGGGTGGTGGGGGCGTTCACCCCCTTGCCGGCGGCCTGCAACCCGCACGGCATCGTCCAGGCCGGGGTCCACAGCCTGCTGCTGGACGCCGCCATGAATTTCGGCATCAACGCCGCCCTCCCCGGGCGCGACCGGACCAAGGCCACCCTGGAGATGAAGATCGAGTGCATGCGGCCCGCCATGCTGGGAGAGTCGTATCGGCTGCGGGGCGAGGTCGTGCGCATGGCCCGCCAGGTCGCCTACGGCGAAGCCACCGTGCGGGACAACGAGGATCGGTTGGTCAGCCGGTCCACCGGCACCTTCATGCTCCACCGCCCGGAGCCGAAGGGTGCGAGCGGTGGGGAACGTCCGGTGGCCGCCACTGTCACCGACTGACCGGCAACACCGCGACTCCCCCTCGCGACGGGTCGATCCGACCGACGTCGCCGGCAACCGATACCGGTGGTACCCCGGATGTCCGCAGGAGCGGGTGGCCATGGATGCGACGGCAGCTGAGTTCAGCGTCTGCACCGCGTGTGAAGGACCCACCCAGCCCGGATTCGGGCTGTGCTTTTGCTGTTCGACACTGGTCGGCCAGCTGCAGATGCCGCTGGCCCCGGTGACCGCGGTCACCCCGTACCGGGTGGGCGACGAGATGCACCGACTGCTCCGCGGTTACAAGGACGCCTCGTCGGCCGATGCCCGATCGGCCTATCAGGCGCGGTTGGCTGGCATCCTCCGGCGGTGGACGGGTGAACACCTCGGGAGGTTGCTGGCCCGCACCGGAGGGCCGTGGGACCTCACGGTCGGGGTCCCCTCCTCCCACCGGCCGACCGGGACCCCGGTGGACACCCTGTTGCCGTCGGTACCGGACCTGGCTCGAACCCACCGACAGCTCCTGATGCGGGGGACCGAGCCCACCGATCACCTGGTCGCCTCCCGCCTCGGCTTCACGGTGCGCCCGCCTCACGATCCCGGGCATCGGGTGCGGGGGCTGCGTGCCCTGGTGGTCGACGACAGCTTCACCACCGGCGCCCGGGCTCAGAGTGCGACGGCGGCACTGCGGATGGCCGGTCTCCGGGTGGCGGGCGTACTGGTGGTGGGCCGGGTGGTGGCCCCCGAGACCGCGTCGTGGCAGAAGGCGTACTGGGAGTCGACCGCCGCGGTGAGAAGGGCAGCCCGCGCCCCGCTGGGGACCGATCATCGGCGACGCCATGCCGGATTACGGTTCTGACCAGCGGAATTGTGGCGAGAATGGCTGTGGATATATAGTTGGTTGTTACAAGCAGCTAGTAGGACGACCGGTTCTCCGGCATCCGCAGCTGACTCGACAGAGGGATTGGGCGATGGCGGACACCACCAGCCGGGCAACCCCGGGCACGACGGATACCAGGCACGTTCCGGGCCCGGCACCAGCGGCGGAATCCGGCTGTTCGGTTCCGGCCGCCCTGGAGCGGGCGCTGACCCAGGTGGCGAGGGCCATTCTCCATCTCGGGATTCCGCGGCATGCGTTGGCCGAGGGTGAATCGATCGACCGGGCCGGGTACTGGCTGTTGGTCCGGGTCTCCGAGAACGGGCCGGTCCGGCTTTCCGATCTGGCGGAAGCGGTGGGACTCGACCTGTCCACGGTGAGCCGTCAGATGCGTGCCCTGGTCAATGGTGGGTTGATCACCAAGGAACCCGATCCCCACGATGGGAGGTCGTCGTTCTTGAGCCTTTCCCCTCGAGGTGCGACCGTTCTGGAATCGGTTTCCGAAGCTCGTCGCCAGGCACTGGCGGATGCGCTCTCCGAGTGGTCGGACCACGAGCGCGCCACCTTGGCGACCGGGCTCTTCCGCCTGGCCTCCGGGTTGCAGACCCCGCCCAAGGCGGCCCGATGACGCTCGAGACGCCGCCCAGGCCAGTTGACGGCGCCGACACCCCGCCGACCACCCCGCCGCCGGTTCCCGGGGAGGGACTGTCCCATCGACAGGTCCTCATCATCTTCAGCGGCCTGATGCTGGGCATGTTCCTGGCCGCCCTCGACCAGACCATTGTGGGCACCGCCCTTCCCACCATCGTGAACAGCCTGCACGGGCTCAACCACATCAGCTGGGTGGTCACCGCCTACCTGTTGACCTCGACCATCTCCACCCCGCTGTACGGCAAGCTCTCCGATCAGCTGGGTCGCAAGGGGATCTTCCAGTTCGCCATCGTGATCTTCCTGATCGGGTCGGTGCTCGCCGGCCTCAGCCAGAACATGGGCGAGCTCATCGCCTTCCGCGGCATCCAGGGCATCGGGGCCGGTGGGCTGATGTCCATGGCCATGACGATCATCGCCGACGTCGTCTCCCCCCGGGACCGGGGTCGGTACCAGGGGTACTTCGGCGCCACTTTCGCCTTGTCGTCGGTGGCCGGTCCGCTGCTCGGGGGCGTGTTCACCGACAACCTGAGCTGGCGGTGGATCTTCTACATCAACATCCCGATCGGGATCGTGGCCCTGTGTGTGACCTCGGTGGTCCTCAAGCTGCCGTTCCGCCGGCAATCGCACGACATCGACTATCTGGGGGCGGTGCTGCTGATGGTGGCCATCACCGCCACCCTGCTGGTCACCGTCTGGGGCGGGACCCAGTACCCGTGGGGATCGCCGGAGATCGTCGCCCTGGGTGGCGCGGCCGCAATCTTCATCACCGCGTTCATCCTGTGGGAACGCAGGGCCTCCGAACCGATTCTCCCTCCCAATCTGTTCCGGGTGGGCATCTTCCGGGTGTCGTCGGGCGTCAGCTTCCTGCTGGCCATGGTGATGTTCGGCGCCATCATCTATCTGCCGCTCTATCTGCAGCTGGTTGACGGGGTATCGGCCATGGTCTCGGGACTCCTGTTGATTCCCTTGATGCTCGGGCTGCTGGTCGCCTCGATCGGCTCCGGCCAGATCGTCACCCGCACCGGCCGGTACAAGATCTTCCCGGTGGTCGGATCGGTTCTGGTCATCATCGGGATGTATCTGCTGTCCCAGTTGGGGCTGCACACCTCCCACCTGGTGATGAGCCTCTATGTGATCGTGCTCGGGGCGGGAATGGGCATGACCATGCAGATCATGGTGCTGGCCACCCAGAACGCGGTGGCGCCCACCCAGATCGGCACCGCCACCGCGGCCGTCACCTTCTTCCGTTCGCTCGGTGGCGCCTTCGGCACCTCGCTGTTCGGGGCCGTCTTCATCGCCGGCCTCGGTCACTGGATCCCGGTGCTGGTGCCGGGGGCGGCGGGCAAGGCCATCCACGTGAACGGGAGCTTCTCGATGAGCCCGACCCAGCTGCACGGATTTCCGGGTGCGGTGCAGCACGGAATCCTGGAGTCGTTCGTGCGGTCCCTCCATACGATGTTTCTGGTGGGTGTGCCCATCGCGGTGGCCATGTGCGTGTTGACGCTGTTCCTCCGGGAGGCGAAGCTCCGCACCCATTCCGGACTGGAGCGGCCCACCGAGGATGTGGCCATGACCGGTGACATGGCCGGCTCGGCCGACGCCGAGTTCGAAGAGGGAGCGCTCGGCACCGGCGTGGCCATCGGGTAGGCAGGCCGTGGTCTACGAGCCCGATCGAGTGCCGGTGTACTAAACCGGCACCATGCTGTTACGAGTCTTCACCGAGCCACAACAGGGGGCGTCCTATGACCAGCAGGTGCGGGTGGCCCAATTAGCCGAGCACCTGGGATTCGATGCCTTCTTCCGGAGCGATCACTTCCTGGCCATGGGCGACTCCGACGGCCTTCCCGGCCCGACCGACGCCTGGGTCACTCTGGCCGGCATCGCCCGGGAGACCAGCCGGATCCGTCTCGGGACCTTGATGACGTCGGCCACCTTCCGCCTTCCCGGTTTGCTGGCCGTCGCGGTGGCTGAGGTCGACGCCATGAGTCACGGCCGGATCGAGTTGGGCCTGGGATCAGGCTGGTTCGACACCGAGCACTCCGCCTACGGGGTTCCCTTCCCGCCGCTGGGCGAGCGGTTCGACCGGCTGGAGGAGCAGTTGGCCATCATCACCGGGATGTGGGCCTGCCCCCCCGGCGACCGGTTCTCCTTCCACGGAGACCATTACCAGTTGGAAGACTGCCCCGCGCTGCCCAAGCCGGTGCAGCGCCCGGGGCCACCGGTGATCATCGGGGGCCACGGACAGACCCACACCCCCCGGCTGGCGGCGACCTATGCCGCGGAGGTGAACGTGCCGTTCGGGTCGGCGACGGACACCGCCGCCCAGTTCCGTCGGGCCAAGACGGCCTGCGAGGACATGGGCCGCGATCCGGGCTCGTTGGCGTGCTCCGCGGCTCAAGTGGTGTGCTGCGGCCGGAACGAGGCCGAACTGGTGCGACGGGCCGATGACATCGGCCGATCGCTGGACGAGCTTCGTCAGAACGGCCTCTGCGGCACGCCCGACGAGGTGGTGGAGAAGCTGGCCGGCTTCGCCGACTTCGGCACCGATCGGGTGTACCTGCAGTTTCTTACCCTGGACGACCTCGAGCACCTGGAGCTCATCGGCCAGGAGGTGCTGCCCGCGGCTGGAGGGCTGGGCTGACAGTGTGCTCAGACCCCGTCGGCGGTCGACGTCAACTGTTCGATGCGTTCCAATGATTTCTCCATGTTGGAGCGGGTCGTCTCGGGGAGCCTCCCCAGCTTCAACAGGAGGCGTTGGTGGTCCTGGCTGATGTCCCAGCTCTCACGCACCCGGGTCCCACCCTCGACGGGCTCGAGCTCGTACCGCCAGATGCGCCCGGCCACGAACTGACCCATCACCCCCGCCGGCCGGGTCTGCCAGGCGATGCGTCGGTTCTCCTCGAACTCGATGACCGTGCTGACCATCGAGTAGTTGATGCCCATGTGCATCGACATGCCGAAGGCCGCGCCCAGGGACAGACGCGGGGGTGCGCCCCCCTTGGCCTTGATCACCGTGCCGGAGCCGTCGATCTCCGGGTGGCGGGCCACGTCGGCGACCAGGTCGAAGATGGCTTCGGGCGGGGCCGGAATCACCCGTTCCACCGAGACGACGTTGCCTTCCATCCGAGACCTCCGTCCGCTGCGCTCCCACTCGCCAGCAACCGGCCGGATTGGCCGGTTGCCGATGGCTGCAGCTTGCACCGGCGGCCCGGGGTGGCGCCAGTGCGGGGCTGGCGCGGGGGTTCTGAGGTTCAGACCGGGGGGCCTTCGGTCCGGAGTTTGTCCACCTCGCTCATGGCCTCGCGCAGTTGGCCGAGCCATTCGTCGCTGTGGCTCCCGACCAGCTTGACGCACCAGGCAAGGGCGTCCGACCGGGAACGGGCGATGCCGGCGTCGACCAGCGTGTCCAACACCCGGCGTTCCGGCTGGCGAAGCCGGGTCATGGCGGGGACGGCGATGTGGGTGAAGAGTTGGGCGGTGTCGCCGATCCTTGCCCCCCAGGCAACGTTGCGGCCGTACCGGCTCTCCATCTCCTGAGCGATCGCCACCCGCTCGTCGCGGGTCTCTTCCCGGAAACGGCTGATCCGGCCCTCGAGGGCGGCCTCGCGGCCCTGCTCGTCGGTCTGTTCGGGGGGGGTGAGCTCACCGATGATGGAGATCTCTTCGCGATCGATGATCACCTCCGGGGAGGAGACGAACCAATCGTCGGGGAGTCGTCCGGCCAACCAGCCCTCGGCGTCATCGGCGCTGGGAAGGTCGGCCTGCTGCCATCCACCCCGGCCACCGCGTCTGCCCCCCGGCCGGCCTCGTCGCCCGCCGAAATCCTCTCTGTAGGGACCTCTCATCGCTCGCTCCTTGCTCATATCTACATTACTTCATTACCTGATTACTAGATTACAAATCTACACAATAGCGGGTTCGGCTTTGCCGCCATGCAAAACCGATGCCGGTCCGATGGTGTCGGCTGGTCAGGGGGACTATCGCGGCGGCTCGGCAGCCAGCGGCGCGGGCCGGTCAGACCGAAGATCGCCTACCGGCCTGGCCACCAGGGCGCTCAAAGGACGCCGAAAGCCACCAGCGCCTGCCTGGTCTCCGATACGCCGGAGACCCGCAGGGCAGAGAACCCGGCGGCGACGGCTCCGTTGATGTTGGCGGTGTTGTCATCGAGGAACAGCACCCGCCCCGGCGATGTCCCCACCTCGCCGGCGACGTAGTCGAAAGCGCGGCGGTCCGGCTTGAGGAAGCCGATCTCGAACGAGAGGAAACGGATCTCGAACAACCCGACCAGCGGCCACCCTGCGAGGTGATCGTTCCAGTGCAGCACATTGGTATTGGAAAAGCACCCGGCCGGTACCCGGGCCATGACCTCGGTCACCAACGCTTCAGCCCCGGGCAAGGGCCCGGTCGGCCAGGTCCGGAACTCCTCCAAGAAGGCCGCCGGGGAGATCGACAATCCCCAGTCGTCGACCACGCCGCGGGCGAAGGCCTCATGCGAGCATGCACCACTCTCGAAGCTCCGGACCCAGGGACAGCTGAGCCAGCGATTCCAGAGCTCGTCGTCGCCGGCAATCCCGGAAAGCTCCCGCATCGAGCGGACTCCTCCCAACTGCAAGAGCACGCCACCGAGGTCGAACAGGACCATCTCGACGGCGTCGCTCATTCGCAACTCTACGTCGGCACCATTCGCAGCGGCGGGTCCCCGCCGGGATTGACGGTAGGTTGGCCCCGTGCAGGATGACTTCGTGCTGCTGGCTGGGTCGGCGAGCCGGAAGTTGGGCCAGGCGATGGCCGACTACCTGGGCTGTCCGCTCGGGGCGTCGGAGACCATGCGGTTTTCCGAGGGGAACCTGTTCGTCCGGGTGCTGGAGAACGTCCGGGGCCGCGACGTCTTCCTGGTGCAAGGGACGGCTTTTCCGGCCAACGACAATTTCATGGAGCTGTTGTTCTGGATCGACGCGCTGAAACGAGCCAGCGCGGCATCGGTGACCGCGGTGATCCCGTACTTCAGCTACGCCAAAGGGGACAAGAAGGACGAACCGAGAGTCTCCATCCGAGCCCGGGTCTGTGCCGACGCCATCGAGGCGGCGGGTGCCGATCGGATCGTCACCCTCGACCTGCATGCCCCTCAAGTCCAGGGGTTCTTCAAGGTACCGGTCGACGATCTCTATGCCCTTCCGGTGCTCTGTGACGCGATTGCCGCCAAAGGGCTCACCGACCTGGTGGTGGTGGCCCCGGATGCCGGGTACGCCAAGAAGGCCCGGGACTGGGCCGACCGGCTCGGGGCCCCGACCGCGATTGCCGACAAGCGCCGGGTGGACCACTCCGAGACCGCTGAGATCGTGGAGTTGATCGGCTCGGTGGAGGGTCGAACCGCCCTCATCGTCGATGACTTCACCATCACTGCCGGCACCCTGGTCGCCGCGGCCAGGGTTCTGGCCGACCGCGGGGCGACATCGGTGTACGCGGCGGTGAGCCACGGGTTGCTGGCCGGAGAGGCCAACCGGCGGCTCGACGACAGCCCGATCGTGCGCCTGTTCATGACCGACAGCGTCGAAACCCAGCCGGAGCCGCTCTCATCGAAGGTCGAGTCGGTGTCGGTGGCCCCGTTGTTCGGCGAAGCCATCCGCCGGATCTTCCGCCGGGAGAGCATCTCCGACCTGTTCCGATAGCCGAGAGGCGAGCTGTCCGAGGTGGCCTGCCGATCACCCGGTCGAGAACTACGCCGCCGACCCGAAGAACTGGCTCGACCCGAAGCTGAAGATGCCGCCATCGTTGGCGACGAATCGGTAGCCGTTCCCGGCTGGCGAAGCTTCCATGCCGACGATGGGTTGGTTGAGCTTCAGGCCTCCGGTCGAGCCTCCGAACGGGGCGCCGCCGAAGGAGAAGATGCCCCCATCGGCGGCCACCAACCAATACCCGTGGTTGATCGGATCGACCGCCATGCCCACCACCGCCCGGTTGAGGGGGGCCCCGCCCATCGAACCTTCGAACGGCGCGTTGAAGGCGAACACCCCGCCGTCGGAGGCCACGATCCAATACCCACCGGTTGCGGGGTCGACCGTCATGCCGACGATGGGCGCGTTCAGCGCCAGGCTTCCGGTCGAGCCGTGGAATGTGGCGTCACCGGCGGCAAAGATGCCGCCGTCGGAAGCCACCAACCAGTAGCCGTGGCCGTCGGGGGTGGAGGCCATGCCCACGATGGGGTGGGTGGGCGTCACTCCGGCCGCGGGCAGCGAGCCGTAGAACCCGGCGTCACCAAAGGCGTAGATCGAGCCGTCACGGCCGACCAACCAGTAGCCGTGGCCGTCGGGGGTGGAGGCCATGCCCACCACGGGTGCCGCCGGTGGCGAGGACAGGGCTCCGTACCCGGTCGAGACAAACCCGCAGGCGTCCACCTGACCCGCGGCATTGGCGATCCAGTAGCCGCCGTCATCGGGGCCGCCGGCCATGCCGGTCACGCTGCCGGGGGGCAGGAGCCCACAGGTGTGGGCAGTGCCGTAGAAGGTGAATCCTGGAGGTGGCGGATCTGCGTCGACCACGATCGACGTCGAATTGGTCAGGTCGGTGCATTGATTGGAGGAGGTGGGAGCCACCACCCCGTAGTACAGGTTGATCTGGTTGGCGGAGATCGGCAGCACAAAGGGTGCCAACGCCGAGCAACGCTGCACCCCGTCCACCTGGAGCACGGGCGCGGACGGCTGCGACCAGCTGGTGGCCGAGGGTGAACTGGTCTGCCAGACGTCGTAGCGGGTCACATCGTTGACGAGGGTCTCCGGCACGTTGAAGTACATGTACCACTGGGACCCACTCTGGAACACGTCCGGATTAGCCATGCACCGGTCCCCGGGGCCTCGATAGGCGGGATTCGACGAGAGTACGTTCCGGTTGGCATCCACGCTGGCCACCCCGATGATGCAATCGGCGCCGTAGTAGACCAGCCACCGCTGGGCTCCCGATGGCTGGAGGACAACTGACGGCGACGACGCGTCCAACCCGTAGGCGTCGGTGAAGATCAACTGCTTGAACGACCCCCAGCTCGCTCCATCGCTGGAGGTGGCGGACCAGATCTGGGTGGTGCATCCGACCCCACAGGACAGCCCGGTGAAGAACATAGTGAACAGGGAGGAACCGCCTATCGAGGAGATGCTGACCGACGGATCGTTGACTTCGGTGATCCCGAAGGAAACCTGGCTGGGGACGATGCTGGTGACCGGGTTCGACCACGGACCGTCGGGGGTGGGAGCGGTTCGCTCGAAGATGGTGTCCAGCTGGCCGGAATTGAGAGCTTGTTGGGTCTGCCAACCGCCGTACCACATGATGTAGCCCTGGCCATTGGGATTGGGGACGACATCGGGGGAGTAGATGTCACGCCCGGTGAACAGCAGGTTGCTGCCGGACGCACCGGCCGGCCCCGACGGGATGAGCGGCGCGATGATGGTCGCGGCCAGCACCATCCCGACCGCCGAGATCCCCACCTTCCACAGATGGACTCGCTTCTGCATGACCCCCCCGAGTTTGAAATGCCGCGTCACCCTAACGAAGATCGACCACGATATATCTTCAGCACGAATACCGGCCATCGAGCATCGGGCCAAGAAGCCCGATCCCCAAGGTCAAGGCGCGGGGGCGAGAGTCTCCTGCCCGGGCTCGAACCTCCGTACACGGGGAGGACCCGCGCTCGGACCAAGCCGGCTTGACCTGGTGATGGCCGACCCCCACACTTATCCGGGGCCCGCTCGGGCCGGGGGAGGAGCCGATGTCATGGGCACGTGGACCAGAGCCGAGCTGGAGTCGGCCTTCGAGGCGTACCAACGCCGGGCTGAAGAGGCAGGCCGCACCGGGAATTGGAAGAAATGGGCTGATCAGTTCACCGAGGACGCCACCTACATCGAGCATCACTTCGGGACGTTCACCGGACGGAAGGCCATCGCCGAGTGGATCAGCTCCTGCATGTCGGAGCACCCCGGAAACTCGATGCCCGAGTTCCCCATCGGCTGGTACGTCATCGACGAGGAGCGGGGGTGGGTCGTGTGCCAGGTCTTCAACCGGATGATGGACCCGGGGGACGGGACCGTGCATCAGGAGTACAACTTCACCCTGCTCAAGTACGCCGGGGATGGTCGCTGGTCCTACGAGGAGGATGTCTACAACCCGATGCGGTTTGCCGCCATGGTGGGAGAGTGGGAGAAGGCAAAGGCGGCCGCTTCCCCCGGGTGACGCATGAAGGCAAGTACCACTACCGGGCTGACGGTCGCGGTCGCGGCTCCCGGCCCGTGAAGCGGGTGTCGACGCCGACGATGTCTTCGGGGCTCAGGTCAATATCGCCGCCTCCATTGGCCACTTCCCCTGGCGCCTTGGAGGTCCTCGTCCTAGCGTCCGGTGAAGGAACGGCCGGAGAATGATCGAGGAGGGGTGATGGTGACGCCCGAGACGATGAAGGCATGGGCGGTGGACACCCCCGGTCCGGTTGATTCCCACCCCTTACGGCGGGTTGATCGATCCATTCCCATCCCGGGACCCGGCCAGATACGGGTGCACGTGCGGGCATGCGGGGTGTGCCGCACCGATCTCCATCTGGCCGAAGGGGACCTGCCGCCCAAAGAGCCATTGGTTATTCCTGGACACGAGGTGGTCGGCCTCGTCGACGGCCATGGCCCCGGGAGCACCCGCTTCGGGCTGGGGGACCGGGTCGGCGTCCCGTGGCTGGGCCACACCTGTGGGATCTGCCGGTTCTGTCTCGCCGGGCACGAGAACCTGTGCCTCCGGCCCCGGTTCACCGGGTGGGACGTCGACGGGGGCTATGCCGAGTACGTGGTGGTCGAGGAGGGATTCGCCTATCCGGTACCGGACGTCTTCAGCGACGAGGAGGCGGCCCCACTGTTGTGTGCGGGGATCATCGGCTATCGCGCCCTCCGGCGGTCCGAGCTTCCGCCGGCGGGCCGGCTCGGCATCTACGGCTTTGGCGGCTCGGCCCACCTCGCCGCCCAGATCGCTATCGCCGAGGGGGCCCGGGTGCATGTCATGACCCGGGCGCCGGACGCCCGCGAACTCGCGCTTGAACTCGGGGCGGCCAGCGCCCAAGGGGCCGACATTCCGCCTCCGGAGCTCCTCGACGCCGCCATCCTCTTCGCACCGGTGGGCACTCTGGTCATCCCGGCGCTGGAAGCCCTCGATCGCGGGGGGACATTGGCCATTGCCGGCATCTACCTCTCGGATATCCCCACCCTCGACTACGACAAGCACCTGTTCCAGGAGCGGTCATTGCGCAGTGTCACCGCCAACACCCGTCACGATGGGAACGAGTTCCTCGACATCGCCGCCCGCATCCCGGTCCGGGTCTCGACGACCGCCTATGGGCTCGACCAGGCGGATCAGGCTCTGGCCGATCTGGCCCACGACCGGGTCAACGGGGCGGCGGTGCTGGTCAACTCGACAGGCTGGTGACCTGCCTTTCCGCCGACCCCCGTTCTGTCCGGTGACGGCCGCCGAGCCCGGGACCCGGCCCCCATCGGGTGATCCATCGGCCCTCGTGGGGCCGCTTCACCAAGATTTCACTGAGAATCCGCTCAACCGTCAACCGTCGGTGAAGCTGATCTCATCCCCCCGGCGTACGTTGGTTTCGTGCTAGCGAAAAGACATTTCATCCGCTGATGACCCGGGTCTATCTCGATCAGATCACCCGGGAGTCCGGGACCACCTAGCGGGCAGATGGGTTCGTCGAATCGAATTCCGCAGAGCTATCTTCGATCGTTCGACCAACCGCTAATCGGACAGGGAGGATCTGTGAGAAATGACTACCCAAGCGCCCACCAACGTCCCTCCAATCGGCGATTGGAACCGACTCCTCGATGACCGAGTCACGGTGGTGACCGGCGGAGGCGAGGGCATCGGAGCCGCCATCGCCCAGCTATTCGCCGAACACGGCGCGCGTGTCGAGATCGCGGAGATCGATGGCGACCGCGCCGCAAGAGCGGCTGCCTCGATCAAGGCCGCAGGAGGGTCGGCACGGGCGCATGTCATCGACGTCACCGACGACGACTCGGTTGCGGCCTTCGCCCTCGACGTATTAGCCACGCACGGCCACGTTGACGTCGTCGTGAACAACGTCGGCGACTACCGGCCATTGGTTCGGTTTTCTGAATCGACGCCCGAGTCGTGGAAGGCAATGTACGACATCAATCTCCGTCACGTCTTTGCTGTCACTCATGCGTTCATCAACTCGATGATCCAGCAGGGAAGCGGGTCAATCGTCAACATCCATTCTGTCGAAGGGATGCGCGGCTACCCCGGCGATCCCGTCTACGGCGCAATGAAGGCGGCGGTTGCTCATTTCACGACGTGTCTCGCCGTCGGCGTCGGCCGAAACGGCATCCGAGTCAACGGCATCGGCCCCGATCTCACCCAGACGCCTCAAGTGGACTACCTCTCCGGCTCCGAGAATTCAGAGCACCTGTGGCCTTCGTGGGCGCCGGTGGGCCGTCTTGCCTGGCCTGAAGACCAGGCCCGGGTGGCACTGTTTTTAGCGTCGGACCTCTCGAGCTTCGTGACGGGTCACAACATCCCGGTCGATGGCGGCACGAAGGCCGGAGGCGGCTGGTTCTACTCCGCGGCGGCAAACCGCTTCACGAACCGTCCGACGACCCTGTAGGAGCCAACGTTTCAAATGGCACCGAATGGAGCATGATCAGCCGCCTGGGGTACCGACCCAGCGTGACGGTCGGGAAGGTCCCGAACCGCGATTCTTGATCGGCATCGGCTCAGCTCACTCGGTGCAGGGTGTTGTGGTCGGTGTGGGCAAACGGCTCATCGAACTCGTTCATCCGGAGCATGGTGACTTCGTCGTAGGACCAAGTGTCGGCGCCCACGGTGATGTTCACCTCGTAGCTCAGGGTGCTGGCGTGTTTGGCCAGATACTTGTTCTCTCCGATGCCGTACTGGGAGTCGCCCAACGCGGCCTTCAAGGTGAACTCGGTGGCGTCGGCGGCTGCGATACCCCCGGCCAGCGTCGTGATGCCCCGAGGGACGACGAAGCCCTTCATGACCTCGCCGGTCGCCGGGTCCCAGAGCCAGTAGCCCACCTCTGTGTGGAAGGGATTCTCCTCGTCGCCACGCCACATGGCGCTCTTGTAGTCAAGGCCATAGAGATGCTGGTCTCCGTTGTCGACCGGGCCGAATGGCTTCATCGTGCACTTCTCAAGGTAGGGGCTGCCTAGCACCTTCCCCTGGGAGTGCGAGAACGCTGTATCCAGTCCACCCTTGTCGCTCTCCCACTCTCCGACAAGCGATCCCAGCGGTCCCCATTCATCGGCCATGGCTAGTTCCTGTCTCTCGTTGGGTGATATGGGAGGCAGCCTAGGCCGCCGCGTGGTTGTTCATCCCTCAGACCCGGCGTTATACAGGTGATCCTTAGGCCCTGGGCTGTCCCCTATCGAACCACACTCACTGGGCCTCAGCGACTCCCTCGATGAGGTCGTCGAAGAGTTCGCGGCGGTCACTCTGGCCGCGCTGATCCGCGTGCTTGCGCTGACGTTTCGAGATCGTCACGAACTGCGGACCGGTCTCGAAGAACCCACACCGTTCACAGACGCTCTCGAAGACGCAGTCGAGTAGGGCGGGCCTCGTGCAGTGACCATTGGCCAGCAGCCGACGGTGGTCGTTCGGAGGCGCAGTCATGACGGCGGCGGCGGGGAGATGCGAGGCCATCTCTCGGTAGTTGACTTCGACCGCGTGGGTCACCCTGAAGTACTCGTCGGCCACGGTCTGGTCCGAGATGCGAGCGTAAGTGAGCGTCATGTCCATCGACCGGTGGCCGAGCAGCGCAGCAATTGCCTCGAGGCTCATGCCCCGGTTGATCGACTGGGTGGCCAGGGTGTGGCGCAACTGATGAGGGTGGACGTGACCGATCCCGGCTCGCTTGGCCACGGCGGCGACGTAGCGCTGGATGGTGCGCCTGTCGAACGGCTTCCCGTCGTCTCGCTCGACCAAGAATCCAGAACGCGACGGTCCACGCCACGCCTTGTAGTCGACGATGAGATCGAACAGCATCGGCAGCAGGGGAACGTAGCGATCGTTGTGCAACTTGCCGACCGGGATCCGGAGCTGGTGGAGGTCTCCGAGCTTGACCATGGCATCGTCTTCGAGGGCGGCGAGCTCGCCGACGCGCATCCCGGTGCGGGCCAACAGCTCCACCATGAGCCGCCGCCGTCGCCGGTTCGGGTCCTGGGCCAGCGCGGCCATGAACCTGGCCGCCGTCGGATCGTCCAAGAATTTGGGCAACGCGTCGTCGAGGACGGGGAAGTCGGTCGAGTGGATCGGGAGCCGGGCCGGAGCGTCGTCGTAGTCCCACTCGATGATCCGCTCGAAGAACGTGCGCAGGAAGCCGAGGCGGTGCCGGATGGTGGTGGTCGACAAGGGTTTGCCTCCCCTCCCCGGTCGGGCAGCCTGCCAGGTCTTGAAGTCCTCGATGTGGGTCCGTCCGATGGCGGCCACCGACACGCAGGTGGGATCGGCCGTCGTGACCCGGTGGGCGAAGAGCCGGAGGGCCAGGTCCACCGCTGACACGGTGGCAGGACGGGACGAGACTTCGAGTTGTTCCAGGTAGGAGGCCATTGTGGCGACCATTCGGGGCGCTCGGACGACGATCTCGCCCCACGTAACCTCGGGCGTCCCGCCTCCCGGACGGCGGGCCTTCGGATGCGCTACTTGGGCCAGGGCGGTCATTGGGCCACACCCACCAGAGCCTGAGCCTCAATGGCTTCGACGGCCCGTCGGTACTCGTCGGCCAGCCAGTCGGCGCCCAAGTGCAGATAGACCCGTGTCGAGGAGATCGACCGGTGTCCGGCCTGGGCCTGGATGGCCTCGATGGCCATGCCCGCCTCCCGCAGCCGGGTGAAGCAGGTGTGGCGCAGCTCGTGGCAGGTGCCGTGACTGAGTCCGGCCCGTCTGCGTGCGGCCCGCACGATCTCGTCGAGTCCCGGTGTCGACAGTGGCTGTCCTCTGTGCTGTCCTTTGAGCGAGACGAACAGCGAGTCGCTCGTGGTTTCGACCGGTCGTTCGTCGTTCATGTAGCGGGCGACTGTGGCGAAGAACGTGGGCGAGAGCGGCACCAACCGCTCATGGCCGCCCTTGCTCTCGGTGATCATCACCCGCCATTCACCCAGTCGGAGGTCGCTCAGTTTCAGACCCAGGACTTCGCACCGCCGCAGTCCTCCGAGCACCATGGCCTGGACCATGGCCCGGTCCCGGTCGGTGCGCAGTGCGGCCATCAACGCCTCGACCTCTTCGGGATCGAGGATCCTCGGCAGTCGACGGACCCCACGCACGAGCGGCAGGCCCCGACCGGAGCGTGACCGGCTCTGGCGGGTGGCAATGCCCCGGGGCACCGGGTTCACCGTCACGCCGACATCGTCACGGGTGATCAGGTAGCCATAGAGGCTCGAGACTGCGGCCAGCCGGCGCTTGATCGTCGCCGCCGACAGTCCCGACCCACCGTCGATCCGGACAACGTTCTCGGCACCTGGCCGTGGACGGCGTTGCGCGGTCACGAAGGCCATCACGTCCCTCGGGGTGATGTCGGTGGGCTCCTTCGCCACCACGGTGAAGAACACACTCAGGTCGTGGGCGTTGCACCGCACGGTGTTCGGGCGGGCCCGGCCCACCACGAACTCCAGAAACTGATCGACCAACTCGTGGCCGATTCTGTACTCGCGTTCACCGTCTGGACGGACGTGACTCTCGAATGTCGGACTCCACACCACCGCACACCTCCTTGTCGGGCTTGCACCCGAGGAGGATCCCCCGGATGCCTAGCCCAAGGGGTGGATCACCTGTATAACCGGTGGTCGGGGGCAGTCTGAGGCTGTAACGAGCGGGCGTTCTGGGACTCGGGTTCGGTAAGGGCGACTGGTCGCTTGGGTACGGGTATCCCAATCGTGCCGGTCTGCCCCACCGACCCGATAGGGGTTACCAAGAAAAGTTCCCTGCACTCAGTGGTCGTGGCGAATCAGCATGACTGGACACGGTGCGTGGTGGGCTACGTAGTCGCTGACCGAACCACCGAAGAGTCGGCTCAACCAACCCTTGCTGGACGATCCGACCACTAGCACGTCTGCGTTCATCTCGCTGGCGACTCGGACGATGACTGCCCCCGCCTTTTCATCGTCTGGAACCAGATGAACCTCCACTTCGGCTCCGAGCACCGAGGTGGTGCGATCGAGCGCGGCTTGCCCTTCGGCGGTTGCCCTCTTCCAATCCTTCTCCGCTTGCTTGTCGCTGATACCTGGACCCTCTATGCCCCCGGCGTCAGCCATGGGGTCCTCATATTCGGGGATAACCGCTACGAGTACTACGTGAGCCCTGGGGCGTAGCAGGTCCATGGACCGGCGGGCCGCGTCGATCGCAGACTCGGATCCATCGGTTGCCACGAGGATGTTCATGTGTTCCTCCATTGATCCCCGCGTCTACTTCCAGTGCGCGACATCCAGTGGGCGCGTGATGGGCCATCGGTCCCCCGAGCGGAGGAAGCCGACAATGCTCTCGTGTGTCTGCGCTCAGGACGCAGGGGGAACCACCTTGGCATCTGGGCCGGGAAAGAACTCGCTCTCGTGACCGTCGTCCCACCTAACCCGATAATGCTCACCGGCAGGCCCCCCCATCACCTCCAGGATCTGGCCATTTCGCTTAGCGGAGTCGACCGTGACCGACTCGACGATGATCCGGTCTCCTTTGTTTGCGTGCATAAGGCGCTCTGCCTCCCTGTCGTAGACCCGGCAGCCTCGGAGTCAGCCCCGGACATCACTCATCTCGGCCAGGGTCGGCATGCGTTCGCATCAACCTTCCCTCCCCGTCTATTCATCTTCCTCCTTTGATGCTCCCCCCTTGGCCTCATGCTCCACAGGGCCGAAGGTCCTTTGATTCGCCCATTTCCTGATCCTTGGCCATCGGCCCCAATCTCCGAATATCGGATCAGGACGAGTCTTTTGGCCCTGACCTTCGATCAGAACGGCCCGTAGGCTCAGAAGCAGAGACGTTGGTGAGGCGAAACGAGAGATGGATGAGAAATGACTGAGGCTGATTGGAAGGATATTGCAATCATCGGGCGGACTTCCGAGAAGGAGATCGACGACAGAGTCGAAGTTGAGTGGCAGTTGAGCGCCAAGCCCGCACTGGAGTGGGCGGAGATCTTCCAGATGGCCGATCTATCGGAGAGGGAAGGAACCCTCGAATGGGTATTCGGCGGGGGTCCCGACGTCTTACTCGATTCCGTTCGGTGGTTTGTTCCTACAAGAGAGATCGAGAATGCAGACGCCGAAGTGCGGCACCGCCTCAACATGGCTAACGGAAGGTTCAGGATGTATCGCACGGAGCAGCACGGTACGTCGGTCGAATAGGAGCGAGTGTGCAGAGCGCTTCCCCAATGCCGAACCCAGATGACATCAAGGACGTCCTCGCAGCAATCGGGCTCTACGAAGATGGCGACGAAGATTGCAATAACCATCTCCTTGATCATGAGACAGGACTCGACCCGGCCACGGTCGATGAGATCCTCGACTATCTATGGAAGGCAGATCAGATTGAGGGGATCTTGACACTCGGTGGTCGCAATCCCTCTTTGGACGACCTCCGACGAGTCTTGCCCGATCGCCCACGGCTGTGGGGCGAGGATGGGCGGTATCGGACTGGGTAGCAAGCGCCGCTGACCCGGCCATCTGGGGCACTCCGGTGTGACGATCTGTTGTGTCAGTTTAGGTTGACACATCAGTAGTGTCAGTCTATACTGACAGGCATGGACATCGAGGCACTCAGCCTGAATCTCTCGTCGGACGACCCGGCAATTGGGCTTCGCGCCTCGTTGGCGCTACATCGCCTGGCTGAGAGAGTCGAGGCGAAGCACGTCGCGGCGGCCCGGGAAAAAGGCTGGTCGTGGCAGCAGATCGGAGACGCCTTGGGAGTCACCCGCCAATCCGTGCACACCAAATACAACAAGGAGTCATCATGACCACCGAATCCATAGTGCCAGAGGTGCTTCACCCCTGGACCATCTATATGCGGGCCAGTGAGGAGGCTCGTCGCCGAGGTGATCGCCGAACTGGCACCGATCACGTCGTGCTCGGCTTGTTGGAGGATCCCTCGATCGAAGTCGTGTTGGGCGTGGGCCTGCAGCAAGCTCGCCAGGCCCTTGAGTCGCTCGATCAGGAAGCCCTGGGCGCCCTGGGCCTGGCGTCCGGCACCGACGCTCCCCCACTGCCGATGCGCGCCGTGCCGAAGAAACCGACGATCAGAGCCGTCCTGAAAGATCGCCTCCGCATGACGCCCGCGGCAAAGAAGGTGCTCGAGGAAGCGGTCAAGCCGATGCGCCGGAAGACCCAGGTCACGGCCCAGCAGGTGCTGGCCCAGATCCTCACTCTCCAACCACCAGATCCTGCGGCGGTGCTGCTGGGCGCTCTCGGCGTGAACACGTCAGAGGTTCGGCGCCGATTGGATGTGGTCACGCCCGACAGTTGAGTCCCCAGCGAGGCACCCCTCAACCCGCTCGGCATCGGCACATCCCGAACGCCCGTCGCCCGATCCTTTCGAACGACTGCTTGTGGGGCGAAACGGAAATCGGTGTGGTGGGACTTGCGGGCTCATTCGGCGACTCCGAAGAGAGCGATCCGATTCGGCCTGCGTCTGAGCGTCCGATCATCGTTTGGGCTTGATCCGGTTCGACGGAC
>Ga0307372_10002242_pt1 | contig 32359 bp, 30 predicted proteins | sample OX1MG_FD_202533 | JGI IMG/M metagenome (GOLD analysis project Ga0307372, IMG submission 202533) | Soil microbial communities from Risofladan, Vaasa, Finland - OX-1 | ecosystem: Environmental > Terrestrial > Soil > Coastal area > Acid sulfate soil | place: Finland: Risofladan, Vaasa | collected... | reverse complement strand
CTCGCCGATGCGGGCACGGAACTCGGGCGTGTCCAGCGGCAGACGCAGCTCCTCGAAATCGACGCCGAACGCGCGCAGCGCGAGCCATGGCCGCAACGACCACGAGGACAGATTCTTGTCGCCGATCACCAGCGTGGGCATCGTCATCGTCGGTCTCCTTAGGCGATAGGCAGGCAGCGCGCGGGCGCGGTCGGCGCAGGCTAGCAGATCGCCAAGCGTGGCCGCTCAGGCCGCGGCGACGGCATCGGTGTCGACGCGAAAGTGCGCGCCGATACTGCGGCGGCGCGCGCGCATCGCGGCCAGCATCGTCGCCGTCAGCGCCAGCACGTCACGCCCGCTGGACGCGGTCGGTACCTCCGCGGCGAGCTGCGCCAGCGCGGCTTCGGCGCGTGCCAGGCCATCGTCGCTGCGTTGCACTGCGGCGTCACGCCAGAGCAGATCGCCAAGGCGCGCGCGCTGCGCAGCGGACAGCGGCTGCCAGCGTCGCTGCACCGGCAGCGCCGCACCCGGCTCGGGCAGCGAACGCGACGCCAGCGCCGCGCCCAGCGCACGGCCGAGCGCCAGGCCTTCGAGCAGCGAGTTGCTGGCCAGCCGGTTGGCACCATGCACGCCGCTGCAGGCGGCCTCACCGACCGCGTACAGCCCCGGCAGCGACGTCGCACAGGCGGCGTCGGTACGCACGCCGCCCATGCAGTAATGCGCCGCCGGCACCACCGGGACCGGCTGCGTGCGCGGGTCGAGGCCGCGCGCCATACAGGCGGCAAATACGGTCGGAAAACGCTGCGGGAAGCTGGCGCCGACCGCTTCGCAGGCATCGAGCCAGGCGCCGCCGCGCTGCGTCTCGCACCACACCGCGCGCGCCACCACGTCGCGCGGCGCCAGTTCCGCCTCGGCATGCAGGACCGGCATGAACCGCTTGCCACGCGCGTCGAGCAACACCGCACCGGCGCCGCGCAGGGCCTCGGTCAGCAACGGCAGCTGGCCATGCGCGTCGGCGCCCGGGGCCAGCGCGGTGGGATGGAACTGCACGAACTCGAGATCGGCGAGTGCCGCGCCGGCCGCCAGTGCCAGCGCGATGCCGCTGCCGTCGCTACCGGGCGGGTTGGTGGTATGGCGATACAGACCGGCGTAGCCGCCGCTCGCCAGAACGACGGCGCGGGCGCGCCACAGCTCGCTGCCGTCAGGCCCCTGCACCCAGGCGCCGATGACACGCCCGGCGGCGTCGCGTGCCAGTGCAAACGCGGTGCGCCCAAGCGCGAGGGTCAGATCGGAACGCGCTGTGGCGGCAACCGCCAATGCACGCATCACCTCGGCGCCGGTGGCATCGCCTTGCGCGTGCACGATGCGGGCACGGCGATGCGCGGCTTCACGGCCCAGGGTCAACACTTCGCCGGCACGATCAAAGCGCGCCCCCAGCGTCTGCAGCCAATCGATCGCCGCCGGCGCGGCGGCGGTCAGTTGCGCCACGGCCAGCGGATCATTCAAGCCCGCCCCGGCCGTCAGCGTGTCTTCGGCGTGCAGCTGCGGGCTGTCGTCGGCGGCCATCGCGGCGGCGATGCCGCCCTGCGCCCAGCGGCTGGCGCCATCGCCCGCGGCTGTCGCGCCTGGCGTCAGCACCGCCACTCGCCGCGGCGCCGCGGCCAGCGCGGTGGCCAGTCCGGCGGCACCGGAGCCGATCACCAGTACGTCAAACAGCGAATCGTTCTTCATCAGGTCGAGCCCATGCCGTTGTCGACCGCAGCCGCGGCGCTCAGCGCACCGCCAGCATGCGCTCCACCGCGCGCCGCGCGCCGTCGGCCACCGCCGCATCGACCTCGACCGGGTGCTGCAGGAACTGCAGCGCATCACGGATCCCGGTCAGAGTGATGCGCTTCATGTGCGGACACAGATTGCACGGTTGCACGAACTGGATGTCGGGGAACTGCACGGTGACGTTGGCGCTCATCGAGCACTCGGTGATCAGCGCCACCCGCGCCGGCCGTGCGCGATCGAGGTGCTCGACCATGCCATGCGTCGAACCGACGAAGTCGGCCTCGGCGAGCACGTCCGGCGGGCACTCGGGATGGGCGATCACGTGCAGGCCGGGCTGCTCGGCGCGCAGGCCGCGCAGTTGCGCGCCGCTGAAACGCTCATGCACCTCGCAGGCGCCCTGCCAGAGCACGATCTCGACCGCGGTCTGCGTCGCCACGTAGCGACCCAGATACCGGTCCGGCAGAAAGATCACCTTGGGCACGCCCAGCGATTCGACCACCGGCACCGCATTGCCCGAGGTGCAGCAGATGTCCGACTCCGCCTTCACCGCGGCCGAGGTGTTGACGTAGGTCACCACCGGCACGCCGGGATGCTGGCGGCGCAGCGCGCGCACGTCGGCGGCGGTGATCGATTCGGCCAGCGAACAGCCGGCCCGCGGGTCCGGGATCAGCACCGTGCGCGAAGGGTTGAGCACCTTGGCCGTCTCGGCCATGAAGTGCACGCCGCACACCACCAACACTTCGGCCTCGGCACGCGCGGCTTCGCGCGCCAGCGCCAGCGAATCGCCGGTGATGTCGGCGACACCGTGGAAAATGGCCGGCGTCATGTAGTTATGGGCGAGGATCAGCGCCTGGCGCTCGACCTTGAGACGACGGATGGCCTCGATCAACGGGCGCTCCGCCTCCCATTCGAGATCGGGGATCACCGCGCGGGTGCGTGCGCGCAGCGCATCAAGCGAGAGGGGCAAAGCGACGGCCGCCATGGTTATACTCTTTATGAGTAATAAGTTGCCGGCAAATGCTAATACCGAGCAAAACGAGGCACAAGCGGAAAAAGGTGAAAGCCGCAGGAGTGGTTCAGGTCGGCAGGGGATCGAAGCCGCTGACCGCAACCGGTGCGGTCTCAGGGTCAACCGGCGGCAGGGTGTCGGTGACGATGCGCGTCGCTTCTTCGACGGCCGAATCAGGCACCATCACCGTGACCAGGTCGCGCGCGGGCAGCAGACCAATGCCGCCGGTCAGGTAGGCGCCGCTGACAAAGGCCGGGATGCCCGCGGCCTCCAACGCGTCCTTGACGAGTTGGGCATCGACCAGCGATTCGGCGTGATAGACGGTACGCACGTGGCGACGCTAGCCCCATGCGGCGCCCACGGCAAGCCGGCTCGCGGCGTCCATGCCAGCCGCTACACTTCCCGGCTCGACCTCATGCAGAAACCGCCATGGCGCAGGACACGCCCGTCACGCAGCACTTCATCCGCCAGATCGTGCAGGCCGACCAGGCCTCCGGCAAGCACGGCGGCCAGGTCGTCACGCGTTTTCCGCCCGAGCCCAACGGCTATCTGCACCTCGGCCACGCCAAATCGATCTGCCTCAATTTCGGCCTCGCTGCCGAGTTCGACGGCCGCTGCCACCTGCGCTTCGACGACACCAACCCGGCCCGTGAAGACCCCGAATATGTGGCCGCGATCCAGGATGACGTGCACTGGCTGGGCTTCGCGTGGGACACGCTGCGCCATGCCTCGGATTACTTCGAGGTGTTCTATCTGGGCGCGGAAAAGCTGATCCGCATGGGCGTGGCCTATGTGGACGATCTCGATGCCGAGCAGGTGCGCGAATACCGCGGCACGCTGACCCAGCGCGGCCGCAATTCGCCGTTTCGCGAGCGCGGCGTCGAGGAAAATCTGGAGCTGTTCCGGCGCATGCGCGCGGGCGAGTTCGCCGACGGCAGCCGCACCCTGCGCGCGAAAATCGACATGGCCGCGGGCAACATCAACCTGCGCGATCCGGCAATCTACCGCATCCGCAAGGTGGCGCACCAGAACACTGGCGACGCCTGGCCGATCTATCCGATGTACGACTACGCGCACTGCGTGTCGGACGCGGTCGAGGGCATCACCCACTCGCTGTGCACGCTGGAATTCGAGGATCACCGCCCGCTGTACGACTGGTTCCTGCAGCAGCTCGATCTGCCCCACGACGCCGAGCTGACCGCGCCGCTGCGCGCAAGGGGTCTGTGGCTGGCGCCCAGCACGCCGCAGCAGATCGAGTTCTCCCGCGGCAACATCAGCTATACCGTGATGAGCAAACGCAAACTGCTGGCGCTGGTGCAAGACGGCCTGGTGGACGGCTGGGACGATCCACGCATGCCGACGCTTTCGGCGCTGCGCCGGCGTGGCTGCACGCCGGCCGCGATCCGCACCTTCTGGGATCGCATCGGCATCAGCAAGCAGAACAGCAGCATCGACCTCGGTGTGCTGGAAGGCTGCCTGCGTGAGGATCTCGACGCCCGCGCGCCGCGGCGCATGGCCGTGCTCGACCCGCTCAGGCTGGTGATCACCAATCTGCCCGACGATCACGCGGAGTCATTGACCTTCGCCAATCACCCCAAGGACGACACGCTGGGCACGCGCGCCGTGCCGTTTTCGCGCGAGCTGTGGATCGAGCGCGAGGACTTCATGGAAACGCCGGTCAAGGGCTTTCATCGTCTGGTACCGGGCGGCGAAGTGCGGCTGCGCGGCGTCGGCATCGTGCGCTGTGACGAAGTGCTGAAGAACGCCGCTGGCGAGATCATCGAACTGCACTGCACGCTCGATTCCGGCACCCGTCACGGCATGCCTGGCGCCGAGCGCAAGGTCAAGGGCACCCTCCACTGGGTCAGCGCACGCGACGCCGTGACCGCCGAGGTACGCCTGTACGACCGCCTGTTCGATGTGCCCGATCCCGACGACGAGACCGACGGCAAGACCTACCGCGATCATCTCAATCCCGACTCGCGGCGTGTCGTCAACGGTTATGTCGAGCCCGCGGCGGCCCGCGCCGCGCCGGAAGACCGCTGCCAGTTCGAACGCCTTGGTTATTTCGTCGCCGACCGCCACGATCATGCAGCCGAGCACCCGGTGTTCAACCGCGTGGTGACCCTGCGCGACTCGTGGGCGAATGCGGCGACGCGCTGACTATGCTCTACGCCCAGGTTCACCTCACCCTGCCGCCGTGGGTGCACCAGCTGGATCTCGAGGGTCGGCTGTATGCCGATGACGACACGCGCATCGCGCTGGCGATCAAGCTGGCGCGGCACAACGTCGAGCGCCGCACCGGCGGCCCCTTCGGCGCGGCGCTGTTCAACGGCGCCGGACGCCTGCTCGGCGTCGGCGTCAACCGGGTGGTCGAGCAGAACTGTTCCGTCGCGCATGCCGAGATGATGGCCTTCATGTGCGCGCAGGGACGGCTGGCGCGCCATCGCCTCAACGAGGACGGTATGCGGGTCGTGCTGGCCACCAGCGCGCAGCCATGTTGCCAATGCTATGGCGCCACCTTCTGGGCCGGCATCGACGAACTTCTGATCGGCGCGCGCAGCGAGGACGTGATGCGCCTGACCGCCTTCGACGAAGGCCCGCTGCCGGCGGACTGGATTGGCGAGCTGGAACGCCGCGGTATCGCGGTCAAACGCGATCTGCGCCGCGACGAGGCCTGCGCGGTGCTCGCCGCCTACACCACCGCCGCCGGCGCGACGTATTGAACACGCCTGTGCTGTCGCCGCTGTGCGGCCGCCTCGCGCTGTGCCGACCCGGCTTCGAGCGCGAGTGCGTGCAGGAGCTGGAGCAGGCCGCGCGCGAAGCCGGACTCGCCGGTTATGCGCGTGCCCGCGAATCCAGCGGCTACGCCGAGTTCATCTTGCACGACGCTGCCGACACCGGCGCGCTGACGACGGAAACGCGCTGGAACGCGCTGATCTTTGCGCGCCAGGCACTGGACCTGATCGCACGGCTGGAGGACCTCGCTCCCGTCGATCGCATCGGGCCGCTGCTGGCAACGCTGACGGAACATGGCGAGCGCTTCGGCGATTTCCGCATCGAGCATGCCGACAGCGACGGCGGCCGCGAACTGGCCGGCCTCGCCCGCAGCCTGACGCCGCCGCTGCGCGTCGCGCTGCAGCGGGCGCGCCTGCTCGATGCGGCCGCGCTGCGGCATCTGCACGTGCTGCTGCTGGCCGGGGACAGCCTGCTGCTGGCCGCCGCTGTACCGAGTGCCGCCGCACCCGACGCCGGCGGCATCCCGCGCCTGCGCTTTCCGGCCGGCGCACCCAGCCGTTCGACGCTGAAACTGGAAGAAGCGCTGCTGGTGCTGCTGAACGATCGCGAACGCGAGCGCTGGCTGCGCCCGGGCATGACCGCAGTGGACCTCGGCGCCGCGCCGGGCGGCTGGACCTTCCAGCTGGTGCGCCGTTCGCTGCGCGTGATCGCGGTGGACAACGGCCCGATGGATCGCGCCCTGCTCGATTCCGGGTTGGTCGAGCATCGCCGCGAGGACGGCTTTCGCTTCCGGCCCGCGAAGCCGGTCGACTGGCTGGTCTGCGACATGGTCGAACAGCCGCGCCGGATCGCGGCACTGATGGCGGCATGGCTGGGCGAACGCCGCTGCCGGCGCGCGCTGTTCAATCTCAAGCTCCCGATGAAGAAACGGCTCGATGAGGTACGGCTGTGCCTGGCCCTGATCCGCGATGCGGTGCCGGGCGTCGAGCTGCGCGCGCGCCAGCTCTACCACGACCGCGAGGAGATCACCGTGCTGGCGCTGCCGCACGACTGATCCTGCCGCGGCGACCGGTTATGCTTGCCAACCTTTTGCCGCACCTCTGACCGATGCGACGCCTGCGCGCCCTGCTCCCGCTGCTGCTGCTGATCGTCACCGGCGCGGTTCTCGTCAGCTCGGGCGCGCTGCGGAACTTCGATCCGCGCCATCTCGCCGCCGAGCACGCGCATCTGCACCAGCTGGCCGCGGCATCGCCCTGGCTGGCGCGCGCGCTGTACGTCGGCGCGCTGACGCTGAGCATCGCCACCGGCATTCCCGGCAGCCTGTTCGTGATCCTCGGCGGCGGCATGCTGTTCGGCATCGCCGAGGGCAGCCTGCTGTCGAGCATCGGCCTGACCTTGGGCTCGCTGCTGCTGTTTCTCGCCAGCCGCTACGCTTTCGGCTCCGGCGAGCGCGCGGCACCGGCACTGGCCGAGCGTCTGCGCGCGGGTTTCCAGCGGCATCCGCTGAGCTACACCCTGTCCCTGCGCCTGGTGCCGGTGTTTCCGTTCGGCGGTGTCACTCTCGCACTGGCCTGGCTGCGCTGCCCGTTGTGGCTGTTCCTGGCTGCCACCGTCGGCGGTGGCACGCTGATGCTGGTGTTCGAGACCGCGGTCGGCGCCGGCCTGTCCGGCGCCATCAGCGCCGGCGAGCGCATCGGTTTCGGACTGTTCCTGGAACCGCACGTGCTGCTGCCGCTGGGTGCGCTCAGCCTGCTGGCACTGCTGCCGGTGCTGCTGCGACGGCGCCGCGGCTGAACACCCGTCACCGTGTGGTCATGGCTGCGGTGCATGATCGATCGGGCGGCTTGAATCGGCCGCGGCACGGGCTTCGAGTGCCTGGACTCTCAGCGTCGCGCGTCCAGTGCCTGCAGCGCGGCCGTCACTTGTGCTGCGCAACCCAGCGCCGCGGCGATGGCCTGCACGCGAGCGCTCAGGACGACGGCGTCGGCGGCGCAAACGGTGGCGTGACCGACCTTGCGCCCCGGCCGCGCCGACTTGCCGTAATCATGCCAATGCGCATCCGGCACCGTCAGCACCGGTGTCGCCAGCGGCAGTTCGCCGATCCAGTTGAACATCAGGCTGCGGCCGCGCGCAGCGGTGTCGCCCAGCGGCAGTCCCAGCACCGCACGCACGTGGTTCTCGAACTGGCTGGTAACCGCGCCCTCGATGGTCCAGTGCCCGGAGTTGTGCACGCGAGGTGCCATCTCGTTGCCGAGCAGGTGCCCCTGATCGACAAACAGCTCGAGTGCGAACACGCCGACGTAATCCAGCCGCTCGGCCAGCGCTCGCGCATGCGCCGTGGCCTGCTGTTGCAACGCCTCACTGTGCGATGCCGGCGCCAGACTGACGGCGAGAATCCCGTCGTCGTGCCAGTTCTGGGTCAGCGGCCAGGTGACGAAGCGGCCATCGCGGCCGCGTGCAGCGAGCACCGACAGTTCGCGCTCGAACGCCACAAAGGCCTCGAGGACCAGGCCGTGAGCGCCGGCTTGTGGACCCAGCGCGGTCCAGGCCGCCTCGGCATCGGCCGCCGATCGGATGCGGAACTGGCCTTTGCCATCGTAGCCGAGCCGGCGCGTTTTCAGGATCGCCGGTACGCCGATCGTCGTCAGCGCCTGCGCCAGGTCCTCGCGGCTGGCGACCGCGGCAAACGCCGGCGTGGCCAGACCGATGGCGTGGAACAGGTTCTTTTCCTCGAGCCGGTCCTGGGCCACGGCCAGCGCGCGCGGGTTGGGGAATACCGGCGCGCGCGCGGCCAGCCACTCTGCGGTCGCGGCCGGCACATTCTCGAAATCGAAAGTGATCACGTCGACACGTTCGGCGAAACGCGCCAGCGCCTCATAATCGCGCCAGTCGGCGACCAGCAACGGCGCCACCTGCGCGGCGCAGGCGTCGGCCGCACTGTCGACCACCAGGGTACGCACGCCCAGTGGCGCCGCCGCCAGCGCCAGCATGCGCGCCAGTTGGCCGCCGCCGAGGACACCCAGGGTCGGCTGGCGTCTGCTCATGCCTCGCGCGGATCCGGCTTGGCCAGCACCTCGGCAGTCTGCGCGCTGCGCCACTGCTCCAGTCGCGCGGCCAGCGCAGCGTCGGTCAGCGCCAGCATCGCCGCCGCCAGCAGCGCGGCATTGATCGCGCCGGCGCGGCCGATTGCCAGCGTGCCTACCGGCACCCCGGCCGGCATCTGCACCATCGACAGCAGCGAGTCCATGCCGTTGAGCGCCTGCGAGGGCACCGGTACGCCGAGCACCGGCAGGCGGGTCTTGGCCGCCAGCATGCCCGGCAGGTGCGCCGCGCCGCCGGCACCGGCGATCAGCACCGCCAGTCCGCGCACTACGGCCTGGTCGGCGTACTCGAACAACAAATCGGGTGTGCGGTGCGCCGACACCACGCGCACCTCATGGGCGATCCCCAGACACAACAGCGTCTGCACCGCGTGCTGCATGATTTCCCAGTCGGAACGCGATCCCATCACCACGCCGACGCGCGGCGTCTGCTCGCTCGATGTCATGGCCGATCCTGCCCGAAAAACGCTATTGTACGGTCCCGCTCCACGCGATGTGCCGATCATGGACAAACGCCTGCTCGATCTGCTGGTGTGCCCGGTAAGCAAGGCGCCGCTGCGCGCGCTGAGCACGGGCGAGTTGGCCGCCGTGAATCGCGCAATCGCCACCGGCGGCGTGATCACCGTGACCGGCACCGTCGTCGCCACGCCGCTCACGGCCGGCCTGATCACCCGTGACGGACGCGTCATCTACCCGGTGGTCGACGACATCCCGGTGATGCTGAGCGATGCCAGCATCGGCACCACCCAGCTCAACGACTTCCCGCGCTGAGCCCCGTCGGGTGTGAACGCAGTCACACTTCCATGATCGCAATGTAAGACAATGTAACCCCGCGGTCCGGGCGAATGCCGCCATGAATCAGCCTCCCGAATCCACACCCGGCAAGATCGTTTCGCTCGGTCCTCGCAGCGACCCGCGCGGCGAGCGTGTCGGCGAGTTGCTGATCACTTCTCGCGGCATCTCCTACCGGCATCTGCAGGCATTGACGGGAGCCCTGTTCGACAACGTCGACGACGCCCTGTTCGATCTTGCCGAAAAAGCCGAAAGCAACGCCGCGCAGACGCAGTTCTTCGATGGCATGCGCGAGGTGCGCAAGAAGCGCACGCTGACCGAACGCCTTTTTCTCGACGAGGTCGCGCGCGGCATCGCCGATCTTGCCGCCGGCAAACTGCGCTCGCGCAGCACACCCGAGCAGGTGCGTACCGGCGGCGAACTCAGCCTGGTCGAGGACAGCGAGCTCGAGGAGTCGCTTGCCGTTGGCAGCATGGGCAGCAAGGCCGAAATGCGCCTGTCGCGCGTGCTTTTCGCGCTGCATCAGCGGCTGGCGGTGATCTGCGGCGGCGTCAAGCTGGATGACACCAGCAACCCGCTGGCCCCGGCGGCGATCGCGCAGGCATTCCGCATCGCCCAGCGCGAGCTGGCCGTCGAAACCCGCGTGCGCCTGATCATCTACAAGCTGTTCGACCGCTACGTGATGAGCGGACTGGACCCGCTCTACGACGAGATCAACATCACCCTGGCGCGTGCCGGCGTGCTGCCGCAGCTGCGCTATGCCGCCGGATCGCGTGCGCGCGGCGCAGGCACCGGCAGCAGCGGCACGGCCATCGGCTCGCTGGCTGCTGATGCCGACCCCGGGGACACCGCGCTGCAGACCGAACTGGTGCAAACCCTGGGCAACCTGCTGGCAGCACGCCGTGGCCATGCCGGCGGCGGTGGCGGCCACTACGGTGGCGCGACCGGCAACCACACCCCGCTGCCCGGCCCGGCCGAACTGCTGGGCGCGCTGAGCCTGCTGCAGGGCGAGATTTCCAAGGCCCACAACTACGCCGACGCCGATGAGGCCAACCTGCTGGGCGAAGTACAGCAGATCAAGGACCAGCTGCTGGCCCAGGTGGCGCAGCTCAGCGGCCAGTCCAAGGGCCGCGTCTCCGGCGCCGACGAGGACACCATCGACCTGGTCGGCATGCTGTTCGAGTTCATCCTCAAGGACCGCAACCTGCCCGCCGAAATGCAGGTGCTGCTGGCGCGGATGCAGATTCCCTACCTCAAGGTGGCGATCCTCGATCGGCGCCTGTTCGCGCAGCGCAACCATCCGGCGCGCCGCCTGCTCGATGCGCTCGCTGATGCGGCCAAGGGCTGGTCGCTGGAATCCGACCGCGACCAGCAGCTGCTTGGCTGTGTGCGTGGCATCGTCGAGCGCCTGCTGCAGGAGTTCGACGACGACCTCGGTATCTTCCAGCGCCTGCACGACGACCTGAACGCCTTCCTGGACAGTCACCGCAAGCGCGCCGACATCGCCGAGCAGCGCGCCGCCGAGGCCGCGCGCGGCCGCGAGAAGCTGCAGGATGCGCGTCGCCGCGCGGCGCGCGAAATCCTCACCCGCATCGAGGGTCGCGCGCTGCCGCCGCTGGTGCAGAACGTGCTGGTCAGGCCGTGGGCCAACTACATGGTGCTGACCCTGTTGCGTCACGGCGAGGACTCACCGGAGTTTCGCGCCACGCTGCGCTTTGTCGATGACTTTGTCTGGAGCGCCGAGCCACGTCGTGACGAGGTCGATCGCGGGCGCTTGCGCAACCTGCTGCCGGGCCTGGAAAAGGCGCTGCGCCACGGCTTGGCGACCGTGGCGTTCCAGGAAGCCGACGTCGGCCGCCTGATGGGCGAGTTGAACCTGCTCTACCGCCAGCAGCTGGGTGAGACCGCACCACTCGCCCTCGACAGCGTCGCGGCAGCGGCCGAACCGAACGTGCCGCTGATCCGACCGCTGCCGATGCCGGAGTCGATCGAAGCCATCGCGGTGCCCGAGGTTGCAGCGGCCGATGCGGTCGAAGACCACAGTACCTTGCCGGAAGCGGCACTGGTGCGCGAACTCAAGCCCGGCTGCTGGATCGAGTTCACCGATGCTCACGGCGCGCGCGAACGCGCCAAGCTGTCGTGGATCAGCCCGATCAGCGGCCGCTATCTGTTCGTCAACCGGCGCGGTCTGAAGGTAGCCGACAAGACGGTCGGGCAACTGAGCACCGAGCTGCACGCTGGTACCGCGCAGATCCTCGAGGAAGTGCCACTGTTCGACCGTGCCCTGGATGCCATCGTCGAGCGTCTGCGCCAAGCCCAGTCCGAACGCCCCGCCAGGGACGCATGAGCGAATCGCGTTTCGCCCTGCCCGATCCGGCACAGGTCGCGGCGGACGTCGCTCGCGCTCTCGCCGAGGATATCGGCGGCGGTGACGTCACCGCCGCCCTGCTGCCCGCCAGCGAGCTTGGCGCGATGCAGCTGTGCTGCCGCGAGGCGGCGGTGCTGGCGGGTCGCGACTGGTTCGCCGGCTGCTTTCGCGCGCTCGACCCGGCGGTTTCGCTGCACTGGAGCGCCGCTGCCGCCGACGGCGACCGTGTCGCAGCCGGCGACATCCTGTGCCGCATCGAGGGCAACCTGCGCGCCCTGCTCGGCGCCGAGCGCAGCGCGCTGAACTTCCTGCAGACGCTGTCCGCCACCGCTACAACCGCAGCGCGCTACGTCGGGGCAGTCGCCGGCACACGTGCGCTGATCCTCGATACTCGCAAGACCCTGCCGGGCCTGCGTCAGGCGCAGAAATATGCGGTGCGCTGCGGCGGTGCGCACAACCACCGCATCGGCCTGTTCGATGCCGTGCTGATCAAGGAAAACCACATCGCCGCGGCCGGCGGCATTGCGGCCGCAATCGCGACCGCGAGACGTCTGCAGCCGCAGCTGTTGGTGCAGGTCGAAGTGGAAAACGCCGACGAGCTGGAGCAGGCGTTGGCCGCAGGACCCGACCGCATCATGCTCGACGATTTCGATCTCGACGGCATCGCCGCGGCGGTGCACCGCGTCGCCGGACGCGTGCCGCTGGAGGTCTCCGGGGGCGTGAATCTGGCCTGCGTGCGCGCAATCGCCGAAACCGGCGTGGATTTCATCTCGATCGGTGCGCTGACCAAGCACGTGCGCGCCATCGACCTCTCGCTGCGGCTGCTGCCGCCGCCGAACTGAGAGGTTGCGAAACCTTCTGCTGCACGCGCCACTGGCCTGGTTGTGCTGCGCTGGCGACGAAAGTCTTCGTCGCCTCCGTTCCCGCGCAGCTACTTGACTACGCGCAAACGCGGCGGCCCCTTGGGGGGCGGTGGCTCGCTGTCTCCGGTTGCGCTGGCGCTCTCTACGGACACCTGCGTGTCGGCAGCCGCGGGCACAACGCCGGCGTTGGCGGCGACCGGAGAGTTGGCGTCATCCGCCGACTGAACGGGCTCGGACTCGAACATCATGCCCTGGCCGTTCTCCTGCGCGTACACGGCAAGCACGGCCTGCATCGGCACCACCACGTTGTGGCTGACCCCGCTGAAGCGGGCCATGAAGCGCACAGCGTCGTTGCCGAGTTCAAGCTGGGCCACTGCACGCGTGGCGATGTTGAGCACCACGCGCCCCTCGCGCACGGTATGCGGCGGCACGCGCACGCCGGCAACCGCGGCATCCACCAGCAGGTAGGGCGTCAGGCCGTTGTCGCTGATCCAGTCCGCCACCGCGCGCAGCAGGTAGGGGCGGTTGGAACTCATCGCCGGCGGTGGCCGCTCAGTCACGCAGACCACGCTCATCAGCGGTGAGGCTGCGTGCAAAGCCCTGGCTGGCGAACATGCGCTCGCCATAATCCAGCACCGGCTTGGCCTCGCGCGCCAGTTGCACACCCAGTACCGGCAACCGCCACAGGATCGGTGCCACCAGGCAGTCCGCCAGACTGATCTCGGGGTTGAGGAAGAACTTCGACGCCTTGAACAGCGGTACCGCCGCCAGCAGGGCCTCGCGCAGACGCCTGCGGCCGGTCTCGGCCGGCCGGCCACCGGCGCGGATGGTGGCGATCAGCGGCATCCAGTCGCGTTCGATGCGCACGCAGGCCAGGCGCAGCCGCGCCCGCGCCAATGGATCCACCGGCATCAGCGGCGGGTGCGGATAGCGTTCGTCGAGGTATTCACAGACCACCGCGGTGTCGTAGAGCACGAGGTCGCGGTCAACCAGCGTCGGCAGCGTACCGTAGGGATTGAGGTCGGCGAGATCCGCCGACGGCTTGTCCGGATTGACCGACTCACGCTCATAGGCCACCCCCTTGGCGGCGAGCACCAAGCGTGCACGATGGCACTGGATGTCGTCCGGTGCGGTATACAGCGTCAATATGGTTCGTGAACGGGCACTCAGGGCCATGCCGACCTCCCCTCAACCGCGGATTGGGTGCGCGGCGGGTCCCCGCCCGCCGCGTGTCCGCATCAGTGTACGTCCTTCCAGTACTCACGCTTCAGCAGGAACGCCAGAAAGGTGAACACCGCCAGATACAGCAGCACCCACACGCCAATGCGCTCGCGCTGCAGCGCCGCCGGCTCGGAAACGTACTGCAGGAAGGTGGTCAGGTCGCGGATGGTGCGGTCGTACTGCTCGGGAGTCAGTGCGCCGGGCTGACTGATTTGCAGCTTTTCGACCTGCGGATCGTGCCCCGGCACCGCCGGCGCGTACACCGCCGTCTGCACGCCCTGCAGTTCCCAGAGCGGGAACGGCATCGACACGTTGGGAAACACCGTGTTGTTCCAGCCCGTCGGCCGCGTCGGGTCGACGTAGAACGACTTCAGGTAGGTATAGACCCAGTCCGGCCCCCTGGCGGCGACCTCCAGCGACAGGTCCGGCGGCGGCTTGCCGAACCACTGGGTGGCGTCGGCCGCGGGCATCGCCGAGATCACCGGATCGCCGAACTTGCCCCCGGTCATGTCGAGGTTGGTCATCACCTGCGCCTCGCTCAGGTCGAGATCCTGGGCGATGCGCGAGTAGCGCATGTACTCGAGTGAGTGGCAGCCGGCACAGTAATTGAAGAACGTGCGCGCGCCGCGCTGCATCGCGGCGACGTCGTGGATGTTGGTGTGCGCGGCGTCCAGCGCGCCGCCCTCCTCGGCCAGCGCGGCGGTAGCCGTCAACAGACCCAGCGCGAGGACCAGGGAACGGAAAAATGGCTTAGTCATGCATGGTCACCCGCAGCGGAACCGGCTTGGTCTTCTCCCAGCCGAAGTAGGTGTAGGCCCAGAGGAAGATGAAGAAGGCGAAATAGACGCCGGTGAGCACACGGCCGATGTAGGTCTCGCCGATCCAGGTACTCTCGCTGCCGCCGATCTTGCCCAGCCAGATGAAGGTCAGCGCAAACAGGCCGAGCGCGATCTTGTAGGTGGCGCCGCGATAGCGCCACGACTTGACCTTGCCGCGATCGATCCAGGGCATGAAGAACAGAACCGCAATCGCCGCGAACAGCGTGAGCACCCCCAGGCCCTTGCTGGGGATCACGCGCAACATCGCGTAGAAGGGCATGAAGTACCACACCGGGTGGATCGCCGCCGGCGTCACCAGATTGTTGGCGGGCACGAAGTTGTCGTGCTCGAGGAAGAGGCCGAAAAAAGTCGGCTGGTAGAAAATGATGAAGGCGGCGATCAGCAGGAACGCGCCGACGCCGAACAGATCCTTCACCGTGTAGTAGGGATGGAACGGAATGCCGTCCAGCGGCTTGCCGTCGGCATCCTTGTGCTCCTTGATCTCGACGCCGTCGGGATTGTTGGAGCCGACCTCGTGCAGTGCCCACAGATGCAGCACCACCAGCATCAGCAGCACCAGCGGCAGCGCGATCACGTGCAGGGCGAAAAAGCGGTTGAGGGTGGCGTCGGCAGGCAGGTAATCGCCCATGATCCACTCGACCAGCTTGTTGCCGATCACCGGCACCGCGCCGAACAGCGAGATGATCACCTTGGCGCCCCAGAACGACATCTGCCCCCATGGCAGCACGTAGCCCATGAAGGCCTCGGCCATCAGCGCCAGATACACGAACATGCCGAGGATCCACAGCAGCTCGCGCGGCTTCTTGTAGGAGCCGTACATCAGCGCGCGGAACATGTGCAGATACACCACCAGAAAGAACAGCGAGGCGCCGGTGGTGTGCATGTAGCGGATCAGCCAGCCCCACTCCACGTCACGCATGATGTACTGCACCGAGGCGAAGGCTCCGGCCGCGCTCGGGTTGAAGTACATGGTCAGGAAGATGCCGGTGACAATCTGGTTGACCAGCACCAGCAGCGCCAGCGAACCGAAGTAGTACATCACGTTGAAGTTCTTCGGCGCGTAGTAGTCGGTGGTGGCCGAACGCATGAAGCCGATGATCGGCAAGCGCTCCTCGATCCAGGCGAGGGCCTTGTTGTCAGGCTTGTAGGCATTGGGCGCGGCGGCCATCACGCGGCTCCTTTCGGACTGACGCCGATACGCACGTGGGTATCGTCGATGAAGTGGTAGGGCGGGATCACCATGTTCAGCGGTGCGGGCACGCCCTGGAAGACGCGGCCGGCGACGTCGTAGCGCGACTTGTGGCAGGGGCAGAAGTAGCCGCCCTTCCAGTGGGCGTCGAAGGGTTCGGGCTCGATCTTGCCGTAGTAGTCGGGCACGCAGCCGAGATGGGTGCAGATGCCGATCATCACCAGCCACTCGGGCTTGATCGAACGCCAGGTATTCTGGCAGTAGGGGGGCTGCTGGCTGGTCTCCTTCGAGCCCGGATCGCGCAGGCGCGGATCCAGCGACGGCAGGTCGGCCAGCTGTTCCTTGGTGCGATTGGCCACGAACACCGGCAGCCCGCGCCACGCAAAGCGCACCATCTGGCCCAGCTCGATCTTGCTGATGTCCGCAGTCACCGGGGCGCCCGCCGACAGTGCGCGTGCGCTGGGTTCCCAGGATTCGATGAACGGCACCGCTGCAGCCACCACGCCCACGCCGCCGATCACGGCGGTGGTGGCTGTGAGGAAGCGGCGGCGGCCGTGGTCTACGCCTTCGTTCGCCATCAGGCTCTCCGGAACGGCATTGCGACAGGGAAAGGGATCTGCATCCCCAAAAAACGGCCTAGTGTAACGAGTGGCTTGCCCCCCTTACAATCAAGATCTGTTCCTCTGCGGCGACATTACGCATGCCCCGCCCGCTCCCCCTGCTTGCGTTTGCGCTGCGCGCCGCGGTGGCAGGACTGGCCGCGGCGCTGCTGCTGATCCTGATCTGGCCCGGCGCCGGCACGGCTCTGCGCGTGCGCCTCGGTTTCGTCGCGGCGCCGCTGCCGGCAACAACGCCGGCCGCAATCGCTGCGCCGGCGTCCTATGCCGACGCGGTCGCGCGCGCGGCACCCGCGGTGGTCAACATCTACGCCAACCGCACCGTGCTCGAACAGCCGCTGCGCGCATTCTCTGATCCCCTGCTGCAGCAATTGCTGGGCCCCCAGGCCTACGGCCCGGCGCGTCCGCGGCGGGTGCAGAACCTGGGCTCGGGAGTGATCGTCAGCAGCAAGGGCTACGTGCTGACCAACAATCACGTGATCGCCGGCGCCGACAATATCCAGGTGATGCTCTACGACGGCCGCGTGGCCAAGGCCACGGTGATCGGCAGCGATCGCGACACCGATCTGGCGGTGCTGAAGATCGACGTCCATCCGCTGCCCGCGGTGGCGATCGAGGATCCGCATCCGGTACGCGTCGGTGACGTGGTACTGGCGATCGGCAATCCGCTGGGCATCGGCCAGACGGTGACCATGGGCATCGTCAGCGCACTGGGCCGCCAGCTCAGCCTTTCCACCGACGAGGACTTCATCCAGACCGATGCCGCGATCAACTCCGGCAACTCCGGCGGCGCGCTGGTCAACTCGCTGGGCGAGCTGGTCGGCATCAACACCGCCATGCTCGGCCGCGCCTCCGGCGCCGAAGGCATCAGCTTCGCGATTCCGGCGCGCACCGCGCGCATGGTGCTGGAGCAGATTGTCCGCCACGGCCGCGTGGTGCGCGGCTGGCTGGGCGCCGAATACGCGCCGATCGCGTTGACGCGCGGCGGCCTGCCGATGGCGGCGCGCGGTGCCATCGTCACCGATGTCTATCCGGGGGGGCCTGCCGCAGAGGCGGGGCTGCGCCCCGGCGACGTGCTGTTGCGCATCGACAAAACCGATATTCTCGATCCCGCCGACCTGCGCAATCGCGAGTCGGCGCTGGCGCCGGGCAGCGAGGTCGACTTGTCCGGCCTGCGGGAAGGGGTGCCGTTTCACGTCCGTGCCCTGCTGGCGAAGCGGCCACCGCAACCGATGGGGCTGACACCCGGCAGCTGATCGGGCGTTGCCCTGACTCAGCCGCCCTGCGCCAGCGCCGGCTCGATGGCCGCCCGATAGCGTCGGTGCAGCAATGCCACGCGCTGCACATACAGCTGCGTTTCATCGTAGGGGGGCACACCGTTGTATTTGCGCACCGCCGCCTCGCCGGCATTGTAGGCCGCCGTGGCGAGACGCTCGTTGCCGTGGAAATCCCTGAGCAGTTGGGCGAGATAGCGCGCGCCGCCGTCGATATTCTGCCCGGGCAGAAAAGCGTCGCGCACGCCCATGTCGGCAGCGGTGCCTGGCATCAACTGCATCAGCCCCTGCGCGCCCTTGTCCGACACCGCGCGCGGATCGAAGGCGCTTTCGGCGTGGATCACCGCGCGCAGCAGCGCCGGATCAACGCCGTAGCGACTGGCCGCCGCGGCGATCTCGGGCGCATAAGCATGCACTCGCAGCGGCGTAGTCGCCCAGTCAATGCTGGAATGCGCACTGCAGGCGAAGCAGGTGGAAATGTAGGTGAACAGCATGTCCACGCGTTTGACCGTTATGCCCACCGGCCGCACGTTGGTGTACTCGACGGTGCCGTCGGCAAGGGTGACGCGATAGACGCTGCCGCGCAGGATGCGCGCATGCCGGCGCAGCGGCGGCAGCGTGGTGACCTGATCGGGCTGCAGTTCGGCGACCAGCGGCTGCGCCGCGGCGGCAGCGGCCACTGAACCGCCAGCGCCGGCGGCCGCGACAGGCCCGCCCGCGGGTGTCACGTGCGCTTCGGTATGGCGCGCGGCAGGATAGCTCATGCGCCGGCATTGGCTGTAACCGCCGCGACTGGTGCTGAAGACGGTTTCGCCGTGCGTCCCGGTACAGCGCCACAGCACGCCGGCATGCCCCGGCCACGCGACAAGCAGGCCGCTCAGGGCGAGCAGCAGCAGGGCAAAGCCGCGGCAGGTCAAGGAAAGGGCCGTCATGGGTCGGCAGTCTGCTACGGACCGCGCGCACTTCCAAGCGACCGCGTCACGCGGCTGGCGAGCCGGCAGCGGCGCGCGTAAACTGCCGCGTTCAGCGAAAGTCAGGCGTCGATCATGCCCGGCAAGCTCTTCATCAAGACCCACGGTTGCCAGATGAACGAGTACGACTCCGCCAGGATGGCGGACGTGCTTCGGGTCGCGCACGGCCTCGAGATCACCGCAGACGAGGCCGCAGCCGACGTGATCCTGATCAACACCTGCTCGATCCGCGAGAAGGCACAGGACAAGGTGTTCAGCCAGCTCGGCCGCTGGAAGCAGCTCAAACAGCGCAATCCGCACCTGGTGATCGGCGTCGGCGGCTGCGTCGCCAGCCAGGAGGGCGAGGCGATCGTGCAGCGTGCGCCTTACGTGGATCTGGTGTTCGGCCCGCAGACCCTGCATCGCCTGCCGGCGATGATCGAGGCGCGCCGCGAAAGCGGCCGACCGCAGGTCGACATCCGCTTCCCCGAGATCGAGAAGTTCGACCGCCTGCCCGAACCGCGCGCCGAGGGCCCGTGCGCATTCGTCTCGATCATGGAGGGCTGCTCCAAGTACTGTTCCTTCTGCGTCGTGCCCTACACCCGTGGCACCGAGATCAGCCGGCCGTTCGACGACGTGCTGGCCGAAGTCGCCACCCTAGCCGAACAGGGCGTACGCGAGGTCAACCTGCTGGGGCAGAACGTCAACGCCTGGCGCGGTCCCTTGCACGGCGGCGGCGAGGCCGATCTGGCGCTGCTGATCCGCGCGATCGCCGAACTCGACGGCATCGGCCGCATCCGCTTCACCACCTCGCATCCGCTCGAATTCAGCGACAGCCTGGTCGCGGCCTATCGTGACGTGCCCAAGCTGGCCAATTACCTGCATCTGCCGGTTCAGGCCGGCAGCGACCGCATCCTCGCGGCGATGAAGCGCGGCTACACCGTGCTGGAGTACAAGCAGAAGATCCGCAAGCTGCGCGCGGTGCGGCCGGACATCGCGATCAGCACCGACCTCATCGTCGGCTTTCCCGGCGAGACCGAGGCCGAGTTCGGGCAGACCCTGAAGCTGGTCGACGATATCGGCTTCGACCAGAGCTACTCGTTCGTCTACTCGCGCCGTCCGGGTACCCCCGCTGCCAGCCTCACCGACGCCACACCCGATGCGGTCAAGCGCGAGCGCCTGGCGCGCCTGCAAGCTGCGATCAACGCCCATGCGCGCCGTTACAGCGAAGCCATGGTCGGCAGCGTGCAGACGCTGCTGGTCGAGGGACCGAGCCGGAAAGACCCGAACGAACTGACCGGACGCACCGAGAACATGCGCGCCGTCAATTTCCCCGGCCCCCCGCGCCTGGTCGGGCAATTCGTCGCCGTCACCATTACCGAGGCGCGCGCCAATTCACTGCGCGCCTGCGTCCGCCAGGCGGACGCTGTCGCGGCCTGAACCCGTCCGCAACCCGAGCCGATGACCGACGCCTCCATGCAGCGCGATTTTGCGCTCGATCCCGACGACGGCGAGCGGCTGGCCAACCTGTGCGGCCCCTTTGACGAGCACCTGCGCCAGATCGAGCTGCGCCTGGGCGTCGAGATCGCCAACCGCGGTTCGGTATTCCGCGTGATCGGCGACGAACGCGCCGCCGCCGCCGCCGAGCGCGTGCTGCGGACGCTGTACGACGCCACCATGCAGGAGGCCCTCGACGGCGCACGCGTGCACCTGCAGTTGGTCGAATCCGGCATCGAGCGCAGCACCGAGCGCGGCGTCGACGCTGCGCAGGATGTGGTGATCCGGGTCAAGCGCGGCGTGATCAAGGGCCGCGGACCGACCCAGGCGCGCTATCTGCACGCGATCGCGCGCCACGACATCAGCTTCGGCGTCGGCCCCGCCGGCACCGGCAAGACCTACCTGGCGGTCGCCAGTGCGGTCGAGGCGCTGGCGCAGAACCGCGTACAGCGGCTGATCCTGGTGCGCCCGGCGGTCGAGGCCGGCGAGAAGCTGGGCTTCCTGCCCGGCGACCTGACGCAGAAGGTTGACCCCTACCTGCGCCCTCTGTACGACGCGCTGTACGAGATGCTCGGCTTCGAGCGCGTGGCCAAGCTGATCGAGCGCAACGTGATCGAGATCGCCCCGCTGGCGTACATGCGCGGGCGCACCCTCAACGACGCCTTCGTGATCCTCGACGAGGCACAGAACACCACCGTCGAGCAGATGAAGATGTTCCTGACCCGCATCGGCTTCGGCGCGATGGCGGTGATCACCGGCGACGTCACCCAGACCGACCTGCCGCGCCAGGTGCGCTCGGGATTGCGCCATGCCGTCGAGGTGCTGCGCGAGGTCGACGGCATCAGCTTCACCTTCTTCACCTCGCGCGACGTGGTGCGCCATCCGCTGGTGGCGCGCATCGTGCGGGCGTATGAGGCGTTCGAGGAGAACGGGACCCGGGACGCAAAAGCCGGGACCGGGGACCCGGGACCCGGGACCCGGGAAAGGCAGAGCGACAGCTCAAAAGCCGGGACCGGGGACCCGGGACCCGGGACCCGGGAAATGCCGAGCAAAGGCCGGGACTCGGGACTCGGGACTCGGGACTCGGGAAATGCCGAGCAAAAGCCGGAACTCGGGACTCGGGAAGAGCCCGATCCGACGCTCTGAATCGCCCGCGCCATGCCTTGCCACCCCACGCACTCTGCTCTTCCGGGTCCCGGGTCCCGGGTCCCGGGTCCCGGCAGCCCCATCGTGCACGTCAGCTACGCCCTGCCCCGCCGTGGACTGCCGGCGGCGCGGTCGCTGCGACGCTGGGTAGCGGCGGCGCTGGCCGGTGCGCGCCGGCGCGCGGCGGCGGAGCTGGCGATCCGCGTCGTCGGCGCCGCCGAGGGTCGTGCGCTCAACCGCCGCTACCGCGGCCGCGACGACGCCACCAACGTGCTGGCGTTCGCCGCCGAGTTGCCGCCCGGACTGCGCCTGCCGCTGCTGGGCGATGTGGTGATCTGCGCGCCGGTGGTGGCGCGCGAGGCGCGCGAACAGGGCAAGCCGCTGGCCGCCCACTATGCCCATCTGACCGTCCACGGCGCGCTGCATCTGCTCGGCCACGATCATCAAGACGCGGCCCAGGCGCGGCGCATGGAAGCACTGGAAACGCGGATCCTGGCCGGCCTCGGAATCGCCGATCCGTATGCCGGATGACGGCGGACGGCGCGGTGTGCACCCGGATTCGGCTAGACTTTCAGGTTCCACCCCACCGACACGATCCACGCCGGCAATGAGCGAGGACCCGAGTACCAGCGGCCCGGCGCGTTCCTTCTGGGGCCGTCTGGGTCACATGCTTTCCGGCGAGCCGCGCAATCGCGAGGAGCTGCTCGCCGAGTTGCGTGCCGCCCACGACAACGGCCTGCTCGCGCGCGACACCCTGGCGATGATCGAGGGCGCGATCGAGGTCAGCGAGCTGATCGTGGCCGACGCCATGATCCCGCGCATGCAGATGGTGATGCTGGCCGTCGGCGCGCCGTTCGCCGACATCCTGGCGGAAGTGGTCGAATCCGGCCACTCGCGGTTTCCGGTGCACGGCGAGGACAAGGACGAGATCCTCGGCATCCTGCTGGCCAAGGATCTGCTGCGCTACTTCGGCAACGCCGAGGGCTGCGTCATCCGCACCCTGCTGAGGCCGGCGGCGCTGATTCCGGAGTCGATGCGGCTGAACGTGCTGCTGGGCGAGTTCAAGCTCACCCGCAACCACATGGCGATCGTGATGGACGAGTACGGCGGCGTCGCCGGACTGATCACCATCGAGGACGTGCTCGAGGAGATCGTCGGCGACATCGCCGACGAGCACGACGACGCCGAAGCCGCGCCGCGCGTGCAGTCGCAGCCCGACGGCAGCCATCTGGTGGACGCGCTGATGCCGATCGACGACTTCAACGAACGCTTCGGCACGCATTTCCCGGATGCGGAGTCCGACACCGTCGGCGGCCTGGTCACCGCCGCGATCGGACACCTGCCGGAAGCCGGCGAGAGTGCCGGCATCGACGGCTACGCCTTCGAGGTCATCGCCGCCGACGACCGCCGCGTGATCCGGCTGAAGGTGCGTGCACCCGATGCGGCCTGAGCGCCGTCCGGCTCGCACGGCCCTGCTGGCGATCCTGCTGGCGCTGAGCGCCCTGCTGCCCGGCGCCGCCCGTGCCGGACTGGCCGACGCGCCGGGAGCCGATCTCGAGGTGGCGCTGGTCACCTACGGCCCGGGTACCGCGGTCTGGGAGCGCTTCGGCCACATCGCGATCCTGCTGCGCGATCGCGCCAGCGGCGAGGCGCGCACCTTCAACTACGGCATCTTCGACTTCGCGCAGAAGGATTTCTATCTCAACTTCGCACGCGGCCGCATGGTCTACCGCATGGATTCCGACCCTGCCGACGACGACATCGCGTCGTACATCTCCCAGGGCCGCTCGGTGCGCGAGGAGGTGCTGGCGTTCACGCCGGCGCAGGCGGCCGCGCTGCGCGACTTCCTGTACTGGAATCTGCAACCGCAGCACGCGCGCTACCGCTACAACTACTTCACCGCCAACTGTTCGACGCAGGTGCGCGACGCGCTCGACCGCGCGCTCGGCGGCGTCATTCATGCGCAGACGCAGGCGCCCTCCAGCGGCTTCACCTATCGGATGCAGACCGATCGTCTGCTGGCGCCGGACCCGGCGCTGATGCTGCTGGTGGACCTCGGTCTCGGCCCCTACGCCGACCGCCGGCTGTCGTACTGGGACGAGAGCTTCGTGCCGATGGTGCTGGCGCGGGTGCTGCGCGAAGTGCAGGTGCCGGTTGCCGGCGGCGGCGCGCGTCCGCTGGTGGTCTCCGATCGCCTGCTGGCGCCCAACCGCATCACGGCGCCACCGGCGCTGCCGCCCGATCTGCGCCTGCCGCTGCTGGCGACGGGCCTGCTGTGGGCAGCGCTGATCGTCGTGCCGCTGCGCTGGCCGCAACGCGGCGCCCTGCGCCGGGTCAGTGCCATCGCGGGCGGGCTGTATGCCCTGCTGGGCGGGCTCGCCGGCCTGCTGATGCTGGCGCTGTGGACCCTGACCGCGCACCGCGCCGCCTGGGGCAACGAAAACCTGTGGCTGTTCAACCCCGCATCGTTGCTGCTGATCGTGCCGCTACTGCGACAGGCCGGCACCGCTGCGCGCAGCGGCGTGTTCGCGCGCGGGCTGTCGATCCTGCTGGCGCTGGCGGCCGCCTTCGCACTGTTCTCCAAGATCCTGCCCGGGTTCCCGCAACAGAACCTGCCTTGGATCCTGCTCGGCCTGCCGCTGGATCTGGCGCTGGCCGGAGTGCTGTGGCGGCGGCATTGAGCGCGCCCGCCGCGGCGGGCATGATCGGCGCATGAGTGCGTCCGCGCCGATGGTGGTCAACTGCGTCGCCTACGACCGCGGCGGTCGGCGCGTGGCCGAGATCGAGGATCTCGGCGCCATCAGCGACGTGCTGGCGGCGGGCGACCGCTTCGTCTGGGTCGGCCTGCACGAACCCGACGCGACCCTGCTGGATACCCTGCAGCAGGAGTTCGGCCTGCACAACCTGGCGGTCGAGGATGCGCACAACGCGCATCAGCGGCCGAAGATCGAGGCCTACGGCGAATCGCTGTTCGTGGTGGTGCAGACCGCGCAGCTGGTCGCCGGCGCGATCGCCTTCGGCGAGACGCATGTGTTCATGGGCGCGAACTATCTGGTCAGCGTTCGCCACGGCGCCTCGCTGTCCTACGCCGGTGCCCGGCGCAGCGCCGAGCAGTCGCCCGAGCTGCTGGGCCTGGGTCCGAGTTATGCGCTGTACGCGGTGCTGGACTTCATCGTCGACAACCTGATGCCGATCGTGGACGCCTATCGCGCCGAACTGCGTGAACTGGAAGGCGACATCTTCGCTGCGCAGTGGAAGCGCGACAGCATCCGCCGTCTGTACGAGATGCAGCGCGAGCTGATGACGCTGCGGCTGGCCTTGGCGCCGCTGCAGGACATCCTCAGCCAGCTGGTGCGGCTGTATCCCGCGCTGGTGCGTGACGAGACGCGGGTGTATTTCCGCGACGTGTTCGATCACGTCAGCCGCCTCAACGAGACGGTCAACGCGATGCGCGAAATGCTGGGCGCGGCGATGACGGTATCGCTGTCGCTGGTGACCGTGCGCCAGAACGAGGTGGTCAAGCGCCTGGCCGGCTGGGCCGCGCTGCTGGCCGCGCCGACCCTGATCGCCAGCTGGTACGGCATGAATTTCCGGCACATGCCCGAGCTGGACTCGCCGTGGGCCTACCCGGTGATCATCGGGGTGACCGCCTCGATCTGCGGCGGGTTGTTCGTCGCCCTGCGCCGCGCGCACTGGCTGTAGCCGCCGCGGCGCCGCGCCACGGGGCGGCACCGCACCGACCTCGCGGTCTCACTCTGCGCCCGTCGTTGCCGTCCAGCGCCTGATCCAAGCCAGCACGGTGTCGTGCCACATCACGCTGTTCTGCGGCTTGAGCACGTGGTGGTGTTCATCGGGGAAGTACAGCAACTGGCTGGGGATGCCGCGCCGCTGCAGCGCGGTGAATGCACCCAGGCTCTGTGCGTCGGGAATGCGGTAGTCGCGGCCGCCCTGGATCACCAGCATCGGCACGCGCCAGTCGCCGACGTGGTTGAGGGGGTTGAATTTCTCGTAGCTCGCCGGATGCATGTACTGCGGGCCGCCGTGTTCCCACTCCTCGAACCACAGCTCGTCGGTGGCGTAGTACATCGAGCGGCTGTCGAACACGCCGTCGTGGTCGACAAAGCACTTCCACGGCTGATTCCACACGCCGGCCATCCAGTACACCATATAGCCGCCGTAGCTGGCACCCAGGGCGCAAGCTCGATCGGCATCGAGGAACGGGTACTCCCGCAGCGCGGCAGCCCAGCCGCGCTTGAGGTCCTCGAGCGGCTTGCCGCCCCAGTCACCCGAGATCGAGTCGGTGAACGCCTGGCCGTAGCCGGTCGAGCCGTGGAAATTGATCGCCACCACGGCAAATCCTGCGCCGGCGTACACCTGCGGATTCCAGCGGTAGTGAAAGTCGTTGTGCCAAGCGCCCTGCGGGCCGCCGTGGATCAGGAACGCCACCGGGTATTTCCGGCCCGGCTGGTAGTCGACCGGCTTGATCACATAGCCCTGAACCGGCGCGTCGTTCCAGCCCCTGAAGGTGAAAAACCCGGCGTCGCCAAAGCGCATCCCGGCCAGGCGCTCGGCATTGAAGTGCGTCACCGGCGTCAGGTTTTCTCCGCCGGCACCGGCGCTGTAGAGATCGGTCGGATGGGTGAAGTCCTGGCGCGCGACGACCAGCCCGCGCGGGCCGACCGCGAAACCGGTGACGGTGCCGTCGGCGACCAGGCGGCGCGCTGCACCGCTCGCCACATCGATCGCGAACAGCGGACGCTGGCCCTCGTCGTCGGTAACGGTATAGAGCGTGCGACCGTCGGCGCTGATCGCCAGCGGCCCGGCCGAGCGGTCCCAGTGCGCAGCGACCTCACGGTGGGTTCCGCTGGCCAGATCCAGCGCCATGATCGCGAAGCGGTCGGCCTCGAAACCCGCGCGCCGCATCGCCAGGTAGTACAGCGTGCGGCCGTCGGGCGACGGCAGCGGAAAGGCATCCCAGGCCGGGTTGCCGGCAGTGAGGTTGCGCGGCGCGGCGTCGCCGTCGAGCGCCACCGCATGGACGTCGAAATTGGTCGACCACGGCTCGCTGCGACCGGCGCTGCGCACACCGAAGTAGAGCGTGCGCCCATCCGGACTGAAGACGTACTCGTCGGCGCTGCCGTCGGGCTTCGAGGGCACGTCGCCGTCGATGCCGGGCGTCAGCCGGCGCGGTTCGGCGGATGCCTTGCCGTCGGCGCCGAGCGCGGCCAGAAACAGCTGCGAGCGACGGCCATCGGCCCACTGGTCCCAGTGACGCACAAACAGCTTGTCGTAAAGACGGCCGCTGGCCCGGGCCGGCACATGCGTGTCCAGCCGCGCCCTGGTGCAGGCCAGAGTGTCGCAATCGGCAAACACCTCGATCGACAGCGCCAGATGGCGGCCGTCCGGCGACACGCGATAGGTACCCACGTCGAGCGGGTAGTCGGTGACCTGCAGCGGCTCCCCGCCGTCGGCCGGCAGGCGCCAGACCTGGCTGCGGCCCGTGGTGTCAGCGCGATAGAAGATCGACGCGCCATCCATCGACCAGCGCGGATCGCTGCCGATGGCGAGCTTCACCGGCGTCGCGTTCGCCTGCACGAGATCAAGCACCCAGACCGAGGTGACACCCTTGTTGGCGGCGTAGTCGGTGCTGCGTACGCTGAAGGCAACCGCGTGACCATCCGGCGCCAGCTGCGGATCGGACACGCGATCCAGCATCACCAGATCGCGCACATCGAACGGATGCGCACCGCGGCGAGATTCGGGCGCCTCGGCGGCCACGGCCAGCAGCGGCGCCGCCGCAATCGCGAACGCGGCCAGCAGGGATGTCGGATTCATGGGGCTCCCGGGGGTCGACAGACGAATCGCGACGCTAGCCAGCGTCCCGCACCGGCGCAAGCGCCATGGGTCACGGCGCAGCGAAATCCGTGGCTATATCCGGCGCGCGATTCGCGCCGCCCTCTTCCCGGCGTCGAGCCCCGCATGTCCGCCCACGCCGCCGCGCTGAAGTGATCCGCCGCACGCAGAGCATGTTCTCAGCCCTCGGCCGGCTGCGGATGCGGAAAGCGCACCGTGATCGCGGTGCCGACGTTGAGTTCGCTCTCGAACTCGACCTGCCAGCCGAAGCGGTCGGCCAGCCGGCGCACGATGGTCAGCCCGACGCCGTAGCCGTCCGAGCGGCTGCGACCGGCGCGGAAGAACGGCTGCGCGACGCGCGCCAGCTCCTCGGCGCTCATGCCGATGCCGGTATCGGCGATGCGCACCGTGCCCTCGCCGATGCTGGCGGTGACGCTGCCACGCTCGGTGTACAGGCAGGCGTTGCGGATCAGGTTGCCGATCAGGACCGCGAACACGCGCGGCGACGCATGCAGCGCGAACCGCTGCGGTTGTTCCAGCAGCAGCTGCACCGGCTTGCCGATCACCAGGTCCTGCGCGCGCTCCAGCTCATCGCGCACCACCTCGTTGGCGATGAAGTCCTCTTCAGGCAGGCCGGTGTTGTCCTCCCGCGCAAGGATCAGGAACGACTCGATCAGAGCTTCCATGTCGCGCGCGGCACGGCGGATGCGATGCACCGAGCGCTGGCCGAACGGTGACAGCGCGGGCTCTTCCTCGAGCACGCCGGCGGCAACCTTGACCACGGTCAACGGCGTACGCAGTTCGTGGCTGGCATCGCGGGTGAAGTTGCGCTCACGCTCGATGAACGACTCGATGCGGCTGGCAAAGCCGTGTAGCGCGCGCGCCAGCACCTCGACGTCGCCGTCGCTGTTGGGTGGCAGGTTGGCCGGCTCCAGCGCGACGAGGTCGGGATGCTTGGGATCCCAGCGCCGTACCACGCTGGCCAGTCCGATCACCGGCGACAGCGCGCGTCGCGACGCCCGGTAGGTCAGATAGTGGGTGATGTAAATGATCAGTAGCACCACCGACAGCGGTACGAAGCCGAACAGAAAGGCCAGCCGGTCGACCTGTTCCTGCTTGAACACCAGATACAGCTGGCCGGGTGCGGCGTCGGTGACGAAGACCAGGTCTTCGTGCCCGGAACTGCCCAGGCGGTGGTAACCGGGCGCCAGCGTGCGCAGAATCGGCGGCAGCGCTGCGCGCGCGCCGCCGGGCGGCAGCAGGTAGCCACGCATGTTGGCGGTGTTGGGCAGCTGCGCCGAGGGATCGGCGGCGCGGTAGGCCCAGAAGTGCGCGGCCTCCTCCTTCAGCGCCTGCTTGATCAGCACGTCCTCGAGGATGGTCGCGGCGCCGTACACGCTGAGCACGGTGGCGAAGCTGATCGCCACCAGCTGCATCACGAACACGACCCAGAGCTTGCGGCGGATGCCGGCGGGACGACGCATCGGAGCCTCATGGTGGACAGGTACAACCCGCTTGCATGCGGCGGGTACGCTCAAGACAACCGGCCGCGCGGCGCGCGAAAGACGCGAGTATCGGCAATCTACGCGATCGGCGCGCGTCGCGGATGCAGGCCCGGCGATGATCTCCTGCCGCGGTCAGCCAACCTGCTGGGCGGCGCCGGACACCTCGCTGTCGAGATCGGCCAGGCGATAGCCCGCGCTGTGGATGGTGTGCAGCAGAGATTTCTGGAACGGTTTGTCGATCACCTTGCGCAGGTTGTAGAGGTGGCTGCGCAGGGTGTCGGAGTCCGGCAACAGGTCACCCCAGATTTCGCGCTCGATGTCGCGCCGGCTGACCACGCGCGGGGATTCGCGCATCAGGATCGTCAGCAGCTTGAGGCCGATCGGTGAAATCTGCAGGTCCTGCCCGGCACGGGTCAGGCGCAGGGTCGCGGTGTCCAGCACCAGATCACCCACCTTCAGCACCTCGGCCGAAACCTGGCGGCGATCGCGACGGATCAGGGCCTTGACCCGCGCCTCGAGCTCGCGGATCTCGAAGGGTTTGATCAGATAATCGTCGGCGCCGGCGTCGAGGCCGACCAGCTTGTCGTCCAGCGTGTCGCGCGCGGTCAGCATCAGGACCGGGGTCGATTTTTTGGCTTCCTGGCGCAGTTTGCGGCACAGGTCGAGCCCGTCCATGCCCGGCAACATCAGGTCCAGCACGATCACGTCGTAGCTGTTGGACACCGCCAGATGCAGGCCGGTGATGCCGTCAGCGGCGTAGTCCACCGAATAGCCGCGGCGTTCCAGGAACTCGCCCACCATCTCGGCGATGCTGCGGTTGTCCTCGATCAGCAGGATCAAGCCTGCCTGTTCGTCGCGTGCGTTCATCGGGCTGCTCCGGGTCATTTCACCAATGTGAAGATTGAACCCAGGGCCGGGTGATTCTGCCGTGAAGAGATGCAGGCCATGCGGCGTCAGAGGGTTTTCAACGTCGGCACCAGCACCTTCCACACATTGGCCAGCACGCGCGGCTCGCCGGCCGCCGTCGGATGCAGGCCGTCGGCCTGCATCAGGGCCGGGTCCAGCGCCACACCCTGCAGCAGGAACGGCAGCAGCGGCGCATGGTGCTCGCGCGCAAGATCGGCATAGATCTGCTGCAGACCCTCGCGATAGGGCGGCCCGTAGTTGACCGGCAGTTCGATGCCCAGCAGCACGACCTTGGCGCCGGCATGGCGGCAGTCGCGGATCATGGTCTCGAGATTGGCGCGGATCTCGGCCAACGGCAGGCCGCGCAGACCGTCGTTGGCGCCCAGTTCCAGCAGCACCAGCGCCGGGCGATAGCGTTTCAGCAATCCGGGCAGGCGGCTGACGCCATCGGCCGTGGTCGCGCCACTGATGCTGGCATTGATCACCACGCGCGGTGGCCGCATGTTGGCAAGACGCGCGCCGAGCAGATGCACCCAGCCGTCCTGTTCGGCGATGTTGTGCGCGGCGGACAGCGAATCGCCCAGCACCAGGACGGGCCTTGCGACGGAAGCAGCCGCCGGCGCGGCGCAGGCCAGCACCGGCAGCCACAACAACAGCAACAGCAACAGGACACGCCGCATGACCGCAGATTCTCTCTTGCTCAGTGCACGCGATGTTAGCAAGGCGCTGGTCGGACCCGAGGGTCGCATCGACATTCTTGCCGGCATCGACATCGAGGTCGCGGTCGGCGCCAGCATCGCCATCGTCGGTGCTTCGGGTTCGGGCAAGACCACCCTGCTGGGTCTGCTCGCCGGACTCGACCTGCCGAGCAGCGGCAGCATCCGCCTCGACGGCCACGCGCTGGAAACGCTGGACGAGGAAGCCCGTGCCGCGCTGCGCCGGCGCCTGGTCGGCTTCGTGTTCCAGTCGTTTCATCTGCTGCCGGCGCTGACCGCGCTGGAAAACGTGATGCTGCCGCTGGAGCTCGAGGGCGAGCCCGCGGCGCGCACGCGTGCGCGCGAGGCGCTGCAGGCTGTGGGCCTCGGCGCGCGCGGCGGTCACTACCCGTACCAGCTTTCCGGCGGCGAGCAGCAGCGCGTGGCGCTGGCGCGCGCCTTCGTGCACCGGCCGCGGCTGCTGTTCGCCGACGAGCCCACCGGCAATCTGGATCGTCGCACCGGCGCCGGCGTTGCCGAGCTGCTGTTCGCGCTCAACCGCGCGCACGCCACTACGCTGGTGCTGGTGACCCACGATCTGGCGCTGGCCGAGCGCTGCGGACGCACGCTGGAGCTGGTCGACGGACGGCTGACCGACGGCGCGCGCGCATGAACACGCTGCGCTTGGGTCTGCGCACCCTGCGCCGCGAGTGGCGCCTGCCCGAGCTGCGCACGCTGGCCGCGGCACTGCTGCTGGCGGTCGCCGCGCTGGGCGCGGTGGCGACGCTGGCCGCGCGCGTCGAGGCGGCGCTGCTGGCCAGCGCCGCCGAGCTGATCGGCGGCGACGCCGGGATCAGCGACAACAACCCGCTGCCGCCGGCGGTCACGGCCGAAGCGCGGCGCCTCGCGCTCACGATCAACCGCAGCAGCACGTTTCCTTCGGTCGCCTTCAACAACACGCGCAGCCAGCTGCTCGATGTTCGCGCCACCGATGCCGCCTATCCTCTGCGCGGCACGCTGCAACTGGCCAATCGCACCGGGCGCGTTTACGCCGGTCGCGGCCCCGCCGCAGGCAGCGTCGATCTCGACCATCGCGCGCTGGTGGCGCTGGGTCTGACCGTCGGCGATCGCGTGCAGATCGGCGGCCGCGAGCTGACCATCGGCGCCGAGATCGTGCGTGAGCCGGACGGCGGCGAGCTGTTCGCGATCGCCCCGCGCGCGCTGATGAATCTCGGCGACGCCAAGGCCGCGGGCCTGCTCGGCGTCGGCAGCCGCACGCAGCATCGCCTGCTGGTGGCGGGACCTGCGGCCAGCGTCGATGAATTTGTCGTCTGGCTGAAAGCCCATCGGCCGCCGGACGCCGAGCTGATCACGCCCGAGCGCACGCAGCAGCGATTGCGCATCGCCTTTGACCGCGCCGGCGCCTTCCTGCGTCTGTCGGCGCTGCTGTCGGCGCTGCTGGCCGGTGTGGCCATCGCGCTGTCGGCGCAGCGCTACACCCGGCGCAAGACCGACGAGATCGCCCTGCTGCGCGCGCTGGGTGCGCCGCGTGGCCAGGTGCGCGTGCTGGTGCTGGTCACCCTGCTGGGCATGGCGCTGCCGGCGCTGCTGCTGGGCGCGCTGCTGGCGCTGGGCCTGTCGAGCGCGGCGTGGACGCTGGCACGCGGACTGCTGCCCGGCACCGCGGGCGGTCTGCCGTTGCTGCCCGCGCTGGCGGCCGCGATCGCCGGCCTCGCCCTGTTGCTGGGCTTTGCGCTGCCGCCGCTGGCGCGATTGGCCGAGGTCCCGCCGGTCGCGGTGTTCCGGCGCGGCGCACGGCAACGCGTGCGCGCGCTCGATGCGCTGTATCTGCTGCCGGTGCTGGTCGCGGTCGGTCTGGCCTGGTTCGAAAGCGGCTCATTCCGACTCGCCGGCATCCTCGCCGCCAGTCTGGCCGGCGTGGCCGTGGTCTCCGCATTGCTGGCGGCACTGCTGCTGGCGCTGATCCGTCGCCTCGCGCCCGGCGCCCATCCGGCGCTGCGGCTGGGGCTGGCTGCGCTGGCG
>Ga0307372_10002241_pt1 | contig 32372 bp, 23 predicted proteins | sample OX1MG_FD_202533 | JGI IMG/M metagenome (GOLD analysis project Ga0307372, IMG submission 202533) | Soil microbial communities from Risofladan, Vaasa, Finland - OX-1 | ecosystem: Environmental > Terrestrial > Soil > Coastal area > Acid sulfate soil | place: Finland: Risofladan, Vaasa | collected... | reverse complement strand
GCTTCCCGCTCGCCTCAAACGCCCGCACCACCGCCAGCTTCTCCGCCCAGCTCCGCTTCTCTTCCATCCCGCCACTTCACCATCGCCGCCTCGCGCCCGCAAGCCTGGGTTGCTTTGACGCCTACGCCCAATCCAAGCTGCCGGCTGCAAGCTGCGAGCTGCCAGCCCTTCTTCCGCCCCCCCCACCTACCACCATCCCGCCCGCTCCCGCACCCGCGCCAGCGCCCGGTCGGCCTCCCACCCCACCGCGTCCGCGTCCCGCCGTGTCAGCCGCCCGTGCCGCTTCAGCACCCGCCCGTCCACGACCACCGTGTCAATGTTGGCCGGCTGCGCCGCGCTCACCACCATGTGCGCCGGCTCGGCGAACACCCCCAGGTTGGGTCCGTGCGGCGAGATCAGGATCACGTCCGCGCGCTTGCCCGGCCGCAGCGTCCCCACCACCTCGCCCAGCCCCAGCGAGCGCGCGCTGTCCACCGTCGCCAGCTCCAGCGTCCGCCGCGCCGTCAGGTGAAACTCGTTCTGCGCCTTGCCGTTCTCCACCGCCTGTGTCACCTTCATGATCCCCGACATGTCGGCGTTGCCCGCCAGCACGGTCGTATCCACCGACAGTCCGGTCGGGATGCCCGCCGCCAAAAACTCCGACGTCCGCGGCATCCCGTAGCCGATGTGCAGCTCGGTGAAGGGCGACACGCTCACCGCCGCCCCCGCCTCCGCCAGTGCCCGGATCTCGTCCTCGGTGGCGGCGTTGCCGTGGACCACCTGCATGTCGGGCCCCAGCAGCCCGGCCTCCGCCAGCGCCCGAATCTGCCCCGCCGCCCACGGCGGCCCGCTGGCGTGCACCGAGATCGGCAGCCCCAGCCGCCGCGCCGCCTTGATCTCGGCCAGGTATACCTTGGCCGGCACCCGGATGGTCGGGTTGCTCCCCGCCGTCCCCCGCCACGCCATCCCCAGCCGCAGCAGCCCCCCAGGGGCGTGCCGCTCCCACTCCCCTGCCAATTGCTCCAAGTGCTCCAGGTCCATCGCCTCTTCGTTGGGGTGCGCCTGCCGGTACCCATAGGAGAACCGCCCCCGCAGCCCCGACTCCTGCAAGGCCCGCAGCCCCGCCAGGGCGCACTCCGGCCCGCGCACGTTGTGGCTCCAGTCGTGCACCGTGGTGATCCCCGAATGGATCGCCTCCGCGCACGCCAGCCGCGTGCCCTGGTAGACGTCCTCCGCCTCGAACACCTGCCCCAGCCCCACCGACGTCTTGAAATAGCCATGCTCCGGCCGGTCGCCCGACATGCAGCGCAGCAGCGTGTTCCACATGTGCCAGTGGGTGTCCACAAACCCCGGCAGCGCAATCATCCCCCCCGCCTCGATCACTGCCGCCCCCGGTGCCTCCAACCCCCGCCCCACCGCCGCGATCGCCCCGTCGCGGATCAAAACGTCGCCCCCCGCCACATCCCCCAACTCCGCCTCCAGGGTCATCACATAGGCCCCGCGGATCAGCACCGTCTCCCGCTGCGGCAGCACCATCGGCGCGTCTGGTTCCATGGCTGGTGTGGACATCATAGCGCTGGGCCGAGCGCGGCGGCTGGCTGCGGCCCGGTTCTGCTTACAACGGCCCCTCGGCGCGGTGGTAGGCCGCCATCACGTCGGGCAGGGTCAGCACCCCCAGCAGCAGCCCGTGCACGCGGTGGATCACCGGCAGCAGCGGCTGGTCGCCCGCCTCGCGCAGGAACGCCTCCAGCGGCTGGTCGGGATAGAGCACCGGCAGCCGCCACGCCGGCTGCAGCGCCTCCCGCAGCGGCCGCTCCTCCTCCGCCCGCACCACCAGCGGCGCCAGCATGTCCAGCGTGACCCCGTACCAGTCGCCGTGCCCGCCGTCCACCAGCACGAAGTGCCGCGGCGCGGTCTGCGCCTGCATCCACCCCTCCCGCACCGGCCGCTCCGCCGCGATCACCGGAATGTTCCGTCCGCCGGTGGCCGCCGGGCGCATGGCGTCCTCCACGTGCATCACCTGCTCCTCGCGCAGCTCTTCCATCGAGGGCAGCGTCAACCCGTCCTGCCGGGTGAGCACCTCGAAGATGGGCTCCGGCTGCCAGCGCCGCGAGATCACGTAAGCCAGCGAGTTGGAGATCATCAGCGGCAAGACGATGTCGTAGCTTCCGCTCACCGCCGTCACGATGAACACCGAGGTCATGGGGGCGCGCAGCAGCCCGGCGAAGGTGGTGCCCATGCCCACCAGGGCATAGACCCCGATCGGCGCCGTCAGCCGCGGCAGCAGCAGGTGCTCGGCCCCCCCCACCGCCGCCCCCAGCATCGCCCCGATGAACAGCGTGGGCGCAAACATCCCCCCCGGCGCCCCGCTGGTGAACGACAGCGCCGTCGCCCCGATCTTCAGCAGCGACAGCAGCGCCAGCGTCGGCCACAGATAGCTGCCCCCCATCGCCTGGTTGATGGCGTCGTAGCCCGCCCCCATCACCTGCGGGTACCAGATGCCGATCACCCCGATCACCAGCCCCGCCGCCGCCGGCTGGAAGTAGTGCGTCCAACCCGGCAGCCCCCGCAGCCGCGGCCGCAGCCAGATCACCAGCTTGATGAACAGCAGCGAGCCGAACCCTCCCACCACGCCCAACACCGCGTAGGCGATCAGCTCCGAGGCGTGGCGCAGCTCGAACGGCGGCGCCGCGAACAGCGGATGGTCCCCAAAAAACGCCCGCGCCACCACCGTGCTCGACACCGCCGCCAGCACCACCGCCCCGATCACCCCCGAGCTCCACCGTCCAATCACCTCCTCGATCACAAACAGCACCGCCGCGATGGGCGCGTTGAACGCCGCCGCCAGCCCCGCCGCCGCCCCCAGCGGCGCCAGCATCCGCTGCCGCGACTTCGACAGCTTCAGCCGCCGCCCCAGCAGCGACGCCAGCCCCGCTCCCACCTGCAGCGACGGGTCCTCCGGCCCCAGCGACTGCCCGCTGCCGATCGCCAGCGCCGCGGTCACGAACTTCCCCACCACCGTGCGGAAGGAGATGTAGCCGTCATAGATGTACAGCGCCGCCTTGGTCTGGTTCACCCCGCTGCCCCGCGCCCCCGGAAACAGCCGCAGCACCAGCACCGCCAGCACCAGCCCCGCCAGCGTCGGCGCCAGCACCGTGCGCAGCGGGCTCCGTCCCGCCGCCGCCCCCAGCAGGTGCGCGCTCAACGTGGTGATGGCGAAGCGGAACGCCACCACCGCCAGCCCGGAAAAAATCCCGATCGCGATCGCCAGTACGAAATAAAGCTGTTCGGCGCGGGCAAAGTGCGCCAAGCGGCGCAGCCGTGGCCATGGCGCGGACGGCTCCGCCGCCTCCGCCTCGCTGAGGATAGACATATCTCGCTAGATTATAGCCGCGCCCCGCCCCGCCGCCGCCCCCCCCAAAGCAAAAGCGGGGCCGGCAAAGCCGGCCCCGCTTTTGCCCGCCGCCGTTCCCTCCCCTCAGTGCGGCGCCAGCGCTCCGTCGTAGTACCGCCGCATGTCGGCCCGCAGCTTGGCCAGCGCCGCGGCGTCAATGTACACCATGTGCCCCGACTGGTAATGCCCGGTCATGATGTTGTTCGCCCGCACCTGCGGCGATACCTTCATGTGCGCCAGCGTCCACTCCACCGCCCCGTAGATGGTGGCGAAGTCGTAGTAGCCCATCCCCACCATCAGCTTCATCCGCGGGTTGCGCGCAAACGCGTCCTCCAGGTTGGTCACGGTGTTGTAGCTCCCCGACCAGCGCCCGATGCCACCCCCCAGCACGTAGTAAATGTCGTTGTTCACGTAGTGCAGGTCGTGCCGCATGTAGTTCTCGTATGCCGTCAGGAACGAGTTCTCGATGTTGGCGTCGCTGAAGTCGAAGGGAGTGTTCTGCGCCCCCCCGTCCTCCAGGTAGCCGGGGAAGCGGCTGTCCAGCCGCGAGGTCATCTCGTGCTGGCTGCGCAGCAGCTCGGTGGAAAACTGCCCCAGGTTGATGCGCAGGTCGTTCGAGTCCAGGTACGCCACCGGCAGCCCGATGAAGTCGTGCAGGTCGTTCAGCACCTTCGTCCGCTGCGCCGCGCTCATGCGCGCTCCGTCGTAGAGCGCCTGCTGATACTCGTGCCCGGCGAACTGCTGCGCCGCCGCCGACATCTGGTCCGCCGTCAGCTTCTGCAGCGCCGGCGACACCTTGTGGTAGTACCACGCCGTCATCGCCTGCGTCGGCAGGGAATTGACGTAGCGCAGATCCCCCGCCGTGGCCTCGGTGTCAATGATGGTCGAGAGCAAAAACACCCCGGCGACCGGCATGTCGTGGTCGGTCAGGTAGCCGCTCAGCCCCGCCGCCCGCGTGGTGCCGTAGCTCTCGCCCGCCAAAAAGCGGGGCGAGCTCCAGCGGTCGTACATGTTGGTGAAGCTGCGCACAAATTCGCCAAACGAGGCCAGGTCGTTCTGCACCCCCCAGAAGTCGGGCCCGTACTTGGGGTTGGTCGGCCGGCTCCAGCCCGTCCCCATGGCGTCAATAAACACCAGGTCGGTCTGGTCCAGCAGCGTGTTGGGGTTGTCCTCGTAGACGTAGGGCGGCGCCGCCATGCCGTTGGGCTCCAGCTTGATCTTCTTCGGCCCGAACGCCCCCAGGTGCAGCCACAGCGAGCCCGACCCCGGCCCGCCGTTGAAGCAGTAGGTGATGGCGCGGGTGCTGGGGTCCGAGACCCCGTCCTTGCTGTAGTAGGTGTAATTCATGTAGCCCTCCACCACGCCGGTGGTGGCGTTCTGGATGGGCATCATGCCCACCCGGGCGGTGTAGCTCAGCACCTTGCCGTCGAGTGTGATCTGGTGGTGCGTCTCCACCGGCGGGCCCACCGTGGGGATCGTCGCCGCCCCGTGCGCCATCGGGTTGTATCGGAAGAAATCGCCCACCGGGCCGGTGGGCATCGCGCCCCGGCCGCGGCCCTGCGCCGACAGGCAGCTCAGCAGTCCCAGCCCCAGCCCCGTCGCCAGCAGAATCCTTTTCCATCGTTTCATGATGCTCTCCTCATCTCCGGGGCGGTAGCCCCCAAGTCAGGCATGGTACACCCCTTCCTAGTGCCCGCGCGCGGAAAGCGCAAAAAATCTAGGGCCGGCACGCCGGCGCCGGCGTCGCCGCCAGCTTCAGCCCCGCCTCCTCCTTGATCGCGTTCCACTGCCCCAGCGCCCGCGCCAGCGCGCCGCAGGCCGCCCGGTAGTTCTCCTGCATCGCCTGCGTGGGCGCATCGTCGCTCAGCTCGATCAGCGCGATCAGGTTGCCCAACTGGGTGTTGAGCGTGGTGAAGCTCTCCCCGCCCGCCCCCGCGCCGCCTCTGCCCCGCCGTCCGCCGCGCCCACCCCGCAGCGCCGCCACCGCCGCGGCGAACCGCGGCGGCAGCGCCGCTTGGGCCGCGGCCGCCACCTGCTCGCCCGCGGCGTAGCTGGCGCGCATGGCGGCGGCGATCGCCAGCCCCAAGTCGCGCTGCTGCTCCAACCCCGCCAGCGGGGTGTGGATGCGCGGGTCCATGGTCACCCGCAGCGGCTGCCGGTAGGTGGTGCCGTCCACCGTCAGCCGCAGCTCGTACGCCCCCGGCGTGACGAACGGCCCGCGCGGGTCGCTGGGCGTGTCGTGCAGCAGCGCCGCGATCGGCTGCGTGTGCCGAAACGCCGGCGGCGCCCCGTAGCGCAGGTCCCACACCACCCGGTGCATGCCCGCCCCGCTCGGCAGCGGGTGCGGCCGCGCCAGCCAATAGTTGGGAATGTCGAGTTGCGGCGGCGGCCCCGGCGGCGGCGCCACGCTCGTCAGCCGCCGCACCAGCGCCCCCTGGCTGTCATAAATGCCCAGCGTCACCGGCCCCCTCGCCGCCCGCGCCAGGTAATAGTCCACCATCGCCCCCGCCGGCGGGTTGGTGCCGGTCGCCATCTCTGGCGGAAACGGCGTGTCGTAGTTGACGTCGGGCTGCACCCGCACCGCCGTCTCCGGCCGGAACAGCGTCGCCGGCGCCGCCGCCACCGCGGCGTCGAGCTGCCGCAGCGGCGTCACGTCGTCGAGGATCCAGATCGCGCGCCCGTAGGTCGCCGCCACCAGATCGTCTCCGTGCACCACCAGATCCCGCACCGAGGTCCGCGGCAGGTTGAGTTGCAGCGGCTCCCAATGGTCGCCAAAATCGAACGACACGAACGCCCCCTGCTCGGTGCCGGCGTAGAGCAGCCCGTTGCGCTCCGGGTCGGCGCGCACCACCCGCACCAAATCCCCGGCCGGAATCCCCGCCACCGCCTTCTGCCAAGTGGCCCCGCCGTCGCGGGTGCGGAAGATGTAGGGCGCAAAGTCGTTGTCGAGATGCCGCTCCACCACCACGTAGGCGGTTCCCGCCTCGGTGGGCGAGGCCTCCACCATCTCGATCGGCGTGCCCGCCGGCAGCCCCGGCGGCGTCACGTTTTTCCAACCCCCGCCGGCGTTGGTCTGCACCAGCCCGTTGGAGGTGCCTACCCAGATCTCGCCCGCCCGCGCCGCCGACGGCGCCAGCGCGCTGATCGCCGCCCGCCGCGCCGCCCCCTCCGGCCCGGTCAGGTCCGGGCTGGCGGCCCGCCACGTGAGCCCGTGGTCGCGCGTCGCCAGCACCGCCTGCGCCCCCAAATAGAAAATGCCCGGGTCCTGCGGCGAAGACGCCTGCGGGCTGCCGGCATAGCGCCAGTGCCCGCTGCCCGGCGGCGTGATGTCCAGAATCTGCTTCGTCCGCCAGTCGTAGCGGTTGAGCGCCGGCGGCGCCCCGGTGGCGAACACGTAGTTGGAATCGCTCCGGTCGGGGTGGATGTAGCCAAACTCGTACGCCCCCACCGACGGCCGCCAATCCATGAAGGTGATCTCGCCAAAGTCCCCCCGGCTCGCCACCGCCGCCGAGCCCGAATCCTGCTCGGTGCCATAAATCCAATAGGGAAAGCGGTTGTCCACCCCGATGTGGTAGAACTGCCCGTTGGGCAGGTTGTACCAGCCCAGGCTCCATTGCTTCCCGCCGTTGAGCGTGATGGTCGCCCCCTGGTCCACCCCCAGGATCATGCGCTGGCCGTTGGTCGGGTCAATCCAGATCTCGTGGTAGTCGTCCCCGCCGGGCGCCCCCTTGAACGCCTCGAACGTGTGCCCGCCGTCGCTCGAGCGGTAGAGCGAGGTCTGGGTGACATAGACCACGTCGGGGTTGTTCGGCGCGACCGCAACCACGCTGAAATACCCGTTGCCCACGATGCGCGGGTCGGGGGTGGCGCGCCGCCAGCTCGCGCCCGCATCGTCGGAGCGGTAGAGCCCGGCGCCGGTGATGGCATACACCCGCCGCCCCGCCGTGCCCGCCGCCACCGCCAGCCCGATGCGCCCCAAGTTGCGCTGCGGCAGCCCGTGCCCGCCGACCGCCGTCCAAGTGGCGCCCTCGTCGGTGGATTTATAAATGCCCGCCCCCGGCGTGGCCGGCCCCGCCCCCCGCCCGAAACCGCTCCCGCCCCGGCCCCCCGGCAGCGGCGCGTGCACCTCCAGCGCCGCAAACACCTCCCCCGGCCGGTCCGGCGCCGCCGCCAAGTCAATTGCCCCCAGCCTCGGCCCGCGATACAGCACCTTCTGCCACGTGCGCCCGCCGTCGCTCGAGCGAAACACCCCCCGCTCCGCGTTGGTGGCATAGGTGTGCCCTAGCGCCGCCACCAGTACCAACTCGGGGTTGTGCGGATCCACCACAATCGCCGCGATGTGGCGGCTGTCGTCCAGCCCCAGGTGCTGCCAAGTCGCACCCCCGTCGCTGGACTTATAAATGCCGTCGCCCTGGTTCACCGCCCCGCCGACGTTGTCCACGTCGCCGGTGCCCACGTAGACGATCTTCGGGTTCGACGGCGCCACCGCGATCGCCCCGATGGACTCCACCGGCTCCTGGTCGAAGATCGGCCTCCACACCTCGCCCCCGCTGGTGGTCTTGAACACCCCCCCGCCCGGCGTCCCGATGTAATAGGTGGCGGCGTCGCCCGCGATGCCCGCCACCGCCGACACCCGCCCGGCGCGAAAGGGCCCCGCCAGCCGCCACCGCATGCCGCCCCGCGCCGTTACAGCGGGGCGGCTCACCAGCGGGACGCGCGCCGCAGGCGCGCTGGGGCCCGCGCCCATCGAGTTGACCTGCTGCGCCGCCAGCCCCGCGCCCAAAACCACCAGGATCAAGCTGAGTCTCCGCATAAAAGGCAGCATACAAGAGAACTCGCCCCTCCCCCGTTGCCGGTGGCCCGAAAACCCAGCGCCACCTCCATCCCCCGCCTCGCTCCCGGCCCCCAGCGCCCTGTTATAGTAGCCCCCAGCATGTTCCGCACCTTCGCCATCCCCGCCGCAGCCGCGGCCTGGGCGCTGGCGGCGCTGGCGCAGCCGCCCGCGCCCCGGCCCGCCCTCAATCCCGACGCCGCCTGCCGCCCCTGCATCCGGGCTTACGAAGACTTCCTCGCCAGCGACGCGCTCAAGGGCCGCGGCAGCGGCACCCGCGACGAGCTCGTGGCCGCCACCTACATCGCCAGCGAGCTCCAGGTTTACGGCATCGCCCCCGCCGCCGGCCCGGGCAGCCACGACGGCGGCTACATCCAGATCGCTCCCACCGCCCCGCTCCGCCGCCGCGGCGGTCGTCCCGGCCGCGCCGCCGCCCGCCCCGCGCGCCCGCCGCTGCCACCCGGCTCGCCCCAGCCCTCGCCCCAGCTCGGCACCACCGCCAGTGTGGTCGGCGTGCTCTCCGGCACCGACCCCGCCGCCCCGGCCCTCCTGCTCACCGCCCATCTCGACCATCTCGGCGTCATCCCCGCCCGCGCCTTCCACGGCGACGACATCTTCAACGGCGCCGACGACGACGCCTCCGGCTGCACCGCCGTGCTCGAACTGGCGCGCGTGCTCGCCCTCGGCCCCCGCCCCAAGCGCACCGTCTACTTTGCCTTCTTCGGCAGCGAAGAGACCGGCGGCTTTGGCGCCCGCTTCTTCCTCCACCACCCCCCGGTGCCGCTCTCCCATCTCTTCGCCAATATCGAGTTCGAGATGATCGGCTGGCCCGATCCCAAAGTCCCGCCCCACACCCTCTGGCTCACCGGCTGGCGGCGCAGCAACCTCGGCCCCCACCTCGCCGCCGAGGGCGCCAAGCTGGTCGGCGATCCCCATCCCCAAGAGGGCTTCTTCTGCCGCTCCGACAATATCCAGCTCGCCGAGGCCGGCGTGGTGGCGCAGACCGTCTCCAGCTACGGCATGCAGCCCATGTACCACCGCCCCGACGACGACCTGGCCCACCTCGACGTCGGCCTCATGGCCGCCTCGATCACCTCCATGATCGCCCCCGTCCGCAACCTGCTCAACTCCAGCTTTGTGCCCGCTTGGAACCCGGGCCTGGCCCCCAAGCCCGGCTTCCGCTGCCGCTAGCGCCTATCCACAAGCGGGACGCGCGCCGCAGGCGCGCTGGGGCCCGCGCCCACCAACGCTGCCCTTGGAACCACCCCCCCGCGGTCTGCGTACCACCCCTCATGGACAACCTCCTCCGCGACCTGCGCCTGGCGCTGCGCCGCCTGGTGCGCGAGCGGGGCTTTGCCGCTGTCGCCATCCTCACCCTGGCGCTGGGCATCGGCGCCAACACCGCCATCTTTTCCGTGGTGGACGGCGCCCTGCTGCGCCCGCTCTCCTACCCCCAGTCCGGCCAGCTCGTCTCGCTGCACCTGTCCATCCCCCAATTTGCCGCCCAATACCCCGAGCTCCCGGTCAACGCCTCCTCTTTTTTCGCTTGGCAGCAGCATGCGAAGACGCTGGACAGCGTGGCCCTGGTCTCTCCCACCACCTTGGACCTCACCGGCGCCGGCGAGCCCCGCCAAGTGGTGGCGGCGCGCGTCTCCAGCTCGCTCTTCCGGGTGCTGCGCCAGAGCCCGCGCTTGGGCCGCGCCTTTCTGCCCCAGGAAAACCTGCCCCATCGCAACCACGTCGTGGTGCTCACCGACGCCTTCTGGCGCAGCCAGTTCCACGCCGATCCCAACGTGCTCGGCCGCACCATCGAACTCAACGGCCAGGCCAACCTAGTGGTGGGGGTCATGCCTGCCAGCTTCCGCTTTCCCCAAGGGGAAGAGTTTGGCCCGCTGATTGCCGACGGCATCTCCGGGCCGGTGCAGCTCTTCCGCCCCCTCGGCCTGGATCCGGCGCACGTGCCCCCGCTGGGCGAGTTCAACTATGGCGCCTTCGCCCGCCTGCTGCCCGGCGTGCGCCCGGCGGCGGTGCGGGCCGAGTTGGAGGGCCTCACCGCCAACCTCGTGGCCGCCCAGCATATGCCCGGCATGGTGCTCCATGTCGTCGTCACCTCGCTGCGCGACCAGATCGTCGGCAGCCATCGCCTCGGGCTGTGGCTGCTGCTGGCGGCGGTGGGCGTGATCCTGCTGATCGTCTGCCTCAATCTCGCCAACCTGCTCCTGGTGCGGGTGCATGGCCGCGGCCACGAGGCGGCGATTCGCCTTGCCCTGGGCGCCAGCCGTGGCCGCCTGTTGCGCGAAACCCTCACCGAGGGCCTGCTGCTGTCGCTGGCGGGCGGGGTGCTGGGCGTCGCCGCCGCCTATGCCGCCGTGCGCTGGCTGGTGGCCAGCGCCCCCCCGGGCGTGCCCCGCCTCAACGAGATCCACCTCAACCCCGCCGCGCTGCTGTTCGCCTTCCTGCTGGCGCTGCTCAGCGGCGTGCTCTTCAGCCTCTGGCCGGGGCTGGGCGCGGCCCGCACCAGCCCGCAGGCGGCGCTGCGCTCAGGCGGCCGCGGCGCCAGCGAGAGCGGCCGCCGCCTCCGCGCCCGCGAGTGGCTGGTCGGCGCCCAGTGCGCCCTCACCGCCGCCCTGCTCATCGTCGCTGGCCTGCTCACCGCCAGCTACCTCCGTCTGATGGGCGTCCACAAGGGCTTTGCCACCGGCCACGTGCTCACCGTTCAGGCCGAATGGATCGCCGGCTCCCGCCTTCAGCGCGCCGCCTTCTTCCAGCAGGCGCTCAAAAAACTGCAGGCCCTCCCCGGCGTCTCCCTCGCCGGCTTGATTGACCAGTTGCCCACCCAGGGCTCGGGCGAAACCGACATCCTCTCCATGCCCGGCGACACCCGCCCCATGGTGCAGCGTCCGCTGGCCAACTTCCGCGCCGTCAGTCCGGACTACTTTGCCGCCCTCGGCATCCCGCTGCAGCGCGGCCGCACCTTCACCGACGCCGAGATGGCCGCGGCCCTGCCGCCCAAGGCCAGCCCCATCCCCGCCGTCATCTCCGCCACCGCCGCCGCCCAGCTCTGGCCCGGCCAAGATCCCATCGGCAAGGTGTTCCTCAAGTCCGACCCCCAGCCCCAGTTCCTGGTCGTGGGCGTGGCCGGGGACGTGCGCTCCGCCAGCCTGGCCACGCCCCCGGGCATGATGGTCTATCTCCCCTTCACCGCCTCCGTGCCCGACGCCGTTGCCTTCGAGCTGCGCTCCGCCGCCGCCCCGTCCGCGCTCGCCGCCCGCGCCACCGTCTGGAGCGTCAACCCCGCCGCCGCCATCCCCCAAATCGAGACCTTGGGCCAGGTGGTCGCCGCCTCCGTCGCCTCCCGCCGCTTTCAGATGTCGCTGGTGCTGGCCTTCGCCCTCTGCGCCCTGTTGCTCGCCGCCCTCGGCATCTACGGCGTGGTCGCCTACTCCGTCGCCCGCCGCACTGGCGAGATCGGCATCCGCATCACCCTCGGCGCCGGCGCCCACGACCTGTTCGCCATGGTGCTGCGCCAGGGCCTGACCCCGGTGGTCGCCGGCCTGCTCGTGGGCGTGGCCGCCGCCCTCGCCGGCGGACGCCTGCTCGCCAGCCTGCTCTTCGGCGTCCAGGCCACCGATCCCGTCATCGTGCTGCTGGTCAGCCTGCTCCTGCTCGCCGCCGGCGCGATCGCCTGTGCCCTCCCCGCCCGCCGCGCCACCCGCATCGATCCCCTCGCCGCCCTGCGGCAATAAGCCCGCGACTGTGGCAGCACCCCCACCGCTCGCGGGGGTCGCGCCGCTTTGCCTGCCGGCAAAATCGGCGCGAAAGGCCGCGAGCCGGGGCCCCCAACCGCAGGGGCAGACGCGCCAGTGGCGCGTCTGCGCCCCCGGGAGACGAATTCGGCGCGGCCCCAGCGAGGCGCGAGCATGCCGCCCCGCGCCGTTACAGCGGGGCGGCTCACAAGCGGGACGCGCGCCGCACCGGCCCGGCGCTGCTACAGCCGGGCCGGGCAGCCGTGCTGGGGCCCGCGCCCACCATTGGCGACGTGCGCGGGGCTCAGCCCGCCGAGGCGTCCCGCACCCGGGTGGCGGCTGCAGGCGCGCCGGCGGCGGCAAAAAACCCGCGTACGTCCTCGATCTTGGTGGTCAGCGCGAACTCCGGCAAGCTCCCCAAAAACTTCTGCCCGTAGCCCTTGCTGCGGATGCGCGAGTCCAGCAGCGCCAGCACGCCGCGGTCGCGCGAGGAGCGGATCAGCCGCCCGAAGCCCTGCTTCAGCGCCAGCACCGCCTCCGGCACCTGAAACTCGGCGAAGGCATTGCGCCCCTGCTGCCGCAGCGCATGGATGCGCGCCTGCACCAGCGGGTCGGCCGGCGAGGCGAAGGGCAGCCGGTCAATGATGACGCAGCTCAACTGCTCGCCCTGCACGTCCACCCCCTGCCAAAAGCTGCTGGTGGCAAACAGCACCGCCCCCGGCGTCGCCCGGAAGCGCTCCAATAGCAGGTTGCGCGGCGCCGTCCCCTGCAACAGCAGCGGGAATGGCAGCCGCCCCTCCAGCGCCTGGTGGAAGCGCCGCATTTGCGCCAGGCTGGTGCACAGCACAAACGCCCGCCCCCGCGAGGCCTCCAGAATCGCCGCAATCTCGTCGGCGGCCAGCGCGCTGAACCTCTCCGCGGTGGGCGGCGGCAGGTGCTCGGGCAGGTAGAGCAGCGCCTGCGTGGCGTAGTCAAAGGGCGACGCCACCACCCGCTCGCGCGCGTGCTCCAGCCCCAGCCGCCCGCGCACGTAGTCGAAGCCCCCCTCCACCGCCAGCGTCGCCGAGGTCAGCACCACCGTGTCGGTCGGGCCGAACAGCAGATCGCGCAGCAGCTCCGCCACCTGGATGGGCGAGGCCTGCAGGTACACCCCCCGCCCCCGCCGCTCCATCCAGTAGACCACCCCCTCCTCCTCGCTCTCCAGCAGGTACGCCAGCTTGGCCCGCGCCTCGCTCGCCCGCCGCATCAGGTTGTGGATCTCCTCCGGCTTGTCCTCGATCGCCTCCAGCCCGCTGTGCAGGTGCGCCACCGCGTTCATGAACCCATCGTAGGCGCCGGCGTTCTCCTCCAAAAACTCCGCCCGCTGGGCGAACAGGTGCCGCCCCTCGGGCACCGCGAAGCGCGCAAACAGCTTCTGGCTCGCCAGCCGCAGCCGCTCCAGCCGCTGCTCCAGCTCCGGCGTCCCCAGCGCCTGCGCCCGCAGCGTGGCGGAGGCGTCCCGCGCCCAGTCCTCGATCTGATGGCTGCTCAGGCTGGCGCCGAAGTACTGGCTGGCGGTGGCCTCCAGCTCGTGCGCCTCGTCGAACACCACCGCCTCGTAGGGCGGCAACACCCCCGGCAGTTCCTGCCGCTTCAGCACCAGGTCGGCGAAAAACAGGTGGTGGTTCACCACCACCAGCTCCGCCTCGGCGGCGCGCTGGTGCAGCCGCGTCAGAAAGCAATCGTCGTAGAGCGGACACTTGCTCCCCGTGCACGCCTCCCGCCGCGCGTTCAGCCGGTGCCACAAGGGATGGTTCTCCGGCAGCGTCTCCAACTCCGCCTGGTCGCCCACCGCGCTCGCCGCCGCCCACTCCCGGATGCGCCGGTAATGGTCGAGCTCTTCCAGCTCCAGCAGCGCCGGCTGCATCTCGAACTCGCGGATCTTCTGCTTGCAGGCGTAGTTCTGCCGCCCCTTCATGCTGATCACGCGCAGCTCCCGCCCCAGCGCCGCCGCCAGCAGCGGCACGTCCTTGGCCACCAACTGCTCCTGCAGGTTGCGCGTCCCGGTGGACAGCAGCACCCGCCGCCCGCTCAGCAGCACTGGCAGCAGGTAGGCCAGCGTCTTGCCCGTCCCCGTGCCCGCCTCCACCAGCAGGTGGCGCCGCTCCGCCAGCGCCTCCGCCACCGCCTTGGCCATCTCCACCTGCCCCGGCCGGTACTCGTAGCCGGGATGGGCCCGCTGCAGCAGCCCGCCCCGGCCAAAAAACTCGTAAAAACTGGGGGCGGAGGCGGCCATATAGGCAGTGTAGCCTTGTTCAGATATGATGGAGGTTCATGGCCAAAACCCCCACCGCCGCCAAAAAAGCCGCGCACCCGGCCAAGCCCGCCAAGGCCTCCGCCAAGGAAACCGCCGCTTCCAAAAACGGGAATGGGGCGCCCAAGAATGGCGCCAAGGCCGCCAAGCCCGCCGCCAAGCCGGCCAAATCCGCCAAGCCCCCCGCCCCCGCCAAGCCCGCCCCGCCCCCGCCCCCGCCCAAGGTCAACAAGGCCCGCACCGACCTCGCCGCCAAGGTCGTCCATCTCATCGCCGAGGAGATGGCCGTGGAAGAGGCCGAGCTCACCCCCACCGCCTCCTTCAAAGAAGACCTCGGCCTGGACGAGATTGACGTCGCCGAGCTGCTGATGCAGGCCGAACAGGCCTTCGCCATCCACCCCTTCAGCGAGGCCGACTGGGAGAGCTGCGAGACCGTGGACGATTTCGTGCAGCTCATCGTTCGCCGGGTGGAGGCCAAGCGCGGCAAAAAGCCTGCCGCCAAGGAGTAATATGGCCAAGGGCCGCGCCGCTTCCCGGCCCTCCGCCGGTCCCTGGGCCGCCGCCTTGGTCCTGCTGCTGCTCCTGGCCGGCGCGGGCGTCTGGGCCCTGCGCCACCGCCGTCCCGCCCCCGCCCCCAACCTCGTCGCCGCCACCGCCGCCGACTGCGGCGGACCCCTCCCCGACCTGCGCGGCCAAGCCCTCGTCCGCTCCCATTCCGCCACCTTCTCCACCGTCGAGCAACTGCTGCGCCTCGCCCACCCCTCCCCCACCACCGCCTACCGCGTCCAGGCCCAGCTCCTGCAATACAGCGCCGTCGGCCGCGAGTATCGCCTCCTGCTGGGTTCGCTGGTCAATCCCGGCCTCACCCTGCCCGCCCGCCTCCCCGCCGGAAGCTGCGTCGCCAACCACGACGACGGCGCCCTCTTCGACGAGCTTCGCCAGGACATCAACCTGCAGTTTGGCCCCATCACCTCCCGCATCAACGTCCCTCCCCAGGCCACCCAGGTCATCGTCACCGGCTTCGTCGGCTTCGGCATCAACGGCATCGAGATCCGTCCCGTGCTCAACTTCCAAGTGCAATAGCCCGGCCCAGCCACTCTTGGCGCGGCGCAGCCCCCCCAGATAAATTTCCGTAACCTCCCAACCCGGGCGGCGGTATTGCCGTATATCAGGGCGGGAAATCCCCATGCTCCACGACTTGCGTTTCGCGCTGCGCCTCTTGCGCCGTTCCCCCGGCTTCGCCGCCGTCGCCGTGCTGGTGCTGGCGCTCGGCATCGGCGCCAATACCGCCATCTTCAGCCTGGTCTACGCCGTCCTGCTCCAGCCCCCGCCCTTCCCCCATCCCGGCCGCCTGGTCGAGCTGTACGAGACCGAGCAGGCGCCCGGCAACTATCCCCTCTCCGGCCCCGACTTCCCCGACTGGAAGGCGCAGAGCCGCCTCTTCGCCGGCATGGCCCTGCTCGACTACCCCCGCAGCTATAATCTAGGCGGCCTCGGCCAGCCCCAGCGCGTCCTCGGCGAGCCCGTGGAAGACAACTACTTCCGCTTGTTGGGCGTCCCCGCCGAGCGCGGACGCATGTTCGCCGCCGGCGAGAGCCGCCCCGGCCACGACCACGTCGTCGTCCTCGCCCACAGCCTCTGGCAAAGCCGCTTCGGCGGCGATCCCGCCGCCATCGGCCGCACCATCACCCTCAACCGCGAGGCCTACACCGTCATCGGCGTCGCCCCGCCCAGCTTCCATCTGCAATCCCACCTCGGCCTCTGGACCGCGCTCAACCTGGACCCCAAGGCGCTGGGCCAGCGCGGCGACCACTCCTACGGCGCCCTCGGCCGGCTCAAGCCCGGCGTCACCCTGGCCCAGGCCCGCCAGGAACTCAGCGCCATCGCCGCGCGCCTGGCCCGGCAATACCCCGCTTCCAATGCTTCCACCGGCGCCCGCGTCTTTCCCCTGCGCGACCGCCTGGTGGGCGCCTCCCGCGCCTCGCTGCTGACGCTCATGGCGGTGGTGGGGCTGGTGCTGCTCATCGCCTGCGCCAACCTCGCCAACCTGCTGCTCGCCCGCGCCCTCGGCCGGCAGAAGGAAATGTCCATCCGCCTGGCGCTGGGGGCGCGCCGCGGCCACATCGTGCGCCAACTGCTCACCGAGTCGGTGCTGCTGTCGCTGCTGGGCGCGCTGCTGGGCGCCGCCCTGGCCGCGGTCGCGGTCCGCGCCGCCGTCGCCCTGCCCGCCTTCCCCCTGCCCCGCTTCAACCCCATCCAGGTCAACGGCGCCGTGCTCGCCTTCACCATCGCCCTGGCGGTGGCCTGCGGCCTGCTCTTCGGCTTGGCGCCGGCGCTGCGCCTCTCCCGTCCCCGCCTCAACCACGAGCTCAGCGGCGCCGGCGCCCTCGCCGGCGGCGGACGCCGCCGCTGGCTCAGCGACGGCCTGATCATCGCCGAGGTGGCGCTCTCGCTCCTCCTGCTGGCCGCCGCCGGCCTCTTCCTGCAGAGTTTCGCCCGCCTCCGCTCCCGCCCCTTGGGCCTCAACCCCAACCACCTGCTCACCGCCGCCCTCACCCTGCCCGCGGCCAGCTACCCATCCCCCGCCGCCGTAGCCCCCTTCCAGCGCACCCTGCTCGCGCGGGTGCAGGCCATTCCCGGCGTCCAGGCCGCCGCGCTCTCCAGCGAACTGCCCCTCGAGGGCGGCAGCAACGGCTATGTTTCCCTGCCCGGCGAGTCTGGCGTCCGCCACTCCCTGGTCGAGTGGACCTACATCTCCCCCAGCTACTTCGCCGCCCTGCAGATCCCGCTGCTCGCCGGCCGCGGCTACACCCCCGCCGAGGCTCAGGCCTGGGATCGCGCCGCGGCGCGGTTTGACGCCCCCACCCCCCCGCCGCCCGCCACCGTCAACAGCCTCAGCTTGCCGGTGGTCGTCAACCAGGCCCTGGCCCGCCACTTCTTCCCCAACCAAAGCCCCTTGGGCCGCCGCTTCCGCCAAGGCGACGACGGCCCCTGGATGACCGTCATCGGCGTCGTCCGCGATGTCCCCATCTTTGGCCTCGACGCCGCCCCCATGGCCCAGGCCTATTTCCCCACCACCGCCCTCGTCAACTCCGTTCATCTCGAACTGCGCTCGGCGCTGCCCCAAGCCGCGCTGGCGGCCAGCCTCCGCCGCGTCCTCGCCGGCCTCGACGCCACCCTGCCACTCTACAACCTCCGCACCATGGACCAGGTCGCCGACCAGTCCGTCTCCAGCCAAGCCTTGCAGCAGGGCTTGGTCGCCGCCTTCGCCCTGCTGGCGCTGCTGCTCGCCGCCGCCGGCCTCTACGGCGTGATGTCCTATCTGGTGGTGGCCCGCACCCGCGAGATCGGCGTGCGCATGGCCCTCGGCGCTTCCCGCGCCGCCGTGATGCGCCTGGTGGTGGGCCGCGGCCTCGCCCTCGCCGCCACCGGCATCGTCCTGGGCACCCTCGCCGCGCTCGCCGCCGGCCAACTCATCGCCAGCCAGCTCTATCAAATCCGGCCCGGCAATCCCCTCACCCTGCTCGCCGCCGCCGCCGTCCTGCTCGCCGCCAGCTTCGCCGCCTGCTACCTCCCCGCCCGCCGCGCCGCCAGCGTCAACCCCATCGCCGCCCTCAGAACCCCATAGCGGCGCGCCGTCCCTCCCCGCAGGCGCCCGCCGCCTACGCCGGCGGCAATATCTTCCACCCCTGCCACGTCCGGCCCCCGGTGTTCCCCTGCTCCGGCTCCTCCGGGTAGGTGGTCTCCGGCCGCGGCCCCGGCTTCACCTTGGCCAGCACGTCCTCCGCCAGCTTCTGCAGCTTGCGGTTGAAGCGGAAGCGCGTCGAGGCGTCAATCACAAACGGCAGGCTGATCAGCTCACCGGCGGGATTGATGGGACTCAGCACCTTGTGGATGGTTAGCCCCTTGAGATCGAGCCAACTGGTGGGCTGCCCGTAGGCGGCGGTGAACTGTTCCGCGTTCAGCAGCTCCTCCGGATGCTCCAGGAACCAGCGGGTGATCTTCTTCAACGCCGGATGCGTGGTGAGAAAATTGTCGAGCGAGATCCAATCCATGCGTTCGTAGGCACCGGTGTCATCCATGGCGTGCAGCTCCTGGTCGGGCGGGGTCGGCAAGGCCGAGGCGAAATCTAGCCCTTTCAGTTTAGGAGAAGGTATCCTGGAACAGCAAGCATGGCCGAGCTCATTCCACCGTTTTCGCTGGATCGCCAGCGCCTCCAGCTCGCCGCCGCCGCCTCCGCCGCGGCCGAGCGCGTGCTGGCCTCCGGGCGCTACGCCCAGGGGCCGGAGTGCGCCGCCTTCGAGCAGGAGATCGCCGCCGAACTGGCCTGCCCCGAGCTGTGCGCCCTCACCTGCTCCAGCGGCACCGACGCCCTCCACTTGGCCCTGCGCGCGGTCGGGGTGGGCCGCGACGATGTGGTGCTGACCACGCCCTTCACCTTCTTCGCCACCGCCGGCGCCATCCTGCTGGCCGGCGCCCGCCCCGAGTTCGTCGACATCGAGCCCGCCAGCTTCAACCTCGACCCCGCCGCCCTCGCCGCCGCCCTCGCCCGCCCCCGCGCCGCCCGCATCGGCGCCATCCTCCCGGTGCACCTCTACGGCCGCATGGCCGCCATGCCCGAAATCCTGGCCCTGGCCGCCGCCCAGGGCATTCCCGTGGTCGAGGACGCCGCCCAGGCCATCGCCGCCCGCCGCGACGGCCGCCCCGCCGGCGCCTGGGGCGCCGCCGGCTGCTTCAGCTTCTACCCCACCAAAAACCTGGGCGCCATGGGCGAGGGCGGCCTGGTCACCACCACCGACCCCGAGGTCGCCGACCGCCTCCGCCTGCTCCGCGCCCACGGCAGCCGCCGCCGCTACGAACACGAGACCATGGGCTGGAACGCCCGCATGCACGAGCTCCAGGCCGCCCTGCTGCGCATGAAGCTCCCCCACCTCGCCGCCTGGAACCACCGCCGCCGCGCCCTCGCCCACGCCTACCAGCAGCAGTTGCAAGCCCTGCCCGGCATCGCCCTGCCCGCGCTTACCGACGACCACGTCTTCCACCAGTACGTCATCCGTACGCCCCGCCGCGATGCCCTCCGCCAGTTCCTGCTCGACCGCCAGATCGGCACCGAGATCTATTACCCCATCCCCCTGCACCAGCAGCCCGCGTTGCGCGCCTTCGCCCTCGGCCCCCTGCCCCAGGCCGAGCGCGCCGCCCGCGAGGTCCTCGCCCTGCCCCTGTTCCCCGAACTCGCCGACGCCGAGCTGGCCCGCGTCTGCCAGGCCATCGCCGCCTTTGCCTGAGGCCCTCCCATGATGAACCGCATGATCGTCGCCAACCTCCGCCGCCGCCCCATGCGCAGCCTCATCAGCATCGTCGCCGTGGCCATGGAGGTGGTGCTCATCCTGATGATCGTCGGCCTCACCAACGGCATGGTCAACGACCACCGCAACCGCATCAACGGCATCGGCGCCGACATCGTCATCCGCGCCGGCAGCGGCTCCATGTTCGCCGAGCTCAGCGGCAACACCCTGCCCGTGCAGGAGGCCCAGGTCTTCGAACGCGTCCCCGGCGTCGCAGCCGCCGCCCCCGTCGCCTACCACCTCACCAGCGGCGTCGAGGCCGTCGCCGGCGTCAACGTCGCCTCCTTCGACAAGGTCAGCGGCGGCTTCCGCCTCCTCCAGGGCCGCACCTTCCGCCCCGGCACCCACGAGGTGATCGTGGACGACCTCGAGGCCGCCAGCAAGCACTACCGCGTCGGCCAGACCATCACCCTCATGGACCAGCCCTTCCTGCTCACCGGCATCTTCGAGCACGGCATGGGCTCGCGCCTGTTCATGGATCTGGGCGTGCTCGACCAGCTCGCCGGCTCGCCCAACAAGGCCGCCACCTTCTACCTCAAGGTCGCCCCCGGCGCCGACAAGGACGCCGTCGTCGCCTCCCTGCAAAAAATGGTCCCGGCGCAAACCGTGCAGTCCATCGCCCAATACCTCTCCCTGTTCACCGCCAGCGAGATCTCCCCCGCGCTGCCCATCTTCCAGCGCGTTATGGTCGGCATCGCCGTCGCCATCGGCTTCCTGGTGATCTTCCTCTCCCTCTACACCACCGTGCTGGAGCGCACCCGCGAGATCGGCATTTTGAAGTCGCTGGGCGCCTCGCGCGGGTATATAGTGCAAGTGATCCTGCGGGAGAGCGAGCTGTTGGCGGGTGTGGGCGTGGTGGTGGGGTCGCTGTTGGCCTACGGCCTGTGGCGCACCCTGGAGAGCGTCTACCCCACCCTGACCATCGAAATGACTTGGAAATGGGTGGTGCTGGGGGCGGTCATCGCCCTCGGTTCCAGCGCCATCGGCGCCCTCTATCCGGCCGTGAAGGCCGCCGGCCAGGACGCCATTGCGGCCCTCGCCTACGAATAGGCGCCGACCAACCAGATGAAACACTTCTTTGGCACCGACGGCATTCGCGGCGTGGCGGGCGAGCCCCCGCTCGACAGCGCCACCCTCTATGCGCTCGGCTTGGCGCTGGGCGACGACCTGGGCGCGGGCGCGCGCGTGGTCATGGGCGAAGACACCCGCGTCAGCAGCAGCGGCATCGCCGCCACCCTGGCCGCCGGCCTCGCCGCCCGCGGCATCGTGGTGGCCCACGCCGGCGTGCTCCCCACCCCCGGCGTCGCCTTCCTCGCCGCCAGCGGCGGCTTCGCCGCCGGCATCATGATCTCGGCCTCCCACAATCCTTACCAGGACAATGGCGTCAAAATCTTCGGCGCCACCGGCTACAAGCTCCCCGACGAGGAAGAGGCGGTGATCGAGCGCGCCCTGCTGCGCTACCTCGACCAGCCCGCCCCCGACTTCGCCTCCCCGCCCCTGCCCGCGCTCACCGAGCTGCGCGACGCCTACGTCGCCCACCTCGCCGAGCGCTTCCGCCATACCGACTTCTCCCGCCTCCGCCTGGTGCTCGACTGCGCCCACGGCGCCGCCAGCGCCGTCGCCCCGGCCCTTTGCGCCGCCCTGGGCCTGCATGCCGAGATCCTTCACCACGAGCCCGACGGCCGCAACATCAACGCCGGCGTCGGCGCCCTCCATCCCCAACTCCTGGGCGCGCGCGTGCGCGCCGTCGGCGCCGACGCCGGCGTCGCCTTTGACGGCGATGCCGACCGCGCCATCCTGGTGGATGCCCAAGGCGAGATCGTCAACGGCGACTGCGTCCTGCTCATGGCCGCCCGCGACCTGCGCGCCGCCGGCGCACTCTCCCCCGCCGAGGTGGTGGGCACGGTCATGACCAACCTCGGCCTCGAGCGTGTCCTCCAGCGCGAGGGCATCCAACTGCTGCGCACCGCCGTCGGCGACAAATACGTGCTGGAAAAAATGCGCGAGCGCGGCGCCCGCCTCGGCGGCGAACCCTCCGGCCACATCATCTTCGGCGCCGAGGCCACCACCGGCGACGGCCTGCTCACCGCCCTGCACTGCTTCGACCTCATGGCCCGCCGCCGCCTGCCCCTGCGCCAACTCTGCGACGGCTGGCAGGAGATGCCCCAGATCATCGTCAACGTCAAGGTTGCCCAGAAGATCCCGCTCGAGCAGCTCGCCCCGGTCCAGGCCGCCATCCGCCAGGCCGAGGACCACTTCCAGGGCGGTGGGCGCGTGCTGGTGCGCTACTCCGGCACCGAAAAGCTGGCCCGGGTCATGGTCGAGGCCGAGTCGCGGCAGGCGGTCGAGCACCACGCCGAGGCCATCGCCGCCGCCCTGCGCTCCAGCTTGGGAGAATAGGAGCCTAGGCCTGCGCGGGCGTGGTGCGCCCGTACTTGCGCTGGAAGCGCTCCACCCGTCCGGCCGTGTCCACCAGCTTCTGCTTGCCGGTGTAGAACGGATGGCAATTCGAGCAGATCTCCACGTGGATGTCGCCCTTGTGGGTCGAGCGGGTGGCAAAGCTGTGCCCGCAGGCGCAAACCACGCGCATGGGGTTGTAGGCGGGGTGAATCGTGGGCTTCATGGCCAATCCTGATCTGGAAACCCCTATTATACCCAACCCCGCCCCCTCCCGCCAGCCCTGCCTCACTCGCGGCGGTGCGCCTCGATGACCAGGAACTCCTCCCACCTCTCGCCCTCCTCCGACCGCTCGCCCCGCCAAGTGAAGTGGTCGCTCGCAACCGCGGTATAGGTGGCGCGGGTGAAGGCATGGCCGGCCACCGGCTCCTTCATGCAATACGAGAGGCTCTTCCCCTCGGCCCGGACCCCGCCCATCTCCGCTGCGCCCAGGTCCACCCAGGTTCCGGCCAGCGCATTGAGCCACTTCATGTTCCAGGCTTGCTGCTGTGCGTCGTAGGCGCGCAGGTTCACCCCCAGCACCAGCAGCTCGCCCCGCAGGGTCGTCATTCGGAAATCGTCCGCGATCGCATACCCGTCCAGAATGTAGCGCCCTTCCCACGTTGCCCGGAGATCGTCCCAGGTTCCATCCTCCCTCTTCAGCTTCGCCTCGCAGCCCCAGGCGCCGATCAGAAACGCGAAGCGGGCCAGTTCCGGGGCTGCCTTGGGGTTGGGTTGGCCGTATCTCCCGCCGTGCTCCGGCATGCTACCTCCCCGCCGGCCCCGGGGCCGGCAGCGCCAGAATGTACGCCGTCTGGTTCCGCGTCAGCGCCAGCAGCCGGTGCCCGCCTCCGCTGAACTGCGCAAACACCACCGCATGGGGAAACCGGTAAGTCTGCCGGGCGTGGGCCGCGTCGGCACCATAGAGCTTCAGCTCCCGCGGCCGGGTGCGCAGCACAAACACCTTCGCCGCCGGGCTCGCCGCCAGCGCGTCGCCAAACCACGCCACTTGCCGCTGGCCTTGGCCGTCGTAGGCCAGCGTGCGGTGGGCGCCGTCGCTGATATAGAAGCTTCCGCCCATCTGCCACTCCGCCTGCATGCTGGGCGCCGGGTCCAGCAGCCACTGCCGCTCGCTCTTGCCTGTCTGCGGATTTACCAATTCCAGCCATGCCCCGCGGTCGGTCTTCTTGTGCGCTTGCAGCCGCGTCTCGGCCGCCGCATCCCGCTTCATGGCCGCTTTGGCCTCGCCCCACTCTGGCGCATAGGCAAAAACCCAACCGCCTCCACCCAGCAACGGCTTCATCTCCGGCGTTTGCCGCACGGCGAATGGGCGCTGCCACAGCAGCCGCCCGCTTGCCGGGTCGTGGACCTCCAGGCGCGTCCGCCCCGACTTCGACATGTCCCATACCACCTCCTGGCCCCCGTCCAGCCCGGCGTAGTGCCCCACCGGCTGCGCCGGCAACTGCCGACGTGTCCCCTTGGCCAGGTTGAACTCCATTACCGTGCCCACCCCCAACACCGCGTCCATGAATTGCACCGGGTCGCGCAGGGATCCGGTCGGCGCCCGCACCGTCCACAAGTGGTCGCCCGAGAAGGCGTGGCGGGTGAACCCCGGCAGCGCCGCCCCCCCGCTCGACAGCAGGTCCCACACCGCCCCACGCTTGGCCTCCGACGCCGCCAGCAGCCGCAGATCGGGCGAGGCGCCGGCGTCCAACAGGCCGTCCAGCGGCGCCGCCGGCAGCGCCAGCGTGGCCACGTTGCCCAGCCCCTGGGGGCGGTAGTGCACCAGCACAATCGCCCCCCCCTTGGTCTCGCCCGCAAACAAGTTCCCATACCCGTCCACGTCGGCGGTATCGGAGAGGAACAGCATCCGTCCCGTCACCGGGTTCACCACCCCCGCCGGATGCCGGTTCAACGGCCGCACAATCACCAGCGGCCCGCTGGTCTCGCCCTGGATCTCGGCGTCGCCCAAGTGGTATTGTTCCACCACCTTGCCGGAAGGGAACTGCACCAGCTCCCAGTTCTTCTCGCTGGCGTCGTTGGTGCCCATCGCCTCGTCGCCCGGGCCTACAAACGAGAATCGCCGGTTGACCAGCGCATGCAACCCGCCCGGCAGCGCCAGCGGCTGGAGCGTCTTCAGGTCCAGCACCGTGCCCCCGCCCGGCTCCTTGATCGCCAAATACCGCCCGTTCTGCGCCAGGTCGAAGCCGGTCGCCGAGCGCGCCTGGGTCTGGTAGCGCACCGCTCCCGTGGCCACATCCAGCAGTTGCAGCTTGCCGTCCGCCCGCCCGCAGAGCAGCAGATCGGCGTTGGGCGCGGGGTCGGCAAACGCGCATCCCGGGCTCGCCGGCACCACCTGCCGCAGCAGCGTGCGCTGGTGGCTGGCGATGTCCCAGCGCTCCACCCGCCCGTCGGTGGTGTTGAACACCACCGCGCGCGAGTCCGGCGTGAACATCTGCCCCTCGACCCCGCGCTCGGCGATGTGGAACAACAGCGCCAGCGGATGCACCGACATCACCCACACCCCGCCCGCGTCGTCGGCCGCCAGCGTCCGCCCGTCCGGGCTGAACAGCAACTGATAGTAGTTGTCATGCAGCGGCGACAGCGGGATCGTGCGCGCCAGCCCCGGCAGCGCTGTCGCTCCGGCCGGCCGCTGGTAGGCCACCACCGCCCCCTGCCACTGCTGAAACGCCGCCTCCCCCATCAACGGCGCCACCGCCCCGCACCCTGGCCCCGCTGCCCCCGCCGCCGCCACCATCGCCCGCAGCCGCTGCGCGTCCGGCGGCGTGATGCCAAAAATGTTGGTGAACCAGTTGCCCCGCGCTCCCTTGCTCCCGGTCAGGCGGTCGAACAGGTCGGGCAAGCCGCGCGGATCGTAGCCCGCCGCCCGCAGCAGTTGGATGGCGGTCGCATCCGCCTCCTTCTGGATGGCCTCGTCGTTGCCGTGCGATTTCTCCGGGTGCCGCTCCCCCCATGTGATCCAGCGCTGGTAGATGCGGAGAAAACTCTCCTGGCCGGCGCCGTAGCTGGCCACCCCCCAATTGCGCTGCACGCTGGCAGCATACGTCTCCGCCTCCTGGTGGACATAGCTGTGCCCCAGCTCGTGCGCCAGCACCCCGGCCAGCTCGTCCTCGTTGCGCATCAGGCTGACCAGCGGCCGCGTCACGTAGACCTGTCCGCCCGCCATGTCGAAGGCGTCGGCCTGGTCTGACAGCAGCAGGTGCACCTCGACCGGAAAGCCCAGCCGCGGCAGCTCCGCCGTCAGTCGCGCCATCACCCGCTGCAGCTCCGCCGTGAGCTGCGGGTCCGCCACCCCGTCCAGCCCCCCCACCGCCTCCTGCCGGATCGCCTGCGACAGCCACAGCTCCTGCTGCGCCGTCAGCTCCGGCGTCCCCGCCGGCGCCTGGTAGGGCGGCAAGGCCCCGCACCCCGTGCCCTGCGCCCACGCCCATCCCAGCCCGGCCGCCAGTAGCCATTCAAGCAAAACGCCGACGCAACGCCCGCAACGCCACATGCACCCCTCCCGCCAGTACCCCGATCAGCCCATACAGCAGCCCATTCTCCACCGACGACCACAGCGCCAAGTTGGTCATCTGCCGGTCCGTCAGCCCGCTCGCCGTCAGCAGCCGCTCCGACGCCGGCCACAGCCGCACCCACGTCTGCGCCCCGACCCGCCAATGGGTATACAGCGACACCACCAGCAACAGCGCCACCAGCACCCCCGCCATCCCGAACCAGAGGACCCATTGCAGCAGCGTCACCACCGCCAGCACCCGCGCCGATGGTTGTTCCACCACCGGCTCGGGCTGCAACAGCTTGTAGCGCCGCCGTTTCTTCTTGCCCATGGCCAACCGTTTTCCCGCCGTATTCTAACCCAGCCCCGCCTCCGCTGCGCGGCACACCAGCACCAGCGTGCTCTGCGGCCCGGCCTCGACCTCCGCCGCCCCGCCCACCGCGGGCTCGCTCCCCGCCTCATAGAACTCCTGCGGCGGCTCCCGCCCCGTGTCCACCGCCACCTGCCACTGCGTTCCCGGCGCCGCCTGCGGCAGCCGATAGGTGGCGCGCTCCGCGCGCGCATGGAACACCAGGAACAAATCCGGCTGCGACCCCTCCCAAATCAGGCAGGCCACGCTCCCCGCCTCCCCATCCTGCCACTGCGGCGCGCCCCCGTTCGGTCCAAACCACTGGATCTCATTGGCCGAATAAAACGCCTCCCGCCGCAGCGCCGCGTGCCGCCGCCGTAACCCGATCAGGCCGCGGGTGAAGCGCACCAGGTCGGCGTTCCGCTCCGCCAGCCCCCAGTCCACCCAGCTCAGTTCGTTGTCCTGGCAGTACGCGTTGTTGTTCCCCTGTTGCGTCCGCCGGAACTCGTCCCCGCCCAGCAGCATCGGGATGCCGCGCGAGAGCAGCAGCGTCGCCAGGAAGTTCCGTATCTGCCGCCGCCGCACCCCCTCCACCCCCGCCTCCGCGCCCGCCCCCTCCGCCCCGTAGCCGCTGCTGTAGTTGGCGTCGCTGCCGTCGGCGTTGTTCTCCCCGTTCGCCTGGTTGTGCTTCTGGCTGTAGCTCACCAGGTCGTTGAGCGTGAAGCCATCGTGGCAGGTGACGAAGTTCACGCTGCACTCCGGCCCCTTGCCCGAGCGCTGGTAGAGGTCGGCGCTGCCGCACAGCCGGCTGGCGAAGGCCCCCGCCATGCCCCCATCCCCCCGCCAAAAGCGCCGCACGTCGTCGCGGTAGCGCCCGTTCCACTCCGCCCACCGCCGCTCCGAGAACTGCCCCACCTGGTACGCCCCCCCCGCGTCCCACGCCTCCGCGATCAGCTTGGTGTCCCGCAGGATCGGGTCCTCGGCGATCTGCTCCAGCAGCGGCGCGTTGGCGAGGATGGCCCCGTGCTTGTCCCGCCCCAGCACCGACGCCAAGTCGAAGCGGAACCCGTCCACGTGCAGGTCCATCACCCAGGTCCGCAGCGCGTACAGGATCCACTCCCGCACCACCGGATGGTTGGCGTTCAGCGTGTTGCCCACCCCGCTGTACTCCTTGTACCGCCGCGGGTCGGCCTCCTCCAGCATGTAGTAGATCGGGTTGTCCAGCCCGCGCAGGCAGAACGTCGGCCCCGAGGCGTCGCCCTCGGCGGTGTGGTTGAGCACAATGTCCAGGATGATCTCCATCCCGGCGCGGTGAAATGCCTTCACCATCGCCCGAAACTCGTTGCGCGGCTCCCCGCAGCGCTGCACCGCCGCATAGCCGGCCTTGGGCGCAAACATGCTCACCGGGTTGTAGCCCCAGTAGTCCCGCAGCCGCGCCCCGCTGCCCGGATCCATCCGCGCCACGTCCGCCGCGTTGAACTCCTGTACCGGCATCAGCTCCAGCGCCGTCACCCCCAGCTTCAGAAAATAGGGGATCTTCTCCACCAGCGCCTGGTAGGTCCCCGGCTGCGGCACCCCCGCGCTGGGGTGCCGCGTGCATCCCCGCACGTGGGTCTCGTAGATGATCGTCTCCGCCGCCGCCAGCCGCAGCGGATGGTCCCCCTCCCAATCGAAGTGCGCGTGGCAATAGACCGACTTCGGCATCGCCCCGGCGTCGTCGTTCTCCGCCGCCTCTTCCGGTGGCGGCAGCTCGGAGGCGCCCTGGGCCGAGCGGGCGCCGTGCGGGCCCGCCGGCGCAAAGTCCCACCCCATCGGCGCCGCCACCGCCAGCCCGCAGGGGTCGAGCAGCAGCCGCCGCGGGTTGAACCAATACCCCTGCGCCGGCCGGTACGGCCCGCGGGCGCGGTAGCCATAGAGCTGGCCGCTCTCCACCCCTCCCACCCACACGTGCCACACGTCGCCGGTGCGGTGCCGGTCCGGGTCCAAGTCCACCCCCCAGCTCGCCTGCCCGTCCTCCGGCCGCGCGAAAAACTCCAGTCGCATCCCCGTCGCCGCCCGGCAGAAAATCGAAAAATTCACCCCCGGCCCGCGCGCGTGCGCCCCCCACGGCATCGGCGTCCCTTCCCGCACGGTGTGCTGCGCCTCCATGGGTGGCCTCTCAGAAATGCAGCCGCAACTCTCCGATCCGCTCCAGTTGCAAAAACTCCCGCCCCTCGCGCGCGACCACTGCGTCGTGCTCCAGCACCCAGGTGTGCGGATGGGGGATCAGCACTGCGTTCAGCCCCGCCGCCAGCGCCGGGTTGATGTCCGACTTGGGGCTGTTGCCGATCATCCAGCACCGCTCCGCCGGCGCCGCCAACTGCTCCAGCTTGGCCCGGTACGCCGCCTCGTCCTTCTCCGCCACCACGTGCACCTGTTCGAACAGCGGCCCCAGCCCTGATAGCTCCACCTTGCGGCTCTGCTCGGCGTAGTCGCCCTTGGTCATCAGCACCAGCCGGTGGCGCGGCGCCAGATAATGCAGCGTCTCCACCGCGCCCGCCACAAACTCGATCGGCTCGGCGGCGATGCCCGCCGCCAGCGCCCCCACCGCCTCCGCCGCCTCCGCGTTCCAGCGCCCCGGCGCCAGCGCCTGGAAGGCCCGCGTCAGCGCCACCCGAAAGCTCTCCAGCCCATAGCCCATCTCCGCGATCACCCGCCGCTCTTCGCCGTTGATGCACTCCCGCATCGTCCCCGCGTCCCCCTCCGGGTCCACCAGATGGTAAAAGCGCGCGATGGCGCGCTCGAAATACACGTTGTTCTCCCACAGCGTGTCGTCGGCGTCGAGCAGCAGGGTTTGGCCGCGGCGGGGCATCCTGGTCATGGCAGCAGCGCCTCGATCCCGGCTTCGTCCAGCACCGCCACCCCCAGCTCCTTCGCCTTCTCCAGCTTGCTCCCCGGCTCGCTCCCCGCCACCACGTAGTCGGTCTTGGCGCTCACCGCGCTCGTCACCTTGCCCCCCGCCGCCTCGATGCGCGCCTTCATCTCCTCGCGCGAGTGCCGCGCCAGCGTCCCCGTCAGCACCAGCTTCTTGCCCGCCAGCGTCTGGGGCGTCTCGGGCGCGCGCCGCTGCTGCCGCGGGTCCAGCCCCGCCCGCTGCAGCCGCTTCACCAGCTGCCGGTTGGCCGCCTCCTCGAAAAACACATGGATGGACTGCGCGATCCGCGGCCCCACCTCCTCCACCTGCTCCAGCTCCCCCTCCGAGGCCTGCATCAGCGCGTCCAGCGAGCCAAAGTGGTCGGCCAGCGCCTGCGCCGTGCGCTCCCCCACCATGCGGATGCCCAGCCCATAGATCACCCGCCACAGCGCGCTCCCGCGGCTGCGCTCGATCTCCTCCAGCAGGTTCTGCGCCGACTTCTCCCCCATGCGCTCCAGCCCCGCCAGCCCCTCCCGCTCCAGCTTCTCGTAGAGGTCGGCCAGGTCGCGCACCACCCCCCCCTCCACCAACTGCTCGATCAGCGCCGGCCCCAGCCCGCCGATGTTCATTACCCCCCGCCGCGCGAAATGGTGCAGCGACTCCTTCAGCTTGGCCGGGCAGTTGGCGTTGACGCAGCGCAGGATCACCTCGCCCGGCTCGCGGTGCACCCCGCTGCCGCACACTGGGCACCGCGTCGGCGGCTGGTAGGCCTCCCTCCCGCCGTCTCGCACCACCTCCAGCACCTTGGGGATCACGTCGCCGCTGCGCTCGATGCGCACCCGGTCGCCCACCTTCACCCCCAGCCGCTCGATCTCGTCCAGGTTGTGCAGCGTCGAGCGGCTCACCGTCACCCCGCCCACCGCCACCGGCTCCAGCCACGCGGTGGGCGTCAGCGCCCCGGTGCGCCCCACGCTCATCACAATGTCCAGCACCTTGGTCACCGCCTGCCGCGCCGCGAACTTGTACGCCACCGCCCAGCGCGGAAACTTGCCCGTCGCCCCCAGCTTGCTCCACAGCGCCTTCTCGTCCACCTTCAGCACCACCCCGTCAATCTCGTAGGCCAGCTCCTCCCGCTCCCGCTGGCACTGGGCGATGAATCCCAGCGCCGCCTCCAGGTCGGCGCAGCGCGTCCAGCGCGTGGTCTTGAAGCCTGCCGTGGCCAGCGCCTCCATGGTCTCGCCCTGGGTGGCGAACAGGTGCTCGCCCCCCGCCAGCAGGTAATAGCCGAAAAATTCCAGCCGCCGCGCCGCCGTGATCTTGGCGTCCAGCACACGCACCGCCCCGGCGGCGGCGTTGCGCGGGTTGGCGAAGCGCGCCAGCTCCTGGTCCTCGCGCTCCTGGTTCAGCCGCTGGAACGCCGCCCGCGGCATCAGCACCTCGCCCCGCACCTCGAAGTCCTCCGGCAGCCCCGCCGCCCGCCGCTCCCCCGCCCCCACCCGCAGCGGCAGCGTCCGGATGGTGCGCAGGTTGTCCGTCACCTCTTCCCCCGTGGTCCCGTCCCCCCGCGTCAGCCCCTGCGCCAGCACCCCCTCGCGGTAGTGCACCGCCATGCTCAGCCCGTCCAGCTTCAGCTCCGCCACGTAGCCCACCGCCCCCGCCGCCCCCGCCCCCTCCCGCACCCGCCGGTCGAAGTCGCGCAGCTCCGCCTCGCTGTAGGCGTTGTCCAGGCTCAGCAGCGGTGAGCTGTGCCGCGCCTTCGCCAGCCCCGCCCGCGGCTCCCCCCCCACCCGCTGCGTGGGCGAGTCCGCCGTCGTCAGCTCCGGGTGCGCCGCCTCCAGCTCCCGCAGCCGCTGCATCAGCGCGTCGAAGTCGGCGTCGCTGATCTCCGGCCGGTCCTCCACGTAATACAGCCGCTCGTGCCGCCGGATCTCCTCCCGCAGCGCTTCGACCTCGCCTTCCGGCTGCTGGCGCGCGCTCATGCCCGCTCCCGGCACTGCCGGCACACCCCGCCAAACTCCAGCCGCCCCGTCTTGATGGCGAAGCCGCAGGTCTGCTCCACCAACTGCTGCAGCTTCTCGAACTCTTCCGTCTGGAACTCCTCGATCCGCCCGCAGCGGAAGCAGGCCAGGTGCAGGTGGCTCTGCGCCCGGCTCACCTCGTAGTAGTGCTTCTCCCCCTCCAGGTGCATCAGGTCCAGCTCGTCCACCAGCCCGTGCTGCTTCAGCAGCGCCAGCGTGCGGTACACCGTCGCCAGGTTCAGGTTGGCGTCGCGCGCCTGCCCTTGCCGCCACAGCGCCTCCGCGTCCAGGTGCCGCGTGGCGTGCTGGATCACCTCCACCAGCACCCGCCGCTGGCGCGTCAGGCGCACCCCGCGCCGCGCCAGTTCGGCGCGCAGGTCGTAGCGTTGGGCCAAGTCCGGCATGACGGATTCCACTGCCTCTCCCCTCTGATGGTATGCTGCTGGGCAGTCTATGGACAACCTCACCCATTCCCTGGTCGGAGTTGCCCTTTCCCGCGCCTTCTTCAAAAAGCGCGTCGCCTTCGCCACCACCGCCCTGGTCATCGCCGCCAACCTGCCCGACCTCGACCTGCTCTACAGTTGGCCCGGCATCCGCTATCTCGAGTACCATCGCGGCCTGTTCCACTCCCTCGTCCTGCTCCCCCTCTGGGCGCTGGCCGTGGCCCTCGCCCTGCGCTGGTTCGCCGCCCGCCGCCAACAGCCCCTGCCGGCGCTGCGCATGGGCTTCCTGCTCGGCCTCGCCGGCGTCGGCTCCCACATCCTGCTCGACTGGTGCAACGCCTACGGCGTCCGCCTCTTCGCCCCCTTCAGCCGGACCTTCTACGCCCTCGACATCTCCCCCATGCTCGACCCCTGGCTCTGGCTGCTGCTGCTCTCCTTCCTCGGCTTCCCGCTGCTGCTCGGCCTGATCACCACCGAGGTCGGCGTCCCCAAGAAAAATCCCCACCGCCTCAGCGGCCTCCTCGTCCTGGTCCTCTTCGCCGCCTGGCTCGGCCTGCGCGCCCGCCAGCACGCCGCCGCCCTCGACGAGCTCAACTCCCCCGACGTCTCCCGCTACTTCAACAACCAGCTCCCCTACAACTGGGCCGCCTTCCCCACCTCCAGCCCCTTCGCCTGGCGCGCCGTTGTGGACCTGCCTGCCAATTACCTGGTCGCCGACCTCTCCTCCCCCTGGGACTCCAGCCAGGCCACCTTCACCCTGCGCCGCAACTACATCAAGCCCCCCCGCACCCCCGCCGTCGCCGCCGCCGAGCAGACCCCCACCGGCCGCATCTTCCTCTGGTACGCCCGCTTCCCCATGGCCGACGAGGAGCAGCACGGCAGCGATTCCGTCGCCATCCTTACCGACATGCGCTTTGCCCAAGGCGTCCAGCGCCCCGCCATGCAGGCCACCGTCACCCTCGACGACAGCCTCCGCGTCATCCGCCAGCGCTTCTCCTGGACGCACTAGTGGACTGTCCTCGTGTAACATAAAGCGTTCGTTAGCGTATAAAGGGGCATGCCTTTCGTTGCCCCGGTTCTCCGTGTGAACAAGAAGCAGCGCCATCAGCTGGCTACGCTGATCCGCCGGCA
>Ga0307372_10002239_pt1 | contig 32383 bp, 35 predicted proteins | sample OX1MG_FD_202533 | JGI IMG/M metagenome (GOLD analysis project Ga0307372, IMG submission 202533) | Soil microbial communities from Risofladan, Vaasa, Finland - OX-1 | ecosystem: Environmental > Terrestrial > Soil > Coastal area > Acid sulfate soil | place: Finland: Risofladan, Vaasa | collected... | reverse complement strand
GGGTGCTCAAGAGTCTTGATCTTGACGAGGCTCACTATCCACCGCGCCAGCTGCAGTGGTTCATTAATTCACGCAAAGACGAGGGCTTGCGGGCCAAACACATTCCCGAAGGCGACGACCCTACGCAACGGCAGATGCTGCGCGCCTACGCGGCCTATGAGTCTGCCTGCGAACGCGGCGGACTGGTGGATTTCGCGGAGCTGCTGCTGCGGGCGCTGGAGTTATGGCGTAACGATGCGGCGCTGCTGGCCCATTATCAACAGCGCTTCCACTATATCCTGGTGGATGAATTCCAGGACACCAACGCAATCCAGTACGCCTGGATCCGTCTGTTGGCTGGAAAGCAGAGTGTGCCGTTCGTGGTGGGCGACGATGATCAGTCCATCTATGCCTGGCGTGGCGCCAAGATCGAGAACATCCTCAAATTCGAGAAGGATTTCCCCGCTACTCATATGGTGCGTTTGGAACAGAATTACCGATCCACCGGCAATATCCTCAAGGCCGCCAACGCCCTGATCGCCAACAACAGCGCGCGCCTGGGCAAGAACCTGTGGACCAGTGGTGTGGATGGATTGCCCATACGGGTGTATGCCGCCTACAACGAACAAGACGAAGCGCAGTTCGTCATGGATCAGATCAAGCGCTGGCAGGAGCAGGGCGGCGCACGCCACGACATCGCTGTACTGTATCGCTCTAACGCCCAGTCACGGGTGTTCGAGGAGCGCCTGCTGGCGGAAGCCATTCCATATCGCGTCTATGGCGGCCCACGATTCTTCGAACGCCAGGAAATCAAGGATGCGCTTGCCTATCTGCGCCTGCTCGAGAACCGCGATGACGACGCCTCTTTCGAGCGCATCATCAATTTGCCGGCCCGCGGCATCGGCTCACGCACACTGGATACGCTGCGTGAGCGCGCGCGCCGTGAAAACTTGCCGCTGTGGCGTGTGTTACGCCAGGTTGTGCACGGCAAGGATGCGCCCGCGCGGGTTTTGGGCGCGCTTGACGGCTTTGCAAAGCTTGTGGATCAAATGGACAAAGATGTGCGCGGACTGGATCTGTTTGAACAAGTCGATCACGTGATTGATAAATCCGGCCTTGTGAATCACTACAAAGCGGAAAAAGGTGAACGCGGCGAGACTCGTGTTGAAAACTTGCAGGAACTGGTAAGCGCGGCACGCGGATTTCAACCGGAGGAACTGCAAGGCATGACGCCGTTGTCGGCATTTCTTTCACACGCTGCATTGGAAGCTGGTGAAGGACAGGCCCAGAAATGGGAAGATTGTGTGCAGCTTATGACGCTGCATTCCGCCAAGGGCCTGGAGTTCCCACTGGTGTTCATCTGCGGCCTGGAAGATGGCCTGTTCCCGCATGAGCGATCCAGCGAGGATCTGGAGGGGCTCGAGGAGGAACGGCGTCTGTGCTACGTGGGCATGACGCGCGCCAAGCAAGAACTGTATCTCAGTTACGCAGAGAGCCGGCGGCTGCACGGTATGGATAACTACGGCGTGCCCTCCAGGTTTCTGCGGGAGATCCCACCTGATTTGCTACAGGAGATACGTCCGCGGGTGCAAGTGTCGCGGCCGTTTACAACATCGGCCTCCGCCTACGCACCGGATGCACCGGTCGGTTTGAGTCTCGGTCAGCGGGTACGTCATCCGACCTTTGGCGAAGGCACGGTGCTGGATTACGAAGGCAGTGGAGCGCATGCGCGCGTGCAGGTGAATTTCAGAACTGCCGGCGCCAAATGGTTGGTGGTGGCTTACGCCAACCTAATGCCCGTTTAATTTTCCCGACGCACATCAATGTAGAATTTGCCGCCTGCTGTATTTTGAAATGAGATTGGTGATTTCATCTAAATCAAAGGGCATGAAAGCAGCTTGATGTTGAAATCAGCGTTATTGTGGATGATCTACAAATGGAGCAGCGTATGAAAATTGAAGGCAAGCGCCATTTACATCGGCAGCCAGAAGACCTGGATGCCATACGCAGCCGCGAATCCTGGAAGATATTGCGGATGATGTCGGAATTCGTGCAGGGCTTCGAGCAATTGGCGTCCATCCGCCCTTCGGTAAGTATCTTCGGTTCCGCACGCAGCACGCCCGAGCATCCGTATTACATGCTCGCAGAACAGATCGGCCGGGTGCTATCCGACGCCGGATTCACGGTGGTTACCGGTGGTGGACCGGGCCTCATGGAGGCCGCCAACAAAGGTGCGTGTGCAGGAAAATCGCCGAGCATCGGGCTTAATATCCAACTGCCCCATGAGCAGCAAGCCAATCAATATCAGGATATTTCACTGAAATTCCGGCATTTCTACACGCGCAAAGTGATGTTTGTGAAGTACGCATCGGCTTACGTGGTACTGCCGGGTGGTTTCGGTACCCTGGATGAACTCAGTGAGATTCTCACGCTCATCCAAACCGGTAAAACGCTGCCGATCCCGATCCTGCTGGTGGGCAGTAAGTTCTGGAAAGGACTGGTGGTTTGGCTAAAGACAACAATGGTCGGCGAAAAAATGATCGATGAACAGGATCTCGATATCTTCAAAGTGGTGGATAAACCCCAGGAAGTGGTAAGTGCCATCTTCGAATATTACGAATCACGCGGTTTTGAACCTTCTGCCCAGGAAAGAGAGACGCTGCTGGAATTATAGCGGCGGTTTGCTCACCGGTATTCAGTTTTCCTGCTGGCCCACATCGATGTCTTCAAGATCGTGGGAATAGTCGGTGATCAGTATGCTGCGGGCCAGACTCTCGTCCGAGCGAGCCACGCGCAGTTTGATACCGCCCAGGGCAATGGAATACAGCCAGTCCATCTGTACCATATTGTCATCGAACAATAGAGCACGGATACCCTCGGCAGCCAGTCGTCCCATTGCGATGTGTGCATCGGTGGTTTTATCGAAGGTGGCGACAGTGATGTATTCGTCCATGTCATCAACCAATACGGTATCGCAATCCGAATGGCTGGCGGTGTTCCGGAGATGCCATGATTTCTGCACCTTTACGCTCGTGAGCATGGTGTACAGGCGAATTAGCCAGACCGAAAAACGACGGAATGCGGGAAAGGCCAGCACCAGCTCATCTCAGTATTTGTATTGAATGGGTCAGGCAGTCGAGATTAGAGCACAATACTCTAATCGCTGCGGCATAAAAAACCCGGCGGAAGGAGTACCGCCGGGTCAAGGCCTTCATGGCCAGAGGTGATTGAGTGTACCTATAAGGGCGTAAGCATCCTTGCTAGTCCTACCCCGCCCCGGGTCCTCATTACGTCCTTGTCCCACCGTTCCTTGGCGGTTCAGGCAACTGTTACTCTGGCACTGACCCGGTGCCGATACAGTCGGAAGATGCCGGTAGCCCTTGTAGGAAAAGGCTTACACAGATGGTTTTATCAAGCTGAATTACGGCAAAATCCCGGTACTACCACCAAAGCTATCTGCCATGCGTGAACTCTTTCCCCCTCTCGAACCCTATGCCAAGCGCAGTCTGTTGGTGCAGGCACCCCATGAAATTTATCTGGAGGAGTGCGGCAATCCTGATGGTCTGCCGGTGATCTTCGTTCACGGCGGTCCAGGCGGTGGCTGCACTACAGACAACCGCCGATTTTTCGATCCGGCACGCTATCGCATCGTGCTATTCGATCAACGCGGTTGCGGCCGTTCACGTCCGCATGCAGAGCTCGCACACAACACTACACAAGCGCTAATTGAGGACATGGAGCGTATCCGCGAAATCCTCGGCATCGAACGCTGGCTGGTTTTCGGTGGATCCTGGGGTTCAACACTGGCGCTGGTGTATGCCGAGGCCCATCCACAACGAGTCATGGCGCTGATCCTGCGGGGGATTTTTCTGGTGACTGCTGCGGAACTGAACTGGTTCTACCAGGATGGTATCCAGCATATATTCCCAGATCATTTCGAGGAATTCGTAACACCGATTCCTGAAGCCGAGCGTAGCGATCTCATGCACGCTTATTACAAACGTCTGACCAGTGATGATCCCGAAATACGCCACCACGCGGCGGAAGTATGGTCATTGTTCGAGGCGCGCTGTTCGACCCTGCTGCCCAGCGAATCGGTTGTTGAGCATTTTTCGGAGCCGGATGTGGCCATGGCCATCGCGCGTATCGAATCTCACTACTTCGTGCATGACTGTTTCCTGGCCCCCAACCAGATCATCCGAGATGCGCCATTGATCCGGGAAATCCCCGGCGTGATTGTACAGGGACGCTACGATGTGGTGTGTCCAGCGTCGGCTGCCTGGCAGTTGCACAAGGCCTGGCCCAAAGCCCTGTTGCGTCTGATTCCGGATGCCGGACACGCTTCCAGCGAACCGGGCATCTGCTCTGCGCTGGTGGAAGCCACCGATGAATTTGCCAGCTATTTTCAAAGCCGATGATCGGCCTGTTACAGCGCGTCAATCGCGCATCGGTGGATATAGACGGCAAGCAGGTCGCTATAATCGGCCGGGGACTGTTGGTGTTCATCGGTGTTGAGCGCGGTGACAGCCACGCACAGGCTGATCGTCTGCTGGAACGTTTGCTCGCCTATCGCGTATTTCCGGATGCCACCGGCCGCATGAATCGCGACCTGCGGGAAATTAGCGGTGGCCTGTTGCTGGTACCGCAGTTCACGTTGCCCGCAGATACCCAGAAAGGCAACCGCCCGGGTTTCACGCCAGCCGCGCCGCCAGAACAGGGCAATCAATTGTTTACGTATCTATTTAACCAGGCAAAAAATGCCTATGCTGATACCCAAAGTGGCTTATTCGGGGCGGAGATGCAGGTAGCGCTGGTTAATGATGGGCCGGTTACCTTCTGGCTGAAAGTCTCGTCTGATGTATAGGATCAGGAGGATATGGATTGTCCCCGACACAGGTCTGGATTAGGATTGAAGCGCCGGTAGTAAACGAATCATACGTACTATGCATGGCTTGCTTGTATATGCACAGCCCACGTATTCCGGCATGAGCGACTTTGACCAGCCGGATGCAATCCCATGATTTTCATGCGCATTAGATATCCTGCACCTCCGCCAAGCAATAACATCCTGGGGATCGGACTGTCAGCATTCTCAGGCGGGAAATAACACTTATTAAAACCAGTCGACTACCATGTTGCTGATACCTGCGATAGAGCTAAAGAATGGGAAATGTACGCCCGCGACGGCTGTCCATGCCCGCGGACAAACCAGGCCCATGGACGAGCCTGCGGCGGTTGCCAAACATTGGGCGGCTGCAGGCGCACGCCGTCTGCACATAGTGGATACGGACAGTATCCAATCCGGCAAAACGACGCATCCTGACGTGATACGCGCCATAGTGGAGGCTTGCCCCGGCGTGCCGCTGCAGGTCAGTGGTCGAATGCTCACTGATACCAATGTGGAAAATTATTTTGAAGCTGGTATCGAGTATGTAATTTTAGGCACCAAAGCCGCGAGCACACCGCATTACATCAATAACTTGTGTCTCGAATACCCGGGACACATCCTGGTGGAGCTGGATACCAAGGATGGCAAGGTAAATACCGAAGGCTGGTCGAAACTGGCGGACCATGATGTACTCGAAGTGGCTGAACATTTTCAGCGTGAAGGTGTGGCCGGGATACTTTACAGCGACAAGCAACTTGGCCAGTCGCATGACTTCAGAATAAATGCGGCTTTGTCACTGGCCCAGGCCCTGACCATACCTATAATCCTGGCCAATGGCCTGAACACTATCGAGGATATGCAGCGTCTTTATAAAGCAGGTGGTGGCAGTCTGGCCGGCGCAGTATTGTTTATCCCAACTCTGGATTTCGCCAAGGCACAAAAAATCGCCGATGCGCATCCGGATCAATCTTCTGAATAAGCTATAAAACACTATAATCGGAGTAAAATAAACATACACAGTCTGTAATGACTGCGCTTTATAAGCGAGCTCTGGGTATTACCATAACACTTGGAGCCGCGGGAGCAATTCATGGAACTCAGTGTTGGCAAGATCCTGTTGATTCTCATCATCGTGGTGCTGGTATTCGGCACCGCAAAATTGCCTAAGCTTGGCGAAGACATCGGCAAGGCTGTACGCAGTTTCAAGAAGGGCATGCACGATAGCGACAACGAACCATCAGCCGGAACAAAATCCGCAGACGAGAAGTCCAAGTCCAGTCCCGATAACAGCTCCCACTAAGTTCATATGTTCGAAGGTAGTTTTTGGGAGCTGGCACTGATCTTCGTGCTGGCGCTGGTGGTGTTCGGTCCGGAACGTCTGCCGGGGCTGGCACGTACCATCGGCCTGTGGGTGGGGCGGGCGCGTGCTGTTGTCAGGCATCTCACCGAACAGATCGAGCATGAACTGGCCGCTGATGAAATGCGCAAAGCGGCGAACAACGTGCGCCAGACCCTGAATGAACCCGTCAAACTCAACGACGCCAAATTGAGCGATTTGGATACAGCGAAAAAAGCGCAGGAAACCACCAAGCATGATTCCGCCGGCGGATGAATCTTCTAGCGAACCTCTGATCAGCAAAACCCTCATCGGACACCTGCTGGAGTTACGCCGGCGTCTGCTTTTGTGGGTAGGCACTCTGCTGGCACTGTTTTTGTGCATGTTCCCGTTCCAGAATCGGATATTCGATTTCGTCGCCTTACCACTGATCCGGCGGTTGCCGTCGGGCTCCAGCATGATCGCAACCAGCGTGACCTCGCCATTCATGACGCCAATGAAGCTCACCCTCATGCTGGCGCTATTCCTGAGCGTACCGGTGTTGCTGTGGCATGCATGGCGGTTCATGTCCCCGGCACTCTACAAAAACGAACGCCGCATGTTTTTTCCGCTGCTGGTATCCAGCGTGGTGTTGTTCTATTGCGGTGTAGCCTTCGCCTACTTTGTGCTATTCCCGGTGGCCTTCGCATTCCTTACTTCGGTCGCACCAGCAAATGTCAAGGTGATGACCGATATCAACGCTTATCTGGATTTTGTGTTGACCATATTTTTCGCATTCGGTCTGGCATTCGAGGTGCCGGTGGCCATCGTTTTGGCAGTGTGGGTAGGCTTCACCACACCAGGCAAGCTCAGGAAACTTCGCCCGTATGCCTTGGTGGGTTCTTTCATCGTCGGCATGATCCTATCGCCGCCGGATGTGGTGTCCATGACATTACTGTCTGTACCCATTTACTTGCTGTATGAAATCGGCATGTTGATGGCACGTATCATGGTGCCAGGCTCGAAACAGGTAGACGAGCAGCATGAACAGGAGCAGGGCAAATATTGAGCGAAATACGCATGCCTGGGCAATGGTCTTTTAATGGATGAAGCTTGAATAGCGAGGGATGTAGACGGGTTCCTGTCATAGTCAACAAGAATATTTCTTGCACAGGTAGAATAACGACCCTTCCATTGCACTAGGAGCAACATGAGCAGCGACGCCCACCATCGGCTGCGCATCATGGCAGCCTTCGCGGTGGTGTATATCGTCTGGGGCTCAACCTATCTCGGAATCCGCATAGGGGTCGAGGATATTCCTCCGGCGTTGCTTTCCGGCATCCGCAACACCATCGCAGGTTTGGTATTGATGGTGATCGCAATTGCTCGCGGACAGCCACTGCCGCGCACACGGCCCGAATGGCTGCATGCACTGATCATGGGTATGTTGCTGGTAACGCTCGGCAACGGCCTGGTGACCTGGGGAGAAGTCTATGTGCAGTCCAATCAGGCGGCACTTATTGCCATCACCTCGGCCCTGTGGGTAGCGTGGTTCGGAACTTTTGGCCCCAAGAGCCATCCGCTTTCTATGCGTGCCAAGAGCGGGCTCGCCATCGGTTTTTTGGGTGCGATCCTCATGTTGTTGCCGGGGAGACATTTCACCTTCGAACATTTCGGCGCACAGCTCACGATTCTGCTGTCCACCGTGTGTTGGGGCATGGGAGTGATCTACGGCCGCAGTTACAGCGTGAAGGTAACGCCCCTGATGTTGTCGGGCATGTTGCTGTTCCTGGGCGGCAGTGTACTGGTGATAGTCGGAGTCGTCATCGGCGAGCCCACACGCTGGCATTGGAGTATGCGTGGCATCGCAGCGCTCACCTATCTGACGGTGTTTGGTTCCTGTATCGCCTACAGCACCTATATCTGGCTTATCAATCACGCGACACCCGACAAGCTCGGTACCACGGCTTTTGTAAATCCCGTCATCGCGCTGATACTCGGCTGGGTGGTGCTGGGTGAAAAAGTGGAAGGCGTGCGGCTTGTGGGCATGCTGGTGATACTGGTGGGTGTGGTCTTGGTGACCACACGCTTCGGCTATCCCCGTAAAAAACCGCTGATCCAGGAGAGCAAGTTATAAGAGGATAATTGGGTTGCTCGCAAAGGAATTTGTAAATATCTATGGCAACCATAGTTGCAATTCAACCCGGGATGATTTGGCAACCCAACAGGGTTGGGGTTGCAGCGGCCAGTATTTTTGCCGCCGCCGTCGTTTTAGCAATGATGATCTTCATGTTTGATAGACAACTCGAACCCGTTGTCCGGGTCACGCCGGTTGAAATACGCTTAAATCCGATCTCGTCACACCAGACAACAGGTTTGCATGTGCAGCCTGAATATCGGATCAAACCCCGGGCCGACCTTAAAACATTGCATATCATGCAAGCTGCAATTATTCCGTTGCAGTTAATTGAACCAATATCACCGCCCATAGATTGGCAGCAGCAGATAGAGATGAGTGTAAGAAACCAAGGCCAAACCAATACTAACCCTGCACAGCTCCTGTCGAACAAGCCGCCGCCTGTCTCGCCTTTGCAGCAAGCTTTAAATGCCCCCCGCAAGCCGGAGACTATGCAGAATGGTGATAGTTATCGCTCCATTTACGGCGGGGTGATGCTGAAATCCGGTGGTATGTGCAGCGAGTTGCAGACTATTCAGGTTGGACCTTCCCCATCCAATCGAGTAACTATCGCGTTCCCGGGTTATCACTGCGCCGGTGATTATCAGCCGAGCATGGCTGAAGAACTATCGAACTGGGCCGATAAAGAAGCACAGAAACACCCACCACGATTTTGAGCAGCTGCTGTCTTGACTATTGAGAAAGCGATGGACAGATACGCAAGTATTTATTTCGGTGATATGGGTTGAGCAGGCATCTCGTTCAAGTCCACGCGGCTGCGCGGTAAACACTGCGGGTAATGGCGCTGCAGAAATTCTATCAGCTGTTCGCGCACCAGGCAGCGCAGGTCCCAGAGATCACTGCTGTTGGCAGCACTCATCAAGGCACGCAATTGGACACTATGCTCCGTTGCGTCGGTGACCACCAATCCGCAGGCCTGGTGATCCCAGAGCGGCGTGCTCTCCACTATGTGCTGCAACTCTTCGCGCACTGCAGCTACAGGTAGCGTGTAATCGGCATATATGAACACGGTGCCGAGTAATTCACTGGTCTGGCGTGTCCAGTTCTGAAATGGCTTCTCGATGAAATAGCTGAGTGGCACAATCAGCCGGCGTTTATCCCAGATGCGTACCACCACATAGGTAGTGCGGATCTCCTCGATGCGCCCCCACTCGCTTTCCACGATAACTACATCATCAATGCGGATCGGTTCGCTGAGGGCGATTTGCAATCCAGCCAGAAGGTTGCTGATGGCTGGTCGGGCGGCGAGACCCAGCACCAGCCCCGCCACACCGGCCGAAGCAAATAGCGTGGCGCCAATCGCACGCACGGCCGGAAAAGTCATAAGTATGGCAGCGATGCCGACAATCACAATCACACCGACGGCAATGCGCCGCAACACCTGTATCTGGGTATGCACCCGCCGTGCCTGCAGGTTATCTTTGGCATCCAAGCGGTAACGTTGCAAGAGTACGTCGCGCCAGATGTCAAAAGCCCGCATGCTTGCCCAGGCGACGGCGACGATTAACAGGATAGCGTGCAGATGCAGCAGGTTATCCTCGATCGCCGGTAGGTGCGCAAACGGCAGCGCCGCCGAGGCGGCCAGTACCGGTGCGGCCAGTAATGCTGGTTCCCGCAAGCGCCGCAGTGCGGCAGGTAGCACGCCGTTATGCATATGCGTGGTGAGACGTCTTGCCAAGGCAAATCCAATAAAACAAGCGAGAAATGCCAGTAGCGCAGCAACAGCTGGTAGCAGGTTATGTAGCAGTTCCATGGTCATATGGATTTCATCCAGAATCTATAAGCATGGCTGTCGATATGCTGACCACTTGGGTAATGTCGGCAAAGCGCAACGGCATAAAGTTGATCGATTGTGATAAATGCTCTGTCAACGATTGATGCGGAGGTATAGCAGAGCAATTATTGCCAACTCGCGCACAAATAAATAATTGTTATCTAGCGTTGAAGCAGCGGATTTGCATTATGAGGATATCAAAATACCAATGCAACCCATGGGTGTTTTGAAGGCGTCGCTCAAGTACGCAAACCTACGCCCTTGTTCAACAGCAGCAGGCTGACACTGAAGAGTCCGATAATAAATAGAAATATTATGGCGTAGGCAGTGCCAATACGGATGTCAGAGACACCAAGAATGCCATAACGGAAAGCATTCACCATGTAGAGAATGGGATTGGCCCTGGATATGTGTTGCCATATTTCAGGCAGCAAGTTGATGGAGTAGAACACACCACCTAGATAGGTGAGGGGCGTGAGGATAAATGTTGGGATGATGGTGACATCGTCGAACTTCTTGGCGAACACCGCATTGATGAAGCCACCCAGTGCAAATACTACTGCTGCCAGGATAACTACCGAAATAGTGATGAGCGGATGTACCACATGCAAGTGGGTGAAGAACAGCGAGATGATGGTGACGATAATGCCGACCAGGATGCCGCGCACCACACCACCGGCCACGTAACCTAGGATAATGTAAGCGTTGGGTAGTGGCGATACCAGCAGTTCTTCCACATGGCGGCCAAACTTGGCGCCGAAGAACGACGACACCACGTTGGTATAGGAATTGTTGATCACTGCCATCATGATGAGTCCAGGAGCCAGAAACTCCATATAACTGTAACCGCCCATCTGTCCAACGCGACTGCCGATGAGTCCGCCGAAGATGATGAAATACAAAGTCATGCTGATGGCTGGCGGTACCAGTGTCTGGACCCATATGCGAAGCACCCGCACCAGTTCGCGATTCACGATGGTCTGGAAACCGATGTAGTCTTCGCGGAATCTGCTGACGCGCATGCTGATCAACCGTTGCCTTCAACCAGGCGCACGAACAGTTCTTCTAGGCGATTCACCTTGTTACGCATGCTGGTCACCTTGATGTGATGCTGGGATAGCAGGCTGAACAGCGTGTTGACGTCCTGGGATTTGTTCACTTCAACTTCCAGGGTGGTGTCGTCCACCTGGGTCACGGCATAACCATCGAGCGGAGGCAGGTGTTTCAATGGTTCGCGCAGGTTCAGTTCGAAGGTCTCTGTATGCAATTTCGCCAACAAGTCACGGGTGCGTCCCTGTACGATGATGCGACCCTTGTCGATGATGGCGACGCGCCGGCACAGGTCCTCGGCTTCCTCCAGATAATGGGTGGTGAGGATGATAGTGATGCCTTCTTTGTTGATTTTCTTGAGGAACGCCCACATGGAGCGACGGATCTCGATATCCACGCCGGCGGTGGGTTCGTCGAGGATAAGCAATTTCGGTTCGTGCACCAGTGCACGTGCGATCATGAGTCGGCGTTTCATTCCGCCGGACAAAGTTCGGGAGATGTCGTCGCGCTTGTCCCATAGGCTTAACTGTTTGAGATATTTCTCGGTACGCTGCTTCGCCAACCGCCGCGGGATGCCGTAGAAGCCCGCCTGGTTGATCACGATGTCGGAGATCTTTTCGAACTGGTTGAAGTTGATCTCCTGCGGCACCAGTCCGATACAGGATTTTGCCCTCTCGATCTCGGTATCGATGTCGTAGTCGAAGACCTTGACAGTGCCGGAGGTCTTGTTAACCAGCGAAGTGATGATGCCGATGGCGGTGGTCTTGCCGGCGCCGTTGGGGCCGAGCAGTGCGCTGAACTCGCCTTCCTGTACTTCGATATCGATGCCTTTGAGAGCCTGGGTACCGTTACTGTAGGTCTTGACGAGGTCGTGGATGCTGAGCGCGTTCATGGACGGATAAATAGTATCCGGTTAGGTAATTTTGGCCGTCAATGATACCGGAAATCGAAATGCTGAGTGGCGTCGACATCTCGGACGGGGTTAATACAATTATCATATACATAAGCTGCGCCTGGTTATGCAGCATGTAAAAATACTTCCCATGGTTTATCCAATGAAATTGCGCGACCACAAGCTGAAGCGGCTGATCCTCGAGCTTCTGAGCCAGGGGATCACGCCCCACAAGATCGCTCTGTGTATCGCCCTCGGGGCGATGCTGGGTGTCACACCGTTGATCGGTCTTAGCACCCTAATGTGCGCGATCGTGGCGCTGGCATTCGGCATCAACCTGCCGCTCATCCAGCTAGTGAACTATCTGGTCTATCCGCTGCAACTGTTGTTGCTGATTCCTTTCATCCAGGCTGGGCAATGGCTGTTTCGTCAACCATCCCTGCCGTTCTCGTTGGCGCAGCTCACCGCCCTATTTCGCATGAACTTCTGGGGCACGCTGGGGATGCTATGGGAATATACCCTGCGCGGGCTGGTCGCGTGGTTGATATTGGGTGGAATGGCAGCGTTGATAATCTATCTGGCTTCACGTCCGATTCTCGGATACATGATTGTGAGCAAGCCCTATGCAGAAAAGTGAGGCATCAATTAATCAAGTTTGAAAGTATCTCCCATTTTAATTCCAAGACTGTTGGCCGCGCCAGCATTGAGTTCCAATACATACATTGCAGGCGCTGCACTGGCAAAGCTCGGGCAGGGATCCGCTTTGCAAGTCGGAGTGTCAGCCGACACGTTGATGAGCCGACGCCGGGCATCGAAGAACAGGATGTCCAGTTGTATGAGGGTGTCCTTCATCCAGAAATATCGCGGCCGGGCATCCGGATACACGAACAGCATGCCGTGACCAGATGACAGGTGAGTGCGATTCATCAGGCCGTGCTCACGGGCAGCGTCTGTGGCCGCGATCTCTACACTGATGCGATGTCCCGCGAGCACGACATGCGAGCCTGTCGGTTGCGCTGCGAGCACAGCCGATGATGAAAGCAACGCGGCAATCGTCAGGGCTCGACTGATGAACTTCTCTTGGCACACCTGCATTCTCCCGATGATCTAATTGATGGGACCGCCCGGCGGCTGCCGGGTGAAATCCTGCGGTGAAGGATTTTGGGTCAGCCGGTAGACTCCTTCTCTTATGATGCGCCGCATGACTATGTCCACGATGGTGGTCTGGTTGGGTTTGATGAGATTGTTGAGATTCTGCGGCGTGGCTTTAAGGCTCGCGGGTTGATAAAGCACGAAGCCATCCTGTGGATAAGGCACCACGTTCAGGCCAAGGCTAGCGCAGGTTGGCAGTGCCGGGCGTAATTGGCGTCCCTTGAAGATTACTGCCGGGCCGCCAACCATACGCGTGTAATTGATGTAGTAGGTAAGGGTGCCGGGATCCAGGTGATTGCGTTGCCGGTCGATGAAAAATCCCGGCGGCAAATAGTTGGGGCTGCTATCTTTGCCGGCTGTGAGGATGATGTCGAAATCCTGGATGGCATTGCCCTGGTCGTCGCGCAACCGGAAAATGAGCATACTGCAGGGATCCACGATAACCTGATGGTCGAAGGGTCCGAGACGGCTGCGGTCTTCCACCTGTTCTTGTTGTTGCACTTCCGCAGTCCGGGCGCGGAAGCGGTCGAAGACCGCAGCGTAATCCTTGAGCGTGTTGACCCGCAGGCATTCCAGTATGGCGGTCGCTGCGGTATTGGGTGTGGCATCGGCGGTGATGCTGCGCATGATGCCCATGCGCACATCCGAATGGCAGACACCGGGAATCACTGCCATCGGCACTGCGGGTGATATTTCCGCTGGGCGCATTTGCAGCAGGGGTGCGCTGAAACCCAGCTTCGATTTTTTATCCGCCACCGGCTTTTGCTGCTCCAGAATCACATGGGTGAAATTCAAGTTGGCAGCCGCCACCCGCAGTACCCCGTCGGAACCGATTTCAGCGGAGTAGCTGTTCACTGGATCGTAAAGCAGTGGATCATGGGATTCGCCGGTCAACACAAATGGAAATAAACCTTGTGGACCAATGTAAGCGGCGCCCTGCTGCAGCCATTCAAGATTGACGTGCAGACTTTGTGGACTTCCCAATTCCAACCATTCGAGTACGCCGGTACCCACGTCCACACCTTCGAACCAGACCTTGAGACGTGAGAGTTTGGAAAGCCCCAACTGCACCAACGCCGATCCGAAATTCGCAGGCGCCAGCATGATGAGATGGCTCAAAGGCGGATGTTTGCGGCTGGCGCCGATATAAAAATGTTGCAGCCAGGCGCGGATCACAGGGCAGCCGGTGGAATGGGTGATGCAGACGATACGCTGACCCTGTTTGAGGGCATCGCCCACTTCCCGTTCCAACGCTGCCTGGAAGGCGCGCGCGATGTCTGGGATGGTGACGGTGTTGTGGAAACTGATGTATTCCGACAGCCAGATGTTGCGTACCTCGATGTCCAGGTCGGGTGAGCGTTTGGCTTCCAGTCTGAGGCGTTCCGGCAGGCCACCGTAGGTGTCGGTATTGCGCACGCTCCAGCCGTGTACCAGCACCACCAAACGTTTTTTCTTGGCCATCTAATCTCCTTGGATTGTTACCGGTTGCCATTGAAAACGGCAGCCGTCATCCATATTAGTCCAGACAAGGGTAGTCTGCCCTGTAGGTGTATCATGAAGCATCATTGTCGCGTGCATACTCTCAGAGGATAATCGTCATGTCCGAATCGCATAGCATGAAAAGATTCGCAGGTTTCGCCGTCGTATTGGGCATAGTACTGATGCTCGCCGGCTGTGGCATCAACAACATCCCGACCTACAAGCAGCAGGTGACCGCCGCCTGGAGCCAGGTTTTGAACGAATACCAGCGGCGTACCGACTTGGTACCGAATCTGGTGGCCACGGTCAAAGGCTATGCTACGCACGAAGCCGATGTACTGGAAGCCGTGACCAATGCCCGTGCCAAAGTCAGCCAGACGCAGATTCCCGCCAATATCCTCAGCAATCCGCAGGCGTTCCACCAGTTCGAACAGAACCAGGCTACCTTGGGCGGTGCGCTCTCACGCCTCATGATGGTGACGGAAAATTATCCGAACTTGAAAGCCAATGAGAATTTCCTGGCGCTGCAATCGCAGCTTGAGGGCACCGAGAACCGCATTGCCGTGGCGCGCCGTGATTACATTCTGGCGGTGCAACAATACGATACGGAACTCACCACCATTCCAGGACGCTGGTATCACTCGATGTTCTATTCGAGCTATCCGATGATCCAGAATTTCAGCATCTCGGAACAAGCCCAACAGGCACCAAAAGTCACCTTTTAATTTACGCTCCCGACTCTCCCTCACTGGGCCACAAGGAAAAATGAAGGGTTTTAACAGCATGTCGATGCTTGGCATACGCCGTTGGTTCACGCTTGCAGTATTAGCGAGCGCGTGGCTGGCAACATCCGCATTCGCAGCCGCTGGGGGACTGGATGCCGGCATGCCGACATTTCCCGCGCTTACCGGTCCGGTGGTGGACACCGCACACCTCCTGCCTGCAGATGCGTTCAACAGCCTGTCGCAGAAACTCGCGGCCTACGCCAGCAACAGCGGCACCCAATTAGTGGTGGTGACCATACCGACGCTCAATGGCTATCCCATCGAAAACTATGGCTATGAATTGGGGCGCCACTGGGGCATCGGCCAGAAAGGTAAGAACAACGGTGCGCTCTTGATCGTGGATGCCGGCGAGAAACAGGTGCGTATCGAAGTGGGCTACGGACTCGAAGGCATACTCACTGATGCCCAGAGCTTCAACATCATCCATAGCATCATCCTGCCGCAATTCAAACAGGGCGATTATGCCGGTGGCATCAGTGCGGGTGCCGACGCGATTCTCACATTACTCGGTGACCAGCAGCAGGCAGAGGTACAGCAGCAGACGCGTAACCGTTCAGGCACCGGGTTTCTGATGTTCATCATCATCTTGTTCGCACTTTTGCCGTTGATAGCGACAATTTTCGGACGCGGCAGACACGTTAGCCCAGGCAGTGGCAGAGGTATGGGCTGGCTTGGCTGGCTGGCCCTAGGCATGCTGAGCGGTGGAATGGGAGGCGGTGGCTTCGGCGGCGGTGGGTTTGGCGGGGGCGGATTTTCAGGCGGCGGTGGATCGTTCGGTGGCGGCGGCGCGTCCGGAGGTTGGTAAAAATGCATCTTTTGATTTCTAGCGACGTTAAAAGCAGGCACACAATGCTCATGGACTGCCGTGTCCACTCCGCTTGTTCGCCGTCTTTTGCCTTGCCAGAAACCAAAATCTGCGATTTTTACGAGGTTCCGCACACATGATCCGCTTTTCTGATGCAGACAAAGCCAATATTACCGCCGCGATACATGCAGCTGAAAAAAATACCAGCGGAGAATTCGTGGCGGTGGTGGCGCGCAGCAGCGACCACTATATTTTTCTACCGCTGCTGTGGGCTGCATTCGTGGCGTTACTGGCGCCGGGTATTTTCCTGCTGTCAGGCAGCTGGCTTTCTTCCATGCATATTTATCAGATCCAGCTGGCGGTTTTTATCGTGCTCGCACTCTTGTTCTTGTTCGTGCCGGAATTGCATCTATGGATGGTCCCAAGACAGGTCAAGCACTCACGCGCCAGCCGTCTCGCCAAGGCGCAGTTCTACCAGCAGGGCGTGCAACTAACGCCACATCATTCAGGGGTGTTGTTGTTCGTGTCCTTAGCGGAACATTATGTGGAAATCGTGGCCGACAAGGGTATCCACGAGAAAATCGGCGAGGCCCACTGGCAGGCCATAGTCCAGGATTTCGTAGAGCATGTGCGCCAGGGTGAAACCGTCCAAGGTTTTGTGGCCGCCATCAGCGCCTGTGGTGATGCCATGGCCAAGCATTACCCGCCTGGGCCGGTTAACAACAACGAATTGTCGGACGGTCTGATCGAAATCTGAATCACACCTTGTTCAGATCCAACTGCTCGGTACTGGTCTTGGCATAACCGCGTGGGCGGATGGCGACGGTGTTGGTGATGCGTGTGCACTGACTGCCATCGGCTAGATAGAAAGCATATTCGAAAGTAGGCGTAGCGCGCCCATGAGCCTGTAACTCAGCGGCGATGTCGCGCTCCTGTTCCGGATGCATCTCGAAACGCAATTCCAAGTCGGTGCTGCCGGGCTTCTCGAAGGCGATGCTCATGGATCGGGTCCATACCGAAAAGCCGGGAAATACCCGGGCGCAGGCGAGGGCCGCGATTGGATCCGCCAGCGCCGCCTGCCAGCCGCCGAACATGTCGCCGGACAAATTACTGGAAAACGCCGTCAGCGGCAGTCGGATACGCACCCGGCGCCAGCCATCACTGGCTTCCAGGATCTTGGCGCGCATCTTGTAGAACGGCGGATACAGTTCCAGCCGCCGGGTTTCCGGAAGAAATTTCAATCTTGCGAGAAAGCGCAGCAAACCCATGTCCGCTCCTGGTTGGTTCAAGGTATTCTAGTATCATGCTTAGGGAGAACCACCATGCGCGCGGTACAAAGCTGGCTGGATGAATACGGCGAGAGCCATCAGAATCCGATAAACAAATCCTTGCACTGGATTTGCGTGCCCCTGATCCTGATTTCCCTGATTGGCCTGCTATGGTCGATCCCCATGCCACATACACTCGCAGATACATCGCCATTGCTGAACTGGGGTGTACTGTTCTTGGCCGCAGCCCTACTGTATTACTTCGCACTCGCCTGGCGGCTGGCGCTCGGCATGAGCGTGGTGGTGCTTTTGGTGATCGCCATCGTTTATGGTGTGAGCTTGCTTCCCGCCAGCCTGTGGCTGGTGTCATTGAGCGTATTCGTGATCGCCTGGATCGGCCAGTTCATCGGACACAAGGTCGAAGGACGAAAGCCATCGTTCTTCAGGGATGTCCAGTTCCTGCTCATCGGCCCCCTGTGGCTGCTGGCGTTCATTTACCGGGGCCTGCAGATCGCCTACTGATTTTTCAGCGCTACCTGTTTCACGGCTTCGGCCACTTCCAGATGCACGGCTTTATCCAGCACATGCGGCAGCAGCTCGTCGGGCGGCGCCAGCTCCGAAAGTTTGCTGGCGGCCGCCAGATACATTCCATTGGTGAAACGCTTGGCACGTGCGTCCAGGGCGCCACGGAACAGCGCGGGGAATCCCAGGGCGTTGTTGACACTGCGGCCATCGGTGGCGAAAGCTGCGCCGCGTTCCAGGGCGATGCGTGGTTCGATTTCGGCTTCCGGATTCGAGAGCGCGAAGATGAGCTGTCCCTTGCGCACCATCTCCGGTTTTATGAGACCTTTGACACCGCTGGTGGCGATCACGATATGCGCTTGCTGCATCAGTTCCGCGAGACCCGCGCGTTTACCACCCAGATGTTCCAGCTGTTTTAAAGCGTCCTCGCGTACATCGGTACCCAGCACCTGTTTGACTCCGTAATGCAATAGCAGGCTGGCGATGCCGATGCCGGCAGCTCCCAGACCGATCTGTCCGACGATGGAATTCTTGAGATCCTGATGCACGCGCCGGCTGGCGGTTAGCAGTGCTGCCAAGGTCACGACCGCGGTGCCATGCTGGTCGTCCTGCATCACCGGCTTATTGAGTTTGTTGATCAACGCGGCTTCGATCTCGAAGCACGCGGGCGCGGCGATATCCTCGATATGGATGGCGCCGAAAGAGGATTCGATTGCCAGTACCGCATCGATGACTTTTTTCGGTTCGGTGTCGGTGAGCAGGATCGGCACGCCGGAGATGCCCACGAACTTGGCATAGATCATGGCCTTGCCTTCCATCACCGGCAGCCCGGAGAGTGCGCCGATATGACCGAGGCCGAGTACGGCGGTGCCGTTGGTGACGATGCCCACGGTATTGCCGAGATTGGTGTAATCCCAGACTTTCTCCGGATTCTTCTGGATGGCGAGGCACACCCGTGCCACGCCCGGTGTGTACAAATCGCGCAGTTGCTGGATGGAATCCAGCGCTACCTTGGAGACGGTCTCGATCTTGCCGCCGCGGTGCCGATCGAAGACCCGGTCGGAACGTCCCAGCAGACGCGCATACGGTAGCTCGGCGAGGCATTCATACAGCTGTTTGCCTGCGGCTTCATCCATCTCCACGGTGATTTCCCACACACTCTTGTCCTGGGTGCGGCGTGCCAGGGTGATGTGGTCGATGACAATGCCGCACTCACCTATGGTGGTCAGGATGCGGCCCAGATTGCCAGGCTGGTGTATGGATTCAATGACTAGAATTTCAGGTATTTGCATGCGGATTTCACATCAAAATGCGATGTTTTAGTGGCTGTTATCTGATTGCTGAGTGTGGATGAATTCGCGATGGAACGTAATTAATATTATGCGCGCGCACGTCGCAGCCGTGACTTGCCGGGTCTGAACGATTTGATCTTGCCCCCCAGGGACAGTGCTAATCCGTCGCTGAAGGCCTGCATGGCATGTTCAGGCTCGCCCAGCGACTTGAGCAGTTTGCCAAGTTCTTCGTAAGCTTCCGGCCGTCCGCCTAATACGATGCTGGATTCCAGGTAACTGCGCGCCTTGCCCCAGAGCTTGGCCACCACGCACAGACGCCCGACGGTGAGCAATAATGCGGCGCTCTCGCCTTTCTGGCTGAGCCAATCTTCCACCCGCGCCAATTGGCGTACTGGATCATCTGCACGCGTCTGTCCATAAAGCACCACCAGGTCCTCATCCCAATTTGACTTGAGTGAATCACGGGCGATGTTTTCCGCGGTCTTGTATTCACCGAACTTGATGAGGGCTTGGACGTAGGCACGCACTACATCGACGTCGCTGCGCAAGCGCCGCGGCATGTCGCTCCACAGCACTGTCGCCTGGGCGCTTCCGGTTTTGGTATCCAGGCGTTCGAGTAACGCACACACCGCCGTCACTTCCAGGCGGTCGATCTGCGCGCGCGGCATGACGTGCAGTTCCCGCAGTTTGGGGATTAGTGCCCGTAACGGCATCCAATCGCCAAGCCGCTTGTAAAGTCGGGCTAGCAGCTTCAGAGCGTAGCCATGCTTGGGGTCCAGCTCCTGCAGATGCCGCAGTGTAGCCAGGGCCTGTTCGTACTGGCGATGCGCGATCTGCAGTTCTGCCTGGGTCAGCAGCACAGCGAGATGCGCCGCCGGCACCTGTTCATAGGCGCGTCGTAGGTAATCATCACGGCGTTCGTGAGCACCCTGCATCTGTGCTGCGCGCGCTGCGGCGATGTAGGTGATGAGTGGCACTTTGCTGTCGGCGGCGTGGTGCATGAGGTGACGTTCGCTATCGCTCCAGCGGCCTTCGGCCAGGTCGATGAGCCCGCGAATGGAAGAACGGCGCGCGCGCAGTTCACGGCGCCGTTCCATGGCTGCTCGTAAACGCCGTGGGAATGTCCACAGCTTCACCACCAGGGTGGTGAGCAGGTACAAAGAAAAAAACACCAACAATATGAGCACCACGAGCGTGCCGAGCGACATCTCCACGCTGGTGCGGTGCCAGGAGAGCAATGTATAACCATTGTCCACATTCAGTGCGCCGGCAACGATAAAGGCAGCAAGCAATACCAGCAGCAGTGAGAAGGCGTATTTCATGGCGCCTTATCCCGCCCCGGTTCTGTGTGCCGCAGCAGGGCCAAGGAAGCGGAGATATCCGGTAAAGGCGGGTTGATCTGCTGTTGTTGCATTTTCGCGAGTGCATCGATGGCGGTCTTTACACCGTTGTCCTGGGTATTGAAATAAACTTCAAGCCAGCGACCAGCCATTTGTGCACTACTTTGGAAGGCGGCGTTGTCGCGTTCCAGCAAGGCCGCGCGTGCTGCTGCCAGACGCAACTGCAAGTTCTGTCGCAGAAAATATTCCTGTTGGGGTTCCAGCAACGGTTCGATGCTTGTCTGACGGTGGTGCACGGTAAAGATATCCTTGACGAGCCGTTCGAGACCAGCCTTGAACCGGCTCCATAGCGTCATGGACGGCCGCAGTTGTTTGTCGTTCTGCTGCCCGGGAGTGTAGCGCTCCGGCGCCACGCGCCGGAGCGGCCAGTGAGATACCGATTCACTGAGACTCGTAAGAATGGCGGCCATGCCGGTCACATCGGCATGTGGTACGGCGCGCAAGGCGGTTTCCTCGCGGGCGATCTGCTGGCGTACCGGGATGAGCTGCGGGTCGGACAATAGTTTCAGCCGCTCATCGGCGGCGGCCAGTGCCTGGAGGGCCAGTCCGGGATTGGCATTTAGCTGTACCTGGTCGTTGGCAGCCATCAGCAAGCTGGCAGCTTCTGCTTTTATCCAGGCGTCGCGTCCTTGTTCGGAACGCCGCCTCAGATCGGTCAGTGCCGCGTCCATGCTGTCCAACCGCTCGCTGAAACTCTTGAGCGTCTGCTGAGTGGTGTTGATGTCGTTATCTAATTCGCTGCGGGGTGCGGCTGTCAGTGTCAGTGCATCCAGCTGCTGTTTCTGGGTTTGCAGACCGGCATTGAAGAGTGCTATCTGGGCGTGTTGTAGACGTTCGAAGTTGACCCAGCCGGCGACCACCAGGATCAGAGCCACGATTGCCAACAGCAGCGCCAGCCAGCCAGACCAGTGCGGGTTGTGAGCCAGAATCGTAGGCTTGACTTTAACCATGTTTTTTCCGGGATTGCCGTTGTCACCCGCTTCATGTGCGCTCATGCTCTCTCCTGTGCTTGCGTTGTTCACGTCCCTGGCGTGTCCACCATTGCACCAGGGCCAGCACCAGTGCGCGTTCACTGGCATCAGCGGCCACCACCGGGCGGCGACGGATGCCCAAGACGCCTGCCAGTTTAATCACCCGCGCGCTGGATACCAAAAGCTGCGAGGCACGCAGATACGGTGTGAGCGCCGGGCTCAGCATGCGGTCCAGGTTAAGCAGCGCCTCGCGGCTGGTGACGGCAATGGCGTCGACCTTACCTTCTCGGAACCAGCGGCCAAGCTCACCGTGGTCCAGGCGCGGCACGCTACGGCGATAGACTTCGGCGTAATCCACGTCCGCTCCGCGCTCCTCTAGGGTCTCGGCCAGTAATTCCCGTCCGCCCTGGCCGCGCACGATCAGGATACGTTTATCACTCACTGTATTCAGCGTCTTGAGCTTCAGCAGTGCTTCGCTATTGGTGCCATCGCGGGGCAGCATGTCGGGTTTGCGGCCATGGGTGATAAGTGCGCGCGCCGTACCCGGACCGATGGCCGCGAGCTTGAGTTTCGGCGGCAAGGCGTTGAAATCCAGGTAATCGGCGGCGTAGTCCACGGCATTGGGACTGATGAAGATCATGTAATGGTAGTGCTCCAACCGCTTGAGACAGGCATCCAGTTCCGCCGAAGCCGTCACCGCCTGGATCTCGATGGTGGGGAAATGCAGCACCTCGGCGCCTTTGCTTTCCAGGCGCGCCTTGAGGGCTTCACCCTGGTGCATGGGACGGGTGATGACGATGCCCGTTTCCTTAAGCGGTCTTGCAGCGGCCACGGTTATGTACCCATTACCTGGCGCAGGACTTCGGCGGCGCCCCTGTCCAGCATGTCCGCAGCCAGCCGGCTACCGAGATTCTCGCCATCGGTGGCCGCACCATGGATTTCTCCATCCACTACACAGCTGCCGTCCGGCATGCCGACGCGGCCGCGCAGGCTGAGTGTCTGGTCATCGACTTCAGCGTAACCGGCTACTGGCAGGTTACAACTGCCGGACAAACCGTGATTCAAGGCCCGTTCTGCCAGGGTGCGCTGCCAGGTGGGTACATGATTGAGTTGAGCGAGCAAGCTGCGGGTCTCCTTGTCAGCGGCGCGGCATTCGATTCCGATGGTGCCCTGGGCAATGGCTGGCAGGCTCACCTGCGTGTCCAGCACGGCGGTGATTTTGTGCGCAAGTTGCAGCCGCTTCAATCCCGCCACCGCCAGGATCACAGCATCGTAATCCCCGTGCTCAAGCTTCTTGAGACGGGTATCCACATTGCCGCGCAGCGGCAGTATGCGCAGATCCGGGCGCTGCTGGAGTAACTGGCATTGGCGGCGCAGGCTGGAGCTGCCCACGCATGCCCCCCGGGGCAGCGCCGACAACGATGACCAGCGGACCGATACGAAGGCATCCCGTGGGTCTTCCCGCTCCAGCACCGCGGCGATCATGAATTCCATCGCTACTACCACCGGTACATCCTTCATGGAATGCACCGCAAGATCGGCGCGCTTATCGGCGAGCGCGGTTTCCAGTTCTTTCACGAACAAACCCTTGCCACCTGCTAATGCCAGAGAGTCCTGTAGATCGCGATCACCCTGGGTGGTAAGCGGCAGCAGTTCGACCGGGCGTGGAGCAGCCAGTTTCTGCAAGCGCGCCGCTACATGCCGAGCTTGCCACAGAGCCAGCGCACTGTTGCGCGTGGCGATACGTATTGGTTCGAGATGCATCGATGCGCAGCGGCCAAAAGGGCGCTAATCGTAGCAGGAATGCGCCGATGGTTTAACGGGCGTTGCGCAGGTGAGCACGCACGTCCGCCACCATCCGCCGGCTGACTTCAATCGGTTCGGCGCGGTTTTGCAGATATACCAGGAAACGGCCATCTTCGCTCTTTTCCAGGCTACGGACCTGCGTCAGTGACACCAGCGCATTGCGGTGCACTCGGATGAAGAGTTTGGAAAACTCTTTCTCCAGATCCTTGAGTGCTTCGTCGATCAGCAATTCACCCTGGTTGTGACATACAGTCACGTACTTCTGGTCAGCAATGAAGCACTGGATGGTATCCACCGGCACCACGTGCAGTTTATCGCGCAAGCGCGCACAGATATGGTGGCGCGCCTCATGCTCGGACTGCTCGGACAGCTGGCTCAGTTGTACGCGGTTGAGCCGGCCGGCGTTTGCGAGCGCCGCAGCGAGTTGCGCCTGGCGTACGGGTTTCAGCAGATAGGCGATGGCGCGGGTATTGAAGGCTTCCACCGCGAATTCATCGTAGGCAGTGGTGAAAACGATTGCCGGTGGATTATCCAGCCCCGCCAAATGACGCGCCGTCTCCAGACCGTCCATCACCGGCATGCGTATGTCCAGCAGCAGCACATCCGGTTGTGTCGTTTCCCAAAGCCGCAGCGCTTCACGGCCGTTGACGGCTTCACCCACGACTTCGCAACCGGGGATCTCGGCCAGCAGACTCTTGAGGCGTATGCGCGCCGGCGATTCGTCGTCAACTACCAGGACTTTCATGGTGCGAGTTTCTCATACGGGAAACGCACGCACACGCGATAAAAACCATCGGCGCTGGTGACGTCCAGACTTGCGCGTCCAGGCCAGGCGAGCATTAGACGCTGACGCACATTATCCATGGCCATTTGATTGCCTTGCCGTCGTGGCGCATTCGCAGGCGGCAGCGGATTGACGATCTCGATGTTCAGGATGTCGGCGTCGCGTGTGCCATGGACCTCGACGGTCCCGCCGTCGTGCTGGGTTTCGATACCGTGATAGATGGCATTTTCCAGCAGCGGTTGCAGCAGCAGCTGCGGTACATGCGCATCCGCGGGCAGAGCATCGGTCTGCCAGTTCACCTTCAAGCGGTCGCCGAGGCGCAATTCCTCGATATGCTGGTACTGTTGTGTCATCGCCATCTCTTCGGCGAGCGTCACCGTAGGGCTGGTCTTCTTGAGACTGGCGCGGAACAGATCGGCAAGATCCATGATGGTGTGTTCCGCCAGTTCTGGGTTGCTACGGATCAGCGAGGCGATGGTGTTGATGCTGTTGAAGAGAAAATGCGGATGGATGCGCGCCTGCAGCGCCTCGATACGCGCACGCGCCTCGCGCTGCACATTGAGCTTCCATTGATACTGCACATAGAAATAGCGTAGCAGCAGGATGCTGACGATCACGCATATCAGTATGTTACGCAGCACGAAACCCGCATGACTCAGTGGCATGAAGTTCTGGCCGATGCCGGTGTAACTGGAGAGCCGGAAGGCGATCTCGCTCAACACTCCGGTGGTGATCAGCAATAACACGAAACTGGCGATCGCAGCCTGACGCAGGGGCACACGCGCCAGCGGTTTGCGCGCTGCACACAGCACTCCGGCGCTGGTCAGGCCTATCCACTGCAGGAACAGCGAAAGTCGAGCTAAATCCAGCCACAGGTTGATGCCCTCGCCGGGCAGATGACGGGCGATCACCAGCAGGAAGGCCACCAGTTCGGCGATCAGCACCACCACCAGCACCACCGGGCCGGAACAGAAGTCCGGCAGGAAGAAATCCTCCGGTGAAGATTGGGTTTTTTGGGGCTCGGCCATGCCCATCAGTTTGGCATGTCATCCACCGCTTGGGGAGGGTTTCAACTACTCCTTGGGTTAAACAGCCTGCGCTTGAGCCGGTGCAGAGCCGAGATATCCTCGTCGCCGTGACCGGACTCCAGCAGACGCCGGTAGTGCAGCAGGGTCATCTCCACCACCGGCAGCTGCACACCACGCGCAGCCGCCATCTGTTGCACGATCTTCAGATCTTTCTCGTGCAGCGCCACTTTGAAGCCCAACGGATAATGACCCGCTGCCATATTGGGCCCGCGGTGACTCATGAACCAGGATCCGGCCGCACCACTGCCGACCACGTCGATGACTTTATCCAGCGGCAGGCCCTCGGCCTCGGCGAACGCCAGCGCCTCGCTCACTGCCTGGGCGATGCCGGCTACAGCGATCTGATTCACGGCTTTGGTGGCCTGACCGGCGCCCACCGGCCCCATCAACACGACGCGTTTGCCGAGGGCGCTGAGAATCGGCTGTGCGCTTGCGAACATCTTGGCATCGCCGCCGCACATGATGGCGAGCGTGCCTTGCCTCGCGCCTTCCGTGCCGCCGGATACCGGGCAATCGAGAAAATCGATCTTGTTTTTGGCCAATCGCTGCGCCGCAGCGCGCGCGGTGCCAGCACTCACCGTCGAGCAATCGATCACGAGTGCAGCCTGCCTGAGATTCGATGCCAGCTGATCCACAACATCCAATACATCCTGATCAGCGGATACACATACGACGACCGCGTCGCAATCTTTTGTTAGAGTGGTGATGTCGTTCGCCGCTAAGCAGCCAGTTTCATTCGCCAGTGTTTCGGCCTTGGAATGGGTGCGATTGAAAACCGCGGTCAGCAACCCGGCTTTATGCAGATTGAGCGCCATGGGATAACCCATAGCGCCGAGACCGATGAAACCCACTTTGGAGTAAGTATTCATAGTTGTTCCGTAAAACTTTGTAGTCAAAACATAATGTGCGTGAGTAAATTACGCACCATCTGCTATCAGCCTTAAGTTCCGGATGCTACTTGTGGTTTGCTGATGCCGATATTGCGCAACTGCCTGCTGTTGAGACAGGCGAGCGCGATCGCCGTCAATGTCAGTCCGGCGCCGGCGAATAATGCCGTCAATGAAATTACCTTGAGCAGAGCGCCGGCGAGAGCCGCGGATACCGGTCCCAGGCCCATGAAGGTGAACAGCAGCACGCTCATAGTGCGCCCCATCATCTCTTGAGTTACCCGCTGTTGTATCCATGTAAACAGGGCAATCTGCATGATGCCCGAGAGCACGCCTACGCACGCCAGCAGTGCGGCGCCGGTGAGTGTCGTATGCACCAGCGTGAGCGCTACCAACGCCAGTCCGGCGATACTGTCGATACCCAACACCATCAGGCCGAGGCGGCCGCGCATCAGCCGTGTGCCGATCCCGGAAAGGAAACTGCCGATGAGGATGCCGCCGCCATTGGCGGTCATCAGGATTCCCAGGGATGCGGCCCCCAGATCAAGACGCGTATTCGCGAGTACCGGCAGGCCCACCTGGATTGGCCCGCCCACGAATACCGAGACCACTGCGGCATACAGGATGAAGGCCCGCAGCGGCAGGTCTGACCAGATGTAGCGTATCCCGGCCGCCACGTTGGCAAACACACTGCCGATGGGTTGCGGGGGGTGTCGATCACTGTGGATACGAACCATGGCGAGGGAAGCCAGTGAAAACAGAAAACTAATCGCATCGATGCTGAAAGCCAGGCCCATACCGCGGGCATCGGCGAGTGCGTGCCGCTGACTGTTGGCACCCACACTGATGATGACGCCGGCGAGCACCGGGCCCACGAACATGCTGAGCATGCGCATGCCCATGAACAGAGCATTTGCACCTCGCAGCTGTAGCGGTTGCAGCAACTGGGGCAGGATCGCCGAACCCGCTGGATAGGCGAACGCGGTGGATAAGCCGACACCCAGCGACAACAGATACACCATCCACATGTGCACGGCACCCGTGAGTACCAGCACCGCCAGGATGGCGATGCACGCGGCGTTGATGGCGCGCGCCCACAGCAATACGCGCCGCGGCGACATGCGGTCCACCACCGCGCCACCGATGAGCATGAAGGCTGCGCGCGGCAGCGCCATGACCGCCAACACCAGGCCGAGCGTCGCCGGATCGCCGGTGAGTTTTAACACCAGCCACGGCAAAGCCACCAGCGTGAATTGGTCGCCCAATGCCGAGATCGAGCTGCCGCCGAATAGCAGATTGAAATTACGGTTGGAAAATACGGATGCGGGTTTCTGCTCTGGCATCTGGATGTTATTTCAAGTCAGATTGGGATGAATGCTTTGCGATCACTTATTTTTCGAGATACGTATAACCCTTCAAACCTTCTTCAAGTTCCTTCAGATATTGTGCTCGTTGTTGGAGATCGAGAGTGGTGGCCGCATTGATCTTGCTGTGATAGCAGGCTACGAGATCATTGGGTTCGAAGTGCACATAGCGCAATACCACCTCGGCAGTATCACCCTGTTCAGGTTTCACCAGTCTGTAACCATTGTCCTTGTCCAGTTCCACGTTCACCGAGTCGGTGTCGCCGAATAGATTGTGCATGTCGCCGAGGATTTCCTGGTAAGCACCCACCATGAAGAAGCCCAGATAATAGGGTTCGCCGTTGTGCATGGCGTGCACCGGCATTGTGGCTTCCAGTTCCTCCTCGTCCACGTATTGTTCGATGCGGCCGTCGGAGTCGCAGGTCAGATCCTGCAAGACCGCGCGGCGTGTGAGTGCTTCGCCCAGACGATGTACCGGCATGATTGGGAATACCTGGTCAATAGCCCACACGTCCGGCACCGACTGGAATACGCTCATGTTGAGGAAGAACTTGTCGGCGAGTTTTTCGTCGATTTCGAAGATGGCTTCGGAATGCGCACGCGTGGTAGGTTTCAGACCGTCGCGCACCTTGCGGCAGATGGCGTGATAGATCTGCTCGGCGCGCGCGCGCTGCTCCAGGGCCAGCACACCGTGGATGTACATGGCCTGGGCTTCGCCGTTCCAGTAGAGCGCGTCCTGATAGACCTCCAGCAGCGAACGGTTATCGGCGTTCTCGTAGTCCTCCCATAGGTCGGTGAGGATCTGCGGATCCTCGGGATCCGGCGGTGCCAGTTGCTTGTCGGGGATGGCTTCCCGGTCCACTACTTCCGTGATCAGCACCGCGTGGTGCGCAGTGATGGCGCGACCCGACTCGGTGATGATGCTCGGGTGTGGCAGTTCGTAATCGGCGCAAATTTCCCACAGAGAACGTACGATGGTATTGGCGTATTGTTCCATGCTGTAGTTCATGGAGCAGGAACTGCGCGAGCGCGTGCCCTCGTAGTCCACGCCCAGACCGCCGCCCACATCCATGACGCGCACGTTGACGCCGAGTTCCGCGAGTTCTGCGAAACAGCGGCAGGCTTCCAGCATGCCGCGCTGCACATCGCGGATATTGGCGATCTGCGATCCCAGGTGGAAGTGCAGCAGTTGCAGGCAGTTGAGCATGCCGGCGGCACGCAGCCGTTCCACCGCCTCCAGGATCTGCACCGCCGACAGGCCGAACTTGGATTTCTCGCCGCCGGTATGCTCCCATTTGCCGCGGCCGGTGCTGGTTAAGCGCACGCGCACGCCGATAGTCGGTTTCACGGCCATCTCCGCCGCTTCCTTGAGTAACAGGTCCAACTCGTTGGGTTTCTCGATGACCACGTAGACCTTATGGCCCAGTTGCTGGCCGATGAGCGCCAGCCGCAGGTATTCCCGATCCTTATAGCCGTTGCAGACGATGCTGGCGCCAGCCGGGGCCAGGGCCAGCACCGCCATGAGCTCCGGTTTGCTGCCGGCCTCGAGCCCCACCCGGCCCTCGCCATGCTTGAGGATGTCTTCCACCACCGCACGCTGCTGGTTCACCTTGATGGGATATACCGCGGTGTAGCTGCCCTGGTATTCGTGATAACTCATGGCGGCCGCGAAAGCGCCGCACAGCCGGTCAACCCGGTCGCGCAGGATGTCGCCGAAACGGAACAGCACCGGCAAGTTGAGTCCGGACTTGCTGACCTCAGTGGCCAAGCGGTACATGTCCACGTAGCCGTCTTCACGGCGGCGCGTGGGGAACACCACCAGATGTCCTTCGTCGCTGATGTCAAAGTAACCGTCGCCCCAGCGCAGCACATTGAAGATCTCGCGGGCGTCCTGGATAGTTTTATTGCTCATGCTTGCGGGACTCCGCGGACGGGTGAAGAAAACCGCGCAAGCGTACGGCAAGTGTCCTCAATATAAAAGGGTATCCGCTCGGATTGTGCTTGAGTTTCCATGTAATCGGATATTTAAAGATTCATGTCAGGGTAATTGCGTCCGGAGAATGGGCGCCAAGACTTATTATGGAGTTTAGACACAGCTTCAAGCAGCCCCATGTACGACAGTAGCTTATTAATAGCTGCCTTGGTGTCAGCCTTTATCCAAAAATATATCGGCAAGTGCCTAGAGGCCAGCGCACAATTTGTCTACTTGTTCCTGGGCTTGTTGGCGGAATTTGACCAGATCATCGCCGGTGTAATAGGTGGGATTGGCGCTGTTGGCGTTGGTGATGACCTTATGCGCCTGCATATAGCCCTGCAAACGTTTGCGTGCCGCATCACAAGTCTGCTGTTTCTCGGCCTTTTGCTGCGCTTGTTGCTGTGCGGCTGCAGCCGTCTTCTGCTTCGCTTCTTTGGCGGCGTCCATGGATTTCACCAGCTGCTGCTGTTGTTCGGCACCGGCTGCATTCATGGGCTGCGGCACTATGTCCACCAGCTTGGCTTTAGTGACTGCGTCCGGCGGCGGCGTCTGGGAGTAATGCACGTTGCCCTGGGCATCCACCCAGCGGTATGCCTGGTCGGCGTGTGCCGCCAGGCATGTCAGCGCAACCGTCGTCAGCAATGCCACGCACAGTGTTTGCTTGTTCATGGCGGTGAACCTGGCGGCGAACAGGCCACGGTCATCTGATTACGGGCCTGTTGGATAAGCTGAGCCTGCTTGTCTTTGGAGAGCAAGGTCTTGTTGCCATTGGCATCCACCGAATACAGTGCCTCGGCTGTCAGGTACTTGCCGAGCTCCTGTTTGGCAGACTTGCAGGCGGGTGGATCGTCCGGCGAGACTGACGGCACCTGATTTGCGCTGCTGGCAGTGGGGGCGCTGCCGGATGCCGGTGCCTGGTCGCGGGATGTATTGATGATGTCGGTCGGTTGCGCATTTGGGTTTTGGGGCACGGTGCTGTAATGCACGTTGCCATTCTTGTCAACCCACTTGTAGACCACGGTATCTGCCAGCGCAACGCTCATGACCAGTGCGGCCAGCAATAATACGATGATGCGTAATTTCATAGCGATCACTCCTTACAGCGCCTGTGCATCCGTCTCGCCGGTGCGGATGCGGATCGCCTGTTCAAGTTCATAGACGAATATCTTGCCATCACCGATCTTGCCGGTCTTGGCTGCATGCGCGATGGCCTCGACCACCCGATCCACAAGATCGTCCGGAACCGCCAACTCAAGCTTTACCTTGGGCAGGAAATCCACCACATATTCAGCGCCACGGTACAGTTCCGTATGGCCCTTCTGGCGGCCGAAACCCTTGACTTCTGTAACCGTGATGCCCTGCACGCCGATATCCGAAAGGGCCTCGCGCACGTCATCCAGTTTGAACGGTTTGATGACCGCGGCCACCATCTTCATGCACATGCCCCTGGGAAAGCTACTTTATAAGGTGAATAACAGTCTAGCACCGGCCCCGGATGCTTGGGTGGGGAGCGCCCGCACATATATACTGATGCCAGTTCAACGATACGGCAACGGCCATGGCACTGGATCCCAAAGTTCTCGATGACCTGGCGAAGAAACTCGCCGACGCGGTACCAGCGGGTCTGCGCGACCTGCAAGCCGATGCCGAGCGCAACTTCAAAGCCGTACTGCAGAGTGCTTTCGCCAAGCTCGAGCTGGTTACCCGCGAGGAGTTCGACGTACAGTCGGCAGTCTTGGGCCGCACCCGCGAGCGCCTGGAGGAACTAGCCGCGCGTCTCATGGAACTGGAAACCGCCTTGCGAGGCGGGGGCGCCGGCATAAAGAAATAACAGCCACCGGTATCTGGGCTACACCGCCGCCAGGGAAGGAGAGCGGAACATGCTTGCCAAGGTCATCAGCCGCGCACAAGTCGGCATCGACGCGCCTGAAGTCATCGTCGAAGCGCATCTTTCCAATGGCTTGCCGAGTTTTGCCATCGTCGGGCTGCCGGAGGCGGCAGTACGCGAGAGCCGCGACCGGGTACGCAGTGCGCTGCTCAACTCACGTTTCGATTTCCCGCCGCGCCGCATCACCGTGAACCTGGCACCCGCCGATCTGCCCAAGGAAGGCGGGCGTTTCGATCTGCCCATCGCGCTCGGAATACTCGCCGCTTCCGCACAATTACCTATAGATACGTGCCGTGACGTGGAATTTTTGGGTGAACTGTCGCTGTCCGGCGAATTGAAAACGGTGCGTGGCGCTTTGCCGGCGGCCATCAAGACGCGTGCTGCCGGCCGCAGCCTGCTGCTGCCGTGCGACAACGCCGATGAGGCGGCCCTGGCGTCCGGCGTCACGGTCCTGGGCGCACGTCATCTACTGGATGTGTGTGCGCATCTGAAAGGCGCGCAACGTTTGATGCCACACGTCTCGATGCTTGCGGACCAGGCGCCGCAGTACGACGATCTGGCCGAGGTGCGCGGTCAACATCAGGCCAAGCGCGCTCTGGAGATCGCCGCAGCCGGCGGACATTCGCTGTTGTTCATCGGACCGCCGGGCACCGGCAAATCCATGCTGGCCTCGCGCCTGCCGGGCATCCTGCCGCCCATGACCGAAGAGGAAGCGTTACAGGCTGCGGCCGTGGCCTCCATCAGCGAAGCGGGCTTCCACGCCTCCCGCTGGCGGCAGCGGAATTTTCGCGCTCCGCATCACACCGCTTCCGGGGTGGCCTT
>Ga0307372_10002238_pt1 | contig 32393 bp, 32 predicted proteins | sample OX1MG_FD_202533 | JGI IMG/M metagenome (GOLD analysis project Ga0307372, IMG submission 202533) | Soil microbial communities from Risofladan, Vaasa, Finland - OX-1 | ecosystem: Environmental > Terrestrial > Soil > Coastal area > Acid sulfate soil | place: Finland: Risofladan, Vaasa | collected... | reverse complement strand
TACGGGGGCGGATGCGAGATTTCGCTCTGCTGCGATTTCCGCGTCATCGCCGAGGACACGAGTATCGGCGTGCCCGAGATAAAGATCGGACTGCTGCCAGGCGCCGGCGGGACGCAGCGTTTATCCAAGATGCTGCCGACGGCGATCGCCAAGCAGATGATCTACACGGGCGACCCGCTGTCGGCCCAGCAGGCCCTCCAGCATGGGCTGGTCAACGAAATTGCGCCGGCGGGGCAGGCGCTGGAGGTCGCAATCCAGTGGGCGCGCAAGCTGCTCAAGCTGCCGCCGGTGGGAATTCGATGTGCGAAGCTGCTGGTCGATATCGCACAGAACGGAAGTCTCAAGACCGGTATTGAAGCCGAGCGCCAGGCGATGGGTCTGCTGTATGCGACCGAGGACCGCAGGGAAGGATTGGCCGCGTTCCTTGAGCGTCGCGAGGCGAAGTTCGGCGGGCGCTAAAATGCCCGTAATCAGGCTAGTTTTTGACGCCATGAGAGCTGGACGAACCGATGTGGATCGGCGCGAGATTCTGCCAATCTCACAAGGAGGTTCTGCCAATCGTCGCGCCAAGACGTGCTATAATGCGCTAATGCGCGCAAGAAAGGGGTCATAAAGAGCCCAGAAATGCCCCTTGAAACCGAACTTGGTCAGTAGTGGAACTTATAATCAGGGACTTACGATAGGCTTCCAGGGCTGCCCACAAACGCGGACCCAGCATGCGCGCTTTTCCAGCGCATCGGGGGGCAGAGCGTCGAAACTGGCGAGCAGCTCGGCCTGGTAGGGGTAAAGCTTGAGGCCGCCATAGTTGACGGGCTTCCTTAGCGGCCACCGGAGCGTCCGAGCGTTTCCTCGACGCGGAGCCGCTTGCCGTCACTGATTTGGCCATGTAGAGCCACCATCGCGCGGCGCGCCGCGACCGGGTCAGGCATATCGACGAAACCAAACCCCCGAGTTGTTTGCCAGGGACGCTCCCGGTTCGGCGGAAGGATCACGTTGGAGACCTCGCCAAACGGCAAGAACATATTGCGAACATCGTCGACTGTCGCGGCGTAATCAATCGGCGCGATGTAGAGTCGCATTTTAAAATCTCGCCCTGTTGCGCACGGCGGCGTGGTCATTGAGCGCGCGCGTGACCTCGTGAGCGCTCTCGCGCACCGCCTCGATGACGGCTTTCTTAAGCGCGATCGAATCACCGCCGTTTGCATGTACGGTGATCGAGAAATTAATCACCGGCGCGCCGCCGGCGGGTGCGCCTGGCGTGCCAGCGAACGAGATCGCCGGCGCGGACATCGCCAACGGAATCCCGACGGCCGCGACCTGCGCGACGCGCCGGATCGCCGCGAGCATCGGCGCCGGCTTCATCGTCGCCGCGATCGTCTCGATAATGTGAACGCGATTCAGGTCATGCAGCGGCCCGAGCGGAGGCGGCGAATGGCCGACGACGTAGCCCTTGATATGCTCGGCGATCCGGGCCACTGCATGAATCGGCGCCATCGCGGCCGACGCAATCCCACTGGCCAGCGAATGCATCAGGCTGGCACCCGCGCTGTACAGCCAGGAGCCCATTCCCGACACGGATGTCTTGATCGCGCTCCAGACTCCGCGAAAGAACGCCGCCACGGCGCCCCAATGCTCATAGATCTCGTATGCGGCGACTGCGAGCGCGGCGACTGCGGCGGTGATGGCGAGGGTGTACGGATTCGCGTCCAGCGCGGCGTTTAATAGCCATTGCGCGGCTGTCAGCACTTTCGTCGCCGCCGACCAGGCGAGTGTCAGTGTCCTGCCGATGCCGAGGAGCTGGAGTGTGCCTGAAATTGCGGCGATGGCGGCTGACACGCCGACGAAACCCAGCGTCAGTTTCGCTATGGTCGGATAAGCCTCTGCCAGCCCCTGAAGCTTGCCAGCAAACGCCGCCGCCTTGACGGCCGCCGACGTGAGCATCGGCAACAGCCCCGTGCCGAGTACCTCCTTCAGGTTGTTGAGGTTATTCGTAAAAATCGCCAACTTGTCGGCGGCATCGTTCGACCTGACTTTGAAGAGTTTCTCATTCATCCCCGCAGCGGCGCTTCCTGAATATATTTTGTATGCGGCCGTGAGCTTGCCATAGTTGCCGATCAACATATTCAGACCTTGAACGGAACGCATTTCAAAGCCGTGCGCGCGGGCCCATGTTTCTTGCTGCCCTTTGTCCATTCCAGCGAACTGTGCCTTGATCATGCCCAGCTCAGTGATCACGTCGCCCCCGGCCGCGCGGTACATGTCTGCCATCTTCTTGTTGGTTGCAGACAGTTTCGAGGTGACCTCGTCGAGTGCCTCACCCGACATCGAGCCGAATTTGCCCCAATTGACTAACGTTTCGAGCATGGCGTTTTGCGCCGGCAGCGAAACTCCGTAGGCCTTGGATGCGCCCAGAGCCTCGGTCAGCGCCGAACTCAGTTCGCCGGGGTTGGCGAAGTTCGACCGGCTTTGCAGCAGCGCGTAGCTATCGGCGATCGCGTCGATTTGCGAGCGCGCGTCCTTTGATTTATCGCCAAAAATGCCAAATGACGCCGCGACCATCCGCGTCGTTTCCGCCACTTGCGCTTGAGCTTCCGCGACATTCCTGGATGAGCCGATACTCAGTTTGGCCGAGTCGATCGCGGCGCGTTGGGCGGTCGTGTTATCCAACCCGGCGTAGCGCGCCAGGGTGTAGCTCTCCTTCAACTGGTCTTGCGTGATGGCTAGTTTCGACGAAGTCGCGATCGCCATTTGCTGCACCGCGGCCATGTTGGCGGTCGCTTTGGCGCCGTCGGAAAGCGTAGCGGTCATCACGCGCGCGTTCTCGGACTGACTCGCGATTGCTGCGTTGACGCTCGACCGGACGAACTCGCCGAGCGCGGCGCCGGCGCCGAGGCTGGCGAGCGCCGGCCCGAGCCGGCTGGCGGTCTTGTTCAGATGCTCAGTTTGTTGGTCGATGTGCTGCATACTCTTCGAAACGTTGTGCAGCACGCCGGACAGGTAATCCTTCGCGCGGAGAATGAAGGCCAGCTCTTGAATTTTGATCGCCAAGTTTTTTTTACTCTCCGTTAACTGGCACTTGAAGGGCTTTCAAACGCCTTGGGCGGCCCAAGGGAGGGAGCGGCCGGACGACGGCAAAGAAGCCGGCGCGCTCCCCGCAGAACCCCGCGCGGATGGCAAATCCCGCGCGCCCCTGGGCCGGCGGACGAGAGCGGCACCGTGGGGAGGAGTACCCTCGCCGCCGCTCCGCATTCGAGCCGCGCGCGTAGCGTCGCGCGCTCCGCCACACCTTTCAAAATGGGCTGCATTTTCAGAACGGTGAAACGCCGGCCATCTCAGCCGCCGCCGCTGGCACGTATAGCTCGGTCAGCGCAAGCGCCGCATCGCCGCCGTCCGCGCCGCCGGTGATAAGCACCTGGCCGTTCACGGTCAGGAACGCCTTGAACCCGGCGCGTGCCGAGGTGAGGCCGGTGAGCGCAGGGAGAAACACGCCCTTGACGATGTAGAAGTATTCGGCGCTCGCGAGATAGCCGCCGCCCGTGGTCTGACCGCCGATCACCAATATGCGGCCGTCACTCAGTGCGATGGTTTCATGATTGTAGCGCGGCGTGTTCAGATTGCCCGTCGCGACGCACTGGCCGGTGCCCGGATGGTACAGCTCGGCAGTGTTGAGAACATTTCCGCTCGCGTCCAGGCCGCCGGTGATGAGCACCAGTCCCAGCGGAGTTTGCGCGATTGCGTGATTCACACATTTCCCGGTCATCGCGCCAGTCGCGATCGCAATTCCGCTTAACTGCATATTCTCTTTCCCCCGCCTCCTCGTTTGTCTCTGTCTATCCCCTCGATCCAGTTGAGTCCTAACGGATGCGGAAAGGCCCGTGCTTTTTGGTCTTTAGATAGTTCTCCCAAGTGATCCCCAGTCTGGAACAGACGGCCAGCTCGGCAGTGTTGGGCCGCAGTGGCATCGCGACGCTGCCCAGCCCCTCAGACCCCGCCGCGCGCAGCATCGGATCGGCGATGCGCTGGATTGCCTCGCCGACGCGGCGCGACAGGCTGTTGCGCGCCGAATAAGGATTTCGCGCGCTTTCCGCGTCGTCGTCATCCGCCGTAGGTGGGAGCGGCTGCTGCCGATTCGCGTATGCCGGCGCGAATCTTTCCAAGGCTTCTTCAAGGTAGGCGCCGGCCTCGGCCGCCCGCTGCCAGGCTGCGTCCGAATCTGGATTGTCGCGATAAGCGGCATACGCTGCGTCGCAGAGTTCGGCCGCTTCCGCCAGCAACGCGCCGGGGCCGGTCGTTTTATCCAATGCCCCGCTGCCGCGCAGTCGCTCGGACGCCTCGTCCACGACCTGCCGACCTCGGCCGCCCGAGACCACCGCGCCGGCAACGTTGATGCTGAGGATGTTCTGGCCCAGGGTGCGCGCGCGGCGACGGATCACGTACGTCGACAGGCTCACTCCCAGATTGGCGCAGATCGCAAGTTCGGTTTTGGTGATCATTGTTTTAGCCTTTTTTCTCCATCCGTTTTGCTGGCCGCGAGGAGGGCAGCTTTTTGTTCCATCTTGACGACGCCATTCAGGATCGACCGCGCGGCGGCGCCTTCCGCGTGATTGCGCTCGCGCAGTTGGCGCGCGAGATTGCGGAGCTGCTCGGCGAACTCGCGCTCGGCGTCGGCCGATTCGAATCGCAATAGTGCGATTCGACCGAGCGCCGCGCACGCGTTTTCGAGTGGCGCGAATCCTTCGCGCAACGCCATCGCCGCCTCGCGCGCTGCCGTCTCGACGGGATGCCTCTCGAAATGCACCACCTGGCTACACCTGGCGCTCGCCGGGGATCGGCAGGCCATCGGCGAAGGTGCGCTCGTAGTTTGCTTGATTCCAGCCCTGCGCGGTTTTCCACCAGGCCGGACGGCCGCCATCGCGAATTGCGCGCCGAGTGAGGGTTCGCCCTGTGAGGCGAATTTCGCTGACGTCGATGCCCATAATTTCCTCACCCGGCGTCAGCCTGCCAATCAATAGGTCGGCTTCGGCCGAAGACCAGCCAGCCGCCCGCACCTGCTCATGCACGCGCGCGCGCCAGCGGTCAAGATCGAGCGGCAGCGGCTGCTCAAGCGCGGAGAATTTTCGGCCGAGATCGGGCACGCGCGCGAACGCGTTTAGAATGTCTGCCCGTAGGGTGTCAACGCCCAGGCGGACGAACTCCCCAAGCACGGCCGCGGCCTCGGCCTGGCGCGACGGATGCACCGGAATCTCACGCGCGCGCTGAAGCGCAGCGCGTAAAAAGCCGATGCGCGTGAGGCTTGGATCATCCAGCGTCGCGAGCCCGGCGTCGATCGCCGCCTCCAGCGGATTGAGCGCGGGCATGCCTGCCGCATCCGCACTTTCAACCGGCGCGGCTGCGTTCGGCAGCGTGCCATCGATCGGCGCCAGGCTCACCGCGACCTCAGTCTCGTCGCCTCGGCCATTGGCCAGCGCCGTTCCAATTTTTGTTATTTCGTCGTCCATCACCCCGCCTCCTCGTCCCCGTCTTAGAATTTATTTGCCGAGCAAAATCGTAGTCGGGCCGTAGAAATTAAACACAAACCGGGGCGCGGCTTTGGCATTCTCGGCCGCGGCTTCGCTCTCTTCGCGCTCCGCCGCGGCCGCGGCTTTGCGCTCGGCGGCGGCATGCACCTCGTGCGCCACCTTGAGAATTTCTTCGCGACTCGGGAGCGGCGGAAGGCCGTGCCGCCGCCGCTCTTCGTCTACGCGCTCTCGGCGGTCTTTCGCGACACGGCCGCCTTCGAGCACCCGGACGCCCTTACGGTCTATCGGTTGTTTCGCCATCGCCGTCTCTCCCATCTCCTTGCCGTCCCATCTCCTCTTCAGTCCTCTTCAGTCTCGTCAAGATTTGACTGTTCGATTTTTTGCCCCTGACTAAGCAGGGCAAGGAGTTTCGTTCCGTGCGCGATTATCCTGTCGATCTCACTCGCCGGGGGTACGGGCGCGGCTTCCAGCGACGCTCTGCCGCCGACGGACCATTGAGGAACCACATGTTTGCACAGGTCCGAACAGACAGTGTGCTCACCTAAGATGCCAAACAAAATAGGAGCGTGTTGTGGGTTTATCAGCGGCCCGAGGACGACATGATCGAGGACGCCGAGTTCGACCTCGTCGGCAAAAAGAAAAAGGGCGACCTTCAGGTTCCGAGCGCCGCACACCATTCCGGCTTCCGCCTCATGATAATCATGAACGGACGCGCCTCTCGCCCAGACTGAAGCGAGGACTGCCGAATGCTGGCGCACGTGGCCCTCGTACCGAATGGCCGCCGCGGTGAGATCGTCAAGATGGGCGCGGAAGCTGGCCATCATATCCGCATATGCACTTCGTTCTTTCGCTGCGATCTCCTTTGATGTCATGCTTAAAATCTCCTCTCGGTCTGCGCGTCGCTTTATTCCTCGACGCGGGTGTTCTCTTGCGGCCCGGCGGCCAATTCCGCCGGCGCCAGTATTTCCTCGCCGCCGAGCATGATGTTCCGAACTGTCGGCGGTCGCTCTCCGCGAAATGGATTGATGTCCAGCAGCGCATTGCGTATTACGGCTGCCGCTTCGGGCGATAGTCCCTCGCTCGGTAGTTTCTTGACCGCGCCGGCCTTTTCCTCTTCAAGCCGTTGCCGAAGCTGGTCGATATAGCGTCGTTGCACGACCGCCGTGCGTCCGAGATCGGCGATCGCGCGGGCGAGCCGTGGCAGTTCTTTTTCGGATAGTCCGTTCGCCCTGACCAGCAGCGAAAATATCCGCTCTTGAATTAGACGCTGTAACGCCTCGCTCATCGCAGCTTCGTCATCCGGCGAGGAATGCGTGATTGCGCGTGCCTGGTCCGTCGCAAGTGCGATCGCCTGGACGCGCTGCTCGAACGCGCTTCCGTAGCGTTGAATCGCACTGCGCGATATGGCGAAGCCCTGTTCGGTGAGCCAGCTCTCAAGTTCCCGATAGTGGCTGAAGGAGCCGGCAATCAGCTTCTGATCGAGAGCCTCGCGCAGCCGCTTGGGAAGCATGGTGACGATTTTCGACCGTTCGCCCATCGCGGCTAGTCTCCCCGCGGGCGGCCAATTCCCGCCGGCGCGGCCGTCGAATACTCAACTACGCGAATGCCATGTGCGGTCAGTTTTACCCACCACGTCTCGACGTATTGTTGGTCGACGTCGATCAGGCCAAGCCCTTGCAGAGCCGTCCACGTCTCTCTGTCCCGTCGGTCGATGTCGATCAGACCAAGCTTGTGGAGATAAATCAGCTCGGTGCGTAACTCCTCTACCGAGTATCGCATCCTGATGTCGGCCAGGATGCGTGATACAACCGTCTCGCTCGCGCCGATTGGGCGGCCCGCCTCCAAAATGCGCAACACTATCCACCGCGCATTCTCGCGTCGTGACTGCTTCACCGGCCGCCCGTCCCTCTGTCCGTGTGACGTGCGCGACTGCGATCGCGCATTGCCTTGAGCGCCTCGATTACCGTGCTGGCATCCGATGCCGTGAGCCACTGCAACGCATCAATTTTCGTTAGTCGCTTCGCGAACCGGGCAAGCGCACGCTCGCTCGAATCACGCACTGCGCCGTAGAGTGCGAGGTCAGTCCAGAGCGAGCGCATCATCCGCAACTGCGGCTCACCCGGCCCGAGACCGGGCCGCACAGGCGCGGGCTCTCCGAACCGCTTCATCGCGTCGAGCACTCTGCCGCGCTGCTCGCTATCCAGGTCGGCGGCCGACTCGAATCCGGTGATTTGCTTCAGAAATGCGCGATAAGTCTGATCGTCGAGGCTAAGCCTTTTCTTGAGCAGATGTATTTTCGCCAACTCGGCATTGCGCCGCGTCTTTTCGCCGCCGGGCGATGCTGTTGTCCTGCCGGCGGGTGTCATATGACCGCTCTCAATTTCGGCGATTCATCCGGCCCCGCGAGATCGTCCGCGCTCGGCGCGGTCAGCGCCTGCAATTCGCGCCACTTCGCAAGATCGAGGCGGTCGATTTTCGCCGCGTGGGCCAGGCGTTCGATTTCCTCAAATGTGGTCAGCAGCGAACGCAGAACGCCCGCGCAGCTTTTTACAGCATGCCCCACCAGGTCGCGGCTGAGCCTGCAATCCTCGATTAATCCATCAGCGAGGAGTTGCCCGTCTGCGGCGCTGGCAGGCGTGAAAGTTACCGTAGCGCCAACGCGCGAGGCCACGGCCTCGATTAGTCCGCGGCCCGTCGAGAGCGTCCGACCGAGCCGTGCGATCGAGATGAAGACGAGAATGCAGCCGGTTTCGTCGAACAAATCGCGGAGCGTGTGCAAAAGCCGAATGCTTCGGCTTCGCTCAACAAGATAGTCACCCTCGTCCACAAAAATGACCCGCGGCGCTTCACGTAACTCCCGGGTCAAAATTTTGTAAAGTTGGTGCACGGCGTGCCGATCGGCGTCGTAATGTTCGAAACCGCGCAGCAACTTAACCATTGCCGCAAGTGCGGCCCGCTCTGTCCAGTGCGCGCAAATGCGCAGGAGCAGGGGATGCTCCAAGCCTTTGAATTGCTCCTCGACCCACCGCGTTTTTCCGAGCCCCGGCGCCCCGTTGATTACCAGAATTTTGCGCCGCGCAATAGCCAACTCCAGCGCTTCATCCGCGCGGCGCGCGCTTGAAGTTACTATAAATTTTTCACGTTTCATGACGCTGCGCTTTCGCGCGCAATGCGGGCGCGGTAGGCGGCCGTCGTCTCGTAGACTCTCACAAACAGCGCATCTCCGTCGGACAGATTGGCAGAGGCACCTCGCGTCAGCCGTGAGTAGCGTGCCCACGCCGCATCGCTGGCGGCCACTGCGGTCCGCGGATCGGGCGCGGACGACGCCGCCGCGGCGCGCGCACCTTTGCCCGCCTCAATCAACGCGGGCGTTGAGAATGGGATGCTGACCACTTTTGAACGGCCGTCCGAGTTGGACGCGCTTACGAGGATCTCCGCGGGGTTGCCGATTCCCTTAATGAGCTTGCGGGCGGCGCGACGGATCTCCCTCGCGTGTACTTGAAATTCGGTTCGTGCCGCGATCGCTTCCTCGCGACGTTCAGAATCTTCGAGCGCGTCAGCAGCCGTCGCAATGCAGAGGAAACGCGGCACCTTACCGCTGGTGAAAATGGCCAGCCTGTTGGGGTCCGGATGCTGCCGAAATTCGACCCGATGACCGCTCAGCGCGCCCAGGGCCGGCGCGATCCAAGTCCGGCCGCCGGCGCGGAGTCCCTTCTTGCCGATCGTGCCGACGCCGCTTGGCGCGAGCAGCATCAGCAGTGCGGCTTCATCCTCAATCCGCCGCGCCCGGCCCCCCCGCGCCGTCCATTCGGCGATTACCTGGTTAGTAGACTTGCCGGCCAGCTCCGGCCGCGGCCGGTCCGCTTCCAGGGTAAGAAATTTGTCAACGTGAGCTTCAAGCTCAGAATCCGAAAGCGCGACGCGCAGGATTTCGCCTTCGCTCAGGCCGCGGCGCGCAGCCATTGACAGCCGCCCACGAAGGTGCGTTCGCTCTGCGACATTGTGCCCGCGGAAACCACGCTCGTATTCCAAAAATTGTTGGATGACCCGAATCCCGCTCTCTGCGAAGGGTTTTCGCTCGCCCGAGAACGGAGCCACTACGTCGAGATGAATACCCGCGCGCTCGCAAAACGCCCGCATGCGCAAGCTCTGAAACGCGCCCCGGTCTGTCCTGAGCGTTTTCATCAGGCCAATTGCGTTGTGAAATTTTATGAACAAGCGGCCCGTGGCATCGGTGCTTTCGGAGGGCTCGAGGATCGCGACCATCGCGCGAGAGTAGACCTCCCGCATAATCAAAAGTTGTCGGCGGCCCGAACGGGTCTCCAAGGTCGCGGCATCGGAGGGACTGCCGTCCAACTCGACGAGGTCCAGAAAATCGAGGCCCGCGGCCATATCGCCGTGCCCGGGCATCAGCAGACTTTTGGAGCGATCCGGATTTGTAGCAAGGAGAATTTCCGACCGATACTGCCGCCGAAATAGCCGGACCCATCGCTCGATCGCAGCCTGATGCTTGCGATCGAGCTGAAACTGCGCGAGCGCCACGTGCGCAACTTTCGCAACGGGCAGTCGGCCGCCGCGTTCAAGAATCACGCCGGCCACAAACTGGGAAAGGCCGGGGATCGAATCGACGAAAAAGCGGCGTTCCTGGTCATCCCAAGCGGGCGTGAGAGCCGCGGCCCACGCAGCGCGTGGGAAGCGTTGTGCCTCAGCCCACGCGTCGCGTACAGTCCTGTCGCTCAACCCTGTCCGAGCCATCGCAGCCGCATAGGCGATCATCACTTTGTCCCCGGCGGCGAGGCATTTCTCGATGGTCTCGGCAGCGAGAAGGCTGCGGTCGCTGTACGCCTTCGCCGGACCCGCGGCCGTGACAGCTCGTTCATGTCGGGCGATCGCGGCGTCAATCTCGTCCTGGCTCGCTGGCCGCGCCGTCGCCGCAGCTTGCGCCGCACTGCTGATGAGCAAACCTGCGCGGTCCTTCATCGCGCCGACTGCCTCTTCCGGCGCGCGCGCTCGGCGTGTCGCGCGGGCCAAATTACAGTCGGCGATACTCCCAACGCGGCCGCGATAATCGCCTCCCCGCGAGGGAAACTGCGGTACAGTGCTGCACTTAGAGTGCCGGGCGCGTAGCCGTTTTTGATTGAAAGCTGTCGCAGAGACCAGCCGATTCGCCAGAGCGCTGTGATGATCTGAGGCCGATCCCACCCTTGCTCTACGATGCCCGGTTTGTTCTTGTTCAAAACCATGGCTCTTTCGACCGCGATTAAATTATTAACCGAATAATTCCTCGAATACAAGATATGTCTCAAAAAACGAGAACAACGAAAATCTCGACGCTAAAGCATCGGCGAAAGAGGAAACCTCCTGAGATTGAGTTGTTCGGCGGGGAAGGAGCTGAACAGCCAGCCGATCCTAAGAGTCACGCGGGGTTTGCCTGGCGATTGAGATATCTAGTTGAGAAGATGGGCAGCGTTCTCGCGCTGGCGGAAGCCGCTAAGGTCTCGGACAGTTCGGTTCATTCTTGGTTGCGGGAATCCGAACCGAGCCGAGCGAATCTCATCGCTCTCGCTGATGCGGCGGGAGTTAGCATCGAATGGCTGGCCGCAGGCATCGGACCTATTCAGAGGGATCGCGAAGTTCCTAGCGGCTTCTTCGTCATAAGACACGTCGGCCGCATGGTTCCCGGTCTTCCGCCCGTGGCGTTTTCAAACAGCTATCCAAGCCTCATATTCCGAGGCACTTTTGTAGACGACCTGGTCTCATCATTCGCAGCGGGCGACGCGATGTCTCCGACCATTCGCGACCTAGACCTGCTTCTCGTAGACGTGACCAAGAAAGAAAAGATCGATGGCATCTATGTCGCGATTGACTCGAAGCCTGATCTGATTGTGCGACGCCTTCAGCTGCGGCCCGGCGGCAAATACCGGTTATTGTGTGACAACCCGGCATATCCGCCAACTGACGTTGACGACATCGAGATCGCCGGAATCGTGGTCTGGCGAGGGGGAACATTGCCATAAGCGTCGCTTATATCGTTCGCGCAACTTGGGGCGCCTTCGAGCGCATCCAAAAAGCATTGGCAGAATCTGCTTCCGGAAATTGGCAGAATCTGCTTCCGGAAAATCACCTTATTCGGTCCACTGAGAAGCCCAGCATCCGGCGATAATTGCCCGTTTTATCTGGCTTTTTAGGGTATTTTACGGTGCGTTCAAGCCACGATCAGGCTTGCCGTTCGGCTCCGTGATTGTTACCCATTCCCGGAAGCAGATTCTGCCACTTTTTCATCGCAGCCTTCGAGCCTCTGAATCGGTCGAAATCGACGATTGTTCAATGATAATGCGGGGTTCTGACTCGCCCGGTCCCACCTGGTCACGCTCAAACCCATCACAATTGCCCCCCAGACCATTGGCAGATCCTCCTTCTCATTCACACGCAAGCCTTGACACGACATTGACTTGATCGTATACCTAGCAAACAAGCGTTTGCTTTAGCGAACGGGATGCCCGCATGGCGACCCGTATCCACATTAGGGAGTTTCCGATATGGCCCAGACGACGACCGAGACGTGGCACGCGATCCCCAGCTCCATCGGTACCATCTATCAGCGCGACTACGAGGTCTACGCACCCGACATGCGGCGGCTGTACGAGAACGCCAAGCGCGACCAGTGGAACGTCTCGCGCGATATCGACTGGAGCGCGCCGGTCGACCCGGATCGCGGCGTATTCCATGACGGTCTGATCGATGCCTACGGCAGTCCCTACTGGGAGCGGCTCGACGTCAAGCAGCGGCGCGAACTCAACTTGGAATTCTCGGCCTGGCGGCTCTCGCAACTCCTGCATGGCGAGTCGGGTGCGATGATCGCGTGCAGCCAGTTGGTCCAGATGGTGCCGACTACCGATTCGAAATTTTTCATGACCACCCAGGTGGTCGACGAGGCGCGTCACGCCGAAGTGCTCGCGCGCTACATCAAGGAGAAGCTGGGCAACAAGGTCTATCCGATAACCACCAACCTGAAGTCGCTGTTCGACCAATTGATTGGCAGCAGCAAGTGGTACATCAAAACCATTGGACTGCAGCTCGTCGCTGAGACGCTCGCCGTGTCGCTGTTCCGGATGCTCGCCGAGAGCGCGCAGGATCCGCTGCTGAGCGTCATCTGCCGCAAGATCCTGAGCGACGAGTCGCGTCACATGGGCTTCTCGGTGCTGAGCCTGCCCGAGCAGATCCAGGAGCTTAGCGAGACCGAGCGCCACGAGGTCGAAGACTTCACCAAGGAAGCGTTGCGGCTGGTGATGAGCGGGCAGTTCCCGCGCGCCGCTTACGAAGCGGTGGGTTTCAACAAGTCCGAGGTCGACGGCATCGAGCGCTACCGGCAGGAGGTCGCCAAGGGCACCGAGCAAGCGATGTTCCGCCAGCTTTTCCGCCGCGACATGCATCAGCAGGTCGTCGCCAATATGGACAAGGTGGGTCTGCTCAATGATCGCATCAAGTCGCACTTGAGCGATCTCGGGTTCGACCCCAACGCCGACGGCCGCGGCTACAACCAAAGCGCGGCGGCGGCCGGCTGAGCCGGCTGGCAATCACGGCCGCTCAGCCGCAAGAAAAAGGCTCGACGCGACTGCGAGCCGCGGCCGGCGACAGATGAGCGCTTCGACTTCCATCAATGCGGCGAGCCGTGCGCCGCGACAGGACAACCGCCGCCAGCAACTGCTCGACGTCGCCGCCCGGCTCTTCCGCGAGCGCGGCTACCACGTCACCTCGATGCGCGACATCGCGCGCGAGGTCGGGATGCTTTCGGGCTCCATCTATTATCACTTCCCCTCCAAGGAGGAGATGCTGCTCGCGGTTTACGAGGAGGGCCTGCGCCACATCGCGGAGCGGGTCGACGCCGCGGTAGCCGGACAGAGCACTGCGTGGGAGCGGCTGGAGGCCGGATGCACCGCGCATCTGGAGGCGCTGCTCGAGTTGAGCGACTACACGCAGGTGATGATTGCGGTGCTGCCTCCGGAAGGCGGCAAGGTTGCCGAGCGATTGCTCGAGCTACGCGATCAATATGAGGCGCGCTTCCGCGAGCTTATCGACGCGCTCGCGTTGCCCGAGGGCGCCGACCGCCGCTACCTGCGGCTGCTGCTGATCGGCGGACTCAACTGGTCGCACGTCTGGTATCATCCGGGCGGCGACGCGCCGGCGGTTATCGCGCATCGCATGATCGAACTTCTCCGCCAGCGTCTCGACCTCGCCCCGGCCTGAGTCCGAGTCCCGGCAGTTCCCGGCCGGCGCCGGAATCACTGGGGTTTCTTTTCGGGCATCGGCTCGACCGCGCCGCCGTTCTCCTTCCAGGCGCGAAATCCGCCACGGATGTGACACACGGGCTCCAGGCCCATCCGCTGCACCACCTGTGTCGCCAGCGCCGAGCGCAGTCCGCCCGCGCAGAAGAAGACGAAGCGCTTGCCCGAGCCGAAGATGTCCTTATAGTACGGGCTCTCGGGATCGACCCAGAATTCCAGCATCCCGCGCGGCGCATGCAACGCGCCGGGCACGTGGCCGTCGCGCTGGAGTTCGCGGATGTCGCGGATGTCGACCAGCATGACGCCCGGATCGTCCTTGAGCTTGATGGCCTCCTGCGGGGTTATGGTCTGGATCTCCTTGTCAGCTTCTTCACACAGTTGCTTGACGGTCTTTTTCAGCTTGAGTGCCATCGCTAATCCTCCGCTGTCTTTTTTCTAGCACTTGCGATGAGAACAACGCGAGGCGGGTTCCCATCCGGATCGCAGACTCTCGCCTGAGGCTGCATATTTAAGCATAATCGCTTCTCCTATGAGATCGCGCCGAAATTGGCCGATGCTCCTGGGCATCCTTCGACTTGCCGCCGCCGCCGCCTTTGCCGCGGCGCTCACGCTGGCCGCCACGGCCTGCAAAAGGGCCGCGCCCGCGCCGGCGCCGTCGACGCCCGAAGTCGTGGTCACGGACGTCATCCAGAGAGACGTGCCGCTTTACTCGGAGTGGGTCGGCACGACCGAAGGGTTCGTCAACGCGCAAATCCATCCGAAGGTGTCCGGTTATGTGCTGAAGCAGAATTACAAGGACGGCGATCACGTCGACGAAGGCCAGTTGCTGTTCCAGATCGACGATCGCGAGTACAAGGCCGCGCTCGACCAGGCGCTGGGTAATCTTGCCCAGGAACAGGCACAGCTCAAGCGGTTTCAGCAGGATCTCGCGCGCTACACCGCGCTCTACAAGGCGGCGGTTATCTCCAAGCAGGAGTTCCAAACCGAGACCCAAACCACGCGCGCCAGCGCGGCGCAGGTGCAGGCGGCCGAGGCGGCGGTCGAGTCGGCGCGGCTCAACATGCAATGGACGCGAGTGACCTCGCCCATCGGCGGCATCGCCGGAATCGCGAAGACGCAGGTCGGCGACCTGGTCGGCCCCACCACGCTGCTGACCACGGTCTCACAGCTCGACCCAATCAAGGTCACCTTTCCGATAAGCGAGCGCGAGTATCTGCATTTCGCCGAGCGCATCAAGCTGCACGAGGAGAAAGGGATAACGAAGACCGAACCCGTGCTGCAGATGATTCTCGCCGACGGCAAGACGTATAAATATCCGGGGCACTTCTACGTCGCCAATCGCCAGGTCAACGTGCAGACCGGCACGATCGTCATACAGGGAATCTTTCCGAATCCCGATTACATTCTGCGCCCCGGTTTGTACGCCAAGATCCGCTCGGCCACCGACGTCCAACGAGGCGCACTGCTCATTCCGCAGGACGCAGTGCTCGATACGCAGGGACAATACCAGGTTGCCGTGGTGGGCGCCGACAATCGCGTCAGCCTGCGCACGGTCAAGACCGGCAAGGAGGTGGGCAGCCTCAGAATCATCAAAGACGGGTTGAAACCCGGCGAGCGCGTCGTCACCGAGGGTTTGCAAAAGGTCTCCGATGGGATGGAAGTCAGGCCGCGGTTGGCGCCCGCCGAGCCGGACAGCACGGCCGCTCCAGAGCCGGCGCAACCGTCGGTGCCTTCTGCCGCGCGGCCGGCCGCATCCGCAAGCCCGGCGGCGCGGGGCTAGGCCAGGGCCAGGCAGGGCCGGCACCGATGTCGAAGTTTTTCATCAACCGGCCAATCGTGGCGATGGTCGTCGCGATTTTTTTTGTGATCGCCGGCGCCGTCATGATCTTCCGCCTGCCGGTCGCGCAGTTTCCCGAGATCGTGCCGCCCAAGATCCAGACCACGGCGGTCTACACCGGCGCGGACGCGCTCACCGTCGAACAGTCGGTCGCCACTCCGATCGAAGAACAGGTCAACGGCGCCAAGAACATGATCTACATGCAGTCGATCAATGGCGACGACGGCACGATGACGCTGCAGGCCAACTTCGAGGTCGGCACCGACGTCGATCTCGACCAGGTGCAGGTCCAGAACCGGCTCTCCCAGGCGCTCTCGAGCCTGCCTGCCGCGGTCAGCAACTACGGCCTCACGACCCAGCAGACGGTCGGGCTTCCGCTGCTGGTCTTCGCGATCACGTCGCCGCACGGGACCTGGGATCAGACCTTTCTCGCCAACTACGCCGCGATCAATATCGAGGACGAACTCGCGCGCATTCCCGGGATAGGCCAGGTCAAGGTCTTCGGTGCCTCGAACTACGCGATGCGGATCTGGGTCGCGCCCGACAGGCTGGCCAAGCTCCAGCTGACGGTGAACGATATCGCGGCGGCAACCGCGGCGCAGAATGTCGTGAATCCCGCGGGCACGATCGGCGGCGAGCCGGCGCCGCCGGGGCAGCAGCTCACCTATACGGTGCGTGCGCAGGGTCGTCTCTCGGACGCCGAGGCGTTCGGCAACATCATTTTGCGCGCCAATCCCGACGGGTCGCTCGTGCGGCTCAAGGATGTGGCGCGGATTCAGCTCGGCGCTGAGAGTTACAACCAACGGGCCTCCATGAACGGCGAGCCCGGATCACTGCTCCTGCTCTATCAGAATCCCGGCTCCAACGCGCTCGAGGCCGCCAACCGCGCGAAGGCAAAAATGGCCGAGCTCACCCGGCGGTTTCCCCAGGATATGCGGGCGACGCTGACGCTCGACACCACCGTGCCGGTGACCGAGGGCGCCTGGGAGATTGTGAAAACGCTGCTCGAGGCGATCGGCCTGGTGGTGCTGGTGGTCTTCATCTTCCTGCAGAGCTGGCGGGCGACGCTGATTCCGATCCTGACCATCCCGGTATCGCTGGTGGGCGCGTTCATGTTCTTCCCGGTGGTCGGATTCTCGGTCAACACCCTTTCGCTGCTGGGGCTGGTGCTCGCCGTCGGCCTGGTAGTCGACGATGCGATCGTGGTGGTTGAGGCGATCACGGCGAAGATCGAGCAGGGCAAGTCGCCTCGGGATGCGGCGATCGAGGCCATGGACGAGGTCGGCGGCGCGCTGGTCGGAATCGCGCTGGTCCTTTCCGCGGTGTTTATCCCGGCGGGCTTCATGGCGGGGATCACGGGCTCACTCTATCGCCAGTTCGCGCTGACGATCGCATTTTCCGTGATCATCTCGGCTTTCAACGCGCTCACCTTGAGCCCGGCCCTGGGCGCGTTGCTGCTGCGGCCCGCGCGCCCGGGGGCGCGCCAGGGGCTGCTCGCACGCCCGTTCGCGTTGTTCAACGCCGGGTTCGCCCGCGCGACCAACGGCTACGTCCGCATCTCCGACCTGCTGATCCGGAAGTTCGTGCTGGCGCTCGTTCTACTCGCCGGCTTCGCGTTGCTGGCGGGAGGGATCGGGAAGATTCTGCCGCAATCGTTCCTGCCCGACGAGGACCAGGGCTACTTCATCATTAACGTCGAACTTCCCCCGGCCGCATCTCTTCAGCGCACGGCCGCGTTGATGCACAAGATCGATGAGATCCTCGAGCATGAGCCGGGAGTGCGCTACAGCAACGCCATCGCCGGCTTCAGCATCCTCTCGCAGACGACCAGTCCGCGCAGCGGGGTTTATTTCTGCCTGCTGACGCCCTATCCGGATCGCAGGGCGCGCGCGCTGCAGGCCGCGTCGGTCGTCGCTTCGGTGAACCGCAAGCTGGCCGGCCTGCTCGACGCGCAGGTCTTCGCGTTCCTGCCGCCGGCCATCCCCGGAATCGGCCAGGCCAGCGGGGTGGACTTTTTCATCCAGGACCGTGGCGGCCACGACGTATCGTACCTCTGGCAGAACACGCAGAAGTTTCTCGCCGCCGCGCGCCAGCGGCCCGAGCTGGCGGGTTTGCGCTTCACGTTCAGTCCGTCGGTCCCGCAGATGTTCGCGGCGGTGGATAAAGACAAGGTGTTCAAGCTCGGCGTTCCGATCGACCAGGTTTATCGCGCCTTGCAGACCCTGCTCGGCGGGTATTACGTCAATCAGTTCAACCGCTTCGGACGTGTGTGGAAAGTCTTCGTGGAAGCCGAGCCGCAGTATCGGACCAGGGCGACGGACGTGGGGCAGTTCTATGTTCGCAATAACGCGGGCGCCATGGTCCCGCTTTCGACGCTGGTCACCATGCGGCGGACCTTTGGTCCCGAATTCACCACGCGCTTCAACGAGTACCGCAGCATCGAAATTTTTGCCGCTCCGGCGCCGGGCCACAGCACGGGTGACGCGATGACCGCCGTCGCGCAAGTCGCGAATCGGGTGCTGCCGCGCGACATGGGATATGCCTGGAACGGGATCTCGTACCAGCAATCGGTGGCGGGCGGCGGCGCGGGAGTGTTCGCGCTCTCGCTGATCCTGGTATTTCTGATTCTCGCGGCGCTTTACGAGAGCTGGTCACTACCGTTCAGCGTGCTGCTCAGCGTGCCGGTGGCCGTTTGCGGCGCCTTCTTCGGACTGTGGTCGCGCCGCTTCGACAACGACATCTACGCGCAGATCGGCCTTATCATGTTGATCGGGCTGTCGGCCAAGAATGCGATCCTGATCGTGGAGTTTGCCAAGGCCGAGTTAGAGCGGGGTGAGGCGCTCGTCACGGCCGCGCTCAACGGCGCGCGCCAGCGCTTGCGGCCGATTCTGATGACCTCGTTCGCGTTCATTTTCGGCCTGATGCCGTTGTGGTTCGCGCTGGGAGCCGGCGCGGTGGCCCGCCGGCTGATCGGCACGGTCACCATCGTTGGCATGGCGTTCTCCAGCGGCTTCGCCATTTTCCTCGTTCCCGTCCTGTTCGTGGTCGTCGAGCGGCTCTCCCATCGATTGTCGGGCAAAGGGCCGCAGGCGGCATCCGGTTCGGTAAACCCGCAGCCGCCGAGCGCCTCCGTCTCCGATGGCGAACGCGCCGCTTTAGGTGGCTGACGCGGGTTCGGGCCACGGCCCTGGCGCGAGAAGGCGTCCCGGTCCTCCCGGCCGCTGGGTCCTGCGTTGGCGACAGCGGCGCCGAAGCCGACGACGCAAGCGTGACGCTCTCGATCGCCGTGATCGTCGGCGACGCTTTGCCACATGCGTGGGCCAGGCGCACGACGACCTCGTGGTTCATCGCGTTATGGACCTGGGGCCGATTGATGATTAGGTAGGCAATGTATTCGCGGACTTCGAGCAATACGCCGGCATTGCCAGCTCCGTCTCACGTCGGAGTTTGGTCGACGCATCTATCGGCATTCGCGGAGGGATGACATGTGACGGGCGGCGAACACGGCGCCCTGGTGCAGACGCCCTCCGCGAATAAAGCCTATGAAGATGGAAGGGACGACGGGATTTTCGATGAACAACCGGCGCATGATCCAGCTCTACGATCGCGTACGTTTCGGCGTGCTGGCTTTGATGCTGCTCGCGGCGTCCGTCGTGGCGGGTTGCTCGCGCAAGCAGGCGGACGCCGACCGCCTCGCCGCGATGCTGCGGATAAGGCCCGGGATGGTAGTGGCGGATGTGGGTGCGGGCTCGGGCTGGATGACGGTGGCGATGGGCGTCCTGGTGGGACCCAAGGGGCACATCTTTTCGACCGAGATCGATCCGCGGAAGTTGGATAAAATCCGCGCGGCGGTGGCGGCGGCGCGCCTGAACAACGTCACGGTGGTGCGAGCCACTGCGAGCGATACGGGATTGCCCGCCAACTGCTGCGACGCGATTTTGCTGCGCCGCGTCTACCATCACCTGACCGATCCCGCCGATACCGACCGCGGTCTCTTACAGGCCTTGCGTTCGGGGGGGCAAATGGCGGTGCTGGATTTCCGCCCCAGCATCCTGCTGTGGCCGTGGAAGCCGAAAGGCCTGCCGCCGAATCGTGAAGGCCATGGCATCGACCCCGTGACAGTCGTGGCCGAACTCAAGCACGCGGGCTTCGAGTACGTGAGTATGGACGATCCGTGGCCGGGCAGTTGGTTCCTCTCGAGCTATTGCCTGGTGTTCGCCAAGGCGCCGCCGGCTGGCGCACAGCCGCCGCATGCCTCGGCGTCCGACGACACCATCCATGGGGCGCCGGCTTCGAATCGGCCCTGAGAGAACCACGCGGTCCACAAGCGGGGTAACTTGGACTTTAGTCCGATGCGGTCGGGCGGTTCCAAGAGGAGGCCGCGTGGGAGTAAACTGCCGCTGCCTGGATCGCCGGAGTCGAAACCCGCGGCGCGGCGACAAACCGATTCGGAGGACGCTTCAATGGCTGGCAAAGGATCGATCGTCTGCGGCTTTATCGCACCTCATCCTCCGCACCTGGTTTACGGCGAGAATCCGCCGCAGAACATCCCGCGCTCGAGCGGCGGATGGGAGGTTTTGCGCTGGGCCTACGACAACTGCCGCGAGAAGATAAAACAACTCAAGCCCGACGTGATCGTCGTCCATACGCCTCACTGGATGACCATGGTCGGCCACCACGTCACCCGTGTGCCGCGCCTTAAGGGCCTCTCGGTCGATCCGATCTTTCCGCATCTTTTTCGCTACAACTTCGACACCGCGATCGACGTCGAACTGGCCGACGCGGTCTATGACGAAGCGCGCGCCGAGGGCCTCATCGCGCGCAAGATGACCAATCCCAACTTCCGCCTCGACTACGGCACGATAGTCACTTCCCACATGCTCAATCCCGAATGGGATATACCGATTCTGAGCCTTTCGGCGAACAATTCGCCCTATTACTTCTCGCTCGGCGTCGGGATTGAAGAGATGTACAAGCTGGGACGGGCAACCCGCCGCGCGATCGAGAAGACCGGCCGGCGCGCCGTGCTGGCCGCGAGCAATACGCTTTCGCATTTCCATTTCGACCGCGAGCCCGACCCGGATTTGCCCGAGGACATGAGTAAGGAGCACGTCTTCAGCCACGCCAATTACCTGTGGGACATGCGGGTGCTGCGCCTGATGCGCGAGGGCAGGATGGACGAGCTTTTGAGCGTGCTGCCGGAGTTCATCGAGAAGACCGGCGCCGAGGTCAAGTCGGGCGGGCTGTTCTGGATGCTGGCGGCGATGGGTTTTCCGAAGGTCCCGGCGCGGGTTCACGGTTACTGGAGCGTAATCGCGACCGGCAACGCGGTGGTCGAATGGGATCTGTCCGCGGGCGTCAACGGCGGCGGAGTAGAGGTCCATGCCTGAGGGCCAAATCATCAAGGGCTACATAATGCCGGGCATGCCGCACGTGATGCTGCCGAAGGAGTCGGCGAGCCGCGTCGAGTTGCGCAACGCATGCCTCGTGGCCGGGGCCAATGCGCGCGAGGCGCGGCCCGACGTGCTGGTCATATTCAGCACGCAGTGGGTTTCCGTGCTTGGCCACCTAATCCAGGCGCGGCCGAATCCCACGGGGCTCCACGTCGACGAGAACTGGTACGACCTCGGCAATCTGCCCTACGACTTTCGCACCGATGTCGAACTCGCGCGCCGCACGATCGATCTCGGTACGGCCGCCGGCCTCCAGGTTCGTCCGGTGGACTACGAGGGCTTCCCGGTCGACACCGGGACGCTGGTGGCGCTCAACTTTCTCAATCCGAACAATGAAATTCCCGTCGTCTGTGTCTCGTGCAACATCTATTCGGGGCGCGAGGAGGAGTTGAAGCTCGGCCGGGCCGCCGCCGATGCGGTGCGCGCGCTCGGGCGGCGCGCGGTGGTGGTCGCCTCGACGGGGCTCTCGGGCCATTACTTCACCCGCGAGATAACCGACGACGAAGATCGGATCGTCGATCAGGAGGACGACGCCGGGAACCGCGGGCTGCTCGACCTGATGGCGGCCGGGAAATGCATGGACGCGATGGAGCTGGTGCCCGAGTATGCTGCGAAAACCGGCGCCGACATGCAATTCAAGAGTTACTACTGGCTGATGGGCGCGATCGGCGCTGCGCGCGCCAACAGCAAGGTCAAAGGTAGGGTGCTCGGCTACGGCTCGATTTGGGGCAGCGGGGCGGCGGTGGTCGAGTTCACGGCCTGAACCTGTCGCGTCGCGATGCTTGTTTGGCGCTCCGCGGACGCTTAAGCGTTGGGAGAAAGTTCGATGGCCGCTGACTATTCCATCTGGGTCCTTTGCTATGCCCGTACGAAGGTGTCGGGCGACTTCATGGGCGGGTCGCCGATCGCCAGCAACACTGGGACGTTCGAAATTCCGATGCTCTACACACTGGTGGTCTCGGCTCCGGGAACCAAAGACCGGCGCGTGATCGCGATCGACACGGGGTTCGGCGAGAGCGGCTTCGCCTCGGCCGAAGACAAGCTTTCGGGGATGTTCACGGATATCGAATGGCCCGACGTCGTGGTCGGCAAGGTCGGGTTTCGCCCCGAGGACGTAGACACGGTCATCCTGACCCACATGCATGCCGACCATGCGGGCAACGTGGTCGCGTTTCCCAAGGCCAAAGTCTACGTCCAGCGCGAGGAGTACGAGGGCTGGACGCGGCTGCGCCGTGGCGAGCTGATCAAGACGGCAGGTACCGGCTCGTGGGCGCTTTCGTCGATCAACTGGGAGAACTTCGACCGCTTCGACGAGGCGATCGCCGCGGGCCGCGTCACCTTGCTCGACGGCGACCGCGAAGTCGCACCCGGGATCACCTGCCGCCTGGCCGCGCAATCGCACACCTTCGGTTCGCAGTGGGTGGAGATCGAAACGTCGTCTGGTCCGCATATCGTCGCGGGCGATTGCGTGTACTGGTACGCGAATCTCGAGAAGATGTGGCCGCCGGGCTACATCCAGGGAAATCCGTGGAACGTGATGCGGGTGTTCGAGAAGATGAGCGGGATTATCGGCGACAAGCTGCCGCGGGTGGTCCCCGGCCACGACATGGAAGTCTTTAAGCGCAACGTCAATTGGACGGTCGGACTCAACCCGGTCGCCGAGCTTCATCTGGCGCCGGGCGAAAAGTCACGCCGGCCGAAATAGCTTTTTCCGAGACGCGCGCGTGTGTCCGCGCGCCGACGCCCCCCGGCGCGCGCGCGCACCCGCACGCGTAGCGCGATCAGTGCGGAATCCAGCTCGGCCCCGAGCCGAACAGACCGTCGATGATTCCGATCTGGTAGGTGAGAAAAAGTCCGAAGGTGAAGCTGAGCAGTCCCGATCCGACCGCCAAGGTGCGGTTGAAACTCGTGGCTCGTCTGGCGGTCATCACCAGCGGCAAGCCAATCGCGGTTGTGATCAGGATCATCCCGATTATCGTCCCCACGCCGAACACCGTCAGGTACATCACCGCCCACAGCGGAGTGGGAATCGCGCTCAGTACCAGCAGCGCGATTGCCGCGCTGCCCGCCAGTCCATGCACCAGTCCGACCCCGAAAGCTTTGCCCATCGGGAAACGTGCGCCCAGCCGCGCCATCCGGCCCGTGAGGCCGCCGCCGGCCATCGCCGTCGCCGAGGCGAGCGGATGTCGATGGTCGCACGCGACGACGATGGGGGCTGCCGGAGTTCGACGGCCGCGCAGTCGCGCCATCGCCTGCCCGAGGAGACCGCTTACGGTTGAGACTCCCAGGAGGATGAGCACCAGCGCGACGGCGAACTCCATCGCAAGCCCGACCCGCGCAGGGATGCTGACTTTGAAGATGATGATCGCCACGCCGACCGCCATGATGGTCAAGGTATGGCCGACTCCCCAGCACAGCCCGATGCGCGCGGCGATGCCGAGGCGGCGCTCGCGCGTCACGATGGCGCTGACGGCGATTACGTGGTCGGCGTCGGTCGCGTGGCGCATACCGAGCGCCAGGCCGAGCAATGCGATCGCGACGGGTGCGGCGTGGATGGTGGAGCCCATGACCGCGTACTTATAGAGCCAAACGCCGCCCGAGTCGATGGTTCGGAGTGCCCGCGGGCGCCGCACCCGCGGGATTCTCCGGGGCGGACGCTCCCGCGGGCCCGCGCGGACGCTCTCCGGGTGGACTTACAGACTTGCCAAGCGTCCGGAGCTTTATGTACGTTCAGTGAGCGCGGCGGCAGGTCGTGGAGGCGCTCGCAGGGCCGCCTCAGACAGTATTTGCGGGTCGTGTTCATCAACCTTCAGAAATCGAAAGGCGCGGCTACCATTTCCGAGGGGGCGGTTCTCCGATGAGCCGAATAGTTGGCGTGGTACTGGCATTCGCGCTGGCGGTAGCGCCGCTTGAAGGGTGCAAGTCGGGCGACATCCGATCGGGAATCAATTATTTTCCGCTGACGCCGAATTCGACCTGGACTTACCAGATCGACGCCAAAAGCCAGGGCACGCAGTACCAGATAACCGACCGGGTGCTCGGCATCAAGTACGTTCCCGCCCTCAAGCTCACCGGACTGGTGGTTGACGAGTCCTATAGCCTCGCACGCGGCGGTATCCGCCCGCTGGTGTATTACTCCAAGGACGGCTATATCGCGCGGCTCTCCGCCCTCGACTACGACCAGAAGGATATTGAGGCGCCGTCGTGGGGGCGCTCGGAAGAGGCGCGATTTCTGCCATTGCGACTCGCGCCGAATCTGACCTGGAGCAACGTCATTTTTCCCTACGGACATCTCTCAGGCGCTTTCGATATCAACCAGAAGCATCGCACCTTCGCCGAGACCAAGGAGATCGATACCCCCGCCGGCCGCTTCAACAATTGCATCCGTATCGAGACCCAGGCCACGTATGAGGGCGGAATGTACGCCCGTAGGAAACAGCACCTCCAGCTCACTTATATGGATTGGTACGCGCCCAATGTCGGGCTGATAAAGACGGTGGCGCTCGAAGGCGGTCCCACCGGCCCTGAGATGGATCGGGTGGAGCTGGTCAGATTCAACGTCACGCCCGCCGCGGCGCAAGAGGGCTCGCGCTAGGGCGCTTACGCAAAAAAGGGGCGGGGTTCGGCGAGCTGCGGCGCGTCTTAGGGCCGCGCGGGCGAGCATCGTGCGCTACGGTTTGGACGGCGCTCCCGCGGCGGCGGTATTGGCGCCGGCCACGTAATCGATCGCGAGCGTGTCGATATAATACCCGGTGTGCCCGACCTCTTCCGCCCGCGCTTGTACTGCATCTTATTGATGTACTCGCCGACGCCGCCGCGCCAGCGCAGGCCCCTAACATCATGGCCCTTGCCGCCGTCGTCCACCTGCCATGCGCGCGCATCGAATGCCGCGCCGCTCCATCGCTGGGCTCTCCCGCGGAGTCGAGGCTAGCACGGAGCGGGGCGGCCAACCGAATTCGGGCGGATTGGCGCGCGCTGCCCGGGCCGGATTCGCGCCTGTTTGCGAAACTGCGGCGCGGGGATATGATCGATGGCATGAGCCGGATTGCGCGGATCGCAGCCATGATGCTGTGCAGCCTCGGTGCGATGGCGATGTCGGCCTGCATGACGCTGCCGACCTCGAGCAGCTCTTCGATCAGTGGGTTTTCCTACGGCGCTGGATTGCCGCCAACTAGCTTTTCCTCCACCAGCGGATATTTATCCAACGGTGCTTCGTCGAGCAGTTATAGCTCCAGCAGCGCTACCGCGGCGGCCGCTCCGACCGCTTATGGCGCGAACGACCCCGCCGACGGCGGCACGGTCCCGCCCGGCTACACCAACGACACCGCCCGAAGCGGCCGCCTCACCAGCTACTTACAGAGCCATCGTCTCCCGTTGGTCGGCGCGCAAGTGCTGAACAACAGCAGCGGCAATCAGCAGGTCATCCTTTACGGCTTCGTGGCGACCGACTTCGGCCGGCAGGACGCGGTCGACAAGGCGCGCCGATATCTGCATAACCCCGACGCTCCGGTGATCAACCGCATCTCGGTGCGGCCCGAACTTGCCTCCGGCGCCAGTGGTTCGGGCGCGCCGCCGCCGAGCGGCACTTCCGGATCCTCAGGATCGTCAGGCAATGAGCTCGGCAGCGTGCAGAGCTACCAAGACCAGCAACAACAGGCACAACAACAGCAGCAGTACATGCAGAGCAGTCAGCCGAGCCCCAGCGCGCTCAGCGCGATCGTGCCGCTCATCGGCATGATGGGCCTGCTGAGCATGGGCGGCAGCAGCTTTGGGATGGGCAGCAGCGGCAGCTACGGCTATCCGCCGAGCTACGGTTCGCCTTACGGTGGCATGCCGTACGGATCGCCTTACAGTCCCTATGGCGGCACGCCGTACGGTTCCTACGGCAGTCCCTACGGAGCCGCGCCTTACGCGCCTTCTTACGGCTATCCGGGAGCCTTCCCTTGATCGAGCCCGCTCGCGCCGCGCCGGCTGGCGCGTTTAACCTTTAACTTAGCTCGCGGAAGAACGCGCGGATGTCGTCGGCGAGCAGCGCCGGCTCCTCCATCGCGGCGAAATGTCCGCCCGACGGCATCACCGTCCAGCGCACGACATTGTAGGCGCGCTCGGCCCAGCTGCGCGGCGGCCGCATCAGCTCGGCGGGAAAATTGGCCACTGCGGTCGGAGTTTCGATTCGCGTGTCGGGCTTCAGATGCCATGGATGATGGCGCGCCTCGTAATATAGCCGCGTCGATGAATTTATCGTTCCGGTCACCCAGTAGATCATCACGTTGGTTAGCAGCTGGTCCTTGCTGAAGCGGCGTTCGACGTCGCCGTGGCAATCGCTCCAGGTGCGAAACTTCTCGACGATCCATGCCGCCAGCCCGGCCGGCGAGTCGTTGAGTGCGTAAGCCAGGGTCTGTGGCTTGGTGCCCTGGATCCATTGGTAGCCGGTTTCGTCGCGGCGAAAGCGCTCGAGGTCGCCGAGAAAAACCTTCTCCGCGTCGTTCAGTTCGGTCGGCCGGCGCCCTTCGGCCGCGCCCACGGCGACCATGTTGATATGGATGCCGTAGAGATGGCGGCGGTAAGCCTCGCCCAGGCGTGAGGTTATCGCCGCGCCCCAATCGCCGCCCTGCGCGCCGAAGCGGTCGTAGCCGAGCACCTCGTTCATCAGCTTGAACATGATCTCGGCCATGGCCTGGATGTTCATCGCGCGCGCGCGCGGACGGGCGGAAAAGCCGTAGCCCGGCAGCGACGGAGCGACCACCGTGAATGAGTCGCCCGGGTCGCCGCCAAAGGCCGCCGGATCGGTCAGCCGCGGAATCAGCTCCATGAACTCGTACACCGAACCGGGCCATCCGTGCAGCAGCAGCAGCGGCTTGGGATTGGGGCCGCGGCCGCGCTCGTGGATGAAGTGAAGGTTTGCGCCGCCGGCCTCCGCGCGGAAATGCGCGAAGCGATTGAGCGCGCGCTCGTGCGCGCGCCAGTCGTAATGCGTGCGCCAGTACTCGATAAGCTCGCGCAGGTAGGCGAGGCTGGTGCCGTAGTCCCACGCCGAGCCCGGCACTTCGTCGGGCAGCCGCGTGCGTTCCAGGCGGGCACGGAGATCGGCCAGCACCTCGTCGGGAACTTCGATCTTGAACGGTTCGATCTGGTCCTTCGCGATTTTGCCCTGCGTCATGTCTCGCACGTTCCTCCATGAATCCACCGGCGGCTTGCCGGTCAGCCGCTCACTTGGGCGCGAGCGCTTCCTTCACCATCTGGCTCGCCACCCGTCCGTCGAGCTGCGCGCCGAAGCGGTCCTTGAGCGCCTTCATCAACGGTCCCATCTGTTTCACCCCGGCCGCGAGCTGCCCGGCGATCGCCGCGCGCAACTCGTTCTCGTCGAGCGCCGCTGGCAGGTAGGAGTCGAGCACCCGCGCCTCTTCCTCGTTCTGCGCCACCAGGTCGGCGCGTCCGCCCTGGCGCGCGAAGCCCAGCGTCTCGTCGCGCCGGGACCGTTCGCGCTTGATGATCTGGACGATCTCGGTCTCGTTGGCTTCGCGCCGCACGTCCTTTTCGATCCGCGTGATTTCGGCCAGCACGCCGCGCAGCGTCATAGTGCGCAACTTATCGCCGCTCTTCATCGACGCCTTGAGGTCTTCCTTAAGCTTCTGCTTCACTCGGGTCTCTCCACGCGGGGCCCGTGGCTGAGAGTTTCGCCGCCCCGCCATAATCGACTCTATAATCGACGTGACCAGGCGCAAAGGCGTCGGCGACGTCTGTCGCGCTGCGCTGGACGCGCGGCCCAATACGGATTAAAGGGATTAGATTGTTCTGAATGAGGTTGCTTCGCGGGAGAATGCCTAAGTGATGAGAGAATTGCGGATGAGCAGTGTCGGTTTGCGGCCGGCAGGGTTTTCGCGGGCCGAAGGAATCCGCTTGCGGGCCTTACGGGCGCTGACGTGCGCGTTTGTCCTGGTGGCCTGTTGTGCCGTGACGGCGGCGGCGCAGGGTGCTTTGCAAACCAGGCATACCGTGGGGCAATGGCTCGCGCAGAACGCGAATGCCAAGCCCGACTTCAAACCCGGCGACGTCCTGACCGTCAAGGACCTGGAGCGGATACGTCCGTTCGTGGTTCCCGGCTACCTCGACCAGCTCAACTTTCCCCAGCTCAAGATGGAGATCGTGGCGACGCGCAGCCATATGCCGCGCAAGGATTTCATCGACTGCACCGAGAAATACCAGGGGCAGGTGAAGCTCAACAGCGACGGCACGCTCGCTAACTACGTCTGTGGGCAGCCCTTCTCGGATGCCTCGTTGATACCCGGCGATCCGCAGTCGGGATTCAAGGTGATCTGGAATTTCGAGCACCGCTGGCTGAATTACGGACCACTCGATCTGAATTTCATGTTCATCTATGACCACTTCGGCGGCAGCCACGAGGGTTCGGCGCCCAACGTGATCGAAGCTCCGCCGGTCACCTGGAGCGGCGGGACAAAATTCACGAGCACGATGCCGACCGACGCGGCCAAGTTTTTTGGCGGCGGCGGCACCTTCTCGAAGACGCTCAGCAGCTTCTACCAGCGGGTCTATTATAGCCACCTGCCGCAGCGCTCCGCCGAGGGCGGCGTGCTGCCGGTGTCCGGCGCCAAGGACATTTTCTGGAAAGAATTCGAGGGCTTCTTCGAGCCCTACGACGTGCGCGGGCAGGTCCTCATCACCTATCGCTACAACGACCCGTACCGCACCGACGACGCCTGGGCTTACGATCCGCAACTGCGCCGCGTGCGGCGCATCTCGGTCGAGGTCAAATCCGACTCGCTGGTCGGGACCGAACAGACCGAGGAGGACTTCGACACCTTCTCCGGCCGCCCGGTGCGATGGAATTGGAAGTTCCTCGGTTGGCGCAACCTGCTGTGCGTGATGGATTCCAAGTACGACTATCCGCACTACTACGGTCCCAACGGCCTCGTGCCCGACGACGTATGGTCGGTAAGACGGTTCGCGGTGGTCGAGCGCACGCCTAAGGAACCGCATCATCCCTACAGCAGCGTGATGATGTTCTGGGACGCCGAGGACTGGCATCCCTGGATGGCGGTGATGTTCGACCGCAAGCAGAACCTGTTCAAGTCGCTAACTTACACATTCCGCTGGAGCGAGGACTTCCAGCAATGGGCCGAAATCAACCACGGCGTGCGATCGGACGGGCTCCAGGGACTGGCCGCGATTGACTACAGCAACCAGCGCGCGACGATATTCCCCGCCTTCGGCGGCGGTTACCCGGACGTTGACGTAAACCACGTCGACAAGCTGTTCGACATCAGCAAGCTGGAGGAATTCCATCGCTGAGCGCCTCAATCCGCGGTCTTCAAGCCCGCGTGCGTGTACGCGACCTCGGCCATGCTGCTGTGGGTGTTGCGATGATCGAACCTGATGGCTCCGGTGCCTTTCAACACCATCGCCTGCGCGACTTCCATCTCCAGGTATTCGCGGCCGTCGGGCAGGCGGACGGTCACGCGATTTTCTTGCCTCGTGTTGGGCAGTATCAGCGGGCCCGAGACGGTTTCTAGCGCGCCTGGAATCACGATCCGCGCCGTGCGCCCTTTCCGGTCGAATTCGAACTCGATCGGCACGAACTGCGGCTCGTAGGCGGTGGTGATCGTCGAAGCGATGAATTCGAACCAGGGATTGCCCGCCTGACCGCTCAGGATCGTGAGGAGCGCGGTGCGCTGCTCGGCGGTCGCGCCCTCGTCGATGAAGGCCTGGATGGCGCCATGGCCCTCGTGCAGCGGCCCCGGCCATCTGGAGACCGCGACCCAGCTAAGGCCGTCGAGCGCGACCCCGCCGAGGTTGCCCCGCTCGATCATCATCCCGGCCATGCCTTCGCATCCCGCCTCTGGATAGGGAAGGCCGACCGTGTCGCAAGGGCAACTGGCGACGCAGTTGCAGTTTTTCAGATAGCGGCCCCTCATCAGCCAGTCGATCTTGCCCATTGATTCCTAGCCCATCGATTCGCCCTCTCGCCGGAGATCGAAAGCGCGTTCTGGTCGGCGGATTTTGCCGGTAAACAAGTTTTCCCTCAATGTCGAGTTATCGCAATCCCGGAACCTGCCCAGGGGTTTGTCGCCCGGCGGATCGCCATTGGATGATCAAACTTGCATGGTTAGACTGGGAACAGGTTCTCCGAAGGAGGTTGGCTTATGAAGTTTACCTGGTTTCACCTGATGCCCTACCGCTTCCTGCCCGACGACTTCAAGAAGAAGTACCGCAGCGTGTGGGTCGATATTCCGCGCGACCTCTACGACCCCAAGCTCGGCCATCGCCTGTACAACGACTACCTCGACCAGCTCGAATTCGCCGACCACATGGGCTTCGACGGCCTGGGCGTCAACGAACATCATCAGAACGCCTACGGCCTGATGCCTTCGCCCAACCTCATGGCGGCGGCGCTGGCCCGGCGCACGCGCAACGCCAACCTGGTCGTGCTCGGCAACTCGATCGCGTTGTACAATCCGCCGATCCGCGTGGCCGAGGAATTCGCGATGCTCGACGTGCTGAGCGGCGGGCGCCTGGTCGCCGGATTTCCGGTCGGCACCTCGATGGACGTTAACTTCTGCTACGGCGAGGTTCCCGCCACGATCCGCGAGAAGTATTTCGAGGCTCACGACCTGATCATCCGTGCGTGGAAGGAAAACGATCGGTTCTCCTTCAACGGCAAGTTCACCAAGCTGCGTTACGTCAATCTGTGGCCCAAGCCCATCCAGCAGCCCCATCCGCCAGTCTGGATTCCGGGCGGCGGCTCGGTCGAGACCTGGGACTTCGTCGCCGATCACGACTACCAGTACTCGTTCCTGTCATATTTCGGTTACAAGGCCGGCAAGAAAGTCTCCGACGGATACTGGAAAGTGATGTCGAAGAAGGGCAAGGAACTGAATCCCTACAGCCTCGGCTTTGCCCAGGTGGTCGCGGTGTCGGAGACCGACGAGCAGGCCGAGCGCGACTACGCCGCGCACATGGACTACTTCTACAACCGCTGCCTGCACGTATATCCCGGCTTTGCCGACGCGCCCGGCTACCGCACGCCCAGCACGATCAAGGCGGGGCTGACCGGCCAGATCAGCAAGAACGCTTCGATCACTCGCGAGGGCCTCAAATGGAAGGACTTCATTGACGACGGCTACGTGATCGCCGGCTCGCCGGCCACCGTGCGCGATCGTCTGCGCGAAGCGCTCAAGACGTTGAACTGCGGCCATCTGATGATCCTCCAGCAGATCGGCTCGATGCCGCCAGAGCTGGTGCGCAAGAGTACCGAGCTGTTCGCGCGCGAGGTGATGCCGCACCTGCGCGACCTGTGGACCGGCTTCGAGGACAAGTGGTCGCCCAAGCGTCTGCCGGCCAACGAGATGGCGATGCCGGCGCCGATTTCGTTCGACCCGCCGATCGCCAATGGCAAGACCCATCGGCCGGGCGCGTCCGAAATCCGAAGTTCCGTGAAGTAGTGAAAAAGTGAAACAATGAAAACACACCAGAAACTGTGCGACGGCCGGTTCTCCGTCGAGATGGAAATTACCGGCAAGGGCGAGCCGCTGCTGTTTCTCCACGGCGCGGGCGGACTCACGGGAGCCGACCCGTTTCTCGAAGACCTCGGCCGCAACTTCAAGGTTTACGCGCCGCATCTGCCGGGCTACGGAGAGTCGACCGGCGCCGAGCATATCGACGACGTGATCGACGCGGCGCTGTTTTACCATGAGCTGATGGACGAGCTGAAAATTCCCAGCGCCAACCTCGTCGGCCACTCGATGGGCGGGATGCTGGCGGCGGAAGTGGCGGCGCTCGACACGCGGCGGGCGAAGAGGCTGGTGCTGGTCGGGGCGGCCGGCTTCTGGCTCGAAAGCGATCCGATCCCCGATCTCTTTGCCACGGACCTGGACGATCTGCCGGCGATGCTGTTCCACGATCCCAAGTCGCCGCTGGCGCAGATGATGATCGCGATGCCGTGGGACGATCAGGAACTGCTGACCGCGATGTACGTCGAGCGAACCAGGCGCTTTTCGATGGCGAGCAAGTTCCTGTGGCCGATTCCGGACCGCGGGCTGAAAAAGCGCGCCTATCGGATCGCCGCGCCCACGCTGCTGCTATGGGGCGAGTCGGACAAGGTGATCCCGCCCGTATACGCGCAGGAGTTCAAGAAGCACATCCGCAACAGCCGCGTGCACACGATCAAGGAGGCCGGACACCTGGTGATGTACGAGCAGCCGGCCGAATTCGACAAGGTGGTGACGGAGTTTCTCAAGAGCTGAGCGCGGCCTCCGTACAGCTACGAAAAACGGCCGCGGCG
>Ga0307372_10002237_pt1 | contig 32408 bp, 33 predicted proteins | sample OX1MG_FD_202533 | JGI IMG/M metagenome (GOLD analysis project Ga0307372, IMG submission 202533) | Soil microbial communities from Risofladan, Vaasa, Finland - OX-1 | ecosystem: Environmental > Terrestrial > Soil > Coastal area > Acid sulfate soil | place: Finland: Risofladan, Vaasa | collected... | reverse complement strand
TAAGGGCGGGCAGCGTCCCCGTAGCTCAGCTGGATAGAGCAACAGTTTCCTAAACTGTGGGTCGGGTGTTCGAGTCACCCCGGGGACGCCATTTCGTCAGTGACCGCCCGCGACGCAGACCTGACCGAATGCATCAGCCGAGATGACGCCGTATGGGCTTCAAGGACTTTCTCGCCGCGATTGAGTCACCCAAGCTTCGCGACGTGGCCCGGCACTGGGCCGACGCGCGCGGACCGGCGAACGTGGTGCCTCCTCACCCCGCCGCGGCCTTTGCGGACAATCCGGTCAACTCGAGGCTGAGCGCGTGGAGGCGCCGACGCGCTTCGGCGTCGTAAGCCTGGTCGTTGGCGTGCGCCTCGCGCAGGCCGCTGAAATAGAGACCACTGCGGCCTTCGATGGAAGGTGACACGGCGAGGTTGAGGATCGCTTCGGCGCCGTCCTCGACGCTGCTCCACGGCGTGACGCCCGCCTGGCGCACCATCGTCGTGTTCATGTAGGTCGCCGGATGCAGGCAATTGACCGTGACGTGGGCCCCTTCAAGCTCGAGCGCGAGATCGATGGTGAACATGATCTGCGCCAGCTTGCTCTGGCAGTAGGCGCGTCCGCCGCTGTAGCCGTGCGTCAGCATCACATCGGCGAAATCGATCGTCTGCTGGCCGGCCGAGCTGACGTTGACGATGCGTGCCGGCGCGCTCTTGATGACCAGTGGCAGCAGCAAATACGTGAGCAGAAATCCCGCGAGATAATTGACCGCGAAGCGCAGCTCGTAGCCATCGGCGCTGGTCTGCCGGCCGGGGCGGCCGCCGCTCGTGCCGATGCCCGCGTTGTTGATCAGGATGTCGAGCCGATCGGTCCGCGCCCGAACGGCATCGGCCAGACGCCGCACCTCGGCCAGCGCGGCAAGGTCGGCGGCGAGGAACTCCGCCTGGCCGCCGCCGGCCGCGATCTCGGCGACGACCTGCGCGCCCCGGCCTTGGTCGCGGCCATGCACCAGCACGCGCGCACCGAGTGCGCCGAGCTTTTTCGCCACCACCCGGCCGACGCCGTCGGTCGCACCGGTGATCAGCACCGTCTTTCCGCTCAATGTCGCCACGCCCGCTCTCCTTCCGTCACGTCACGCGTGCGAACCGCGGACGCTCGTTCGTCGACCATAAACGCTGGGCAGGGCGGGTGGATGCCTCGGCTCAGACGCCGCCCCAGACCTCGCGCGCGGTCTCGACCACGAGCTTGAGCTTGGCGACCTCGTCGGCAACGGTCAGCTTGTTGCCGCGCTCGCCGCTGGCGAAGCCGCATTGCGGGCTGAGCGCCAGCTGCTCCAGGGCCACGATTTTTGCGGCCTCATCGATGCGCCGCTTCAGATCGTCCTTGCGCTCGAGTTGCGGCAGCTTGGTGGTGACCAAGCCCAGCACCGCGGTCTTGTCTTTGGGCAGGAAGCGCAGCGGCGCAAAGCCGCCGGCGCGCTCGGTGTCGTATTCGAGGAAATAGCCGTCGACGCCGATCTCGTTGAAGAGCGCCTCGGCGACCAGTTCATAGCTGCCCTCGGCGATCCACGCGCCCTCGAAATTACCGCGGCAGAGATGCATGCACACGATCATGTCCTTGGGCTTGGATGCGATCGCGCCGTTGATCAGCTTCGCATAGGTGTGCGGCAGCACGTCGGGGTCTTCGCCCAGCGCGCGCACTTGATCGCGCAGCTTGGGATCGCAGAGATAGGCGAAGTTGACCTCGTCGATCTGGAGGTAGCGGCAACCGGCGGCGGCAAGGTCGTGCACCTCCTCGCTGTAGACGCGCGCCAGATCGGCGTAGAACGCGGCGAGATCGGGATAGGCCGTGCGGTCGATGGCGTCACGGCCGCCGCGGAAATGCAGGATGCTCGGCGACGGAATGGTGAGCTTAGGCGTCACCGTCGTCACCGACTTCAGGAATTTGAAGTGATCGACGAAGATCGGCTTCGGGCGCGCGAGCCTGCCGACCACGGCGAGCCCCGATGGCGTGCGCTCGATCTCGCCCTCGTGGGTGTGGAATTTGGCGATGACCTTGCCCGGCACCGACTTGACGTTGGCGAAGGCGGTGAGGAAATCGACGTGCCACAGCGTGCGGCGGAACTCGCCGTCGGTCACAGTCTTGAGTCCGATGTCCTGTTGGAGCGCGACGACCTCGCGGATCGCCGCGTCCTCGACCGCCGCGAGTTGCGCGGCGGTGACGATATTGCGTTTGCGCTGCTCGCGCGCGTCGAGCAAGGCCTTGGGTCGCAGCAGGCTGCCGACGTGGTCGGCGCGGAACGGCGGCGTTTGACGGGCGGTCATGGCATTCCTGAACGTTGACAGGGTGCGGGCGCAGCGGCGATTGTGCCCCTTCGGGGAGGACACAATGAAACCACTGCATCGAATTTTGAAGTCCGGACGCACGGTTGCGTGCGGCTTGGCGCTGGCCGCTGTGGGCGCGATGGGCTTCGCGCCGGGGTCCCATGCGGCCGGCAGCTACGACATCAACGTCGTGATGCCGCTGACCGGCGGCGCCGCCTTCGTCGGCCAGGGCCAGAAGGACGCGTTGTCCGCGCTCGAGGAAGAGGTCAACAAGACCGGCGGCATCCGCGGCGATAAGCTGCATTTCATCTTCCACGACGAGCAGACCAGCCCGCAGGTCGCGGTACAGCTCACCACGCAGCTGCTCGGTAGCAAGCCGGCGGTGGTGATGGGCTCGAGCCTGGTCGGCGAGTGCCTCGCCATGGCGCCGCTGATGGCTAACGGTCCGGTGCATTACTGCCTGTCGCCGGCGATCCATCCCAAGCCCGGCAGCTGGACCTTCTCGACCAGCGCGTCCTCGGTCGACCAGATCGCGGCGGTGATGCGCTACTACAAAGCGAAGGGCTGGACCAAGATCGCGACCCTGATGACCACCGACGCCAGCGGCCAGGACGGCGATCGCTCGGTCGACGCGATCATGCAGCGGCCCGAGTTCAAGACCACGCTGACGAAGGTGATCACCGAGCACTTCAATCCGACCGACGTCTCGGTCGCGGCGCAGATCGCCCGCATCAAGCAATCGGGCGCTCAGGCGATGATCGCCTGGGTCACCGGTGCGCCGGCGGCGACCGTCTTCAAGGGCATGATCCAGGTCGGCCTCGACATTCCGGTGGCGCCGACCAGCGGCAATCAGACCTTCGCGGCGATGAAGCAGTGGGAATCGTTCTTGCCCAAGCAGCTCATTCTGGCGTCGGCGCTCTATCCGCCGCATCCGAGCAGCGTCAAGCTCGATCCGCGGATCGAAAAAGCGCAGCACGCGATGAACGCCGTGCTTGCCGAGCACCACCTCAAGGCCGACAACATGGCGGCGACGTCGTGGGACGCCGGTCTGATCGTGGTCGCGGGCCTGCGCAAGCTCGGCCCCAAGGCGACGGCGGCGCAGCTCAAGGACTACATCGACAACCTGACGAATTTTGCCGGCGTCGATGGCATCTACGACTTCAAGAAGTACCCGCAACGCGGCCTCGGCCCCGAAGGTTCGACCGTCACCACCTATGATGCGAAGACGAAGGAATGGGTGTGGCTGTCGCAGCCGGGCGGCACGCCGCTGAAGTGAAGTAGGCGATCGAACGGCCTGAAACGCGAAGGGCGGCGCCGTGGCGTCGCCCTTTTTGTCGGCGCGCCGCCGCGAGCGCCTAGATCCCGCCCCAGACCTCACGCGCGGTCTCGACGATGAGCGCGAGCTTGCGCTTCTCGTCGTCGACGGTGACTTCGTTGCCTTCGACCGTCGACGAGAAACCGCATTGCGGTCCCAGCGCGAGCTGGTCGAGCGGCACGAACTTGGCCGCCTCGTCGATGCGACGCTTCAGCTCGTCCTTGCTCTCGAGCTTCGGCAGCTTGGTGGTGACCAGACCCAGCACCACCACCTTGCGCTTGGGCACGAAGCGCAGCGGCTCGAAGCCGCCCGAACGTTCGTCGTCCCATTCCATGAAATAGCCGGTGATATTGAGCTCGTTGAACAGCGCGTCGGCGACCGGCTCATAGCCGCCTTCGGCGACCCATGCGCTCTTGAAGTTGCCGCGGCAGACATGCATGCAGAACGTCATGTCCTTCGGCATGCCGGCGATCGCACTGTTGATCAGCTTCGCATAGGTATGCGGCAGCTGGTTCGGATCCTCGCCGATGCCCTTCACCTGCTCGCGCAATTTGGGGTCGCAGAGATACGCGAAGTTGACCTCGTCGATCTGGAGATAGCGGCAGCCCGCCGCCGCCATGTCCTTGATCTCCTCGTTATAGACGCGCGCCAGGTCGGCGTAGAACTGCGCCATGTCGGGATAGGCCTTGTCGTCGATCGCCTTGCGGCCGCCGCGGAAATGCATGGTCGAGGGCGACGGGATGGTGATCTTGGGCGTGACCTTGGCGACCGATTTCAGGAACTTGAAGTGGTCGACGAAGATCGGCTTGGGCCGCGCGAGCTTGCCGGAAACGCGGATGCCCGGCGGCTTGAATTCGATGTCACCGGTATGGGTGTGGAATTTGACGCCGACCGACGGCGGCACGATGGTGACGTTGGAAAAGCGCTCGAGGAAATCGAGATGCCAATAGGCACGGCGGAACTCGCCGTCGGTCGCCGCCTTGAGGCCGAGATCCTCCTGCAGCTGCACCACGTCGCGGATCGATTCATCCTCGACCGCCTTGAGCTGCTCCTGGGTGATGGCGTTCTGTTTCCGTTTGTCGCGCGCATCCAGGAGCTTCTTCGGACGCAGCAGGCTGCCGACGTGATCGGCGCGGAACGGGGGCGTGGTACGCGCGGCCATGGTTCCTCCTCGGGTTTCTTTCCTCAGGCCTTCGCGAAATGGCCTTTGGTTTTGGCGAGCCGGTCTCTAAAGTCGGCCGCAGTGTCGCGGGCGATGCCGACGGCGTCAAGACGCGGCGCCGATGGGCGATGCACATGGGCGATTGCCCATGAACGAGATCGGAGGAGCCATGGCATTCATCCGCACTGGCAGTTTCGTCACGCACCATGTCTTCCGAGGGAAACCGGACGCTCCGGTGTTGGTGCTCGGCAATTCGCTCGGCACCAATTTCCACCTGTGGGACGCCCAGCTGCCAGAGCTGGCGGCGCGCTTTCGCGTGCTGCGCTACGACATGCGCGGCCACGGCCTAACCGAGGCGCCGGCCGGCGTCGACGCCTACACGATCGACGAGCTGGCGGGTGACGTGCTCGCGCTCGCCGACGCGCTCAAGGTCGCGCGCTTCCATTACTGTGGCCTATCGATCGGCGGCATGATCGGCCAGCGTCTCGGGGCGCGGGCGCCGGATCGCGTGCTGTCGCTGGCGCTGTGCGACACGGCCATGACCATTGCCGCGCCGCAGGTCTATCGCGACCGCGCCGACGCGGTGCGCAAGAACGGACTGGACTCGATCGGCGACGCGGTGCTGGAGCGCTGGTTCACCGATGCCTTCCTCAAGCGGAATCCAGACATCGCGCGCGGCATGCGGACGATGCTGACGCGCAATTCGATCGCCGGCTACGCCGGCTGTTGCCTCGCACTCGCAACGATGGATCTCGCCGCCGATGCGCGTCGTATCGCCTGTCCGACGCTGGTCGTCACCGGCGCCAAGGACCAGGCCACGCCGCCCGAGGCGGCCCGCGCGATCGCTGCGGCGGTGCGCGGCGCGAAGCTGGTCGAAATCCCGGATTGCGCTCATATATCCGCGGTCGAGCGGCCGGCCGAAGTCACCGCGGCATTGGTAAACTTTCTGGCGTGACGATCGGGCCTCGCGGCCGGCCGATCAGGCGTGGGCGCGCCGCTGCGGGTCGATGACCCCCTCCAGCCGGCCCAACACTTTCATGCAAGGCAGCAGCTGGGCGAGGCTGGCATTGGGCTCGCGCTTTTCCCCGATGGCGGCGATGAACTCGCGATCCTCGAGCTCGATGCCGTCCATCGACACATCCACCTTGGAGACGTCGATCTTGTTGTCCTTGCCGTCGCTCAGCTCGTCGTAGAACGCCTTGTAAGTGCCGTTGTCGCAGATATAGCGGAAAAACGAACCGAGCGGCCCGTCATTGTTGAACGACAGCGACAGCGTCAGGATCGCGCCCGAGGGCACCTTGGCGACGATTCCCATGTCCATGGCGATGCCGAGTTGGGGATGGATCGGCCCCTGCACCGCGGAGCATTCGGAGATGGTCTCGCCCGCCTGATACTGGAACAGATCGACCGTGTGCGCGGCGTGGTGCCAGAGGAGATGGTCGGTCCAGCTGCGCGGATTGCCCGCGGCGTTCATGTTCTTGCGGCGGAAGAAGTAGGTTTGCACGTCCATCTGCTGGATTTTCAGCTCGCCCTTCTTGATCCGCTTGTGCACCCATTGGTGACTCGGGTTGAAGCGGCGGACATGGCCGCCCATGGCGATGACGCCGGTCTCATTGGCGATCTTCACCAGGTTCTCGGCATCCGCAACGCTGTCCGTCACCGGGATTTCGACCAGCACGTGCTTGCCCGCGCGCATCACCTGCTCGCCCTGGCGAAAGTGCATCTTGGTCGGCGTCGTCAGGATCACCGCGTCAGAGCGCTTGATGCCTTCGCTGAGATCGCCGGTGTGGTGCGGAATGCCGTACTTCTTGGCCACTTGAGCCGTCGCGTCCTGGTTGCCGCCGACCAGCGAGGTCACTTCGACGCCGGGAATCCGTTTCAACGCATCGAGATGCTTCTGGCCAAAGGCACCCTGGCCGGCGACGCAGATCTTCATGACTCGCTCCTACGACCCGTCACTTTCGCGCGCGACTTCTCGCGGCGGATTTTCTTGCCGCACGCTTGTGGTTTTCCAGGATGATATGCCCGACCGCGGTGTTCGACGCAGGTACCGTATAGAAGCGATAGACTTCGTCGACCTTGTCCGCGAGCGCACCGCGCATGGTCAGCCACATTACCAACTCGATCGCCTCGGCACCAGCCTCGCGCATGTATTCGATTTGCGGAATCTTGGTGAGCTTGATCGGGTTCTTCGACAGATTGTCGAGAAAATTCTTGTCCCACTTGCTGTTGATCAGGCCGGCGCGCGGGCCGCTGATCTGGTGCGACATCCCGCCGGTGCCGAAAATCACCACCTTGAGGTCTTCGGGATAGGATTCTACCGCCTTGCGGATGGCCTTGCCGAGCATGTAGCAGCGATGCCCGGTCGGCGGCGGATACATCACGACGTTGACGGCGAGGGGAATGACCTTGAACGGCCATTCCTCATGCGGTCCTTTCTTGCCGCACAGCAGATTGAGTGGAACGGTCAGCCCGTGATCGATCTCCATCTTGTTGGCGATGGTGAGGTCGAATTCGTCGAGGATGACCGATTGGGCGATGTGGAAGGCGAGTTTCGAATGACCCTTGGCGACCGGTACCGGCCGCGGCCCCCAGCCTTCGTCCGCCGGGGGAAATTCCAACGCGCAGCCGAGCGCGAAGGTGGGAATCAAATCGGTGGAGAAGGCCGAAGCGTGGTCGTTATAGACGACGATCGCTACATCCGGCTTGGTCTCGGCCATCCACTTCTGGGACGGCTCGAAGCCCGAGAACACGCGCTTCCAATACGGCTCCTCGGACTTGCCATTGTCGAGCGCCGCGCCGATCGCGGGGACATGGGAGGCGGCGATGCCGGCGACGATTTTTGCCACGATTCACGTCCGCCTTTTCGCCGCGGATCTGGACTTTGCCTTGGCCGGCTTGTCCTTGCCCGATTTCGAGCGATTGCCCTCGATCGAGCGTCCACCGGCCAGCATCATGGCGGCGTAGTCCTGTTGCGTCGATCCGGTCATCACTGCGGCAAGATGCTGGAATGAGTGGCCGTCGGTGGCGCCAAGCTTGGCGGTAAAATAGATGTTGCCGCCGAGTTCCAGCATGCGGTTGTAGTCCCGCGTGAGGATCGCCTGCTCCTGCTCGGGCGTCATCTTGAACTGCTTGATATAGCCCGCTTCGTCGGCTTTGAATGCCTTGCGGTTGGCGTCCTTCATCAGGGACATGCAGAACGAATTGATCGGGTAGCCTTGGCGACAACGCTCGGCATCGAACACAAATGTGCCGGGAATATCGTCATAATCGCGGTGTTCGCGTTCCATCGCCAATCTTCAACCCAATGCGGCCTGAGATGACCCTCGAAAGGGCATGAATATTCGCATTTTTCGGCCTTGCTGCAAGACAGACGCGAGATGGTCGCCGCCCGGCGCCGCGCCCGATAAAAAGGGCGGCCCCGGAAATGGGGCCGCCCCGTAACACCCAAGCGGAGAGAAACGAACGGGTACGGACTAGAACAGCTTGTGCTTGATCCAGGCCGCGGCACCCGGGATCGCGATGCCGAGCAGGGCGAGGGTCGACGGCTCCGGAACCGACGTACCACCACCGCAGGAACCCCAGCAGCCACCACCACCGCTGTACCACGCGAACGCGGGGGCGGCAGCGAGGGCGATGCCGGCAGTCATCACGGCAAGGCGAACGATATGCGACAGGCGGATAGACATTGAGTACTCCTTGTGTTGGGCCGCTTTTTGGGCACGGCAAGTACAGGAGTACTGCATTTCTCGAAAACTACAAGAAAGATCGCCTAAAATGCAAGCATTCATTAACTATAAACCAAATATCATCGTTAATAGATCTTAGTATTACTGGTACTATTGGAAACAAGTCGAGGATTTCTGCTCTTTTGACTGACGACGTCGCGCAGCTATGCTTACCAGAAATTAGGGTTGGCCAAAATTAACCGAGAGGGAGAGTTCGAATGCCGGCTTACTGGGTAGCGCGCTCGCGGGTCATCGATCCGGTCGAATACAAAAAGTACACAGACCGCGTTCCGGCGATCATCGCCAAGCACGGCGGCAAGGTTCTGGCGCGTGGCGGGCGCTATCAGATCATGGAGGGGCCGGACAAATTCCACCGCTTCGTCGTGATCGAATTTCCGAGCCTCGAGCAAGGCGTCGCCTGCTTCACCTCGAAGGAGTACGACGAAGCCGCTGCCTTTCGCCGCAAGGGCGCCGGCGAGGTCGAGACCATCATGGTCGACGGCGGCGAGGCGACGCCGCGCTGACACGCGCGGCCTCGCGCCACGCGCGCGAGTGAGGCTACAGCCCGCCGAGCGGGAACGAGAACATCAGCAGGATGTTCTCTTCGCCGGGGTTCGTCTTGCTGATTCCGGCGTTGGAGATGTGATCGAAGGCGATGCCGATGCGCGAGGCATCCTCGAAGCGGTAATCGAATCGCGCGCCGGTCTTGAACTCGAGCGCCTCGCCGAGATTCTTGCCGTTGCCGCGGTGGTAGTAACCGACCGAGGCGTTGGGCACGAGAACGAAGTGGCGGCCGAAATGCAGGTCGAGAATGAAGCCGGCATAGGCGAACGCCGATTTCTTGTTGGTGCCGAAGACGCCGACCATCGGCTTCACGAAATAGAAGCCGTGGGCGAAATCGTATTCGGCGCGGCCCTCGACCGCCTTGTTGTTGTGCAGGAAGTCGTACATGCCGCCGCCGACCGAGAGCAGGCCCGGCTCGCGCGGGCCGGTAAGATCGGCGAGCCAGTCGGCGCGCGCACTCGCCGTTCCGAGCCATATCGTCGCCAGCAGGGCGCCGAGCCCGACAATCCGTCGTCCGATCATACGCGATTTCTCCCCCGCGTGACCGAGGCATCTTAAAGCCTTGCTCGCAAACGGCAAGTCCGCTGACCGGCCGACCGGCCTAGAGCCGGCGCTTCATCCGCTCGGTCGCCGCCACCAGCTCGGCGCGGATGCCGGGCTCCATCGCCGAATGGCCGGCATCGGGCACAACGACGTATTGCGCTTCGGGCCAGGCACGATGCAGCTCATCGGCGCTGACCACCGGGCACACCATGTCGTAGCGGCCCTGCACGATCACGGCGGGCACATGGCGGATGCGGTCGGCGTGCGCCACCAGATCGTCTTCGGGCTTGATCACGTGATGGTGGAAGTAATGCGCCTCGATCCGGGCAAGGCCCAGCGCCATGCGATCTTCGCCGAAGGCGGCAACCGTGTCCGGGCTCGGTAGCAGGGTCGAGCACACGCCCTCGTAGGTGCTCCAGGCGCGCGCCGCCGGCATGTGGACGGTCGGGTTCGCATCCATCAGCCGCCGCATATAGGCAGTCAGCAGGTCGCGGCGCTCGCCTTCCGGAATGAAACTGCAGAAATTGCGCCAGGCCTCGGGGAACACGATGCGCATGCCATAGAGGAACCAGTCGATCTCGCTTTGGCGGCAGAGAAAAATGCCGCGCAGCACGAGGCCGCTGCAGCGATCGGGATGCGCCTCAGCGTAGGCGAGCCCGAGCGTCGAGCCCCACGAGCCGCCGAACACCAGCCAGCGCTCGATGCCGAGATGAATGCGCAGCCGCTCGATGTCGGCGATCAAGTGACGGAGCGTGTTGTCGTGGGTCTCGCCGGCCGGTGTCGAGCGTCCGGCGCCGCGCTGGTCGAAAACTACGATGCGGTAGACCGCGGGATCGAAGAAACGGCGATGCGTCGGCGTCGCACCGGCACCAGGGCCGCCGTGCAGAAACACCGCCGGCAGGCCGGCGGGATTGCCCGATTGTTCCCAGTACATGGTGTGGTGACCGTCGAGCGGCAGCATGCCGTTCTGGTAAGGCTCGATCGGCGGGAACAGGTCCTGGCGGCCGATTCGCGGGTTGTCGGGCATGGCCTCAGTGTAAGAATCCAGGCCGCGAAGGCAAGGTACGGCAAGGCTTCATTAACCATCTTTCCGCTTAACTCCCGCGATGGCGGTCACCGCATCGCTTCCGGCGGCGAAGAGCCGGTTCGGCGTTTCGCTGCCGCTGCTGGTGGCGCTCGCCGCGTTCGTCACCGTGCTGGCCAGCGGTTCGGGACGACTCGGCGACCCCGATACCTATTGGCACATCGTCGTCGGCCGCTGGATCCTCGCGCACCACGCGGTCCCGCATGCCGACATCTTCTCCTATTCGATGGCAGGCGCGCCGTGGGTGCCGCACGAATGGTTGGCGGAGACGATCTTCGCACCGCTCTACGACCAATGGGGCTGGAACGGGGTGGTGCTGGCGACCGCCGCGTCGTTCGCTGCCACGCTGGCGATCCTGACGCGCGTCCTCCTCCGCTGGCTCGAGCCGGCGCACGCGCTCGCCGGCATGGCGACGGCCTGGGGCATGGCGCTGTCGTACCTGCTGGCGCGGCCGCATATCCTGACGCTGCCGATCATGGTGCTGTGGTTCGCCGCGCTGGTCGAAGCGCGCGAGCGCGATCGTGCGCCGCCGCTCTGGCTTGCGGCGCTGATGACGCTGTGGGCCAATCTGCACGGCGGCTATGCGTTAGGCTTGGCTTTCGCTGCGATATTCGCCGGCGAGGCGCTGATCCTGGCGCCCGACCGCGCGGCGCGCATTCGCGCGCTCAAGCAGTGGAGCGCGTTCGGCGGCGTGTCGCTGGCTGCGGCGCTGCTGACGCCCAACGGCCTCGCCGGGCTGTGGCTGCCGTTTCATGTGCTGAGCATGAAGTTCACACTGTCGGCACTGGTTGAATGGCAGAGCCCGAACTTCCAGACTATTCAGCTGCTCGAGATTTGGCTCGTGGTTGCGCTCGCGCTCGCGCTCGGCTTCGGTGTCAAGCTGCCGCCGACCCGCATCGCCATGCTGCTGCTCCTGCTGCACATGAGCCTGGCGCACCAGCGCAATGTCGAGGTGCTAGGTCTGGTCGCGCCGCTGTTGCTGGCGCCGTCCGTTGGAGAATTCATTCGCGCCCGATCCGCGCGCCGGCACGCGGCGAAGCTCGACGGCGCCCTTGCCGATCTCGCCGGCGCCGCGAGCCTGCGCGGCGCTGCCGCGGTCGGCTTCGTGATGGCCGCCATCACGCTGCTCTTCCTGCAGCATCCGCTCGCGCGCAAGCCCGATCCCTATACGCCGGTCGCTGCGCTTGAATTCGCCGCCGCCCACCACCTGACCGGCCCGGTGTTCAACGACTACAATTTCGGCGGCTATCTCATCTTCACCGGCGTTAAGCCGTTCGTCGACGGCCGCGCCGACATGTACGGCGACGCATTCCTCAAGCGCTACATCGACGCGACGCGCGGCATCACCGACGACCTGCCGGCGATGCTCGACCAGTATCACGCGACCTGGACGCTGTTCGCGCCGAAGAGTCCCGCGGTGACGCTGATGGACCACCTGTCGGGTTGGAAGCGCCTCTACGCCGACGATACCGCCGTCATCCACGCCCGCGTCGAAACGGCGCCTTGAGCCGTTAGCCGCCGAGTTCGGACCGGAGCTTGCGCGCGCCCTTGGCGAGCGCCTCGAGCTTGGCGTAGGCGATCGTCCGGTCGAGCGGCGCCATGCCGCAATTGGTGCAGGGCTGGAGATTCTCGGGCGCGACATAGGGCAGCGCCGTCTTCAGGACCGCGGCAACTTCATCGGGCGTCTCGATCCGGTCGCTGGCGACGTCAATCGCGCCGAGCAGCACCTCCTTGCCCTTGAGCAATCCCAGGAGGCTGACCGGCACCTTCGAATGGATGCATTCGAGCGAGACCTGGCCGATCTTGCTCTTGGCAAGCGCCGGGAAGATCGCCTCGTATTGCATCCATTGATTCCCAAGGGACGCTTTCCACTCGATATTGGCCTTGATGCCGTAGCCGTAACAGATATGGACGCAGGTCTTGGCCTTGAGGCCTTGCGCCGCGCGCTCGAGCGCGGCGACTCCCCATTCGCCGACCTCGCGCATATAGACGTTGAAGGCGGGCTCGTCGAACTGGATGACGTCGACGCCGATGGCGTCGAGCTCGCGCGCCTCTTCGTTCAACAGCTCGGCGAAGCGCATCGCCATCTTGACGCGGTCGCCGTAGAACCGGTCGGCGATGGTGTCGACGATGGTCATCGGGCCGGGCAGCGTGAATTTCAGGCGATGGCGCGTATGGCCGCGGGCGAGTGTCGCCTCCATCTTGTGCACGCTGCCCTTGCGCTTCAGCGCGCTCGTCACCGTCGGCACGTCGGCGACATAGCGGTTGTCGCGGATGCCCATCTTGACGCGCTTCGCAAAATCGATCCCGTCGATGTTGACGAGGAAACCGTGAACGAAATGCTGCCGCGCCATCTCGCCGTCGGTGACGATGTCGATGCCCGCGTCTTCCTGTTCCTTGAGCGCCAAGAGCGTGGCATCGCGCTTGGCCTGTTCCAGTGCCTCGCCCTCGGCGGCCCATGGCGCCCACAGCATCTTGGGCTTTGCGAGCCAGGCCGGCTTGGGCAGGCTGCCGGCGATGGTGGTCTCAAGCATGGCGTTTCTCTCCCAGGCGAACCTTATAGCGCGGCGAGGAAGCCGGCCATCGCCGCAAGCGAGTCGGCTTCTTGATCCCGGTGCGGCGCGTGCATGCAGTCCTCGAGCAGCAGCTTCTCGAAGGATCCCTTGACCCCGCGCGCGACGGCGTTCACCTGCGCCACGGTGCCGTACTGATCGTCCACGCCCTGGATCGCCAGCACCGGGCAGGTCACGCCCGGCAAACACTCCTCGATGTTCCAGTCGCGGAACGCCGCCGACAGCCAGATGTCGTTCCAGCCGCGGAACACGCCCTCGACGTCGGCGTGATAGCGCGTGAGCCGGCGCTTGAGATCGTCGCTCTCGTAGGCGTGCTTTGCCTCCTCGATGCCTGCGATCGAGACATCCTCGACGAAGACATGCGGCGCTTCGAGAATGAGGCCGCGCACCTTCCAGCGGCGGCTGCCGGCGTGGATCAACGCGATCGACGCGCCGTCGCTGTGTCCGACGAGGACCGGATCGTCGATTGCCAGCGCCGCGCGCAACGCCGGCAGCTCGTCGAGCGCCTCGCGATGCATGTAGCGCGGATCGCGCGGGCCGGGAAACCGGTCGGACCTGCCGTACCCCCAGCGCGAATAGGTCACCGTGCGGCAGCCGGTAGCGTGCGCCAGCCTGACCGGGAAATCACGCCACATCGCGAGCGAGCCGAGGCCTTCGTGCAGCAGGATCAGCGTTGGCGCGCCGTCGCGCCTGGCCGCGATGTCGGCGTATTCGATGCGATGTCCGTTGATTTCGACGAAGGCCATGTCAAATCTGCAGCGCCGAAAGTATCGGGCGTATGCGGAAGCGTCCAGCCGTCGTCAGCGCCGGTCGCGTTCGCGCAGCTTGAAGCGTTGGATCTTGCCGGTCGCGGTCTTCGGCAGCTCGCCGACGAACTCGATCCAGCGCGGGTATTTATAGGGCGCGAGACGCGATTTGACGTGTGCCTGCAATGCCTCGGCGAGTGCGGGTGAGCCGCTCTTTCCCGGCTTCAGCACGACGAAGGCCTTGGGCTTGGTGAGCGTCTGCTCGTCGTCGTGGCCGATGACCGCCGCCTCGAGCACGTCGGTGTGAGTCATCAGCGCCGCCTCGACCTCGAACGGCGAGACGTAGTTGCCGCTCACCTTCAGCATGTCGTCGGTGCGCCCGCCATAGGTGTAATAGCCCTGAGCGTCGCGCGTATACTTGTCGCCGCTGCGCGTCCAGGCGCCGAGGAAGGTCTCGCGGCTCTTGGCGCGGTTGTTCCAATAATATGCCGCGCTGGTCGGGCCGGCGATCTGAAGCTCGCCGATTTCGCCGTCCTTGACGGGCTTGCCCCCGTCGTCGACGAGGCGGACGTCGTAACCCGGCACTGGGACGCCCGTCGTTCCGTAGCGAACTTGCCCCGGCCGGTTGGAGAGGAAGATGTGCAGCATCTCGGTCGAGCCGATGCCGTCGAGAATCTCGACGCCGAGCCGCTCGGTCCAGCGCTTGCCGATGTCCTCCGGCAACGCCTCACCAGCCGAGACGCACTGCCGTAGCGCGATCTCGTTGCGCGCCGGCAGTTCGGCGCTCGCCAGCAGTGCGGCATAGAGCGTCGGCACGCCATAGAAGATGGTGGGCTTCTTTTCCCTGAGGATGCGCGACACCGCAGCCGGCGTCGGACGCTCTGCCAGCAGCAGGCTCGTCGCGCCGACGGCCAACGGGAACGTCAGCGCATTGCCGAGCCCATAGGCGAAGAAAAGTTTGGCGGCGGAATAGACGATGTCGCTCTCGCGGATGCCGAGCACCGGCTTGGCATAGAGCTCGGCGGTGAGCGTGAGGTGCGATTGGAGATGGACTGCGCCCTTCGGCGCGCCGGTCGAGCCGGAGGAATAGAGCCAGAAGCAGACGTCGTCGCAGGTCGTCGCGGCGGCGCGGGTTTTGGGCGGCGATTCCGCGATCAGGGTCGCGAGCGACAGGCGGCCGGCCGGCGCCGCACCCGAGATGATCACGTGCTCGAGCGCGGGCTGTGTCGCCAGTGCGGGCGCAATCTTGTCGTAGAGCGCGTCCGAAACGACGAGCGCCTTGGCACGGCTGTCGCGCAGCATGAATTCGTAGTCGCTCGCGGTGAGCAGCGTATTGACCGGAACCGGCACGATGCCAGCCTTGATCGCGCCGAGGAATGCGACTGGAAAATCCACCGTATCGAGCATGCAGAGCATGACGCGCTGCTCGGGCTGCACGCCGAGCCGACGCAAAGCGCCAGCGGCGCGGTCGACGCGCTCAGCGAGCTGCCCGTAAGTCAGGCTGTCGTGATCATCAATGAAGGCGGGCTTCGCCCCGCGACCGGCGGCGAGATTGCGGTCGATCAGGTCAGCGGCGGCGTTGAAATCGCGCGGGATCGCGATCCGCGGCGCGGGCCCGGCCGATCCATCGGCGGTCATGCCATCCTCCCGGCGTGGCGCTTCGTTGAGCTTTGCGGGCGCCTTATGCGTCGATGTTTGGCGAGGGGCGTCGCGCCGTCAAGCGTTTACTGCCGCGGTCAGTTCCACACGAACCCAACCATCAGCATGTCGATATTTTCGCCGTCACGCGCCAACGGCAGTGCCAGGACTTCGCAGTTGAGCGTCAAGCCGCCAGTGAACTGTCCGTCGCGCCGCACCGCGATGGGCCGGCGCTCGTCAATGGCGCGCAGGTAATGATCCAGGACGATCGAGCGATAGCGCGGGTCAGGATGCTGATCGAGCAGCTTGCCGGTCATGTCGTGGCCGGCGCGCGTCGCGATATTGGTCGCGTGCACGCGGAAAAAGAAGCGCAGCGGGTGACGCCGCACTTCGACCAGCGACAGGTTGCCGAGGATGTATTTGAGGTCCAGCGGATCGAAGTCTGCGCGCGCCGGAAAGTGCCGCGCGCCGCGGCGGCTCTGCCAGTTGGCGTGCAGGCGCAGGAGCACGGGACTCTCCAGCGTGCCGACGTCGATGTATTTCTCGAGTTCGGTTTGCACGCCGGACTATAGGCGCGGCGGCATTAATCGGCCGTTAGGATCGAACGATAGAGCGCGTCGTAGGTCCGGGCGACCGCGGTCATCGAATAGTCGCCGAACGCCTTGGCCCGCGCATTGCGGCCGAGGCGTTCGGCCAGCCCATCGTCCGATTCGAGTCGCCGGACGAGGTCGCGGTACTCCGCCGCGGTGTCGAACAACAGACCGGTCTCGCCGTCGGCCAGGACGAAATCGGTGACGCCCTCGAGGCGCCGAGCGACGATCGGCAGAGCGTAGGACATCGCTTCGGCGAGCACGTTCGGAAAGCCTTCGACCCACGAAGCAAAGACGAAAACGTCGGCCATGCGATAGAACGGCGCCGGGTCGTCGCGATAGCCGACGAAGCGCAGCCGGTCGCTGATGCCGAGCGCGATGATCGCGGCGTCGAGCTCGGCGCGGTAATCGGGCTCGAGCGCCGGACCGAGCATGACGAGATAGTGCGGCCTACCGTCGACGTTGAGCGCGGCCAAGTTCTCGATCAGGAACAGCACGTCCTTGCGGCGCGAGATGCTGCCGACGTAGAGCTGGACGATCGCGTCGTGCGGAATGCCGAGCGTTGTGCGTGTCGCATCGTCGTCGTCGATCCGCTCTGGCAGGGTGACGCCTTGTGGTACCACGACGACCTGACCCGGCGCGTCCATGAACGGCGCGCTCTCGTCGTAAAGTCGCTGATTGAGGACCACCAGCCGCGCCGTCGTCATGCGCATGGCCCAGGCGACGAAGCGCCAGAGGCTCGGACGGTAAGTCCGCAGGATGTAGGGCGGCGAATCGTCGAGCGTTGCCGAATAGATGAAGCGGACGCCGGCGAGCTTGGCGATCCAATTCGACACGAAGAAGCGGTCGATGTGCGTGCGCGCGTGGATGACGTCGTAGCGGCGGATATTGCGCAGCAGCCAGAAATAATACCGCAATAGCACCGTACGCACCGATTCGGCCTCGGACCGACGCAGATAGATCAGTTGCATGCCGGGCGGTGCAACGTGTGGAATCTCCGGCGGTGCTGGCGTGGTGAAGACCAGCACGTCGTGGCCGCCACCCGCCGCAGCGAGGTACGGCCAGAGCTTTTCGAAATAGAGCCCGTCGCCGGCAAAATTGGGCCGGAACCGCGGAAAGAGGTGAAGGACGCGCACGGCGTTAGCGACGTTCCCGGCGATGACGCGATGCAGCCGTCAAGTTTCCCCCGCTGCTTGACCGGCGGCGAGTATGCACTATCGTCCGCCAAAAGCGCACGCATTGCGCCGCCGGCCGAGCAGGAGGAAGCGTTGATCACCTTCGATACCGCGCCTGAGCGCTATCGCCACTGGCGGCTGTCGGTCGATGGCCCGATCGCGACGCTGGCGCTCGATGTCGCCGAGGACGGCGGCTTGGTGCCGGGCTACAAGCTGAAGCTCAATTCCTACGATCTCGGCGTCGACATCGAGCTTGCCGATGCCCTCAATCGTATCCGCTTCGGGCATCCGACGGTAAAGACCGTCGTCCTGACCAGCGCCAAGGAGCGCATGTTCAGCGCCGGCGCCAACATCTACATGCTGGGAACGTCGTCGCATGCCTTCAAGGTGAACTTTTGCAAATTCACCAACGAGACGCGCAACGGCATGGAGGATTCGAGCCGTCACGAGGGGCTGAAGTTCCTGGCCGCAATCAACGGCGCCTGTGCCGGCGGCGGCTACGAGATCGCGCTGGCTTGCGACGAGATCCTGATGATCGACGACCGCTCGTCGACGGTGAGTCTGCCCGAGGTACCGCTCTTGGGCGTGCTGCCCGGCACCGGCGGTCTTACGCGGCTCACCGACAAGCGCAAAGTCCGCCGCGATCTGGCTGACCTGTTCTGCACGACAGCCGAAGGCGTGCGTGCCGACCGCGCGCGGCAATGGGGCCTGGTCGATGCCGCGGCCACGCCGCAGCAATTCGCGAGTGCGGTTAAGGCGCGGGCACTGGCATTGGCGCAAGCCAGCGACCGGCCGGAAAGCGCCGACGGCATCGAGCTGCCGCCGCTCCAACGCGCGATCGACGATGCGGGCTATCGCTATCGCTACGTCGAGATCGCGTTTGATCGCGCAGCGCGCAGCGCGACATTGACCGTTCGCGCGCCTGAAACAGCCGCATCGTCGCTCGCTGCGGCGCTGGCGCAGGGTGCGGCGTGGTGGCCGATTCAGATGGCGCGCGAGCTCGACGACGCGATTCTGATGTTGCGGCTCAACGAGTCCGAGCTCGGCACGCTCGCGCTGAAGACGCGCGGTGACGCTGCGGCGGTTCTCGCGAACGACGTGGTGCTCATGAATGAAAAAGACGAAGCACACTGGTTCGTGCGCGCGACACTCGGGCTCTTGCGCCGCACGCTCCAGCGCTTCGACGTCTCGTCCAGGAGCCTGATCGCGGTGATCGACCAGGGCTCGTGCTTCGCCGGCTCGCTGTTCGAGCTCGCGCTTGCCGCCGACCGGTCCTACATGCTCGACGTCGGGCAGGCCAACGATCCGCCTCGCGTCGCGCTCGGCGCGATCAATTTCGGTGCTCTGCCGATGGTCAACGGCGTGACGCGGCTGGCCACGCGTTTCTGCGGCGCCGAGGCGCCCGTCGCGGCGGCCGAACGGCATATCGGCGAGCCTCTCGCGGCGACGGATGCCAGCGCCCTGGGCCTGGTGACGGCGACGCCCGACGCACTCGACTGGGACGATGAGCTGCGCCTTGTTCTCGAGGAGCGTGCCAGCCTGTCGCCCGACGCGCTCACCGCGCTCGAGGCCAATCTGCGCTTCGCCGGGGCCGAGACGATGGCAACGCGCATTTTCGGCCGGCTGTCCACCTGGCAAAACTGGGTATTCTCGCGGCCCAACGCCACCGGCGACGCGGGCGCGTTGAAGCGCTTCGGCACTGGCGCGCGGCCGCGCTTCAACTGGGAACGCGTCTAGGCATAGGATCGGCCATGGCCATCGATTACCAGGAACGCATCCCCAACAACGTCGACCTCGCCGGCAACGCCACGCTACAGCGCGCCCTCGAGCATTGGCAGCCGCGCTTCCTCGATTGGTGGCGCGAGATGGGGCCGCGCGATTTCCTCGACGCGTCGGTTTATCTGCGCACGGCGACCTCGGTCGATGCCAAGGGCTGGGCGAGCTGGGGCGCGGTCAAGATGCCCGACTATCGCTGGGGCATCTTTCTCGCCGAGCCGGAGGCCGACCGCAAGATCGGCTTCGGCGACGTCATGGGCGAGCCGGCCTGGCAGCAGGTGCCGGGCGAGCACCGCACCACGCTGCGTCGTCTCATAGTCACGCAGGGCGACACCGAGCCTGCTTCGGTCGAGCAGCAACGACTCCTCGGCCACTCCGCGCCGTCGCTCTACGATCTGCGCTCGCTGTTCCAAGTCAACGTCGAGGAAGGCCGCCATCTCTGGGCCATGGTCTATCTGCTGCATGCCTATTTCGGTCGCGACGGCCGCGAAGAAGCCGAGGAGCTGCTGGCGCGGCACTCGGGCGACGCCGATCGGCCGCGCATCCTGTCGACCTTCAACGAGCCGATCGAGGACTGGCTGTCGTTCTTCATGTTCACCTATTTCACGGACCGCGACGGCAAGTTCCAGCTGATGAGCCTCGCCGAGAGCGGTTTCGATCCGCTGGCGCGGACCTGCCGCTTCATGCTGATGGAGGAGGCGCATCACATGATGGTCGGCGTCAACGGCGTGGCGCGCGTCGTCGCGCGCACGCTCGAAGTGATGACGGAATTGAAGACCGAGGAACCCGACAAGCTGCGCGAAGCCGGCGTGGTCGACCTGCCGACGCTGCAGCGCTATCTCAATTTCTGGTTCAGCTCGTCGCTCGACTTGTTCGGCGCCGAGGTTTCGACCAATGCGGCGGCCTATTTCGCCACCGGCATTAAGGGCCGACCCGATGAAGGTCGCTTCGAGGAGCACGTCTGCCGTGACTCCGCGCTCGCGGTCGAGACGCCCGACGGCGTCCAGGACGTGTCGCTCCGGAACGCGATGAACGAGGTCACGCGCCAGGCCTATATCAAGGACTGCGACAACGGCGTGCAGCGCTGGAGCCGGATGATCGAGCAGGCGGGCTTTGCCTTCCACCTCCGGCTGCCGAGTCCGCGTTTCCATCGCACCATCGGCGCTTGGGCCGGTCGGCCGGTCGATCCGGCGGGCAACCTCGTCAGTGAATCGCAATGGCAGGCGCGGCGCGACGACTGGCTGCCGTCGGCGGCCGACAAGGCGTTTGTCATGAGCCTGATGCGGCCGGTGACCGAGCCCGGCAAGGTCGCGGGCTGGATCGCGCCGCCGGAGCGCGGCGTCAACCGCTTGCCGGCCGAATACGAATACGTCCGCCTCGCCTGAGGCGGCCTTGCCCCTGTCCATCGCCATCGTCGGCAGCGGCCCCGCCGGACTCGCGGTCGCCGAGCGCATCGCGCACAAGGCGCCGCAAGCGCGCATCGACGTGATCGAAAAGCTGCCGGTGCCGTTGGGCTTGGCGCGTTACGGCCTGGCACCCGACCGCACGCTCGACAAAAAGCTGGCCGCGATCTTCACGCGGGCGCTGGCGGCAAAATCCGTCGCCTTTTGGGGCAACGTCGCGCTCGGCCGCGAATTCGATCTGGCCGATTTGCGCATGCTCTATGACGCGGTGGTGGTCGCGACCGGCGCCGGTCCCGACCGGCGGCTCGGCGTTCCGGGCGACCAGCTGCCGGGCGTGTGGGGCGCTGGTGCTTTCCTGCGCTGGCTCAACGGCGATCCCGAGATGGCGGCGGAGCCGCCGGCGCTCGATCGCATCCGCAGCGTCATCGTCGTCGGCCAGGGCAGCGTCGCGCTCGAAGTGGCGCGGCTGTTGGCGCGCTCGCCCAAGGAGCTGGCGAAAGCCGATCTCGATCCCGTGATCGCCGAGGGGCTTGCCGCGATGCCATTGCAGAGCATCCACATCATCGGCCGCAACGACTTGCTCGCCTCGCATTTCCAGCCGGCCGATCTCGTCGAGCTGAAGAAGCTCGCCCGCGCCCAGGCGGTGATCGATCCCGAGGCGCTCGCGCAAGCCGAGGCGCTCGCCGATGGCCTCGACCGCGATCGCAAGGCGCTGCTGCGCGCCTTCACTGCGCTTGCTGCGGTGCCGCGCAACGAGGGCCGAATCCCGCTCCGCTTTCATTTCCATCTGCGGCCGTTGCGCATCGATGGCACGGCCGGCGTCGAGCGTGTGCTGTTCACTCGTCCCGATCGGCTCGGCCAGAACCTGGCATTGCGCGGTGAGCTCGTGATCGCGGCCATTGGCTTCGAGCGGACCACGGCCTATGACCGGCTGGCCGACGATCGCGGCCTGATCGCGCCGGGGCTCTACGCCGCGGGCTGGGCGAAGCGCGGCGCCGCCGGCGGCATGACCGAGATCGTTGCCGATGCCCGCCTGGTTGCCGACCGGGTGCTCAAGGAAGCGGGCGTCGCACCATCGACCAGGCCGGGCCGCGCCGGTCTCGCGCGGCTGCTCGAGACTCGCGGCGACGGCGCCGTCAGTCTTGCCGGCTGGCAGCGCATCGATGCCGCCGAGCGCGCGGGCGCTGCCAAGCCGCGGCCGCGCCAGCGGCTGCGTGCGCTCAATGCCTTGCTGAACACGGCGGCTGGCCCCGAACGGCTGCTTTGACATCGCTTCGCGCGATGGCGGGTTCGATGGAAGAGACCTACGACGTGATCGTGGTCGGCGGCGGCGGAGCCGGGCTCGCTGCGGTGCTCGAGGCACGCGCGGTCGGACGCAGCGTCGTTCTGCTGGAGAAAAATGCCGAATTGGGCGGATCGACCGCATGGTCGATCGGCTCGGTCAGCGCCACGGGAACGCCGCATCAGTTGCGCAAGGGCATCAAGGACCACCCTGGCGATCACTGGCGCGACATGGCGGCATTCAACGGCGACATCGATCATCGCGACAATCCGGCGCTGCGGCGCGTTCTGACGGATGCGATGCCAGACACGTTCTGTTGGTTACTGGACCACGGCATCCGTTTTTATGGCCCGATGCCGGAGCCGCCGCACACGCAGCCGCGGATGCACAACGTGCTGCCGAATTCGCGCTCGTTCATCGTGCATCTCGAGCGGGCCGCGCGCCGGGCGGGCGTCGTCATCCGCGCGTCGACGCGGGTGCGCCAACTCGTCGTCGAGGCCGGCCGTGTGGTTGGGGTCCGCTGCGACGCGCCTGGCGATGCACGCCAGATTCGTGCGCGCGGCGGCGTCGTGTTGGCGGCCGGCGATTTCACCAGCGATCCGGAGCTCAAAGCCCGCTTTATGGGTCCGCAAGAGGCCAAGGTCGAGGGCGTCAACGCGACGGCGACGGGCGACGGTCAAAAGCTGGCCCTGGCGCTGGGGGCGCGGGTCCTGAATGGCGATCTCGCTCTGGGCCCCGAGCTTCGGTTCGTGCCACCGCGAACCAAGAACGTGCTGCTCAACCTGCCGCCGTGGCGTGTGCTGGCCAACTTCATGGCGTGGTCGCTCGATCATATGCCGCCCGCTCTGCTGCGGCCGTTCGTGATGAGTTTCGTGACGACCGCGCTGGCGCCGTCGCCCGGCCTCTTTGCCGAAGGGGCCATTCTCGTCAACAAGATGGGCGAGCGGTTTGCCGATGAACTCGACAAGCCGGCGTACGCGCTGCCTGATCAGCCGGAAAAAGTCGGTTATATCCTGCTCGACGACCGCGTCGCCCGGAGGTTCGCGGCGTGGCCGCATTTCATCTCGACGGCGCCAGGTGTCGCCTACGCCTATGTTGCGGACTACCGGCGCAACCGGCCGGATATTTTCGCCGGCGGTCCGACGCTCGATGCGCTCGCCGCCCGGCTCGACATGCCGGCGGGTTCGCTCGAGAACACCGTGGCGCGCCACAACGCCAAGGTCGGCAATCGGCCGACGCTGGGTCCCGGTCCTTACGTCGCGCTCGGTCCCGTGCGTGCGGTCTTCGTTCATGCAGAAGGGGGGCTTGCCGTCGATCGCGAGCACCGCGTACTCGGTGCCGACGATCGCCCGATCGACGGCCTGTTCGCCGCCGGTGCCACCGGCCAGGGCGGCCTTCTTTTGCGCGGTCACGGCCATCACTTGGCGTGGGCCTTCGTGTCCGGGCGGCGCGCCGGTCGCAACGCCGCATTAGCGGCCGTCACCGCCGCCGAATCGCCGGTGGCGCCGCGTCTTTAACCTCCGTTCACCTTCGCCGCCGATACTCGCCGCATGAGTCCGTTCGATCGCATTGCCCTGGCTGTGCTGGCGGGCGTTCTGGTCGGCGCAACGGCCGTGTGGCTGATCGCGGAGCGCCGCCGCCGCGCCGGCGCGCGGGCGTCGCAGGCCCTGGCCGAAATCCTTGCCGACGAGCGCGCCCGCCGGATCGCCGCCGAAGCGACGCTGCGCCAGCATGAATCGGCGCACGTCGAACGCACGCGCGAAGCGCCGGTCGCAAGCTGGGAATGGGATATCGCCAGTGGTGAAGTCACCTGGTCGCCAGCGATGTATTCGCTGTTCGGCCTCGCCGCCGACGGCGCGCCGCCGTCGCGCGCCCGCTTTATGGCCATGGTCCACGCTCAGGATCGCGGTCGCGCCGCGGCGTGGCTCGCCACTCTCTCGCGCGCCGAGGCACCGGCGCCGATCGAGTTGCGCGCACTGCGCGCCGACGGCGCGATCCGGCTGCTGCGCTGCGATTGCCTCAGCATCCATGATGATCGGGGCCAGGCGCGCAGGCTTTTGATCACCGTCCGCGACATGACCGAGCTCGCGCCGCGGCCGTTCGCGGCCGAACCCGGCCACGAGCGGGTCGTGCTCGCCGCGCTGATCGGCGCGGCGGTCTGTCTGGTCGAGCCCGAAGCCGAGTCCGCCGGTGTCGCTCTGGTCGTTTCGGTCGAGCCGGGCATCGGCACCTATGCCGGCTCCGATCGAGCGCTGACCGAGATCATCGTGCGGCTGCTCGGCAACGCCATCGCGCGCTCGCGCCGCGATAGCCGCGTCACGTTGCGCGCCGCGCGCGCCGCGGGCGGCGAATTCGAGCTCGAACTCGCCGATACTGGCTCGGCGCTGGCCGAAGATGAGCTCGGCGAGCGCAGCATCCTCGGCCAGGTCAAGACCTTGGCTGAAGGCGAGGGCGGCGCGCTGTGCGTCGCCGGCATGCCGGGCGTTGGCCTTGCCGTCACCGTCCGCCTGCCAACGACGAACTTGGCGCAGAAAGTCGCCTAAGCGGCTTCCCATTCTGCGCGCACGGCGGGGTCGGTTTCGCGGGCGCCTTCGGATGTGCGCAGCGCCGCTGCCGATGCGGGATCGAGTCGCTTCAGCGCCCACACTGCCATCGCGCGCACCAATGGCGAGGAATCATCGAGACGCGCGCGCGCCGACGCCGCGAGCGCCGGATCGCCGCTGTTGCCGATGGCGATCAAGACGTTGCGCACGAAGTGGTTGCGGCCAATGCGCTTGACCGGCGAAGCGGCGAACATTTTTCGGAAGGCATCGTCGTCGAGCCGCGCCAGCGCGGCGAGGGCCGGTCCGGTGAGCGCCGGGCGTGGCCGCAATCCGCTTTCGCGCGCGGCGCTCGCGAACTTGTTCCACGGGCAGACGGCGAGGCAGTCGTCGCAACCGAAGATGCGCGTGCCGATCAACGGCCGAAGCTCGACGTCGATCGGCCCCTTGTGCTCGATGGTGAGATAGGAGATGCAGCGCCGGGCGTCGAGCCGGTACGGACCGGGGAAGGCGCGCGTCGGACAGGCGTCGAGACAGCGCCGGCATTCGCCGCAATGGTCGGTCTCGGCGACATCGGGCGGCAAGGCGAGATCGAGATAGATCTCACCCAGGAACAGCCACGATCCGAAATCGCGCGACACCAGGTTGGTGTGCTTGCCTTGCCAGCCGATGCCGCCCGCCTGCGCCAGCGGCTTCTCCATCACCGGCGCGGTATCGACGAAGACCTTGAGCGCCGGACCCCAGCGCGACACAATCTTCTGCGCCAAGGTCTTGAGTCGGCCTTTGATCAGATCGTGATAGTCGCGGCCGCGGGCATAGACCGAGATGTAACCGCGGTCGCGCGCGTCGAGCTCGGGCAGCGGATCGTTCTCCGGCGCGTAGTTCAAGCCGAGCACGACCACGCTCTTCGCGTCAGGCCACAACGCCGTCGGGCTGGCGCGCTGGGCCGCGCGGTCGGCGAGCCAATCCATCTCGCCGTGGAAGCCTCGCTCGAGAAAATCGGCGAGGCCGGCGCGCGCCGCCGCGGCCGTCTCGGGCGCAGAAAACCCGACGGCGTCGAAGCCGAGCTTCAGCGCCTCATCGCGGATCGTCGCCTTGATCCGCGCCGCGTTCATGTCGTGCGATTGCTGTTGTCGTGCCACGCACACCCTCGTCCTGAGGAGCCACGCGCCCTCTCCTTCGAGACGGCCGCTACGCGGCACCCTCAGGATGAGGGCGTGTGGCGTCTCGAAGGATGAGCTTCCCAGCCGTTGTTGTCAGCGGCCGCGATAGGGCGGCACGCCCGGGTCGGGTAGCCACAAATCTTTGGGCGGGGCGCCGGTCTGATAGAAGACGTCGATGGGCATGCCGCCGCGCGGATACCAATAGCCTCCGATCCGGAGCCAGCGCGGCTTGATCGCGGCGCCGATGCGTTTTGCGATCAACAGGGTGCAGTCCTCGTGGAAGGTGCCGTGATTGCGGAACGATCCCAGGAACAGCTTCAGCGACTTGCTCTCGACGATGTGCTTGGCCGGCACGTAGTCGATCACGAAATGCGCGAAATCGGGCTGGCCGGTGAGGGGGCAGAGACAGGTGAACTCCGGTGCACTGAAGCGCACGAGATATATGACGCCTAAATGCGGATTGGGCACGCGCTCGAGCACGGCTTTGCCGGGCGAGGCTGGCAACGAAGCGGGCCGTCCCAAGAGCGTCAGGTCGCGATAAGGGTGTTTGGCTTTCGGCATCGCTAGCAGGGCTCGATATCGCCGCTGGCCCAATCGCGCACGAGACGATCGCCGAGTTCGGCAAGGTGTCCGGCCGCGATGGCCTCGCGCATTTGCTCCATCAGGCGCGCATAGTAGCGAAGATTGTGGTGGGTCAACAGCATGCTGGCCAGGATCTCGCCGGCGCGCGCCAGATGATGGACATAGGCGCGCGAATAGAGCGTGCAAGCCGGGCAGTCGCAGCCCTCGTCAAGCGGCCGCTTGTCGTCCATATGGCGCGCATTGCGCAAATTGACGGTGCCGAAGCGCGTGAATGCTTGCGCCGTGCGGCCCGAGCGCGTCGGCAGGACGCAGTCGAACAGATCGATGCCGCGCGTCACCGCGCCGAGGAGATCGTCTGGCTTGCCGACGCCCATCAGGTAGTGCGGCTTGTCGTCTGGCAATGCCGGCACGGTCGCGTCGAGCACCGCGAGCATCGCCGCCTGGCCTTCGCCGACGGCGAGGCCGCCGATGGCGTAGCCGTCGAAACCGATGCCGGTCAGCGCCTGGGCCGAGGCGAGCCGCAAATCGTCGTGCACGCCGCCCTGGTTGATGCCGAAGAGGCCGTAGCCGGCGGCGTCGCGGAACGCATGTTTGCAGCGCTCGGCCCACCGCATCGAGCGCTCCATCGAATGCCGCGCCTCGTTCGGCGTTGCCGGAAACGGCGTGCATTCGTCCAGCACCATCGCGATGTCCGCGTCGAGGAGTCGCTGGATCTCGATCGCGCGCTCGGGCGTGAGATGATGCTTGCTGCCGTCGAGATGCGACTGGAAGACAACGCCGTCCTCTGAAATCTTGCGCAGCTTGGCGAGCGACAATACCTGGAAGCCGCCCGAATCGGTCAAGATCGGCGCCGGCCAGTTCATGAACCGGTGGAGGCCGCCGAGCGCGGCGATGCGCTCTGCGCCGGGCCGCAGCATCAGGTGATAGGTGTTGGCAAGGATCATGGCGTAGCCCGCCTGTGCCACGTCCTCGGGGCGCATCGCTTTGACGGTCGCCGCCGTGCCGACGGGCATGAAGGCCGGCGTCTCGACGATGCCATGTGCCGTCGTGAGCCGGCCGCGCCGCGCCGCGCCATCGCGTGCGGTGATGGCGAAGCCGATGCTCACGGCGTTTCCGGCATCAGGAGACAGGCGTCGCCGTAGGAAAAAAAGCGATAGCCTCGCGCCACGGCGTGGGCATAGGCGCATTTCATGCGCTCGAGGCCGGCGAAGGCGGACACCAGCATGAACAGCGTCGAGCGCGGCAGATGGAAATTGGTGACCAACACGTCGACGGCGCGGAAGCGGTAGCCAGGCGTGATGAAAATCTCGGTCTCGCCCTCGAAGGGCTGCACCGCGCCGTTGCCGGCGGCACTTTCGAGCAGGCGCACCGCCGTCGTACCGACCGCGATGATGCGGCCGCCCGCCGCGCGCACGCTGTTGAGTCGTGCCGCTGCTTCGGCGCTCACCGTTCCCCACTCGCCGTGCATCGTGTGATCCGCCGTATCGGCCACCTTGACCGGCAGGAAGGTACCGGCTCCGACGTGCAAGGTCACGGCGACCCGCGCGACGCCGGCGCGATCGAGCGCGTCCAGCAGCGCGGGCGTGAAATGGAGTCCCGCGGTCGGAGCCGCCACCGCGCCTTCAGTGGCGGCGAAGATGGTCTGATAATCGGCGTGATCGCGCGGATCGCCGCCAGGAGGCCGCTTGATATAGGGCGGCAGCGGCATGGCGCCATGGCGCTCGAGCGCCGCGCGCAAATCCGACCCGCCGCAATCGAAATCGAGGCTCACGTCGCCTTCCACATGCCGCGCCGCGACGACGGCTGAAAAATCGGCGGCAAATTCGATGCGATCGCCGAGCTTGAGTCGCCGCGCGTTCTTGACGAAGGCGCGCCAGCGCGCCGCGCCTTCACGACGGTGGAGCGTCGCCTCGATCGCGGCTTGGCCGCGCCGGCCAAAGAGCCGCGTCGGAATGACACGCGTGTCGTTGACCACCATGATGTCGCCGCGCTTCAGCAATACCGGCAGGTCGCGGACGTGCCTGTCCGCAAGTCCCGACCCCACCACCAGCAATCGCGCGGCGTCGCGCGGCTCGATCGGATGTGCGGCGATCAGGCGACGCGGCAGCGGAAAGTCGAATTCGTCGACCCGCATGGCGGGGCGCTCGGCCTCGTCAAGGCGCGAGCGGCGGCAGCGGCTCGGCGCCGGGCGGCAGCGGCGTGCGGTCGGTATTGAGAACGAGGCCGATCAGGCCGTAATAGCCGACGCAAACCGTCAGCTCGACCACGCCGGCATCGCCGAAAAATTGCTTCGCGCGCGCGAACATAGGATCGGTCACGCCTTTGGTGGCGAGGAGCTCACTGGCGTAGTCGTAGGCGGCCTGCTGCTCGGGCGGCAGGCCCGTCGGTCTCGCACCTTTGGCGATGGCATCGCACACCGCCGCCGGCAAGCCGGCGTCGAGGGCGAAGCCGCGATGCGCTGCCCACTCGAACTGGGCGCCCCAGTGGCGTGCGGTGACCAGGATCACCAACTCCTTCACCGCATCCGGCAGCGCGTTTTCGAAGCGCAGGTAGCGGCCGACGTTCTGCACGCGATCGCCGAGCTCGGGATTGCGCAGCAGCATGTGGAACGGCCCGCGCAGCGTCTTGCGGCCTGCGGTGATCGCCGCCGCGACGCGCTTCTGCTCGGCCGTCATCGCGCTCTCGGCGAGCGGCGGAAACCGTTGTTCGCTCATTGTCGTCGGCGGTAAGGCTCGAAACGTCTAGCCGCGGTCGTGCGCCGGACTATCGCCGGCGGATGCCGGAGGCGGCTGCACTTGCTGCGTCGGCTTGTTTTCGGTCTCGTCGCCCTCTTTCATCCCGGCCTTGAACGCCTTGATGCCTTTGGCGAAGTCGCCCATGACACGCGGCAGCTTACCGGCGCCAAACAACAGGACAACGATGACGAGAACAACCAGCCAGTGCAGCAGGCTGAAGGAACCCATGGTAGAACCTCAGAAATTGGTCTGATCGATGTAGCTTTAACACCAGATGGCGCAGACGTAGCAACGGTATGTCAAGCGAAAACCACCCTGTCCGCAAGGCCTGGATCCGGCACGCCCGCAGCTTGGTGCTGCGCAAATGGCTGCTGATCGCCTGCGGCGTCGCGTTCGTCGCGTGGGTGGCCGTGACGGTCGTCCACCATCGCAAACCGGCGAGCCAGATGGCAGCGGTCTCGTCCGCGACCCAAGTGCCGGAATCGAGCGAGCGAAAAGCCGCCGCACCATCCGCGCAACCGGAATCGAAGGTCGCACCGACCGTCCCGAATCCGGTCGCGCCGAAGCCGAGCGCGGCAGCTGCCGGCACGCCAACGCCGTCCGGTTCGGCGCCTGCTTCATCATCGCCGAGCACGGCCGCGACGACCCCGTCGCCGATGACGGCGTTGCGCTCGGTACCGGCCGGCGAGAGCGCGCTTATTCTCGGTGCGAAGCTCGCGCCGTCGCCGGCGACGCCGGTGCAATTGCCGCCAGAAGTCGCGACGACCCCATCCGGCCCACCAACGGCGGCGCCGTCGAGCCAAGCAGTGCCGGATCTGCCGACCGTTGCGGTCGCGCAGCCCGGATTCCATGTCGTGCCCAGCGAGCAAGCGACGAAGCAGTTCGGCGCAGTGACGATGAGCGAGCGCAACGGCCGGACCTTCACCATCGTGCCGGCCGCGCCGGCGCCGCAACGGGCAACGTCAAACCCGCCACCGCCGACCGTGGCGACGGCCGCGCCGGTGCGGCCTCGGGGTTTCGCGCCGGTTGTAGCGACCCCGGCGGTCTTCAGCGGTCATGCCCGCGCCACCGGTCCGCTCACGCTCGAGGTCCAAGGCCAGGCGGTGGCGCTGTTCGGCGTCAAGCCGGCGGAGCCTCAAGATCGCTGCACGGCGCCGAACGGCCGGGTGCAACCATGCGCAGCACTTGCCCAAGCGGCGCTCGCCCATCGGTTGGCCGGCCATTCGATCGTTGCTTGTCGTGTGCCGCCGGGCCAGCGCGGTCAGCTCGGCGCCATTTGCCTCGATGAGCAGGGCAATGACCTTGGCCGTTTTCTCGTCATCGAAGGCCTGGCGCTCGCCGATTCGGCGCTGAGTTACGACTATCTTCCCGCCGAAGGCGCCGCGCGCTCGGCAAAGCGCGGCCTATGGCGGCTTCGTTGAAACGCAAACGCTCCCGGCGTTGCCGCCGGGAGCGCTCGCTTGGCTCGTCTCAGTTCGATTCAGGCGGCGTTGTGGTTCTTCGGCCGCACGTACGCCATCGTGGCATGCTCGGCACAGTATGGCTTGCCGGCGAGCGTGCGCCTGCCGCAGAAGCCGAAGTCCTTGTCGCCGGGATGTCCGGTCGGCCAGGAGCAATTGCCGCTGCCGGTCACCGCTGTTGCCGGCGCAGGCCGGCGCATTGGCGGGCGCTTCAACGGCGATGGCCGCGGCGTCAGCGCCAGCCGGTGCGCCTTCCCCACTACGGCGTTCTTGCTGACTCCGAGCCGGCGGCCGATCTCGGCCGTCGAATGTCCCTCGTCCCAGAGTCGGGCAAGGTTCTGCACGAGTTCAGACGTCCAGATCGATTCCATAAGCGGTCCCCCCGTATATCGTGGTGAGAGATCGTCCAACCACTAAATACGGTATCATGGGTCCCCCAGCCGGCCAATACTTGCGATTCGGATATCCCCAGGATTCACAGCGTCCGTTAGCGCCCAAGGTTCGACCAGCAGCATGCTCGCCCTGATCGCCACTCTCGCCATCCAGGCGCTCGCCACCATGATGGTGTTGGCGCCGCCGGTGTTCGCGGGCCTGGCCGCGCCTGCTTTCGGTGTCGATGCCAATCACATCGGTGTCTTCACCGCGGTGGTTTATGCGGCCGCCATCCTGTCGACTGGCATGTCGGGCGGGCCGGTGCGGCGCTACGGTGCCATCCGTATCAGCCAGGCGAGCTTGGTCATCGGCGCCGCCGGCTTGGCGCTGCTTGCCAGTGCCTCGATCGGATTGGGTCTCGTCGGCGCGGTGCTCATCGGCATCGGCTATGGACCAATGACGCCGGCGAGTTCGCACATCCTGATCCGCCAGACGCCGCCGGCGCGACGTGCGCTGGTCTTTTCGATCAAGCAGACCGGTGTGCCGATGGGCGGCGCGCTGGCCGGCCTCGTCGTGCCGGTCTTGGCGCTGCCCTTCGGCTGGCGCGGCGCGGCCTTGGCGGTGGCCGCCGCGAGCGTCGCTCTCGCGCTCGTTTGCGAGCCGCTGCACAAGACCCTGGACGACGATGCCGATCCGACGGCGACCGGCGGCAGCCATATCTTCGCTGCGATCAACATGGTGTTGGGACAGCCGGCACTGCGCCGTCTCGCGCTCGCGTCCGTCACCTATTCGGCGATGCAGCTCAGTCTCGGCGCCTTCGTCGTGACATTTCTGACGTCGCACACGCATATGGCCCTGGTCGCAGCAGGACTGGTCTTGGCCGTGTTGCAGGGCGCCGGCATTGCCGGCCGCATTCTCTGGGGCTGGGCGGCCGATCGGCTGGTCAGCCCGCGCCAAGCCTTGAGCCTGCTGGGTCTCGCGATCGGCGGCGCTGGCGCGACGCTGGCGCTCGTCGGTCCGGAGTGGCCGCTGCCGCTCGTGCTGCTCGTTGCGGCGGTGCTCGGCGCCGTGGCGCTGGGCTGGAACGGCGTGTTCCTGGCCGAGGTGGCGCGCCTTGCACCCACGGGCAGCGCCGGCACGGCCACCGGCGGCGCGCTTGCGCTGACATTCATCGGCGCGCTGGTCGGGCCGCCGCTGTTCGGCACGATCGTCGGCATGACGGGAAGTTACCGGGTGGCATTCTTCGCGGCGGCAGCGGCAACGGCGATTGCCGGTCTGGCGGTCAGTCGCCGGTCGTCCTAGCGACGGCGGTGTTCAGCCGCCGTGCGGCAACAACTCGATTGACGACGCCTCGCGCCCGCGGCGCGCCTCCGAGACCATCATGCGCACGGGCTGGCCGGGCTCGAGTCCGTCGATGCCCGAACGGCGCAGTGCGGTGATGTGTACGAAGATGTCCTTGCTGCCATCGTTCGGCAGGACGAATCCGAAGCCGCGCGCCGGGTCGTACCATTTGACCACCCCGTCGAGCGACTCGGCCGGTCCCACCGGACCGTTGCCACCGCCGTTGCCGCCGCCGTCGCGCGGCCGGAAGCCGCCGCGCTCGCGCGGCGCCCGCGGTGTCGCCGTTGATGCGTCGAGGTCGAGCACTTGCGTGGCGGCCCGGCCCTTTGG
>Ga0307372_10002236_pt1 | contig 32412 bp, 29 predicted proteins | sample OX1MG_FD_202533 | JGI IMG/M metagenome (GOLD analysis project Ga0307372, IMG submission 202533) | Soil microbial communities from Risofladan, Vaasa, Finland - OX-1 | ecosystem: Environmental > Terrestrial > Soil > Coastal area > Acid sulfate soil | place: Finland: Risofladan, Vaasa | collected... | reverse complement strand
GGGCCCCACCGTGCTGCTGGCTCTGGCGCTCGCTGCGGTGCGGGGTCCCGGTGCCTTGGAGGCCGCCGCCCTGGTGGTCGGGGTGGGCCTCCTGCTCGGTCCACTCGCGCACACGGCGGGGGTGCTCGGCGGTGGGGACATCAAGCTGCTGATCGGGATCGGAGCCCTCGTGGGCTTCCCCGACTGCGTCTGGCTCCTGCTCTATACCGCGCTGGCCGGAGGAGTGCTCGCCCTGGCGGCCTCGCTGGCTCGCGGACGCCTCCTCGCCGTCTGCCGGGGGGCGGTGGGCCAGCTCAACGCCGTGATGATCACGCACAGGGTCATTCCCGCGCGCGACGGCAAGGCGGACGACCGCCTCCCGTACGCGGTCGCGATCGCGGCCGGCTTCGCAGTTCTCGTCTTGTCCAAGACGTATCTCCCGGGTCTGAGGGTCCACCTGTGAACAAACGAACGCTTACCCTCGTCGTCGCGGCGATCCTGGCACTCGGTGCCGGTCTCTTGACCTTTGACTACCTGGCATCGGTCAGCCGGAGCGCGCACGTCTCGCCGCCGCGCGCGGTGCTCGTCGCCGTGCAGGAGATTCCCGCCCGCGAGCTCTTGAGCCCGGGCATGGTGCGCGTGGTTCAGCGGCCGGCCAACGCGGTGGACCCCAACGCCCTCTCGACGCCCGACGGCGTGAAGGGCGATATCGCCCTCATCACCATACCGGCCGGCTCCACCATCACCAGCAGCAACATCGGCCGCCCGCAGGAGCTGGCGCTCCCCGTGCGCCTGCGCCCGGGCATGCGCGCCGTGAGCATCCCGGTGGACATGGTGAAGGACGTCTCGGGTCTGATCCAAGCCGGCGACCGCGTCGACGTGATCGCCGTCCCGCCGCGGGGCGCGGAGCGGCAGCCGAAGGCCTACGCCATTCTGCGCGACATCGAAGTGGTCGCCGTCGGCGATCACCTCGAGCAGGCGACCACGGCGCCCAAGACGGACACCGATCCGCGGACCGTGACGCTGGAGGTCACGCCCAAGCAAGCCGACTTGCTGGCCATGGCCGACTTGAACACCACGCTGCGGCTGGCGCTGCGCTCGCCGCAGGAGCGCGCGCACCCGCTGCCGCCGGAGCATCTCGTCTTCGCGCCGCAGTACGCCGCCAACCCCTCGATGCCGCAGCCGGCAAGCGCGCCGCAGCCAGCCGCCCCAGCCCGGCCGGCGGCGGCTCCGCCGCTCTCGCCGGTCACCGTGATCGACGGCAGCGAGATCGTTTCCGGGGCTGCGCACAAGTGAGCCCGCGCGTCTTTCTCATCGTCGGCGCCAAAGGCGGAGTCGGGGCGACCACGCTCTCCGTGGAGATCGCCAAGCGCCTGAGCGATCGCGGTCATACCCTGCTGGTCGACGCCGACCTCTCCGGACGGCGCAGCGAGGCCATCCTCTTCAACGTGATCTCCAAGCTGGACGAGCGGCGGGCCCAGGACGAGCTGGGGATCGTGGAGCTCAACCGGAACCTCTCCCTGCTCGAGATGACGCCGAACATCCATGGCGGCTTCACGATCAAGGCCGAGAAGATCGAGGGCTGGTTCGCGCGCTCGGTTCAGCAGACCGAGTCGTACGTGGTGGTCGACGCGCCGCAGCCGTTCGCCGCCGCCGTGCGCCCCTTCGCCGTGCGGGCCGCCGTCTTTGCCCTGGTCATCGAGCCCACCCTGCTCGGCGTCACGGGGGCGCGCGCCATGCAGCTGGAGCTGCTCAAGTTCGGCGTTCCGTCGTCCCGCATGGTCGCCATCATCTCGCAACGGGATGCCAGGACCGAGATGTCGGCCGCCGAGATCGCCAAGAGTCTGAACGTGGCTCTCCTCGCCGAGATCCCCCCGCAGTCGGACAAGCGCTTCGACCGCGCCGTGGCCTCCACGGTGACGGAGCTGGACAAGCTCCAGGCGGGCGACCTCCCGATGACGCTGCAGCCCTCGGCCAGCACGCCCTTGGGCGAGCGAAGGCTGGGGCGCCATCAGGCTCCCGCGAGCGCCGCGGAGAGCGGCCCCTCCGAGAAGCGCAGCGCTCCCTCCGTACGCATTCAACGCAACGCGCGCGACGACTTGAAGGGCGAGATCCACCGCGAGCTCTCCAAGCGCGTCGACTTCGTCGCCATCGCGGGCGGCGGCGCCGACCAGCTCCGGCTCGAGGAATTGCGCGCGCAAATCGAGGACGCGGTCGCCGAGCTGGTCGCCAGGCGCGACGACATCGGCTCAGCCGAGGAAGTGGCGCGCCTTCGTCAGGAGGTCATCGACGAGGCGCTCGGATTGGGGCCGCTCGAGGACTTGATGGCCGACGGCGACGTCTCCGAGATCATGGTCAACGGACCGAACTCGGTCTACGTGGAGCGCGGCGGGAAGATCGAGCATACGGGCAAGCAGTTCACGGACTCCCGCCAGCTGCGGCTCGTGATCGAGCGCATCATCGCGCCCCTGGGCCGCCACATCGACGAGGCCGTCCCCATGGTGGACGCGCGCCTGGCGGACGGCTCCCGCGTCAATGCCACCATCGAGCCGCTCTCGATCGACGGCCCCACCATCACCATTCGTCGCTTCGGCAAGTACCGCATGTCGATGAACGACCTCATCGCCATCGGCTCGATCTCGGCCCCCGTCGCCGATCTGCTGCGCGCGGCCGTCGAGGCCCGGCTCAACATCGTGATCAGCGGGGGCACGGGCTCCGGAAAGACCACCCTGCTCAACATCCTGTCGGGATTCATCCCCACCAACGAACGCATCGTCACCATCGAGGACGCCGCCGAGCTTCGCCTCCACCAGGAGCACGTCGTCCGCCTCGAGGCGCGGCCGGCGAACGTCGAGGGACGGGGTGAGATTCGGATCCGCGACCTGGTGAAGAACGCCCTGCGCATGCGCCCCGATCGCATCGTGGTCGGCGAGTGCCGCGGCGGCGAGGCGCTCGACATGCTGCAGGCCATGAACACGGGCCACGACGGATCGCTGACCACGATCCACGCCAACACGCCGCGCGACTGCCTCTCGCGCATCGAGACCATGGTGCTGATGGCCGGGTACGACATCCCCATGCGCGCCATCCGCGAGCAGATCGCCGGCGCCGTCGACATGGTGGTGCAGACGTCCAGGCTTCGCGACGGGACCCGCAAGGTCACCAGCGTGATCGAGGTCGTCGGCATGGAAGGCGACGTGGTCACCACGCAGGAGCTGGTCCGGTTCGACCAGCGGGGCCTCGACAAGCAGGAGAAGGTTGCCGGATCGTTCGTCTACAGCGGCGTCCAGCCGAACTCGCTCAAGCGCTTCGCGGAAGCGGGCGTGAGCTACGACGTGAGCCGTCTCAGCGAGATTCAGCTCGCAACGGCCTGGTAACCGATGATCCTCACGCTCGAGCCCCTGGCCGTATTCCTCGGCGTCGTCGGTGCCGTCGGGCTTTGCCTGTTCGCGTTCTGGGAGCGGATCGTCACGTTCCTCGGGCGCTGGACGGAGCCGTACCGGGCGGGTCTCGAGCGCGCCGCGATTCCCATCAAGTCCGAGGAGCTGGTGATCGGCATCCTCGGAGTGGCCGTGGTGCCTTGGGGCATCGTGATGTTCCTCATGCGCCCCGAGCCGGTGCCGGGCGCGCTCATCCTGCTGGCGTTCCTGCTCGTGGCATTCTACGGTTGCCGCGGCTGGATCAACATGAAGATCGCGAACCGCCTCACCGCGTTCAACGCCCAACTGGAGCTCTCGCTCAGGCTGATCGCCGGTGCGCTGCGGGTGGGCATGGGGCTGAGGCAAGCCTTGGTCATGGTGGTGACGGACATGCCCGATCCGGCCCGCGTGGAGTTCACGCGCGTGCTGAGCCAGACGACCATCGGCGTGAGCATCTACGACGCGCTCGACCAGCTCTCCCTACGCATGCCCTCCAGCGAGCTGACGATGATGACGCGCGCCATCCGCGTGCAGAGCCAGACCGGCGGCAACCTGGGCAAGGTGCTGGAGAACCTCGCCGAGACGATCAAGCAGCGCCGCCGGATCGCGCGCAAGGTTAGGGCGCTGACGTCGGAGGCGACGGCGAGCAAGTACATCATTACCGCGCTGCCCGTCGCCGTGGGCGGCTTCATCGTGGGGTTCGAGCCGGACATGCGCGATGGTCTGTTCTACACGCCGGTGGGTCACATTTGCCTGATGATCGTGGCCGGCTTGCTCGGCACGGGCTGGTGGCTCTTCGGCCGCATCTCGAGGTTCGACGTCTGAGATGCCGCCGCCGGTCATAGGGATCGCCTTACTGGTCGTCGTCGCCATCGGCGTGGCGCTCTTCGCCGTGCTCGGCAAGAAGAGCGACGTGCACGAGCGGCTGGCCGCCATCGACGCCGCAGCGGGCCTGACGCAGCAAACCAGCTCCTCGCTGCTCAAGCGCGTGATGGACGAGCGCCAGCGCCACGCGCTCTCGCGGCGGCTGCAAGAGGCCGGCTGGTACAACGTGACCCCGCAGAAGATGCTGATGTGGTCGCTGGGGGGGCTGGCCGGTGGTGCCGGAGCCGGCGTGTTCGCCGTGCTGGTGCTCAATCAGCACACGGGCATCTTCTACGCGCTGCCCGTGATGTTTGGGATCTGCGGCGCCTACTTTCCGCACTTCCGGCTGAACGGCGCCATCGAGGAGCGCAAGATCTCGATCCATCGGCAGCTCCCCGACTTCCTGGACATGCTCTCCACCACCGTGGAAGCCGGCATCGGCCTCAACGGCGCCCTCGCGACGACCGTCGACGGCCTGCAGGGCGCGCTGGGCGACGAGCTGCGCGCCGCGCTTCAGGACATACGGCTCGGGCGATCGCGCGGCGATGCCCTGCTCGCGATGGCCAGCCGCGTCCGCGAGGGCGACTTGACGATGACGGTGACGGCGATCGTCCAGTCGGAGAAGACCGGCGGCAGCATCTCCGCCGTCCTCGACCAACTCGCCGGGGAGGCGCGCGAACGCCGGATCATGCGCGCCGAGGAGATCGCGGGGCAACTGCCCACCAAGCTGATCTTCCCGATGGCGCTGTGCATGCTGCCGGCGCTCTTCGTCATCATCTTCGGCTCCGTCGCCGCGAAGTTCACGTACCACCCATGATGACGCTGCTGGCGGGCGCCCTGATCTTCGGCTGCGCGGCCGTCTGCGGGATCGTGCTGGCCACGCTCTATTGCGCGCGCTTCACCCCGTTCGAGGACGGACCCAAGCTGGGCCCGGCGCGCCCGGCGGCACTCGTCGCCGGAGCCGTGGTCCTCGGCATCGCCATGGTGGCGCGCCACGCGCCCTTGCTGGAGCTGGGGCTCTCCGCTCTGTTATGCGTGCCGCTGGCGGCGGCGTGGTACAGCGACGCGGCCAAGGGCATCGTCCCCGACGTCTTCACCTTGGGGCCGTTGGCGGTGGTGGCGGTCTACGTGGTGGTGCATCACTCGTGGTGGGTGGGGCTCTCGGCGATCGTCCCGTTCGTTCCCTTCGCCATCGCCGCGATGTTCTCCAAAGGCCGCGGCATGGGTTGGGGAGATGCCAAGCTCGTCGCTCTGGGCGGCGCCGTCCTGGGCATGCAGACGGCGGTGTTGGCATTCGCGGTGGCCTGCTTCGTGGCCACGGTCGTCGCCGTCGTGCGCGATCGCGGGAAGACCGCGGTGGCCTTCGCTCCCTATCTGGTGGCGTCGATCGTCATCGCGATGGTGCTGCAGGTGCACGGCTGAGATGCCCGTGCTGGTCAATGCGACGCAGGCGCGACCCATCGCCGCCAACGTGCTCGAGGCCGTCTCGGCCTGGGAGCGCGTGAAGGGCTTTCTGGGCCGGAGCGAGATCGGAGCCGACGACGGCATCTGGTTCGGCCGCTGCGATGCCGTCCACACCATCGGCATGCGGGTGACCATCGACGTCGTCTTCCTCGACGAGCGCCAAGCAGTGGTCCACCTGGCCGAGGCGGTTCCGCCGGGACGGCTCTACGTCGGGCGCCGCGGCGCGCGGACCGTGGTGGAGTTGGCGGGAGGAGCGGCGCGCCGGCAGGGTCTAGCGGTTGGCGACGTTCTTGCGCTTGGGGACCCGCACGGTTTCGGCGTCGAGCAAGAGCGCGGCCACGGCCTGGGGTAGGCTCCCGCGGCGGGGGGCGTCGCGCAGCGCGCGCAAGCACGACTCGACGGTCGCGAAGGTTCCGTCGATCTCTTGGGCCGCGGCGGCATAGTGAGCGCCGGGCACGTCCACGATCAAGGACCCGCGGTACGTCTTGCGGGCCGCCTCCAGGTGGGTGATCACGGCGCGCAGTTCGCCGCGCGCGGCCGCGGTCTTGGCCGCGGCGACGTGGGTGGAGAAGCTCTGCGCGTCGACGACCACGTTCTCCTTGGCGACCGTGACGTCGCCGTTGGCAACGAAGTAGGACGCGGTGCGGGCGGAGCCGACCGCTTCGCCAACCGCATGCCGAATGTTGCAGCACGACGTGCGCAGCGCCTGGAGCGCGAGTTGACGCTCGCGTCCCGGCCAGAAGGCGTCGGCCAGCTCGGCGCGCGAGGCGCGTCCGTCCGGCTTGAGCAGCAGGTACTTGAAGATCTGAGCGTCGCGCCGCCGCAGCCACTTGATGCGCCGCCCGCCCACCGTCGCCTCGAACTCTCCGAGCACGCAGACCGCCATGGGCGGCACGGGCAACGGGGCGATCGGGTACGAGGTGGTGTTGGTGCTCGAGAGGACGTCGCGCACGGCGCGAAAGACCACGAAGTGATGGCCGTCGAAATCGACGAAGACGCTTTCGCGCTCCAGCGTCTCCAGGTCGGCGAGGTCCGCGAGCGTGCCGGTGGAGAGCAGCCGCTGAAAGGTGGCCAGGTGCCCGGAGCGCCCCGCCTCTTGCAGGACGTAATCGGCGAAGACCGAGCGGTGATCGGCGGACCATCTCTCGAAGGCGTGCGCGAGGCCGCTGCCCTCGGCGGCCGCCAGGCGGACGCAGGCGCTCACGATGATCGGCCAACCGTCCGTGTGGGAGATGACGTGATCGAGATCTTTGCGCGCGTACGAGACGCCGTGAGCGTCGCAGAGCTCCGCGAGCTCCGGCGCGGTGAAGGCTAGCGCCCGCGCCGGCAACCGCGTGACGGCGCCCTCCACGAAGAGGCGCGCGCTGCGGATCACCGAGCGCGATCGCGCCGCGATCACGAACTGCAGGTGCTCGGGCGCCTCTTCGACGAGGGCGTTGAGCTCGTCGATCCAGTCGGGGGCACCGGCGTCGGCGTCGTCGATCAAGACCAGGGCCGGTTGGCAGACCGAGAGCGCCAGCACGACGTCGTCGTGCGTGGAGGAAACGTGCGGAGGAATCCCCAGCGCCGCGGCGATGCGGCTGCGCGCGGATGCGGCGGGCTCGCCGCGCCCGATGCGCAGATAGGCGCAGTCGCGTCCGGTCATGTACTCGCGCAACAGGACCGACTTCCCGCATCCCGGAGCGGCGGCAACGAGGCGCACGCGCGCGGCGGCGTGCTGCTCGAGCCAATCGAGCAGCCGTCGGCGCGAGAGCATCTCGCTAGCTTGACTTCGAAATGACGGCTGATTCGCCATCGGTGCCCCTCCCCCAGCGGGCCGACCGTCCTCGGCGATGAACGGGTGTCGTACTGCAAGCGTCGGTCCATCGGTCGCCGGACTTTAGCCGGCTGCCAAGAGACGCCTTGCTTGCTAGAAGCCGGAAATACCAAGGAAAATCGGGATTCAGCCCATGGGCCCTAGGACTAATGACCCATGAAGCGAGACGGGCGCCACGCACGCCTTGTGTCGCTGCTCACAGCGGGTCGCGCTCGTACCCCGGTGGAAGCGTTGCGCCATGAGACGACGCGCGCTAGGCTCCTCGGGAATTTCCGTCGGCGAGATCGGCTACGGCTGCATGGGCCTCACCTGGGCGTACGGCGAGCCCGTCGACGCGGCGCGGGAGGCCGACGCCGTCGCGCTGATCCACCGCGCCGTCGAACTTGGCGTGACGCTCTTCGATACGGCCGACATGTACGGCCCATTCACCAACGAGGAGCTGCTCGGCCGGGCGTTGCGGGGGCGGCGCGACCGCGTCGCCATCGCCACGAAGTGCGGCCTCGTCGTCCACGACAAGACGACGTACGACGTGCGGCGCAACGCGCGGCCCGAGCACATCACGGCGGCGTGCGAGGCCTCCTTGCGGCGGCTGGGAACGGAGACGATCGACCTCTATCAACTCCACCGGGTCGACCCTGACGTGCCGGTCGAGGAGAGCGTCGGCGCCATGGCGGAGCTGGTGACGGCGGGCAAGGTGCGCGCCATCGGGCTCTCGGAGGTCGACGTTCCCACGCTCGAGCGCGCCGTCCGCGTGCACCCGATCGCGTCTCTCCAGTCGGAGCTCTCGCTCTTCGAACGATACGTGCTCGCGGAGATCCTGCCGTGGTGCGAGGCCCACGGCGTCGCGCTGATTGCGTACGCGCCGTTGGGGCGTGGCTTCTTGACCGGCCGGCTCGCCAAGGACGCCATCATGGCCGGCGACTTCCGGGCGACGTTGCCGCGCTTTCGAGGAGAGGCCTTCGAGCGGAATCAGCGGCTCGTCGAGGAGGTGGATGCGATCGCGGGCCGGCTCGGGGTCACCAGCGGCCAAGCGGCCTTGGCCTGGGTGCTCGCGCAGGGCGAAGGCGTGATTCCGATTCCGGGCACCAAGCGCGTCGCGTACTTGGAGGAGAACGTCGCGGCCGCCGGCGTGCGCTTGAGCCAGGAGGATCTCGCCGCCTTGAACGCCGTCGAGCCCGCGACGGGCGCGCGATACGCCAACCCGGCGTTCGGCTCTCAGCGCTGAGGCGTCCGCTTACGATCCGAATCGGAGCCGGAGCAGCGCCAGCCACGCGAACACCACCGACGCCAGCCCGGCGACGACGGCGATTTCCGTGACGCCGAGCGCGGCGAAGCCGAAGACGTCGCGGAGCGCCGGGACGGCGAGCATCGCCGCGAGGAGCGCCGTGGTGCCGCCCACGATCAGCCAGGCCGCGCGATTGCCGGGTCGCCCGGCCGACGGAAAGAGGCTCCGCGCCGAGAGGCTCGTGAGGATCAGGGCGAGATTGGCCAGCACGAACGTCGCGAAGACCACGGCGCGCATCGCCTCGTCCGGGAGGTGCGCGACGAGGGCGAAGGCGAGCGCGCCCAGCGAGACCGCCAGCACGCTCGTCCCGCGCAGCACGCTCGTGAGCGCGATGCTCCCCGAGACGATCGGTTCCCCCCTGCGGCGAGGGGGCCGCGCCATGACGTCGCTCTCCGGGGGCTCCGCCTCGAACGCCACCGAGCACGTGGGGTCGATGATCAGCTCGAGAAAGACGATGTGCACGGGCAGCAGCAGCAACGGCAAGTTGAAGAGCACGGGCACCAGCGCGATGCCGGCGATCGGCACGTGGACGGCCACCACGTATGCCATCGCCTTACGCAGGTTGTCGAAGATCCTGCGGCCCAGGCGGATGGAGCTCACGATGGAGGAGAAGTCGTCGTCCAGCAGCACCAGATCGGCGGCCTCGCGGGCCACGTCGGTGCCGCGAGCGCCCATCGCGATGCCGATGTGCGAGGCCCGCAGCGCCGGTGCGTCGTTGACGCCGTCGCCCGTCATGGCCACGATCTCGCCCGCCTGTTGGAGCGTGCGCACCAGGCGAAGCTTCTGCTCGGGCACGATGCGCGCGAAGACGTTCGTGGCGGCCACGCGCGCGGCGAAGGCCTCGTCGTCGAGCGCGTCGAGCTCGGGGCCGGTGACCACGGCCTCGGCATCCCGCATGCCGGCCTGGCGCGCGATGGCGCCGGCCGTGGCGGGATGGTCACCCGTGATCATGATGATGCGCACGCCGGCTGCGTAGCATTGGCGCACGGCGTCGGGGACGGCGGGCCTGAGCGGATCCTCGAATGCGACGAGTCCCAGCGGGCGCAGGTGCAGCGCTTCGTGACGCTCGGGTAGGGCATCGGCAGGAAGCCTCGCGCCCGCGACTCCGAGCACGCGCAGTCCGCGGGCGGCAAGCGCCTGGGCCTGGGCCAGCATCCGCACGCGCTCGGCGCCTTCGAGCCGGCAGAGCGCGGCGATGGCCTCCGGCGCCCCCTTGGCGGCCACGACGACCTCGTCGCCCTCTCCCAGGCGCCATGCGCGCGAGACGGCCAGCAGCTCGTCCGAGAGCGGGTACTCGCGCGCCAGCACCGCCCCCGGCGCGCCGCCGGCGCCGTTGCCGCTCGCCCAGGGTTTCGCTGCGTCGAGCAGCGCGCGCTCCATGGGATCGAAGGGCTCCTCCTGACTTGCCATGGCGCCGCAACGGAGCACCTCGCGCGCCGCGCGCGGGAGATCGGGTTGGGTCTGCGCGTCCAGCGCGTGCTCCATCCCTTCCGCGACCACCGCGCTCACGCGCATGCGGTTGCGCGTGAGGGTTCCCGTCTTGTCGGTGCACAACACGGTGGCCGCGCCCAGCGCTTCGATCGCCGGCATCCGCCGCGTCAGCACGTTGGCGCGCGCGATGCGCCAGGCGCCCAACGCCAAGAAGACCGTGAGGATGACGGGAAACTCCTCGGGGAGGAGCGAGATCGCCAAGCTCACGCCCAGCAGCAGCCCCTCAAGCCAGTTGCCGCGCAGCAGCGTGAACGCGAGCGCGGCTACGATGCACGCGCCCAGTCCGCCGGCCGCAACGTACGCCACCAGGCGGCGCGTCTCGCGCTGAAGCGGCGTCTGCTCGTCGCCGAGGCTCTCCAGCGCCTTGCCGATGCGCCCGATGACGGTAGCGCCGCCGGTAGCGGTGACCATGGCGATCCCGGTGCCCGTGACCACCAGCGTGCCGGAGAAGACCAACGGCAGATCGTCTCCGCCCGGCGCGGCGCCTTGCGGCGGCTGGGCCGCGGCCGTCTTGCGCACGGGAACGGATTCACCCGTGAGGAGCGACTCGTCGACGGTGAGGTTGCCGGCGGCGAGGAGCGTCGCATCCGCCGCGACGCGGTCGCCCTCGGCGAGGACCATCACGTCACCCCTGACGACGTCGCGGCCGGCGATGCGCTTGCGCTCTCCATCGCGGATCACGAGCGCCCTGGGCGAGGAGAGATCTCGCAAGGCCTCCAAGGCGCGTTCCGTCTTGACTTCTTGGTAGAGCGTGATCGCGATGACGATGACCACGGCCGCGCCCAGCACCAGCGCGTCGCGCGGCTCCCCCAACGCCACGTAGATGGCGGCTGCGGCCAGCAGCAGCACGAACATCGGCTCGCGCATCACCTCGAAGGCGATGGCGGCCACGTTGCGGCGCCGGGTCCCCTGGACCTCGTTGGGGCCGTCCTCGCGCAGGCGTCGAGCCGCCTCTTCTTCGGAGAGTCCGGTCGGCGCGGAAGGCGCGGGAGCGCGAAGATCGATCGGCATGGGCGTCTCTCACGTCATTCCCGCCCAGCCTCCGCCCCAAGCATGAGCAGGGGTTCTGCCGCGCCCTGCTAGATCACGCTCAGCTCCACGATCGGGCGGTGCTCCAAGATGCGCTCGAACGAGAGCGGCGTGAGGTCGAGCGTGCGGAACGAGCCGTGCACGATGAGCTCGGCCACGCCGCGCCCGACGGCGGGGGAATGCTGGAGCCCGTGGCCGCTGAAGCCGTTGGCGAAGTAGGCGTTCGCGACGGCCGGATGGCGGCCGACGATGCCGTTGTGGTCGAAGACGTTGTACTCGTAGTATCCGGCCCAGGCGCTCTTGAGCTTGACGCGGTCGAAGAGCGGAACGCGCTCGGCCAGCGCCGGCCATACCACCTCGTTGAAGAGTGCGTGGTCGACCTCGAGCGGCAGATCGTCGGGGTCGTCGTCCTCGGCGGGAGAGACGCCGCCGATGAAGCCGTCGCCCTCGGGGCGAAAGTAGACGCCCGTGGTGTCGATCAGCAACGGGCAGCGCGGCAGCGTTCCGGGCGCGGAGAAGGCGAAGACGCAGCGGCGGCGCGCGCGAACTGGCAGGTCGACGCCCAGCATCTCGCCCACCGCGGCGGCCCATGGCCCCGCCGCGTTGACCACGACGTCCGCCGCAAGCGACGAGCCGTCGCCCAGCCGAACCTCGCGCACCGTCGCGCCGTCCCGGCGCACGCCGACGACCTCGCCGGCGACGTACTCCGCGCCTTGCGCGCGCGCCTTCGCGCGGAACGCCTGCAGCAGCAGATAGCCGTCGAACCAGCCCTCGCCGCGCAGGCCGAGGCTTCCCAGCTCGACGCCGCCGGTCGAGAGCCAAGGAAAGCGCTCGCGCAGCGCCGCGGGATCGAGCAGGGCCACGTCGACGCCGTGCTCGCGCTGGAGCGCGTGGTTCGCGCGCATCGACTCCACGCGGGGTCTCCCGGCGAGAAAGAGATAGCCGCGCTCGGCGAGTCCCACGTCGGGACGGTCGCCGTCCGTCGCCAGGTGCGCGGCCAGATCGCGGAGGAACGCGACGCCGTATTGCGACATCGCGATGCTGACGGGCGTGGAGAACTGTTGACGCACGGAGCTGGCACTCAGCGCCGAAGAGGCCATCCGGTAGCTCGCGTCGCGCTCGACGACGACGACGCGCCCGTCGAAGGCGGGCTCGCGCGTAAGGAAGTAGGCGATCGAGCTGCCGATGGCGCCGCCGCCGATGATGACCACACGTACAGACATGAGCGAGGGTTCCCCGGCGCGGCGCGTCCCATCCTTTAGGATGGCGGGACGGAACTCGCGCGGCGCGCCACGAACTCGCGGGACGTGAAGGAGACCGCATCGTCATGATCGCCGGCCACGTGATGGCACGCCACTTGCGCGACCACGGCGTTCCGTGGGTCGCGGGAGTCTCGGGGGAGAGCTTCCTCCCGCTCCTCGACGGCCTGCGCGTCGAGGAGATTCCGTTCCTCTCCACCTGCCACGAGGCGGGGGCCGCGTTTCTCGCCTGCGGCTACGCGCGCGCGAGCGGGCGCCCGGGCGTCGTCGCCGTCACGCGGGGGCCGGGAGCGTCGAACGCGCTCATCGGCGTGCACGAGGCCTTTCAGGCGCACCTTCCGCTGGTGGTGATCGTGGGGCAACTGGAGAGCCGCGTGCGCGGGCGCGGCGCGATGCAGGAGATGGAGTTCACCGACGTTTTCCGCAGCGCGGCCAAGGCGGTCTTCGAGGTCACCTCCCCCGCGCAGGCGCCGGCGGCGCTGCTCGCGGCGCTGCGCAAGGCGCAAGCGGATCTCCCCGGACCGGTGGTGGTCAGCATTCCCGCGGACCACTTCTACGGTGAGATCCCCGAGCCCGAGCCGCTCTCCCTGCCCGGTCGCCTCTGCGTCGGCGGCGCGCTGGCGCCAGCGTCGGTGGAGCTGGTGGACGCGGCGATCGCCGCCTCCAGACGCGCCGTCCTGATCTGCGGCGCCGCCTTCGCCGGGCGCGCGGCCGCGGAGCATCTGGGCTTCGTGGCCGAGCGCCGGGGACTGGCCGTGATCGGCGGGCACGCCTTTCCGGACGTGCTTGCCCCGGACCACCCGTCGTGGCTGGGATGCAGCACCATTCGCGGTCCGCGCGCGCTGGCCGAGACGCTCGAGCAGGCCGATCTCGTGCTGATGCTGGGCCAGCGCCTCGGCGATCGCGTGACGCAGGGCTATCGGCCGCTGCGCGGACGCATCATCGCGATCGACGTCGCCACCGACGTCGGCTGGGACGAGTATCCTTCGGCGGAGTTCTTGCTCGCCGATCCCATGCGGGCGCTCGAGCAGCTCGTGCGCCACACCGCGGAGGACCCCGCCGACGACGACCTGCACCGGCCGGAGCGCACGAGCTGGGTCGCCGCGCGCCGCAAGGCGATACGCGCCGAGGGCGACCGCGTGCTGGAGGCCGACGCGCGCGAAGCCGCCGGCGTCCCGTTCGCGCGGATCGTGGCCGCGCTCGACGCGGCGTTGCCCGCCGACGCCGTGGTAGTCTCCGACGCCGGCTCGTTCAACGACTGGATCACGCGCTATCTCGCGTTCCGCGACGAGCGGCGCTACGTCGGCCCGATCTCGGGCGCCATGGGGTTCGCGCTCCCCGCGGCGCTGGGCGCGCAACTCGCGCTCGGCCCCTCGCGCAGCGTGGCGTTGGTGGGCGACGGCGCCTTCCTGATGACCGGTCTTGAGCTCGCCACGGCGGCGCGCCTCGCGCAGCCGCTCACGGTGGTCGTCTTCAAGAACGGGATCTGGGGATCGATCGCGCTCCATCAGGATCTGCGCTTCCCGGGGCGGCGCTTCGCCGTGGACCTGCCGCGGCCGTCGTACGCCGCGCTGGCGGAGTCGCTCGGCGCGCGGGGCTTCGCCGCGTCGACAACTGACGCGTTCGTCGAGGCGCTAGCGGCGGCGCTTGCGGTGGAGGGCCCGAGCCTCGTGGAGGTGACCACCGACGCGCGGCGGCCCTCGCCCAGCAGCTATGCCGTGCGGTGAGCGCGGCGCGCGTTCTGGGGCAGGTAGATCAGCGTGCGCAGCGCGCCGTGCTCCTTGAAGCCCAAGCGCTCGTAGAGCCGGCGCGCGGTGTGATTGAAGTCGTTCACGCAGAGCGAGAGCGTGGGTACGTGCTCGGTGAAGAGGGCCTTGCAGACGGCGTGGAGACCCGCGGAGGCGTAGCCGCGCCCGCGGTACTCGGGCGGCGTGTAGACGCCTTGCAGTTGGGCGGTGTGGGGCGTCACGGCGCCGACGTTGACCTTGAAGCGAAGCTGCCCTTCCTCCGTCCAGATCCAGCTCCAGCCGCGCTCGATGCTCCTGCGCGTGCCGTCGCGGAAGGCCGCGAAGTCGGCGCGCCGCGGGTCGAATCCCAGCTCCTCGGCCGTCATCGCGGCGGCATGATAGGCCACCGTCTCCAAGTCGGCGATCTCGGCGCGCCGCACGCGCGCCGCGGGCGCGGGGCGCAGCTCCGCCGGCGTCAGCACGTAGACGGGCTGGCGCTCGCGCACGACCGCGGGATCGCCGAACGCCTTGCGCGCGGCCGGCTCTACGGCGGTGACGTCGTCGACGGTGCCCACCAGCAGGCTCGGCTTGCGCGCGTGCACCAGATACGCCGCCAGGACCGCGCGCGCGCGATCGTCGCTCGCGCTCATCACGATCTGCGGCCCCAGGTAGATCACGCCGCGCACCATGCCGCCATCCCATGCCGCGAACACCGGGGCGTGGACGGCTTGCGGGTCGGTCGCCAGGATCCAGACGAGGAAGGCGTTCCGGTACGGAGCGGCTTGGAGATAGCTCAAGACCGCGGGCCGGTCGCCGATGTCGACGCGCCGGAGGGTCATCGCCGCCTGTGCGCGGCGAGCGTCCGGCGCACCACGCGGCGCACGGCGCGGTCGGCGCGTACCAGCCATGGGAAGCCGTGGGAGACGATCACGTGCTCGAAGCGCAGCGACGCGAGCCGCTCGAGGTCGCGATCGGTGCCGTGCGGATCGGCGGCCAGCCAGCGCGGATACGGCTGCGGCGGGCCGAACGGCAAGAGCAGGCGCGCCAGCGCTCCCAACCCCAGCGGGGCATCGTCGACGTCGAGCGCCAAGAGCGCCTCGCCCACGAAGAGGATGCCGCCGTCGCGTTCGAGCAGCAGCGCCCACTCGCCGGGCGACGTGCCTCCCAGCGGGATGGCGCGGAAGCCGCCGGGCAGCGGTCCCTCCTCGGACAGGTGGAAGTGCGCGCGCCGGGCCACGATGCCGTCGGGCTCGGGCCCGGCCCAGACCGGCGTGCCGTAGCGCGCCCGCAGCGTCGCGCTCTCGCGCTCGTGCCAGTGCGTGGTGAGCACGGTCGCCGCGGGCTTGCCGATCGACGCGAGCGTCTCCCACCCGCCGGCCGGCGCCACGGGATCGATGGCCACGAGCGTGCCGTCCAGACCGCGCACCAACGCCGAGGTCATCGGGATGCCGGGCACCATGCGCCGCCCCCAGAGCCAGACGCCGTCGAGGACGAGGCGTGGCTCGGCGCTCAAGACACCTGGGGGTTCCGTGTGAGCGTGCATGGCGTGCTATCCCGGGGGCAGGGGGATGGGCGGCCCATCGTCGTCTTCGTACGTGATCGAGAGCGGCAGCTCCGGAAGCTCCGCGGCTGAGGCGTCGGTCAGCGAGAACCCGACGGGGGTCTCGGGCTTCGGCTTGGCGCGTCCGGGGGGAGCCTCCTCCGTGAAGCGGGCCGGCTCGCGCAGCCGCGGCGGCTCCGGCGGCTCGGGCTGCGCTTCGTGGACGATCGTCGAGCGAAAGGCGTGCGGCGAGGGCAGCAGCAGCTCGTCGGCCGCGGCATGACGGGCCAAGCCCCGGATGACGTACGCGCGAGCCACGCGCTTGATGCCGCGCAGCGGGAGTGCGGAGGTGGGCACGGCGGTGAAGATCTCGCGGATCGGCTCGTACGTCGCTTCGTTCACCAGCACCAGCGCGTTGATGTTCTCCGTGACTTCCTGCAGGCGCTCCACGAAGGTGACTTCCGCGCCGACGACGGTGTAGGCGCGCCGCTCCTGGAAGCCGGTGTCGCCCGCGATCACCTTGCCCGTTCCCACCGCGCAGCCCACCTTCAGCGGGCGCCGTTTCTGCTGGCTCCAGCGCGCGCTCATCGCCGAGACATAGCGCACGATGTCGATGGCCGCGCGAACGGCATGCTCCTCCTGGTGCGGGTCCTCGAGCGGCGCGCCGAAGATGGCGACGATGCCGTCGGGCAGGAAGCGGTCGATCGTTCCGCGGTGACGCTGGATCGCCTCGCCCGCAAGCGTGTAGAACTCGTTGACATATTGCAGCGTCTGCTCGGGCGTGAGCTGCTCCTGGTGGAGCGTGAAATTCCAGATGCGCGCGTAGAGGATGGTGGCGGTGACCGAGTGCCCTTCCAGGGCGCGCTCGCCCTTGCGCGCGAGAAGCTCGTCGACGACCGAGGGCGAGAGATACCGGGAAAATAGCGCGCGAACGCGTGCCCCTTCGGCGATGGCCACACGCATGCGCTGATACGCGGTGACGGCGACGGCGATCCCTGCCGCGAAGACGAGCAGGGAGACGATCACCATGAACGAGGAATCAGCGGTTACGGCGAGGGGCCTCCAACCCCAATCCCACCATCATCTGCACGCCGGTTTCGAGCGCCCGCTCGTCGATGGTGAACGCCGCGTTGTGGTGCGGCTTCGAGGTCTCCGGGCTGCTCGAGGCGCCGACCAGGAAGTACGAGCCGGGCACGCGTTCCAGGAAGAACGAGAAGTCCTCGGCCCCCATCGTCCGCTCGCCCTCGATCGAGCGCTCGGCGCCGAAGAGCGTGCGAGCCACCTCGTCGACCAGGCGCGTCTCCACCGGATCGTTCACCGTCACCGGATAGCGCCAGACGTACGTGTAGTCGTACTCGGCGCCCGTGCCCTCGCAGGCCGCCTTCAGCACGCGCTCGATGCGCTCGGGCATCGCCTTGCGCACCTCGGCGTCGAAGGCGCGCACGGTACCCAGCAGCTCGACCGAGTCGGGGATGACGTTGTGCGTCGTGCCGCCGTGGATGGCGCCGATGGTGACCACGCCCGGCTGGAGCGGCGAGATGTTGCGGCTGACGACCTGCTGCACGCTCGCGACGAACATCGCGGCGGTGAAGATGGGGTCGACGCTCTCGTGCGGCGAGGCGCCGTGGCCGCCGCGGCCGCGGATGGTGATCTCGATGGAGTCGCTCGAAGCGAAGAACGGGCCGGGGTGCCAAGCCACCACGCCCGTGGGATAGTTGCTGGAGATGTGCAGACCGAAGGCCGCGTCGACCTTGGGATCGTCGAGCACGCCCTCGCGCACCATCTCGCGTCCGCCGCCCTTGCCTTCCTCGGCGGGCTGGAAGCAGAGCACCAGCGTGCCCGCCAGCTCGTCGCGGCGGTCCATCAGCATGCGCGCGGCGCCCAAGAGCATCGCCACGTGCGTGTCGTGGCCGCACGCGTGCATCTTGCCCGGGACGGTGGAGCGGAACGGCAGGTCGTTGTTCTCCTGGATCGGCAGGCCGTCCATGTCCGCCCGCAAGAGGATCGTGCGCCCGGGGCGCCCCGAGCGCAGGATGCCCACCACGCCGGTCGTGGCGATGCCGCCGCGCACTTCGTAGCCCAGCGCGCGCAGGCGCGACTCCACGATGCCGGCGGTGCGGACCTCCTCGAAGGCGAGCTCCGGATGGGCGTGCAGGTCGCGCCGCGTGGCCACGACCTCGTCGAGAACCTCGGCGGGTACGGTGATCGTCATGGTTGCCCTATCTTCTCCACGGCGTTGACGAACGCTTCCAGCACGGCGTTGACGAACGTGGGGGCGTCCGCGTTGGAGAGGTGTCCGGCATCGGGGACGACCACGAGACGCGAGTCGGGGATGCCCGCGGCCAGCTCCTCGGAGAGCGCCCGCGGGGCGATGACGTCGTGCTCCCCCCACAGCACCAGGGTCGGGATGGTGATCTGCGGCAGCAGGGCACGGTAGTCGCTGGTCCACGCGGCCTGCGTGGCGCGGGCGTAGGCCTGCGGGTTCTTGCAGGCCATCTGCCGCACCGACTCGGTGCGCCGGTACGCGGGGGCGTTGGCCGGCAGGATGCGGTTGGCGCGCTCCTCGGCGAAGGCTACCATCGAGCGCGCCGCCAGCACGGCCTCGACCATGCGGTCAGCGAAGGCCTGGCCGTCCGGATATTCCGCGAAGCTGTCGAGCAGCGCCAGGCTCTTGATGCGGTGCGGCGCCGTGCGCCAGAGCTCCAGGCCCACCACGCCGCCGAGGCTGCACCCGATCAGATGGAAGCGCTCCGCGCCCAGCGCGTCGGCCACCGCCAGCACGTCGCGGGCGAAGCCCTCGCACGTGATGCTGGAGAGCCTGGCCGGAAGCGGAGCGACGCCGTTCCCGCGCAGCTCCACCGCGGCGCAGCGGTAGTGCCGCGAGAGCGCGGCCAGCTGGGAATCCCAGACTTCGCCGGTCGAGCCGACGCCGTGCACGAAGAGGAGGGTCACCTCGTTGCGCCCGGCCACCCGAGCCGCACAGCGCGCCCCATCGGCGGCCGTGCACAGCAGCGCGTCCATGTCGAGCCGCTTCGGCGTCCGGACGAGGGGCCACCTACCTGGGAGCATAGTCCGAAACGCTCCTAGCGATCAGCGCAGGGGTTCTTCCGCACCCTGCTAGGGCGATGCGACGGGAGCGGTTTGCCGCGATTCGCCGCGCAGCACCATCGCCAACGCCAGGATGAGCGCCACGCCTCCCGCGACCTGGCCGAGCGTGAGCGGATCGTGCAGGAAGATCACGGCCAAGACGGCCGCGATCGCCGGCTCGGAGAGGGTGGAGAACGAGATGGTCGAGGCCGAGAAGTGGCGCAGCGAGACGTTGAGACCCGTGTGGCCGAGGAGCTGGGGGATCAGCGCCATGCCGACGATGCCCAGCCACGCGGCGCGCGTGAAGCCCCATGCCGGCTGGTGCGAGACCGCGAGCGCGAGGATCATCGTGGCGGCCGCGGCCGGATAGGTCCACGTGACCACCGCGCGGGCGTCGAGGCGCGAGCGGATGGGGCGTACGATCAGGAAGTACGCCCCGATGGCCATCGCGCCGCCCAGCGCCATCAGCCATCCCAGGACCTCGTGGCCGGCGGCGGGTACCGGCGTGCGATCGCTGCGCACGACCAGCCAGACGCCGGCGCCGCCGGCGGAGAGCCAGCCCCAGAAGGAGCGCGGCGGGCGATCCACGCCGGTGATCGCTCCGTAGAGGCCCGTCCACACCGGCGTCGTGGAGACCAGGAGCGTGGAGGTCACCACGCTCACGTACTCGATGCTTCCGATCCAAAGGGCGAAGTGCACGGCCAGCGCGACGCCGGCCAGCGCGAGACGGGCGCGGTCGCGCGTCTCGACGCGCACCGGCCGCAGAAGGCCCGGCCCCGCCAGCGCCAGCGAGGCGATGATGAGCCGCCATGCCGCCACGGCCAGCGGCCCGGCGCCGTCGAGCGCCACGCGCGCGAAGATGCCGCCGGAGCCGACGGCGGCCAGCGCCAGGACCAGGACCACGATCGAGGTCATGCGTGCGCGGTTCCGCCGGCGAAGGCTCGCCCCCTCGTCCTGCGCGAAGCCCCCCCCATGGCGAACACGGACGATCTCACCCGTTACTGCGAGGAGCATCGCGAGGATGCGCTCGCGGAGCTCGATGCGTGGCTGCGCATCCCCTCGATCAGCGCCGACAGCGCCTACCAGGCCGACGTGCGCCGCGCCGCCGAGCACGCGGCCGCGCGCATGCGCGCCATCGGGATGACGCGCGCGGAGGTGCTGGAGACCAAGGGGCACCCCGTGGTCTACGGCGAGTGGCTGGGCGCTCCCGGCAAGCCCACGGCGCTGGTCTACGGCCACTACGACGTGCAGCCGGTCGACCCGCTCGAGCTCTGGACCTCGCCGCCCTTCGATCCTCAGGTGCGCGACGGCATGCTCTTCGCCCGCGGCGCCGTGGACGACAAAGGGCAGGTGGTCATGCACTGGAAGGCCTTCGAGGCGCATCTGAAGACGCGCGGCGCGCTGCCCGTCAACCTGAAGTTTCTGATCGAGGGCGAGGAGGAGATCGGCTCGCCCAACTTCGACGACTTCGTCGCCCGCAACCGCGATCTGCTGGCCTGCGACGTGGTGGTCATCTCCGACACGCCCGTCTTCGCGGAGGACGTTCCCTCGCTGACGATCGCGGTGCGGGGCCTCGTGGGCTGGGAGATCCACGTGGACGGTCCCTCCGGCGACCAGCACTCCGGGCTCTTCGGCGGCGCCATCGAGAACCCCATCATGGCGCTGGCGTGCATCCTGGCCAAGCTGAAGGACGAGACGGGGCACATCGCCGTTCCCGGCTTCTACGACGACGTGCGCGAGCTGACGCCGCACGAGCGCCGGGAGATCTCCGAGCTCCCGTACGACGAGCGCGCCGAGGCGCGGCGCATGGGCGTGCCGCAGCTGCACGGCGAGCACGGATATCATCCGCTCGAGCGCATGTGGTGGCGCCCCACGCTCGACTGCAACGGCATCTGGGGCGGCTACCAGGGCGAGGGCTCCAAGACGATCATCCCGGCGAAAGCCGGCTGCAAGCTCACGGCCCGGCTCGTGCCCAACCAGGACCCGGCGCGCGTCACGCGTTTGATAAAGGAGTACATCCTCGCCATCGCGCCCCCCGGCGTGCGCGTGCATGTGGACAGCTTCGAGAGCGGCCCGGCGATTGTCACCTCTCGCGACCATCCCGCCACGCGCGCGGCGGCGCGCGCGATGGAGAAGGCGTTCGGCAAGCCGCCGGTCACGATCGGCATGGGCGGCTCGATCGGCCCCGTCGGAACCTTCGACCGCGTCTTACATCTGCCGCAGGTGCTGATCGGCGTGGGCCTCCCCGACGACCAGACGCACGCGCCCAACGAGAAGTTCACGCTCAGCCAGTTCTACGGCGGCATCAAGACGATGGCGTATCTCTGGGACGAGCTGGCGGCCGGTGACGCGCGAGGAGCGGGCATCCCCCCCGTGTAAGCCCCGTGCCATGCGCGACACGCTTCGCATCGGCGCCACGCACACGCTGCGCCTCACGGTTCCCGAGCGCTTGACCGTTCCGGGCATGATGCCGGACGTGGCGAGTTGGCACGAGATGCCCAACGTGCTGGCCACCTCGATGCTGGTGGCGCTCATGGAATGGGCCGCGCTGGAGGTGCTCCTGCCGCACTACGAGGAGGGCGAGCAGAGCGTCGGAGTGCACATCGACATGAGTCACGTCGCCGCCACGCCGCCGGGGATGGACGTGGAGATCACCGCCACGTTGACCGGCATGGACGGCCGCCTCTACGACTTCGAGATCGTGGGGCGCGACGAGTTCGACGTGATCGGCGAGGGCAAGCACCGGCGGGCCGCCGTCACGCGCGCGAAGTTCGACGAGCGCCTGGCCCAAAAGATCGCGCGCTCGCAAGGGTGAGGATCTTCACCATCGGCCACGGCACGCGCACGGCGGACGAGTTCCTGCGCCTGCTGAAGGCCCATGGCATCAAGCGAGTGCTCGACGTCCGCACCGCGCCGGGCTCTCAGGCGCACCCCCAGTACGGCATGGTCGCGCTCGCGCGGCTGTTGGAGCGCAACGGGATCGCCTACGAGCACCATCCGGAGCTGGGCGGCTTTCGCAAGGGGCTCGGCGCGCGCAGCCCCAACACGGCCTGGAAGAATGCGAGCTTCCGCGGCTACGCCGACTACATGCTCGGCGACGAGTTTTGGAAGGCGCTCGACAACGTGCTGGCCAAGGCGCAGCGGGAGCCCGTGGCGCTGATGTGCAGCGAGACGCTGTGGTGGCGCTGTCACCGCCGCCTGATCGCCGACGCGGCCACCGCGCGCGGCGCCGACGTCCGCCACATCATGCGCGCCGACCTGGCCGAGGCCCACCGCCTGATGCCGCCGGCCCGCATCGCGGGCGATCGGGTGGTCTACTCCGCCACCCCGCCGACCGCGAGCTCCGCGACGCCCTCCACGGATTCCGCCGGCGCGGAGCCCAAGACGTCGTAGCCTCGGCGGCCGAGGTTCCAGAGGATGAAGGCGAAGCACGCCGCGGCGCAGAGCAGGAGCGCAGCGCCCAGCGCCGGCGCCCCCAGCAGGATCTTGCCGACGCCGAAGATGGCGCAGTAGATCAGCGCGCAGCCCGCGATCCAGTCCAGCAGCGCGGGCGTGCGCGCGGCGCCGCCGTCCACGTCGGGCGCGAGGGCGGCCACCGGCCCCCAGCCGGCGCGGCCGGGGCGCACGCGGCGGTAGAAGGCCACCAGGTGCTCCATCGGCTCCGGCGGCGTCAGCAGCGTCACGGCCAGCCAGATCGCGGTCGAGATGCCCACCGTCCACAGCATCAGGTGCGCGAAGCCCAGCGGCTGGCTGGAGTCGACGAGATGGAACTGCTCGATGATCGTCGAGACGGCGAACGAGGCGATCAGCGCGGAGATCTCGCTCCAGGCGTTGATGCGCCACCAGTACCAGCGCAGGATGAAGACGAGCCCCGCGCCGGCGCCGAACGCCAGCAGGAACTCCCAGGCGCCGGTGATCGAGTTCATGTGCAGCGTCACGAAGGCCGAGAGCAGCATGAGCGCCAGCGTCGCCGCGCGCGAGACGCCCACGTAGTGGCGCTCGCTCGCGCCGCGCACCACGAAGCGCCGGTAGAGATCGTTCACGACGTACGAGGCGCCGAGGTTGAGCTGGCTCCCGATCGTCGACATGTACGCGGAGAGGAAACCGGCCATCATCAGACCGCGCAGCCACGGCGGCAGATAGTCGATCATGGTCTGCACGTACCCCAGCTCGGCGTCCGGCTTGTGCGTCACCGGGTTGACCACGCCGTGCGGATAGAGCACCAGCGCCGCGAGCGCCACCAGGATCCACGGCCAGGGGCGCAGCGCGTAGTGCGCGATGTTGAACCAGAGCGTGGCCAGCAGGCTGTGGCGCTCGTCCTGGGCGCAGAAGATGCGCTGCGCGATGTAGCCGCCGCCGCCGGGCTCCGCGCCCGGATACGACGACGCCCACCACTGCACGCCCACGTAGACCAGGAACGTCAGCACGGGCATCCACACGCCGTGGAGATCCGGTACGAAGGAGAGCACGGAGTCGGCCGTCCCCGGCACCGCGTGACGGGCCAAGTCGACGGCGGCCAGCTTGACGCGCAGCGCTCCGAGCCCGCCCACCGCGGAAACGGCCGCCACCGCCAGCACGATCGCCATCGACATCTTCACGACGAACTGCAGGAGGTCGGTGACGAGCACGCCCCACAGGCCGCCGACCGAGACGTAGATCGCCGTCAGCAGCATGCAGGCGAGCACGGCCTCGACCTTGGTGGCGTGCAGCGTCACGAGCAGGATCTTGGCCATCGCCAGGTTGACCCAGCCCATCACGATGGTGTTGAAGGCCAGGCCCAGATACGCGGCGCGGAAGCCCCGCAGGAAGGTGGCCGCGCGCCCCGCGTAGCGCACCTCGACCAGCTCCACGTCGGTGAGCACCCCGGCGCGCCGCCAGAGGGCGGCGAAGAAGAACACGGTGAGCATCCCGCTCATCACCATGTTCCACCAGAGCCAATTGCCGGCGATGCCGTTCTTCTCCACCAGGCCCGAGACCACCAGCGGCGTGTCGGCGGCGAAGGTGGTGGCGACCATCGAGGTGCCGGCGAGCCACCACGGCACGCTGCGCCCGGAGAGGAAGAACTCCCCGACGCTGCGGCCGCCGCGCCGGGCGTACCACAGCCCGATCGCGATGTTCACGGCGAAGAACCCGACGATCACGGCCCAGTCGATCGCGGTCAGGTGCATGGGCCTCGGTTCGGCGGCGGTCCTCGGGGAACATCCTGCCCGGGCGCGAAGCAGACGTCCGTGATGACGCCCACTCCCGACGGACTCTCCATCCTCCCGCCGCTCTCGCACGCCTGCGCCGAGACCGCCCACTCCGGCATCCGCGAGGTCGCCAACCTCGCGCTCGAGATGCCCGGGGCCATCCGCCTCGAGGTGGGCCAGCCCGACTTCCGCACGCCGGCCAACATCTGTGAGGCCGCCAAGCGCGCGATCGACGACGGCTGGACATGCTACACGCCCACGCGCGGCATCCCGACGCTGCGCGAGGCGCTGATCGCCAAGCTGGCGCGCGTCAACGGCATCGCCGCGCGCGACGAGCAGATCACCGTCGGCATCGGGGGCGTCGGGGTTATCGCGGCGGCCTTCGCCTCGCTCGTCGAGCCCGGCGACGAGGTGCTCCTCCCCGACCCGGCATGGCCCAACTTCCGCATCATGTGCGCCTGGACGCACGCGCAGCTGAAGACCTACCGCTGCCCGGCGGCATCGGGCTTCCAGCCCGACGTCGAGCACCTGGCCGCGCAGATCACGCCGCGCACCAAGCTGATCGTGATCAACAGCCCCAACAATCCCACCGGGGTGGTCTGGGAGCGCGCCAAGATCGAGGCCATGGTGGAGCTTGCGCGCAGCCGCGGTGTTTGGCTGTTGAGCGACGAGTGCTACGATCAGATTCTGCTCGACGGCGCCCCCTTCAGCCCGGCGTCGCGTGCGCCAGACGCGCCGATCATCAGCGTCTACACGTTCTCGAAGACCTACGCGATGACGGGCTGGCGCCTGGGCTACGCCGTCGCCCCCGCGCCGCTCATCGACACGATGGCCAAGGTGCTGGAGTCGCTCTGCTCGTGCGCCGCCACCGTCTCGCAGAAGGCCGCGGAGGAGGCGCTGACGGGGCCGCAGGAGGCGGTCGCGGAGATGAACGCCGCCTATCGCCGCCGCCGCGACATCGTCGTGGAGATCTTGCGCGCGCGCGGTCTGCTCACGGCCGTGCCCACGGGCGCCTTCTACGCCATGGCCGACGTCTCGCCCAGCGGCCTGGACTCACGCGAGTTCGCGCTCGACATGCTGCGCGAGCGCGCCGTGGCGGTGGCGCCGGGGAGTGCCTTTGGACAGGTGGCGTCGGGTGCGGTGCGCATCAGCCTCGCCAGCTCCGACGACGACCTGCGCGAGGGCGTCGGACGGCTCTGCGAGTACGTGAGAGAGCGTGGGGAGAAGCGCGCGTAACGGCGTCGCGGGTCTTGCGGCGGCGGCGATCCTAGCCGCCACGACGATCGGCTCGCTCGCCGCGGCGCAGCCGGCGCAGCCATCCGCGGGGCTCTCGGTGCTGCCCATCCCGCGCGAGGTTCACGGCGACGCACGCTGTGACGCGCCGCTCCCCGGTTACGCCATCCGCTTCGAGGGCGTGCCGGCTGAGCCGGGGGCGTTGGAGATCCTCGGCCACCGTTGGCGCACGCTGGGCATCCCCTCGCGCGCGGGCGGCGCCGTGATCACCGTCTCCGCGCTGCGCGGCGCGGACGCGGCGCTGCGCGAGCGCCTTGGCGCCGAGGGCTACGCGCTGCGCGTCGAGCGCGGCGGCGCCCGCATCGAAGCGGACACCGCGGCGGGCCGCTTCTACGGCCTGATGACCCTCGCCCAGCTACCGCGGCCGGCATCGGGCGGCGGATGGTGCCTTCCCGGCGTGCGCGTCGTCGACTGGCCGGCGATGCGCTGGCGCGGCCTCTCCGACGACGTCTCGCGCGGCCCCATACCGACCATGACGTTCTTCCGCGAGCGCATCCGCGCGGTGGCCGCCTTCAAGGGCAATCTCTACTCGCTCTACTTCGAGAGCGCGTTCCGCGACCCCGAGCATCCGCTGCCATCGCCGCCCGACGCCGTCACGCCTCGCGAGCTGCGCGAGCTCTCGCGCTACGCGGCGCGCTTCCACGTGGCGCTCATGCCGGAGCAGGAGACGCTCGGGCACATGCACCGGGCGCTCTCGTACGAGCGCTACGAGCCCCTCGCGGAGCTGCCGCACGACTACGTGCTCGCGCCGGCGGTCCCCGCGGCGGGCGCGTTCGTCAAGCAGTTGGTCGAGGAGGAGGGGGCGCAGGTGCGCGGGCGCACGCCGTTCTTCCACCTGGGCGGTGATGAGCCTAACCTGGTAGGCACGGGGCGATCGGCGGCGCTGCTGGCGCGCGAGGGGCACGACGCGATGTATCTCGGATACTACGCGCCGCTCTTCTCCGCCGTGCGTGCCATGGGCATGCGCCCCGTGATCTGGGGCGACGTGCTGCTGGCCCACCCCTCGGCCATCGCGAGCCTGCCCAAGGACGCGGTCGTCGCCAATTGGCATTACGGCCCCGAGCCCTCGTACACGAAGTACCTCGAGCCCTTCGCCGCGGCGGGCGTCGAGCAGCTGGTGGCGCCGGGAGCGAGCGACTGGGGGCAGATCTACGCGAATCTCACCGCCGCCGACGCCAATGCCTCGGTGTTCGTGCGCGACGGCCAAGCCACGCCCGGTGTCATCGGCATGCTCGAGACGGTCTGGCACGACGACGGCCAGAGCCTCTTCTCGAACACGTGGTATCCCGTGCTCTTCGCCCTCTCCGCCGCGTGGCAGCCGGCGCCCATCGATGCGCAAGCGTTCCACGCGCGCTTCGCCTGGGCGTTCTTCGGCACGCGCGACCAGCGTCTGGTGGGGGACATCGACGGACTGCGAGCCGCCCAAGACGACCTGCTGACCAAGCCCACCGATCCCTCGAACTACCTCTTCTGGGTCGATCCGTTCCGCGTGCAGCGGCGCGTCTTCGCGCAGATCGACGTGCCCAAGCTGCGCCTGGACGCCGAGCGTGTCCTCCACGATCTGGAGACCCATCCGCAGCCGCCGCCGCTCCACGGCGACGCGTTGCCGGCGATGCGGGTGGCCGCCATGCGGTATGACTTCTTGGGGCGCAAGTTCCAGATCGCGCGCGAGTTCGACGCCTACTACGCCGATGCGCAGGCGCACGCGGGCAAGGACGACGGCCGCGTCTTTCACGACCTCTTCCTCGCCCGCTATCTGCTCTGGGAGTGGCGCGACGACCTCACGGCGATCCGCGCCGCCTACGCCCGCGCCTGGGGCGTGGAGTGCCGCCCCGCCTATCTGCCCAACGTGCTGGCGCGCTACGACGAGTGGCGCGCCAAGGTGCTGAGCATGGTCGACCGCATGCAGGTCGTCACGCGCGAGCGCTACTACCGCGAGGGACACACGCTTCCGCCGCGCTCCGAGCTCTTCGCGCGGCTCGCCGTTGGGAACGAGGGACCATGATCGCCGGCGCCGCGCTCGTGGCCATCTTCGCGCTGGCCGCCGTGCTCATGTGGCGGCGAGCGCTTCCGGCGCTGTTGGCCGTGCCGCTGGTGGCCGTGGCCGCGGGGCTCGCGTCGGGGGTGCCGGTTCACGCGCTGCTGCAGGCCTTGGGCGAGGGCGCCTCCGGCAAGATCGCCCCGGCGTACGTCGCGGTGATCTTCGGCGCCTTGCTCGGGCGCGTCACCATGCGCACCGGCATCGCGGAGTATCTGGTCTCGCGCGCGGCGGAGTTCGGCGGCGACCGCCCGTACGCCGTGGTGGTCTCCGTCGGCCTGGCCGTCGCAGCGCTTTTCACCACGTTGACGGGCCTCGGGGCGATCGTGATGGTGGGAGGCATCGCGCTCCCCGTGATGCTCTCCGTGGGCGTGCGCCGCGAGACGGCCGCCGCCGCCTTTCTGATGTTCTTCGCGCTGGGCGCCACGTTCAACGTCGCGCTGTGGACGCTCTACGGCGGCATCGTCGGCGCTCCCACGCAGGCGTTCGCCTCGCTCGCGCCCATGGTCTTCGTGCCGGCCGCCGCCGCCGTGGCCGCCTTCCTGTTCGTGAGCGCGCGCCGGGAGCGTGGCTTCGCGCGCCTGGCGCTCGACGACCCGTTCGCCTCGGCGGCGCCCGCCGTGCCGTGGCCGGCGCTGATCGCGCCCGTGCTCCCGCTGATCCTGATCCTGGTCTTTCGCTGGGGCGCCTGGGGGCCGGTGCCGGCCTTCCTCATCGCGGCGGTCTATGCCGCGTTGGTGGTGCGCCCGCGCGACGCCGTGCAGACGCTGGTCTCGGGCGCCGTGCGCGGCATCGAGGACGTGGCGCCCGCCGTGTTCTTGATGATCGGCATCGGCATGCTGCTCCAGGTGGCGGCGCTCCCTCAGGTGCACGCCGCGCTGGCGCCGGTGGTCGCGCGCATCGCGCCGCACCACGCTCTCGCCTATGTCGCGCTCTTCGGCGTCCTCTCGCCGCTGGCGCTCTACCGGGGCCCGCTCAACCCGGTGGGCGTGGGCGTGGCGATCTTCGCCGTGCTGGCACAGCAAGGAGCGCTCCCGCCCGTGGCGCTGGCCGCCGCGGTGCTGGCCGTGGTGCAGGTGCAGAACGTCTGCGATCCCACCAACACGCAGAACGTCTGGGTGGCCAATCAGGTGGGCGTGGAGGTCGAGACCATCACCAAGCTGACCCTGCCGTTCCAGACGGCCGCGGCGATCGCCGTCGCGGTCGCGGCCGCGGCGTGGCTGCGCCTGTGATCGCGGCGTTGCTGCTGGCGGCGGCCATCGCCGCGCCACCCGCCTTGACGGCCGAATACCCCGGCTTGCTGGCGCCCTTGGCCGCGGCGCACGCCTTGGCGATCACGCCCGTGGGCGGCGCCGACGCGCGAGTGGCGGCGCGCGAGGCGGAGCGCGCCGTCGGCCAGACATGGACGGACGTGCGCCCGTTGCCGTACGACGGAGACGCCGCCGCGAGCGACTGCCGCGCCAAGCCTTTCGCCGCCGATGCGCGCATCGCCGCCGACGACACGCGCTACGACGACGGCGTGCTGGTGGAGGTGACCTTCGATCTCGTCGACTGTGCCGGCTGGGAGGTGGACCAGTGGACCTCGCAGCGCCTCCTGCCTCCCGACGCCGGACGAGGGGAGGTGGTTCACGCCCTGCGGACGCTGGCCCGCCACGCCGCGACGGATGCGGATGTCTGGGCTCATCGCCACGCCGAGCGCGCGCGGCGGCTCTTCGCCGACGGGCTGGGCGTGCTGCCGGGCGATCCGCCCACCTACCTCTACGCCTTTTTCAAGACGCCGGACGGTCGGATGCACGTGGCGGCGCGCCCGGGCGGCCCCGCGTGGCAGGCCGGCATCCGTACCGGCGACGTATTGGTGAAGCTCGACGGCAAGTTCTGGTGGGAGTACGGGACCTTCCAGACGGAGCGCCGGGCGTACGACGGACTGCCGCACACGCTCCTGATGGAGCGCCGCAAGCGCAGGTTCGAGGTCACGCTGGGCTCGCCCCTCGTCATCGCACCGCAGACGAAAGAATAGAGCATGATGTCAGACGACCACACGGGCGCGGCCGCCGAGGCGAGCGCGGCGCTGCCGCCCGCCTCGCGTCGCGGGCTGCGTTCCTTGCTGGATGGGAATGCGCGCTTCGCGGAGGGCACGCCGAGGGCGCAGCCGCACACGGCCAGCCGCGTCGCGCTGGCCAACCGGCAGGAGCCGTTCGCCGTGGTCTTGGGCTGCGCGGACTCGCGCGTGCCGGTCGAGACGATCTTCGATCAAGAGCCCGGCAACGTCTTCGTCGTGCGGCTGGCGGGAAACATCGCCGACGAGGACGCGATGGGGTCGATCGAGTACGCGGTGGCCGTGCTCAAGGCATCGCTGATCCTCGTGCTCGGCCATTCGTCGTGCGGCGCCGTGACGGCGGCGGTGAGCTATGTGCGCGACGCGGTCCGCCAACCAGGTTACATCCAGCGCCTGGTCGATGCGATCGAGCCGGCGGCGCGCGCCGTCGAGCGCGGGGAAGGCGACTGGATCGAGCGGGCGGTGGTGGAGAACGCGCGCATGAACGCCGCGAAGCTGCGCGCGCGGTCCGCGATCGTGGCGGAGGCCGTCGGCGCCGGCGCGCTGGGCGTGGCCGCAGGGGTCTACGATCTGCGCAGCGGCAAAGTCACGCTGGTGTGACCGGAGGGATGCGAGTGGAACGAAAGGTTCGACTGGACGACGGCCGCGAGACGACGCTCGAGGAGTGGGGAGATCGCGGCCCGTGCGTGGTGGCCGTGCACGGAATCACCAGCTCGCGCAAGGCATGGCGGCGCCTGGGAGAGGCGCTGAGCGGCACGTATCGCCTCTACGCCTACGACCAGCGCGGCCACGGAGATGCCGCCGACGTGGAGGGTCCCATGACGCTCGCGCGCTCCGTCGCGGATCTGCGCTGCGTCGTCGAGGGGCTCCCGGCGTCGCCCTACGCCTTGCTCGGTCACTCGTGGGGCGGCGCCGTCGCCGTGCTCGGCGGCCGCGAGCTCCCGTTCGAGCGCGTCGTGGCCGTCGATCCGCTGCTGCGCCCGGAGCCGGCGCCGGGGGCCTGGCGGCGGGACTATGCGGAGGACGCCGAGGCAGATCTCGCGCTGCCGCCGGACGTGCGCGCGCGCGTGCTGCGCGAGCGGTTCGCGGGAGCTTGGCATGAGCTCGATGTCGAGGGCAAGATCCACGCCATGCGCGCCATGCGGGCGCGAGCCATCGCCGATCTGGGGCGCGACAACGGCGCCGACGAGGGGGGCTGGGATCTGCGCCCCGTCGCGGAAGGGTATCCGAAGCCGTTACTGCTGCTGCTGGCGGGCAACGGCGACTCCGTGATCGCCGAGGACGACGTGGAGCGCGTCCGCCGCAACGGCGGCGCGAACGTGACGCTCAGCGTCTTCGCCGACCAGGGGCACAACCTCCACCGCACGGATTTCGCTCGCTTTCTCGCCGAGCTGCGCGCCTTCTTGGCGCGCTGAAGCGTGCCCGCGGCGGGCGGCTCACGCGGAGCGCGCCCCACCTTGGACCGGGAGCGCGGCGAGCACGAGCGCGATGGCCGGAACGAAGAGCCACAGCGGATACCCGACGCCGCCATCCACGTTCGCCGCGACGAAGGAAGCAAAGCCCATGAGCAGGCCGCCGGCGAAGAGCCACGCGCGCCCGGAGTCGAAGCCCAGGACGCCCAGGGCGACGAATGAAGCGGCGAAGGCGAGCGCCGCCCAAACCGGGGCGACCCACGGCACCGGTATCAGGAAGAGGACGTCGTTCTGGAGCGGCGTCGGATAGCCGGTGATCGCCCAGAGGCCGGCGTAGTACACGATGTCCCAGAGGCCGAACGCGTAGAGGAACGCTCGCCAGCGCAGCCGCGCACTGCGCCCGCTCAACCACGCCAGCACGGCGAGCGTGACGATGGTCGAAGCCTCGCGCGCGATCTCCAGGCGATAGACCTCGAGCGAGGCCACGTGCGCCATGAGGCCGTCGGCCGCGGCGGGATATCCGTGCGGGAATGCCAGATGCCGCAGGTAGACGACGACGGTGCACTCCTCGAGGCCGAAGGCCGCGGCGAAGAGTGCGAGCGGGAGGAGCGGCAGGCGCGGTGCGTCGGGCATGGGTCTCCTAGACGGCTGAACAGGTTTCCCTTACCCACGCTCTACGCTCGCGTCGTGGTGCGGCGTCCCCTGAACGTGAGCTCGGCGATGCCCGACGTGTCGATGTCGCCGCGTCCGAGCGCGACCATGACGTCGTACTGGCGCTTGGTGGCCTCCGCGAGCGCGATGACGCGCGCCAGCGTGGCGCAGGCGGCGGGCCATGTTCGCGCCCATCCTCCCGACTCCCACAATCCGATCTTCTCCTGCGCCATGGTCTCTCTCCGTTCGCCGCGCGGCTCCATCTGATTGATTGAAGGTAGCACCGTTGGAGGATGGCTGCAATCAACCGGAAGGATGAACGTCGTCGTTGCCAAGAACAGAGGCTCCGCAGGTCCCTCGAGAGGGAGGAGCGCGCCATGCGAGTCCAAGAGCCGGCCAACGCGGGCGATTCCCAACGGCCTCGCGTGAGGGTTCGCATCGGCATCGACGTCGGCGGCACGTTCACGGACGTCGTCGCGCTCGATGCGGAGAGCGGCGCGCTGATCGGCTCGCTGAAGGTTCCGACGACGCACCGCGCGCCGGAAGGCGTGGCCCGCGGCATCGTCGATGCGCTCGAGGCCGCCATGCAGGCGTGGGGTCTCGCCGCGGACGACGTCGTCTTTCTGGCGCACTCCACGACGCAGGCGACCAACGCCCTGCTCGAGGGTGACCTCGCGCGCGTGGGCATCCTGGTTTTCGGGGCGGGGCTCGAGGGCGCGCTCGCGCGCGCCGCGGCGCGCGTGCCGCCGTGGCACCTGTCGGCCGGCGTGGAGATCCGGCCGTTGTACGGTTGGTTCTCCACGCGCCGGCCGG
>Ga0307372_10002235_pt1 | contig 32414 bp, 38 predicted proteins | sample OX1MG_FD_202533 | JGI IMG/M metagenome (GOLD analysis project Ga0307372, IMG submission 202533) | Soil microbial communities from Risofladan, Vaasa, Finland - OX-1 | ecosystem: Environmental > Terrestrial > Soil > Coastal area > Acid sulfate soil | place: Finland: Risofladan, Vaasa | collected... | reverse complement strand
CGGTTCTGCTCGTTTCCGCGCTCGAAGGCTCCTTGAAGAGTCTGATAGTCGGTGAAACGACGCAACGTGATCGTGATTGCGCTTTGCAGGTCGTCTGGATTTTCTTCCAGGATGTAGGCGTATGCGCCGCGCGCCGCGACCGCGTCCACCCATTCGGGCTCGTGGGTGTGCGTGACCGCGATCACCGGACAGAATGCTTCGCGCACGATCCCGGAAATCAGGTCGAGGGCGTGCTCGCGACTGACTCCGAGCCCGACGATCGCGACGTCGGGCCGCTCCCTCGCTGTCGCCGGACCGACGTCCTGTACCGAGGTTTCGCTGGCGACGACCTCGTGACCCATGGCAGCGACAACGCTGGCGAGGATCGCCAAACGGTCCTGCCGCTCGTTCGCGATCAACACGCGAAGATGTTGCACGGGACCACCAGGCAGGCCGAACGGCCGTTCTCTCAGCAGCTCAGGCATGCCTTCCTCCACGTAGCCGGCCATTGGCGCCGACCCACGTTAGGCCGGCTTCAACAAGCTCCAGCCCGTTCGATTGTGGGAGGAATTTCGCCGGGCCACGTGGCTTGGGTCCCGGCCAGCGAAGTGCATGGCGCCAATCGCTCAGGCACCGCACCGTCAACGGTAGCACCATCCCGCTCGAACCGTTGCCCGCTCCAGGCCGGCGAAGGAGCCGGTCTCCTCCCTTTGGAGGAGCGCGTTTGCAGCGAATCTTCGCCTATCGCTGTGTGGGGTTTGGCCCGATAACTCGTCCATGCGGCGTTTCCGGGTGCCCATGAGTCGTTCCATGACCGCGTTCAGTGCCGCTGCGCTGGTCGTAATCGCCCTCGGTTTCGGCCTTCTTCCCTCGGGTGCGCAGGCGGGGACGCGGGTCGGCGACTACACCGCCTACGTCGCCCCGGCCCAGGTGTGCGTTGGCGCCGGCGCGGTCTCCGCTTCGGTCGCCTCCGAGCAGCGTGCGATGAGCTGCGTGGTGAATTGGGCTAGGGTCAAGCGCGGCCTGAAGCCGCTCCGCTCGAACGCGGAGCTCGTTTTCGCCGGGAAGCTGAAGCTCTCCGACAGCGTTCGCTGCAACGCCTTCTCGCACACCCCCTGCGGAACCCAGTTCTTGTCGGTGTTCGAGCGCTCCGGCTACGTCGCATCGAGCGTCCCCTTGTGGACGGTGGGGGAGAACCTGGCCTGGGGTCAGGGCGTCACCGGGTCGCCCCGGGCGACCATCGTGGCCTGGTTGAACTCGCCGCATCATCGCGCCAACCTGTTCAGCGCGACCTGGACGGACATGGGTATCGCCTACCAGGCGCCGGCAACGTTTCTCGGCCACGAGGGCGTCACGCTGTGGGCAAACGAGTTCGGCACGCACGCGACCGGCTGACCGGACGACCGTCGGTCCCGCTCGGATGGCGCATAGGTCGCGCCGCTTACTGGTAGGGTGTTGGTGCGAGGCGAGCATGTCGGCGTCAAGAATCCGCAGTCGCTTGCCTCTCAGCCGCCGTGTTCGCACGCAGCGCCGGCGCGAGATCCGCCCTCAACTGCACTAGGTCGGCGTACCCCAAGTTGACGATCTGTCGTTCAGCTTTCGACCACTAGAGCTTCGAGGGAAGGATTTTGAGATGGGAGACTTTCTGCGGCGTGCTAAACGTCGCCGCGTCGCGACGCTGCTGGGCATCGCGCTCTTCGGCGGACTCCTGTGCGGTGTCGCGCTTGCGGGCAACCCGCACCGGACGACGACGACGACAACGACGTCGTCCGGCAATGTTTCCGGTGTGAAGCCGAGCTCGACCACCGCGCACAAGACGCATGCGTCGGCGGGCTCGAACAAGACGAAGCAGTACGGCAACGGCAAGACGGCGGGCCAGATCGCGGAGAAGAACGGCGCAAGCTCGAGCACCGATCTGTACGGCCCCGGGAACAGCCAGCCGCACAAGGTCGCGGTCTGCAGGAAGAACGGTAAGACGCACTCCGTCGACGTCCACGCCTTGAAGGGCCGGCGTGTCGGCGCCTGCCCGACGGGCGGATCCTCGACCGGCGGGTCTTCGAGCAACTCGTCGAACTCTTCGAGCAACTCGTCGAACAGCTCGTCGAGCGGGTCGGTCAACGCAGCCGGCACGAACGCCAACGGGAACGTGGGCACGCACGCGGGCGCCGGCAAGCCGTCCAACAACAGCGGCGTGCTCGGCGCGAGCAACAGCGGCGTGCTCGGCGCGAGCCAGTCGAGCGGCACCAAGCCCGTCGCCGCTCGCGCGAAGGCCGCGCACGCGGTCCTGGGTGCGGCGAGCTTCACCGGCTAGCTGATGCAGCGACCTCGCCCGATTCGACCGGGAGGAGCCGGCGCCCGCCGGCTCCTCCTACTCGGAGTCCCGCTGCTCGCGGCGGGCTGTGCATCCGCCACGCACTCGGCGGCACCGCCGCCCTCGACCGCCGCGACGACGACCGCCGGACGGGTGGTCTCCACGCACGCAGGCGAGAGCATCGTCGCGACCGCGATCACACGCGAGGTGCCGATCTACCGCACACCGAGCGCACGGAACCCATTCCTCCACCTGGCAAACCCGACGGCGGCCCGCGGACCGCTGACGTTTCTCGTACGCGGGCGCCGCCCCGGCTGGGAGCGCGTCTACCTTCCGCTCCGCCCGGACGGATCGACGGGCTGGACGCCCGACCGGTACCTGCGGCTCGCGTGGAATCCGTACAGCCTCCGAGTCCGGCTGCACGCGCGACAGCTCGTCCTCATGGAGGGAGCGCACGTCGTCGCGCGCTTTCCGGCCGCGGTCGGACGCTCCGTGCTGCCGACACCGACGGGCCGCTACTACATCGTCGAGCTTCTGAGACAACCCGACCCGAACGGCCCCTACGGACCCTTCGCGTTCGGACTCTCCGCGTACTCGCATGTGCTGTACAGCTTCGGCGGAGGTCCGGGCCAGATCGGAATCCACGGGACAAACGAGCGCAACAGCATCGGGCACAACGCCAGCCACGGTTGCATCCGCATCCCGAACAACGACATCGTCCGACTCGCGCGCACACTCCCACTCGGCACACCGGTCACGATCGGCGCGTGAGCGACCGGCTGCATCCCCCTCCACATGCCGCCGACTCTGCAAGTCGAGCTGGGCCGGATACCTGAGCTACCACGCCGGCTCGCGACGCATCGGCGATGCCGGCAAAGCCGGCACCGCCTCGAACGCGGCAGCGCACCGTCCGTCTAGGCGCCGCTCGAGAAGCCGAGCGGGGTGATGCCGAGCTTCCAGTGGGCGACCATCAGAGCGAGTGCGAGAACAGGCAGGGCGTAGCGGTGCATCGGTGCCTCCTTTGGGTTAGAAGTGGAAGTCCTGCAAGGCTTCGGCTGCATGCCGGTAGAGGTCGGCGGCCGATATGTGGTCTCCGTTCGCTCCGGCCAAGTCGCCGCGTGCCATCCAGACGGCGGCGAGCTGACTCGAGAATTCAGGCCCGGCGAGGGTGCGCTCCGCGCGGTCGAGCCATGCGGTCGCGGAAGACGTCTCGTGCTCGGCCATGAACGACTGCGCGACGACGAGCTCGGCGTTCCCGAGCTCGTCGCGGAAATCGTCGCGACCGGCGAGTAGATCGATCGCGCTGAGCGCACAGCCTCGAGCTTCAAGCGGACGATCGGTGTGAAGCATCACCTGGGCGAGCGACGACGTCGCCTGGGCGACGTCTGCGTCGCTCCCCGCCTCGGACGCGGCGGCAGCGGCTTCTACGAGCGCTCGCTCGGCGGCTGCGACGTCGCCAAGCAGAAACTGCAGCCCGCCCAGGTTGTTGAGGATGCGTGCCCTTGAAAGGGTGTCGTTCTGCTCGATGTAGAGCTCGAGCGCCTGCTCGGCGTAGCAGCGGGCGAGCAGCCACTGGCGTTGACGCTCAGCGATGAGCGACGACTGAAAAAGCGCGTTCGCCCGCGCTCGATCGTCACACACGCTGTCTGCGAGCTCGAACGAGGCTTCTGCGTCACGCCCGGCGGCGTCCCAGTCGCGACGGAGCTGATGGCAGCGCGAGCGCCAGTCGAGAACCTGCGCGGCGAGGAGCAGCGACGGGCGCGCGGAGCGTGCATTCGTCTCGAGCGTGCGCGTGAAGAGCGCCGTTGCATCGGCGACCCCGCCCCGCTTGAGCGTGACGCAGCCGCGCCGGAAGAGCACCTCGGCACGATCGGCCGCGTCGAAGAGAGGCGACTGCACGATCGCGTCGGCCTGCTCGAGCAGACGGGCGGCCTCGTCGAGCCGTCCGCGGTACATCTGCGCCCAGGCGGCGGCGAGCAGGTGGCGGCACGCAAGCACCGGGAAGCTGCGCGTCTCCGGCCAGAGCTCATCGAGGAGCTCCAACGCGGCGTCGTGGCGATTGGTGACGGTGAGCAGCTCGGCGTCCGCAAGGCGCCGCTCGAGGTCTCCGCCCGGCAGCACTCGGAGTGGTGTCGGGTCTCCTTCGACCGGACTGCAGACGAGCGGCGGCTCGTCGAAGAACTGGAGGGCTGCGGTCACGTGTCTCAGCATCTCCATGCACGGGCTGCTGTCGATCCCCGTTCCCACTCGACCTGTCTCACCCGATCGGTGGCCCCTCCATCGTTTTGCCGTGGTTCACCCGACGGAACGGCTAGGGAGGAGCGGCCGCGTTACACCGAATGTGCGTTTGGATTCCGCCGGGAGCGGAGCGGCCGCACCCTCCCCTTCACCGGCGTCGACCTGCTCGACGCCGTGATCGCCGGGCTCGTGCTGCTCGGCGCGGCCATCGGCCTCCGGCGGAGAGTTACCGCCTGACGCCGAAGTCGGTCGTCACGATCGTCACCGCGAGCCCCTGGTACACCCCGGGGGCTCGATCGGTGTGCACCGCGGAGACACCGATCTCCTGCCAGTGCGGATCGAGCATGTTCTTCCGGTGCTCGGGGCTGTTCTCCCACATCGTCAGCGCCTTCTGTGCGTCGACGTCGGGAGACGACCAGAGCAAGTTTTCACCCACCGACCAGAATCCGTACTTGCTCGACGGATAGAAGGCCTGGATGCGCTTCCAGAAGGCCTGGCCGTCGAACGAATTGTGCGCGAAGTAGCCGTCGGCCTCCATCTGCTCGGAGTGGGTGCGAGCCGCCATCGTGAGCGCGCCCGAAAGCCGGAGCGGCGCCAGGTGATTCGCCGCACGAAAGGCGTTGATGTCGACGAGCACGCCCTGCTCGAGCGACGAGAGCGCAACGGCCGGCCGGTGCGTCGCTGCCGGAGCAGCAGCAGACATGACTCCAGCAAGGAGCGCAGCGGCCCCCAAGGCGATCCACCGGCGCATTCTGCGCCTCAGATTGGTCCCAGCGCCTGACGACGTCTATGGGCCGATCGGCCCGTTCTTGCGACCCGGAAGTCCTACTCTCGGGAAGAATGGCGCGATGACCTTGCGCGCCGGCCCCCTCGAGCACGATGCGACGCTCCCTGACGGCCGTTCCATCCACGTCCGCGTCGGCCTCCCCGAGGACGGATACATCCGGTCGACGGATCTGGAGACGGTGACCGTGGAGCTGTACGGCGACGGTGAGCACCTCGCCGCGGTGAGCACGATCCTCGACCCCGATCAGGTCGACGCGGCCACGCACCTGCTGCGACGCATCGTCGCCGGCCTCGAGAGCGGCGAGCTCGCACCTACCGCCGGCGCAATCGAGCCGCTCGCGGATAGCCTCCTGTGACATGACCGACGCGACGCTGCACACAAACCAGGGCGCCATCGCCGTCGAGCTGTTCGACGACGACGCGCCGAAGACGGTCGACAACTTCCTCTCGCTCGCGCGGAAGGGCTTCTACGACGGCGTCATCTTCCACCGTGTGATTCCCGACTTCATGATCCAGGGCGGCGATCCGACGGGCACCGGCTCCGGCGGCCCCGGCTACACGTTCGAGGACGAGTTCAACGACCACCCCGTGGAGCGGGGCGCACTCGCGATGGCGAATGCGGGCCCGAACACGAACGGCAGCCAGTTCTTCATCGTCACCGCCGACGCCTGCCCGTGGCTGGACGGAAAGCACACGGTGTTCGGCCGCGTGACCGGCGGTATGGACGTCATCGACGCCATCTCGGCGCTCGACACCGACGGGCGCGACCGCCCCCGCCAGGACGTCCTCATCGAGCGCGTCGAGCTCCCTGGCTAGCGATGCTGACGTGGCAGGACGTCGTCGACCTCGCCCGGGAGCTCCCCGAGGTCGAGGAGTCGACGTCGTACGGGCGGCCCGCCTTGAAGGTACGCGGCAAGTTCGTCGCGGCATTGCGCAGCGACCCGGCCGCCGTCGTCGTCCGCTGCGATCTCGACGAGAAGCCGCTCCTGCTCGAGGCGCGGCCCGAGATTCTGTTCGAGACGCCGCACTACCACGGCTGGGGTTACATCCTCGTGCGCCTCGAGGCATCACGCGACGACATGCGCGAGTTCCTCACCGACTCGTGGCTCCTCGCCGCCCCGAAGAAGCTCGCGGCTTCCATTAGCCTCGACTAGCGCGCAGGTCGTCGAAGACGCCGGCTGTCTGCTCCTCGCGCAGGAAGCGCGACAAGTAGGCCGCGAACACGGCGAAGAATACGAGCGCCTCCTCCGCCGCCATCGTGACGCCGGCGATCTGTTGGTCGGACTCCGGCGACGGCCCCCACGTGCGAGCCGCGTGCGCGTAGAACGAGTACACCGGGCGCGGGAAGAGCGCGAGCGCAAGGCCGAGCGGCGATGCGAGCACGAACGCCGCGAACAGATACGCCGCTTTCGCACCCGCAGGTTGGCGCCCGTGCACAACGGGCCACCACAGGCAGATCCCGGCGGCGAGATACGTGAGGTGCTCGACGTGCAGCAGCGAGTGCGGATGGCGCAGTGCGAAGTCGTAAGCCCACGGAAGGTGCCAGGCGAAATACGTCACGAGCCACAGCGGCAGCGCGACGAGCGGACGGAAGAGCTGGAAGTTCCGCGCGCGGGCGACGGCGAGGGGCGGGATGGCGAGGACGATCAGCGCAGGCGCCCACTCGGCGAGGACGACGTTCTGCAGCAGGTGCGCCCACAGGAACGTGTGCAGCGCGAACGGCTGGAGCTTCGTCGCGAACGCGGCGAGGACGAGCGCGAGCGCGGCGACGAGCGGGAGGATGCGAGCGTGGAGTGCGACGCCTGTGAGCGCGAGCACCGGGACGAGGACGACGGCCTCCAGCGAGGCGTGCATCGGGGTACCCTAGACACGCGCGCCCGTGGTGAAGCGGAATCACGCGAGGCTTCCATCCTCGAGTCGCCGGATCGTCCCCGGCCGGGCGCTTCCCGTCCGAGCTCTTCGATACGTTGCCTGTTGTGAAAACAGACGAATGACGCCGCGCACGGATGGACCGGTAGATCGTCTGGACGACGCGCGTGCTGTTCGCACCCAGACACTTGCGAGACTCCGGCAAGCTTTGCGACCTCTCGCATGGATAGTCCACTAGCTCGTAACTCCCAGGAGTACGGCGGATTCGAACGTCCCGAATGGCTCGACTAGTAGGCTCGCCCGGTGGCGACACAGACGGACGCCGAGCTCGTCGCCCGCTGCCGCGCCGGCGACGCCGGCGCGTGGAACGAGCTCGTCGAGCGCTTCTCACGCTACGTCTACGTCATCTGCATCGAGGGATTCCGGCTGAGTCACGACGACGCCGAAGACGTGTTCCAGGACGTCTTCGCGCGCGCGTACGAGCACCTCGACGGGCTCCGGAACGACGAGGCGGTGCGGCCATGGATCGCGCAGCTCACGCGCCGGCTGTGCATCGACCGCCTACGGGAAGGGCGCCGCGAGGGCCCGGCCGACCTGGAGGGGCTCGAGCCGGCCGAGGTCGACGAGACGCTCGGCAAGCTCGACGAGGCGTTGACGGTGCGCGCCGGCCTCGATGCGGTCGGCCCCCCGTGCAGCGACATCCTCGACCGGTTCTTCTGCCGCGACGAGAGCTACAGGGCGATCGGGGACGCTCTCGGCCTGCCCTCGGGAACGATCGCCAGCAGGATCTCCCGCTGCCTGACGAAGCTCCGCGCCGAGCTGGAGGGAAGATCGTGAGCCCCGCGACCGTCTCGATGTCGAGATGACCGGATACGACGATGAGCGGATCGCTGCCTCGCTCCGCCTGCTTCCGCCGGCGCCGCAGGGGTGGGTGCAGGCCGCGCAGGAGCTTCCGCTCGCCCGGGCCGCGATCGACTCGATCGTCGCGCGCGCGGAGGCCGACGCAGCCTTCCGAGCCGGGATCGTCGCGGATCTCGAAGCGGCCCTGGCGGAAGCCGGCTGCGAGGCGACTCCCTCCGTTCTCGCCTCGCTCCGGCTCCGGCTGGGCGCGGGATGACGTCGCAGGATCGCTCGGATGCGGAGCCGATCGGCGCGACCGCGCTTGCCGCGGCCGGCGTCGCCGCCGCGCACGCACTTGCCGAGGTCGCACGCGCCTCCGGCAAAGCGGCGCTCGCGGCGCAGGCCGAGGTGCTGCGGCTCCGGCTCACCGGAGCGGCGCGCATCAACGCCCTGCGCTACCCCCGCGCGCTCGCCGCGCAGGACGCGACGGCCTCGCTCCCGGAGGACCGCCGGGATTGGGAGATCGGTCAGGCCTTCGCGCGCGCAGCGGAGCCGCCGCTCGAGCTCGCGCGCATCGCCGCCGACATCGCCGAGCTCGGGGCGGAGCTCGCCACCCAGGCGGACGCAGGCTTGCGCCCGGACGCAGTCGCGGCCGCGCAGCTTGCGGCCGGCGCGGCGCGCGGGGCGGTGACCCTCGTGGCGATCAACCTCACGGCCGGGTTGGATGACGAGCGTGTCGTTGAAGCTCGGCGCTGTGCGGAGGTTGCCGATCGCGCTGCGTCGCGGGCGCTCGCTTCTCTGTGAGGTCACGGCTGCGCTCGAGCTCCGCGTCGAGCTCGGCGCCGAACAGCAACGCCAGTGCGCTCAGCCACAACCACGTGAGCACCACGATCACTCCGCCAAGCGAGCCCCACGTCTTGTTGTACGAGCCGAACGACGCTGAGTAGAACGCAAAAGCCCCGGACGCCGCGATCCACACGAACGCCGCGACGACCGACCCGGGAGCGAACAGGCGCCAGGGCCGCACCGGCGAATCCGGCCCGAGATAGAGCAGCGTCTCGAACGCCAAGAGCAGGCCCGCGAGCAGGATCGGCCATTGCGCGATCCACCACAACCAGCCGACGATGCCGGAGACCGGCCCCGCGTGCGACGCGACCAGGCGTTCCACCGCCGGCCCGAACAGGAGGAGGATCGCGACGAGCAGGAACGCGAGCCCGATGACGGCGACCATCGCGAGCGCGACGAGGCGCTTGCGCAGGAAGGACCGCGACTCCTCCCGCTCGTACGCCAGATTGATCGCCTTCATGTAGGTCGTCATCGCGCCGGTCGTCGACCACAGCGCAAGCACGAACCCGACAGCGGTGACGACGACGCTCTGCGCAGTATGCGCATCGAGCCGCCTGAGGCTCGAGCCGAACAACGACGTCGCCTGCGCCGGCATGACATGGCGAAGGTGCTCCATGAGTGTCGTGATCGTGTCCGGTCCCGCGACGAGCGTGAAGACACCGACGGCCACGAGCAGCACGGACGGGATCGCGAAGAACGTGCTGTACGCGACCGCCGACGCAAGCATCGTCCCGTTGTCGGCGAGGAGGCGCTTGCCGGCGCGAACGACGATCGAGCGCCACGTCCCCATGCACGGGATGGTATGACCACGGCCGTGGAAAACCATGCACTCGTGATCGTCGGCGCCGGATCGGCCGGCCTCGCCACCGCGGCGCTGCTCCGGAGGACGGGCATCGATCCGCTCGTGCTCGAGGCCGGCCCGGAGCCCGGCGCCGCCTGGCGCGAGCGCTACGACCGGCTCCGGCTGCACACGCCGCGCTTGCTCTCGGGCTTGCCAGGCAAGCGGATTCCACGGCGTTACGGCCGCTGGGTGCGCCGCGATGATCTGATCGACTACTTCGCCGAGTACGTCGACGCGCACGGCATCGACGTGCGCACCGGCGTCCGCGTCGACCGCATCGATCGCGGCTGGAACCTCGACACGACCGCCGGCCCGATGCAGGCGGAGACAGTCATCGTCGCGACCGGATACAACGGCGCGCCGTTCATCCCCGACTGGCCCGGGCTCGATCGATTCACCGGCGAGCTGATTCACTCCTCCGAGTACCGCAACCCGGCGCCGTTCCGCGGGCGTGACGTGCTCGTCGTCGGCGCGGGAAACTCCGGCGCAGAGATCGCCACCGACGTCGCCGACGGCGGGGCGTCGCGCAGCCGGCTGTCGGTGCGCAACGCGCCGCAGATCGTGCGCCGCGCGACGGCAGGCATTCCTGCGCAGCTGATCGGCATCGCCATCCGGAAGATGCCGCCGGCCTGGGTCGACCCGATCTCGATCACGCAGCGCCGCCTCTCGATCCCCGATCTCGCCGCGCAGGGCCTGCCGCGCCCCGAGCACGGGATTCGCACGTCGTTCATCACGACGGGCACGACGCCGATCCTCGACGTCGGCATCGTCGGCGCAGTGCGCACCGGGCGCGTGCAGATCGTCGCCGCGGTCGAGCACCTCGAGGGCAGTGACGTCGTGCTCGCGGACGGGTCGCGCATCGCACCCGATGTCGTCATCGCCGCGACGGGCTTTCGCGCCGGCCTCGACTCGCTCGTCGGCCATCTCGACGTCCTCGGACCACGCGGCCTGCCCGCGAAGACGGACGGCGAGCCCGTGCTGCCCGGCTTGTGGTTCGTCGGCTTCACGCCGACGCTCGGCGGACAACTGCGCGAGGGAAGCATCGCCGCGCGCAAGGTGGCGGCAGCGGTGACGATATCGCTGCGCGGATCGGGGCGGGCAGACTCGAACTGCCGGCCTCCCGCTCCCAAAGCGGGCGCTCTACCAGGCTGAGCTACGCCCCGTACGCAGAGGCTAGCTTGCGCACGTGACCGAGCCGCTGTTGCCGAGCCGGGAGCCTCCGAGCGACCGGCGGCCGGTCGTCGGCTACGCCATGGTCGGCGTCGCGGCGACGCTCTTCGGGATCAACGGCCCAGTGTCGAAGGTTGCGCTCTCCTCCGGGCTGTCTTCCCTCCGCCTTACCGAGGCGCGCTCAGCCGGCGCATTCATCGCGCTCACGGCGATCGCCCTCGTACGCGCGCCGTCGTCGTTGCGCGTGCAGCGCCGCGAGCTCCCGCGGCTCGCGCTCTTCGGCATCGTCGGCGTCGCGTTCGTCCAGCTCTTCTACTTCCTGGCCATCCACCGGCTACCGGTCGGCATCGCGCTCCTCATCCAGTACATCGGCCCCGTTCTCGTCGCGATCTACGCGCGCACGTTCGGGCACGAGCACGTTCGCCGCCGCATCTGGCTCGCGCTCGCCCTCTCACTCACCGGTCTCGCGCTCATGGTGCAGTTGTGGAGCGGCGTCACGCTCGACGGCCTCGGCGTCACGTACGCGTTGATCGCGGCCGTCGTCTTCGCCGGGTACCTCCTGCTCGCCGAGCACGAGATGAAGAGCCGCGAAGCGATCCCGCTGCTCGCGTGGGCCTTCTTCTTCGCGGTGCTCTTCTGGACGATCGTGCAGCCGTGGTGGAGCTTCCCGGCATCGGCTGCCGCACGGACGGTCTCGCTGCAGGGACATCTGAGCTCGCATCACCTGCCCGTGTGGGCGCTCGTCCTCTGGGTGATCGTCCTCGGCTCAGCCCTCCCGTTCACGCTCATCGTGGGCGCGATGCGCCACATCACGGCGACGCAGGTCGGGGTCACGGCCATGCTCGAGCCCGTCGTCGCAACCGTCGTCGCCTGGGTCTGGCTCCGCGAGTCGCTCTCGGCGGCGCAGCTCGCCGGGGCCGCCGTCGTGCTGTGCGGCATCGGCCTCGCGCAGACCGCCCGCTAAGAGGCTCTCACAGAATGACGTTCGTCGATCCGGGCGCAATCGGCCGCCGAGTGTGGCCGGGCGACACAATCGTTCATTGTGTGAGAGCCTCTAAGTCCCCCGACCGAGGGACGACGATCGCGACACGGCCTGCGACCCTTTCCGAGGCCGAGGGCAAAAGTGCGTCGGGAGGACATCAGGGGTGCCGCGAGGCGCCCCTCATCTATTCAGCCTGCATGAGAGAGCGCAGATCGGCGAGCTTCTCGCCGCGCAGCTCGTCGCGCTCGCCGCGCTCGATCCGGTCGAGCAGCGCGCGCACGAGCGGCGCCAGGTCGAGCGGGTTGAACGGTTTCGTGACGTAGTCGATCCCGCCGATGTCGAGACCGCGCGCGCGATCTCGGAACTCGGCGCGGGCGGTGAGGAAGATGATCGGGATCTCGCTCGTCCGCTCGTCCTCGAGCAGCTCCTCGGCGACGCGCCAGCCGTCCAGGCGGGGCATCATCACGTCGAGAAGCACGACGTCCGGGCGCTGCTCGCGCGCGAGGTCCAGCCCGCTCGGCCCGTCGCCTGCCTCGATGACCTCCATCCCCTCGGCCTCGAGGTTGACGCGACAGAGCAGCCGGATCGGCGCCTCGTCGTCGATGACGAGCACGCGGATCACGACGGGATCCCTGCCAGCGGTAGTTCGATTGCGAACGTCGATCCTTCTCCTTCTCGGGAACTGACGGAGATCTTCCCACCCATGGCGGTCACCAACCCGCGAGCAATGAAGAGGCCGAGGCCGGTCCCGCCCGCGCCGACACGGGCTTCGGCGTCCGTGCCCCGATAGAACTTGCGGAAGATCTGCTCCTGATCGGCGAGCGGGATGCCGAGCCCTTCGTCCTCGACGACGAGCTCGACGGTGTCGCGCTTGCGTTCCGCTCCCACGCGCACGATCCCGCCGGCCGGCGAGTAGCGCACGGCGTTGTCGAGCAGGATCGCGAAGACCTGCAGCAACTTCTCGGGATCGGCCTTCGCCGCCACGGGCTCCTCCGGCAGATCGACGACGAACGATCGCCCGTTCGGCGTTCCGACCCGGATGGTCTGTACGGCCTCGCCGACCACTTCTCGCACGTCGGTCGATGCGATGCGCACTTGCAGGTCTCCCGTGTCGAGGCGCGCGACGTTGAGCAGCGCATCGACGATCTGCGTCAGTCGCTGCGACTCCGACGCGATGTATCCGAGGAACGTCGTTCGCTCCTCCTCGCCGAAGAGGACGTCCTGGCGAAGCAACGTCTCCGCGAAGCCGTAGATGGAGGTCAACGGCGTGCGCAGCTCGTGCGACACGGTGGACACGAAGTCAGACTTCATCTGCTCGACGAGGCGATCCGCCGAGATGTCCCTGAACGCGAAGATGCGACCGGCGACAGCGCCGACCGGATCGCGCATGACTGCTTCGCTCACCGAGAGCCATACCTCCTCGCGCCCGCGCATGATCGGCACGAGGCGGTCGGCCGGCGCGGTATCGGGGTCCGACTCGAGCTTTCGCTCCAACACCTCGACCGGGGTACGACCGAGTGCGTCCATCGCCGGGACGCCGGTGATCTTCTCCGCGGCTGCATTCCAGAGAACGACGGTACCGTCGCGGTCGACGGCGACGATCCCGTCGGCGATGTTGGCGAGGATCGCCACGCTTCGTTCGCGTTCGAGCGCGACGCGCTGGTAGAGCTCTGCGTTTGCCAGCGCGGCGGACGTGCTCGCCGCGAGCGCGAGCAGCGCGTCGATCTCCTCTGGGCGCCAGACTCGCGAGCGCGCGTCGTACAGGGCGAGCACGCCCCGCGGCGAACGGTCGGAGCCGGCAAGAGGCACGCCGAGATAGGCCGCGTTGCCGGCGGCGAGCATCGGATCGAGCTCGCGCAGCCGCGGATCGGCTCCGGCGTCCTCCAGTGCGACCGGAGCGCGCGACTGCACGACGTCTCCTGACAGCCACGCGCTCGCCGAGCTGCTCGAGCCGACGGCAGCCTCGCAGCCGAGGCCGCTCGCCGCGCTGACGACGAGCTCCCCGTCCTTGAGCACACGGATCGCGCAGCCGTCCGCGTTCAAGAGCTCTCGCGCCTGGTCGACGACTTCGTCGAGCACCGCCTCAGGATCCAGCTCGGTCGTGAGCATCCCGCCGGTGCGCGCGAGCTGCTGCGCAAGAGCGCGCGCACTGCGTTCCGCCTCGTACAGCTCGCTGCGCTCCAACGCACCGCGGGCGGCGCCGGAAAGGTGCCGGGCGAGCTCGAGGTCATCGTCGCTGAAGGAGTGGGCGTCCTCGAAGAAGACAGCGACCAGTCCGCCCGCACCGTCACGCGGGCTCACGACCGGCACCGAGAGCAACGCACCGAAGCCCGCGGTCACAGCGGCAACGCGCCACTCCGGCGCGACGCGCTCGTCGTCGGCGAGGTTCGGCGAGGCGACGACCCGTTCACGCAAGGCCGAACGGACGAGCGCCTCCGCGCCGCGCACCGGTCTCGCAGCGAACAGCCCGGCGAGGGCCGGCGGCAGATCGTGCGAGCCGCTCAGTGCGAGGCCGCCTCCGGCCGGCATCAGCGCGGCCGCCGCGGCGCCGCCGAGCGCCTCGGATGCAGCCTGCGCGACGGCGTCGAGCGTGGCCGCGCGCGAAAGTGACTGGCCGAGCACCGCGGCGATCCGGTAGAAGCCGCGCTGGACACGCGCCTGCCTCGTGCTCCTGCTGAACGTCTCGGCGTTTCGAATCGCCAACGATGCGAGCGCGGCGAAGGCCTCGAGCACGTCGCTGTCACGCGGCCCGTACGGCCGCGACTCGCGGCGGCCGACGCCGAGCACACCTCGCACCTCGTCGCTCCACCGCATCGGCGCCACGATCGCGTCGCTGAACCCCGCGTACGCGGGGTGCGGAACCTCGTCCGCAACGCTCCCGTACTCGGTCGCAACGAGCGCGTGCCCCTCGCGGATCGCCAAGCCCGAGAGCCCACGCTCGGCCGGGAACTCGAAGCCGACGAGCGATGGGTCGAGGCCGTGGACCGCGGCACACCGGAGCACACCGCGCTCGCGGTCGTACAGATAGCAGTCGGACGCGTCGGCCTGGAGCAGCGCTGCGACCTCGTCGGCGAGCCGTTGCAGGACCGCCGTCAGTTCGAGCTCCCCGCTCACAACCGTCGCCGCGCGCAGCAGCGCCGAGCGCTCGCCCAGCCGCTCGTGGTTCTCGTCGATCAACCGGCCGAGACGGAGAGCGAGCCCGACCTCGACGGCAACCGCTTCGAGCAGCGCGAGGTCGCCGTGCGTCCACGCGCCGGCGGCGTCGCGGTGCGCCGTCAGCACGCCGAGCGGAGGCCCGTCCGCGCGCACCGGCGTCGATGCGACCGACTTGACGCCGAGCCCGCGCAGCTGGTCGAGCGCACCGACGAGCTCCGGCGCATCGTCGATGTCGACGATCGCGACCGTTTGCTCGGTTCGAGCCACGAGATCCGAGACCGGTAGGCCTTCGCCGTCCTGGGCGACGCCGGCCGCTCCGCTTGCGACCCACTCGGCGACGATCTCTCGGCCGCCGCTCTCGCCGACGCGCACGAAGCAGCGGCTGGCGCCGAGCGCGCGCCCCGCGTCGGCCACCGCCGCCTGCAACGCGTCGCCGAGGTCGAGCTCTGTCCGCAGGCGCCGGCCGATCGACAGGATGAGGCGCTCGCGATCGAGCGCTTCGGCGAGGGCGAGCGTCGACCGTGTGCGCTCGAACGCGACCGTCGCCTCGGATGCGAGCGTCTGCATGAGCGTCAGCTCATCCGCTGAGAACGAGCGCTCCTCCTCCGTCGTCGCAACCGAGATCACGGCGATCGCGCGCTCTGCGCTGACGAGCGGGATGTAGGCGGCGCTCTTCGCTCCTGTTCTGGCCGCGAGCCGAGGACTCACGCGTGTGTCCTCGACATGGTCGACGGCGAACCCCGCCAGCTCGCGGACAGCCGACGCGATCCCCGAGGGCTCGCGCACGAGGTCGACCCGGACGTCCCTCCACCAGTCGACGTCCGAGCCGTGCGAGCGGGCGAGATAGCCGGAAGCCTCGCTGCCGTCCTCCGAGACGAAGGAAAGGGCGGCGAAGTCCACTCCGAACAGGGAGCCGATCTCGTCGAGCAGCGCGCGGGCGACGCCCTCGACGTCGGACGTCCGTGCCAGCTCGGCGGCGACGCGGCGCAGGCTCGCCCGCTCGCGCTCCCCTTCCGCCATCGCGGCCTGCTGGCGACGAACGGCGCGCAGGCGGAAGACGGTCCCGACCGCAAGCCCGACAAGCAGCGCGCCGAGCGCCGCGACCAGGGTTTCCCAAGCCACGGCGAGGCCGAGCAGACCTCCAAGCTCCAACTCAGTTGTGTCCATACCGGGCGGCGAAGATCATACGGGGCGGAAAACCCCACGGAAGGCGTTTTCCGGCCCGAGAACGTGATTCTCACCCGTTGCAAAGATGGGCCGGACGGCCCATTGTCGGTGCTCCGGCGCCCGTTTACCGTCCGGAGCACTGGGCGATGCACACTGCGGCGTGCGTCTAGGCGTTTGCAGCCGCGGTGAGCAACTTGGGAAAGCCCGCCGCACCGACCCCCCCGAGCGGCGGGCTTTTCCATATCCCCGGAACGCGCCGAGCGTTCACAGCCGCCCTTAACCCCGCCCTCACTCCTCGGAGCTACCCTGCCCCTGGTTTGGTGAAGCGGGTCCTTCTGGCCTCTCCAAGGGGATATTGCGCCGGTGTCGAGCGGGCGGTCGAGACCGTCAAGCGCGCACTCGCGCTGTACGGGCCACCCGTCTACGTCCGGAAGCAGATCGTCCACAACTCGCACGTCGTCCGCGAGCTCGAGGCGGACGGCGCCATCTTCGTCGACTCCGTGCACGACGTTCCCGAGGGCTCGCCCGTCGTCTTCTCCGCGCACGGGGTCGCGCCTGCCGTGCGCGACGCGGCGGACGAACGGCGCCTGACCTCGATCGACGCCACGTGCCCGCTCGTGACCAAGGTGCACACGCAGGCGCGTCGCTACGCAGAGCAGGGCTACCGCATAGTGCTGATCGGGCATGCGAAGCACGAGGAGGTCGAAGGCACGACCGGCGAAGCCCCGGACGCGATCGTCCTCGTCCAGTCGTCCGAGGAGGCCGAGCTCGTCGAGCTCAGCGGCAACCGTCTCGCCTACATCACGCAGACGACGCTGTCCGTCGACGAGACGCGCGAGATCATCGATGTCCTCCGCCGGCGATTCCCGCACATCGAAGGCCCTGCCCGCGAAGACATCTGTTACGCGACGTCGAACCGGCAGTGGGCGGTGAAGGAACTGCTCGGCGAGGTCGATCTGCTGCTCGTCGTCGGCTCGCGGAACTCGTCCAACTCGCTACGGCTCGTCGAGGTCGCGCACGCAGCAGGCGTCCCTGCTCACCTCGTCGACGACGCCTCCGAGATCGACGGCGGCTGGCTCGCCCGCGTGAGCGTCGTCGGAGTCACATCCGGCGCGTCGGCTCCGGAGCGGCTCGTCAGCGGCGTGTGCGACTGGTTTCGCGCGCGCGGCGTAGACGACATCGAAGAGTTCAGGTCGGCATACGAAGACGTCGTGTTCCGTCTTCCGGTCGAGCTCCGCCGCGCCGAGCGCTCTGCCGCCTGACAGACTCCGGCCTCGTGGACTACGTCCTCGGGGAGAACGAGTACGGCCGCTACTGCATCCCGGCCGAGAGCCGTCACCGGCCCGCTGCGCAGGCGATTCTCGCCGGCGAGGTGTGGGAGCCCGCGACGACCGCGTTCATCGCCGAGCAGAGTCGGCACGGTGACGTCGTCACCGGTGGCGCGTACTTCGGCGACATGCTCCCGGCCGCGGCGTCGGGCGGACACGTCGTCTATGCCGCGGAACCCAATCCGGTGAACTTCGGCGCCGCGCAGTCGACGCTCGAGGCGAACGGAATCGAGAACGTCCGACTCGTCAATGCCGGCTTCGGTGCGAGAGCAGGAGCCCGCAGCATCGAAGTCGCCGACGCCGCCGGCAACCCCCACGGCGGCGGCTCCTGGATCACGTCCCAGCGCCGCGTCAGCCGCCGGGCGGCGACCAGGCTGCCGTGCGCGCTCGTCGCGATCGACGACCTCGTCCCGCCGGGACGTGCGGTCACACTCATCCATCTCGACGTCGAGGGCTTCGAGAAGCAGGCGCTGCGCGGGGCACTGGGAACGATCGAGCGCTGTCTTCCGCAGTTGCTCCTCGAGGCGCGACCGCGTCTCGGACACATCGCCCGCCGGCTCGCGTCGCTCGGGTACCGCGACGTCGCCGAGATGGACGGCAACACGTTGCTGACGACGAGCTAGGCCTTCGCGATCGAGAGCTCGGCGTCGCCGTCGACGCGGATCTCGATCGCCAGCACTTCGCTCTTGATGTGCTCCTCCCACCGGAGGAGCGGCTCGAGCGAAGCCGGCATCGTCAGGACGACACGGTCGGTGAGGTCGAAGCCCTGCTCCTTGCGCATCGTGTTCACCTGGCGGATGAGATCGCGGACGCGGCCCTCGAGGATGAGCTCGTCGTCGAGCGACGTGTCGAGGGCAACGGTGACGCCGTCGGCGGAAGCGACGGCGAAGCCTTCGTGCCCGAGGCGCTCGACGAGCACCTCCTCCGGCTCGAGCTCGTAGCCCGCCGTTCGGAATCGGCCGCCCGGAAGCTCCTCGAACTCGCCCGCCTGCAACGCCTGACGCACCGCCGGCAGATCCTTGCCGAGCCGCGGGCCGAGCGCCGGGAGGTGCGGCTTGACACGCAGCTCCGCTTCGACGGCGCCGAACTCGATGGCCTTGACGTTCACTTCGCCCGCGATCTCGTTGGAGTGCGCTGCGACCGACGGCGCACCCTCGACGACCAGCCGCCGGAGCGGCTGCCGCAGCGACATCCCCGCCGACGAACGAGCCTGATGCGCGAGCGTGACGACGCGACGCACGGCTGCGATCTCGTCGAGCAGTGGGCGGTCGGGCTCCCCGACCTCGGGCCAGCCGGAGAGATGCACCGACTCCGGACCGTCGAGGACGAGATCGCGCCAGAGACGCTCCGTGACGAACGGCATGATCGGCGCCATCACGCGCAGCGCCTGCACGAGGGCGTACCACAGCGTCTGGAATGCGGCCGGGTCACCGCCCTCCTGCCAGAAGCGCGGCCGCGAGCGGCGGATGTACCAGTTGGAAAGGTCGTCCACGAAGGCTTGATAACCGCGCATGACGGTGACGGTGTCGTAGGAGTCATACGCCGCCTGCGCGTCGTGGATGAACGCGTGCGTGCGCTCGGTCAGCCACCGATCGAGCGAGGCGAGATCGCCATCCAGGTGCAGCGCACCCCAGGACGGGCGGAAGCCCTCGACGTTCGCGTACTCGACGAAGAAGTTCACCGAGTTCCAGAAGGTGAGGAAGCGACGCTTGACGTCGTCGGCGATCTGATAGCCGAAGCGCAGCGGCTCGCTCGGCGCCTGCGCGCAGTACAGCCAGCGCATGACGTCGGCTCCCATCAGGTCGAGCGCCTCGTTCAGCTCGATCGCGTTGCCGGTCGACTTGTGCATCGGCTTGCCGTGCTCGTCGAAGACCTTCTCGTACGTCAGCACGCTCCGGTACGGCGACATGCCGGTGAGCGTCACGGACATGAAGGACTGCGAGTAGAACCACAGCCGGATCTGCTCGCGCATCTCCGAGACCCAGTCGGCCGGGTACCACGTCTCCCAGTACGCATGATCCGGCAGATCCGCGCCGGAGAGGCCGGCCGAGGCACCCGTCGCGTATCCATGCGGAATCCAGGTCTCGTTGTGCCAGCCGAGCGTCGAAAAGTGGACGATGCCGGCGTCGAGCCAGGCGTCTCCGACTTCGGGGATGCGCTCGAGCTCGCGATCGCACTCCTCGCAGCGGATGCGCACGGCGTCGATCCACGGCCGGTGCAGCTCCTCGAGCTGGTCGAGCCCGGAGACCGCGCGCGCCTCGAGCTCGTTGCGCGAGCCGATGACGTTCACGTGCCCGCACTCGCACGGATAGAACGGGAGCGGAAGCCCGAAGTACCGCTTGCGCGAGATGTTCCAGTCGCCCATGTTGCGCAGCCAGTCGTCCATCCGCTTCTTGTACTGCGGCGGCGTCCACGCGACCGTGTCGTTCGCGTCGAGCATCGGCTGCCGGATCTCCTCGGCCGAGATGAACCAGTCGTCGACGACGCGGAAGACGAGCGGCGTCTTACAGCGCCAACAGATCGGGTAGCGGTGCAGGATCGTCCCCTCGCCCACGAGGATCCCCCGCTTGCGAAGAGCGCGCGTCACGGGCTCCGCCACCTCCCCCGTCGTCAACCCGGCGAACGCGCCGTATGCCGGCAGCATCCGGCCGGCCTCGTCGATCGGCGCGAGTACCGGAAGCCCGTGGACCTTCGAGAGCTCGAAGTCCTCCGAACCGGCGCCCGGCGCGATGTGCACGATGCCCGTCCCCTCGTCGAGCGAGACCTCGTCCCACGGGATGACGCGATGCACGATTCCGTCCTGCGCTGCGAGCTCGTCGAAGGGGCCGCTGTACTCGAGCCCGACGAGCTCCGCACCCGTGGCGGTGCGCGTGAAGCTCTCCTCCGGGTAGCGCGCGACGGCAACCCAGCGGCCGTCGGCGGTCAGGCCGTAGTCGGCATCAGGCTTGACCGCGGCGGCGACGTTCGCCGGCAGTGTCCACGGGGTCGTCGTCCAGACGACGAGCGCCTCGCCGTCGCGGCCCACGAGTGGGAAGCGGACGAAGAGCGACGGATGCTCCATCTCGACGTAGTTCTCCTCGCCTGCCTGCTCGTGTTGGGACAGCGACGTCCCGCAACGTGGGCACCACTGGGTCGAGCGGTGGCCCATGTACAGCCAGCCGCGCTCGTGAACCGTCTTGAGGAAGCCCCAGATGTACTCGATGTTCGTGTCGCTGAACGTGTAGTAGTCGTTGTCCCAGTCCATCCACTGGCCGAGCCGGCGGAATTGCTCGGTCATGACCTCGCTGTAGTAGGCGACGCGCTCGACGCACTTGCGCGCGAACTTCGCGAGCCCGTACTCCTCGATCTCCCGCTTCGAGCCGAGGCCGAGCTCCTTCTCGACCTCGACCTCGACCCACAGCCCCTGCGAGTCGAAGCCGTTCTGGTACCGCTGGTCGAACCCCTGCATCGCCTTGTAGCGCTGGAAGACGTCCTTCAGCGTCCGGCCGTGACCGTGGTGGACGCCCGCTGGATTGTTGGCCGTGATCGGGCCGTCCATGAAGCCGAAGGTGGGGCCGCCCCGGTTCTGTTCCCTCAGCCGGTCGAACGTTCCGTGCTCGTCCCACCAGGCGAGGACCTCCCGCTCCAGCGCGGGATGGTCGGGTACCGTCGGCAGGGGCTGGAAGACTTGCTCGGCCACTCGGGAAGCGAAGTGTAGAGCGGGACGTTCTCTCTCTAGACAGACCAGATACCGAAAGGACTGAAATGGCTCAAGACGTCACCGATGCGACATTCGAGAACGAGGTGCTGCAGAGCACGGGACCCGTGCTCGTCGACTTCTGGGCGGAATGGTGCGGCCCCTGCCACGCCGTCTCGCCCGTCCTCGAGCGCATCTCCGAAGAGCGGAACCTGAAGCTCGTCAAGGTGAACATCGACGAGAACCAGAGCCTCGCCATGCGGTACGGGATCCAGTCGATCCCGAACATGATCCTCTTCGAGAACGGCGAGCCGAAGGCGAACGCCGTCGGCGCAATGCCGAAGGGGATGCTCGAGAAGCAGCTCGGACTGGCGGAGTAGGAGCGCGGACGCGGAGAGCCCTCAGCTCTCCGCGTGACCCTCGAGGAAGCTGAGGAAGGCCGCATGCTTGGCGAGGAAATCCTCGATCTCGGCGACTCCCGCACCGGCCCAGTCCTCGAGCCAGGTCTCTGCGAGGTCGTCCTCGATGCGATGGAGGCCGCGTTCGCTCATGCCGGGATGATCGACGCCATCCCGGGTGTCCGCTATGGGCCGATCGGCTCAACTTCGGGGGCCTGGGGACCCACCGGCACAATGCGCCGATGCCCAGGTCCTCGGCCACCCAGCACGAGTTGAACCGCGTCGAGCTCCTCGCCGGGCTGCCCGGGGAGACGCTGGCGCGGCTGGCGAAGCGGATGGAGCGCGAGGAGGTGGCACCGGGGACGGTGATCGTCCGCGAGGGCGATCCCGGCGACCGGTTCTACGTCCTGTTCGCCGGCATGCTGACGGTGACCCAGGCAGGCTTTGGCGGCCGGAACGTGCTGCGGCCGGGCGACTACTTCGGTGAGGTCGCGCTCGCGATGGACGTCCCGCGCACGGCGACCGTGTCGGCGATCACGCCGGCGGTGGTCGCGAGCTGCGACCGCGACACATTCGACGAGTTCATCCGCCCGCTATTCGCCGACGACGACTGAGTCGCTCAGCGCGGGCCACGCCTCCTTGGCCCAGTCGCCGAACTCGCGGTCGGTGAGCACCCCGAGCGCGATGCGCGCGTCCGGATCGACCCAGAGGAACGTGCCGGCGGCGCCAAAGTGGCCGAACGTGCGCGGCGACGCGCGCGTGCCCGTCCAGTGCGGCGACTTGGCGTCGCGGAGCTCGAACGTGAGGCCCCAGTCGTTCGGGTCCATTCGCCCCCAGCTCGGGAGAACGCCCGCGAGCCCGGGAAACTGGACAGACGTCGCCTCGGCGAGCGTCTCTGGCGCCACGAGCGTCGGTTCGAGCAGCTCGCGGGCGAGCGCGAGCAAGTCGTCCAACGCGCCACGGTAACCCCACGCGGGCGAGCCATGCAGCGCGCCGCCGAGGCCGAGCGGCTCGAGCACCGCCCCGCGCAGGTACTCCTCGAATGGCATGCCGGCCCGCTCGGCGACGAGCGCCGCCGCAAGCTCGATCCCGTAGTTGGAGTAGACGCGCCGCCGCTCGGGCGGCATCAGCGGCGGACCCTCCTCCGGCGGCAACCCGGACGCGTGGGCGAGGAGATGCCGGAGCGTCGAGCCATCCGGCCCAGCCGGCTCGTCGAGGTCGACCGTTCCCTCCTCCACCGCCACGAGCGCCGCGACCCCGGTCAGCAGCTTCGTGACCGATGCCCAGCGGAGCACGGTTTCGCGCGGCCCGTGCACGCCGAGCTCTGTGTCGGCACGCACGACGCCGGCTGCGGCCGTGCGCGCACCCCACGAATCGATGACCCGCAGCGCGTCCACGCCTAGGCGCCGCTCGCCGGCGCCGTCCTCAGCAGGCGGGTCTCCCGCGCGTGCGTCTGCACCGCCGGACTCTGGGCCTGAAACGCGCGCACGCTGGAGCGATACTAGGTAGATGGAGCGCCAGTTCGTCCCGGCGATCTCTCCGCAGGCGGCGACCGTCGGCTACTCACGCGCCGTACGCGACGGCCGCCACATCCACGTCTCCGGCACCGCGCCGATCGGCACCGGCTCGGCCGATCCGTACGCGCAGGCGCAGCGCTGCCTCGAGATCATCGTCGACGCGCTCGCCGAGCTCGGCGCCGCGCCGGAGCACGTCGTGCGGACGCGCGTCTACCTCGTCGACGCTGCGGATTGGGAAGCGGTCGGCCGCGCGCACGGCGAGGTCTTCGGCTCGACGAAGCCTGCATCGGCGTTCGTCGTCGTCGCCGGGCTCCTCGACCCGGCCTGGCGCGTCGAGATCGAAGCGGAGGCGCTGCTCCCGTGAGCCAGATCTTCCCGCCTTCGATCACCGGCAAGGGCAGCCGCTACGCCGAGGGTGGCAGCGTGCTCGATCACGCCTTCGGCAAGAGCGACGTGTACACGCTCGGCGTCGAGGAGGAGTACATGCTGCTCGACGGCGAGTCGTTCGATCTCGTGCAGCACATCGACACGGTGCTCGAGGCGGTCGCCGGCCACGAGTTGGGAACTCGCATCAATGCCGAGCTGATGCAGTCCGTGCTCGAGATCGCGACGCCGGTCTGCCACACGGCCGGCGACGTCGCAGCGCAGCTCCGCACGCTGCGTGGCTACGTGGGTGAGGTCGCGCGCGAGCGTTCCATGCGTGTCGGCTCGGCCGGCACGCATCCGTTCTCGCTGTTCGAGCGCCAGCGGATCACGGCGAAAGACCGATATCGCGCGCTCGTCGACCAGCTCCAGTACATCGCGCGGCGCGAGCTCATCTTCGGAATGCACGTGCACGTCGCCGTCGACGATCCCGAGAAGGCGATCCAGGTCGTCAACGGGTTGATCGGCCACTTGGCCGAGCTCGTCGCGCTCTCGGCGAGCTCGCCCTTCTGGCGCGGAGAGGCGACGGGTCTGGCGTCGTCGCGGCACATGGTCTTCGCTGCGTTCCCGCGCTCGGGACCGCCGCCGCGCTTCCGCGACTACGCGGACTACGCGGAGGTCGTCGGGCAGCTCGAGCGCACCGGTTGCATCGCCGACTACACCCACATCTGGTGGGACATCCGGCTCCACCCCCGGCTGGGCACGATCGAGATCCGCATCTGCGACGCCGTGACGAGGCTCGACGACGTGATTGCGATCACAGCGTTCTGCCAGGCGCTCGTCAAGCACTACAGCGAGCGCTTCGACGCCGGCGAAGAGATCCCGTCCTTCCACCGCATCCTCACCACCGAGAACAAGTGGCTGGCGGCGCGCTACGGGCTCGAGGCGCCGGTCATGGATCTGCACACCGGCCGACGCAACCGTCTGCCGGTCGCGCAGGTGATCCGGCGGACGCTGCGCCTTGTGGAGCCGCATGCGCGCGAGCTCGGCTCCGAAGCCGAGTTGGCGGGCATCGAGACGATCCTCCGGCGAGGGAACAGCGCCGACGCGCAGTTGCGCGTCTTCAACGCGAACCGCGACATCGTCGAAGTCGTACGCGAGATCGCCGCGCAAACCGAGGACATCGGTCCTCCCGTAGGGTGAGCGAACATGCTGTCGGTCGGCGAACGGATTCCTGAGGTACGCGTGTGGACAACGCCGCAGGAGAGCGCGACCTTCGGGCAGCTCGTAGGCGACGGGCCGATCCTGTTGCTCTTCTACCTCTTCGACTGGTCTTCGACCTGAACGAACGAGCTGGAGCTCCTGCGTGACAGGAGCGAGGAGTTCCGCGCCGCAGGCGTGCAGCCGTACGCGATCTCACGCGACTCACCGTGGACGCACGTCGCCTGGATGCAGGCGCTCGACCTCGATTTCCCGCTCCTCTCGGACTGGAACGGCGACGCGACGCACGGCTTCGGCGTCGCGATCGAGCACCGCGGCCTGCGCGACGTGTCACAGCGTTCGGCGTTCCTGATCGACCGCGAAGGAATGATCCGAGGGGCGTGGGGCTACGAGCCCGCCGAGCTACCCGATTTCGACGTCTTGCTCGCGGCCGCGCAGGCGCTCTGACTACATGCCCATCGCGTGGTACCCGCTGTCGACGTACAGCGTGGTACCCGTGACGTTCTTGGCGCCGTCGCCGAGCAGATAGGCGGCAGCGGCGCCGACGTCCTCCGCCGTGACGTGACGGTGCAGCGGCGCACGCTCCTCGACGATTGCCTCCATCGTCGGGAAGCCGGCGATCGACCGCGCTGCGAGCGTTCGCACCGGTCCCGCCGAGATCGCGTTCACGCGGATGTTCTTCTCGCCGAGATCCCAGGCCAGGTAGCGCACCGATGCGTCTAGCGTCGCCTTCGCGACGCCCATGACGTTGTAGTGCGGCACTGCGCGCTCGCCGCCGAGATAGGTCATCGTCACGATCGAGCCACCGCCGGCCTTCGCCATCAGAGGCTCGGCCGCACGCGCGCACGCCACGAGCGAGTACGCGCTCACGTCGATCGCGGTCCAGAAGCGGTCGCGCGGCGTGTCGGTGAACCGGCCCTCGAGGTCCTCGGCGTGCGCGAACGCGACCGAGTGGACGAGGATGTCGAGCTCACCGCCGAATGCATCGGCGACTTCGCCAAAGACCCGGTCGATGTCGTCGTCCGAGCACACGTCGCATTCGGTGACGAGCGTCGTGTCGACGCCTGCCGCAAGATCGCGGACGTTCTGCTCGATCCTCTCCCCCTGATACGTGAACGCGAGCTTCGCGCCGCCCTCCGACAGCTCCCGCGCGATCGCCCAGGCGATCGAGCGCTTGTTCGCGACACCCAGCACGAGCGCGCGCTTGCCTGCGAAGTCTCCGGCCACCGGCGGATCCTAGTCGGCGTAGGCTGCTCGGATGCAGAAGATCGCAGTCGTCACCGGTGCATCCTCCGGCATCGGCGCCGCGATCGCGCGCGGGCTCGCCCGCAAGGGCTGGCGCTGCGTCCTCGTCGCACGCCGGGAGGATCGCCTCCGCGCGCTCGCGGACGAGACCGGCGGCGAGATCGAGGTCTGCGACGTCGGCGACCGCGAGGCGGTCGACACAGCCGCGGCGCGGGTGCTCGAGCGCCACCCACAGATCCACCTCCTCGTGAACAACGCGGGCATACCGGGCCGCGCGAACTTTCTGAACGCCGATCCGGCGGCAATCGAGGAGGTCATCCGCGTCAACTATCTCGGCAGCGTGTGGTGCCTCCGCGCCTTCCTGCCCGGGCTCGAGGCGGCGGCGCCCGCGGACGTCGTCAACATCGTGTCCGTGGCCGGGGACGTCGCCTTCCCGCCCTCCGGCCCGTACTCGGCGTCGAAGCACGCGCAGCTCGCGTTCTCGCGCTCGATCGCTGCGCAGCTGCGACCGCGGCGTATCCGGGTGCACACGGTCAAGCCCGGCTTCATCGAGACCGAGGGGTTCCCGCAGTCGTGGCTTCCCCGGCCCGTGCAGCGGCTCGTCGTCGGCCCGGAGGCGGTCGCCGCGCACGTGCTCGCATCGCTCGAGCACGGACGCGGCGAAACGAGCGTCCCCCGGTACTACGGGATCGCCGGCCGGCTCCAAGCATTCCTACCGAATACATTCGCGCGCGTCCTCGGTTTTTCGCGCCGACCGGTCTAGGATTACCGGGTATGGGGTTCGAGGGCCACGAGATCGATGACGTCATCGCCGTCGCCGGCTTCCGTGCGGCGCTCCGTTCGTTCCTGCGCCAGAGCGAGCGCGTTGCACGACGGTCGGGGCTGACGCCTCAGCGCTACCTGCTGCTGCTGATGATCAAGGGGGCGCCCGACGGCAGCGGACAGTCCACCGTGACCGATCTCGCGCGCCGGCTGCAGCTCGCGCAGAGCACCGTCACCGAGCTCGTGAGCCGGGCCGAGGAGAGCGGGCTCGTCGAGCGCGAGCAGTCCGGACGAGATGGCCGCGTCGCGTATCTGCGACTGACGCTCGAGGGAGAGCGACGTCTCGAGATGTCGTTCACCGGCCTCGAGACGGAGCGCCGGCAGCTACGGGAGGCCGTCGACCAGCTCCCGACGCTGCACGAGTCACCCGCGCTGCAGTAGGTACCAGCCCAGTCGGGCCGTGTAGACGTCCTGGCCTTCGGGGGCCAACGCACGTGCCCGCGCCCGCTCGTCGCCGCCGCAGGCTGCGAGATCGAGATAGGCGTCGAGCGGCCGGCGTTCGACGTCGTGCCGGTCCCGCAGGAGGACGAGCTCGTTGGCCTCGAACAGCTGCCGCAGATCGATCTCGGGCAGCAGTCGCGTGTGGCTCGGGTCGCGCGCGCGCTCGAAGCGATCGAGGTCGAGCGCGGCCAGCGGGTCGACGGGCGCGATCTGGTCGATGACGAGAAGCCGGCCGCCCGGCCGTGTCACCCGGACGAGCTCGGCGAGGACGAGCTCCGGCCGCGGCACATGGTGGAGCGTGCGCAGCGTGCATGCCAGGTCGAAGGAGCCGTCGCCGAACGGGAGATGCGCAGCGTCGCCCTCGACGAAGGTGACGGTCGCGTGGGCGGCGGCGCGATCGCGCGCCAGCTCGAGCAGCTCCGGCACGCGGTCGACGCCGACCACTTCGCGCACGAGCGGTGCGAGCGCAAGCGCAAGCGCGCCCGCACCGGTGCCGACGTCGAGCGCCCGCTCGTCGCCGCTCGGCAGCACGAACGCGTGCACGACGCCGGCGAGCGCCGCGGCACGCTCGTCCTGATGCGCTGCCACCTGCGAGGCGGTGCGCGCAAAGCGGTCAGGCATCGATGACGGTGCGGCGCGCACGCAAAGGAGTGGAGTTGATCCCGCAGACGAGATCGTGGGGAATGGTTCCGGCCACGCGCGCGTGCTCCTCGGCGAGGACGCCGTTGCCGATGAGCACGACCGGCGTCCCGATCGGGACTTCGCCGTCGAGCTCGACCGCGAATGCATCCATCGACACGGTTCCCACCACCCGGCGGGGTATCCCGCCGACCCGGACCGTCGTTCCCGTCAGGTCGCGCCGGAAGCCATCCGCATAGCCGACGGGAACGATCCCGACCCAGGTGTCCTGCGCAGCGACGAAGCGCCGGCCGTAGCCCGTGCTCTCACCCGGGCGCAGGAGCCTGCACAGCGCAACGTGGCTCGTCCAGCCGAGCACGGGCTGAAGCCCGTCCTCCGCGGGGTCGGTGCCGAAGGGCGAGAGCCCGAGCACGGCGATGCCGCACCGTGCAGCGTCGAACGCGGCAGACGAATAGCGCAGCGCGCCCGCGCTGTTCGCGATGTGCCGCTCGAGATAGGTGTACGGGGCGGTCGCGGCACGGAAGCGCTCGATCTGCCACTCCGCATACGCCGCATCGGTGTCGGCGGTGGCGAGGTGGCTCATCAAGCCGACCACCTCGAGCGGCGGCGACAAGAGCTCGGAGACGCCCCAGCGCCCCATGCCGGTGTCGAGCTTCACGTGCACGCGAACGCCGGGCGGAACGTCATCCGCGGAGACGACGAGCTCGAGGTGTGCGTCGCGCGCCTGACCGACCTCGCGGTTCAGCGCCGGCCCCATGACGATGATGCGCGCGGTCGGGAACTCGCGCCGAAGTGCGAGCGCCTCCGGGACGGTGGCGACGCAGAGGGCCGACGCACCGGCGCCGAATGCTGCGCCCGCGATGTCGGTCGCGCCGTGGGCATACGCATTCGCCTTCACGACCGCCCAGAGCTGCGCGCCGCGCAGCGCGTCGAGCAGAACGCGGACATTGCGTCGCACGGCACCCAGGTCGACGGTGATCTCCGAGCGATGCATTACTTCAGCGCGCGCGGCAGCGCTTCGATCAGGTCGCTCGCGACGAGCCCTGCGCGCTGCGGCGCCTCCACGGACGCACGCTGCTGCGCGGCGGCCGCCGCGGCGGCGGCGAGCTGCGCGTCCATGCCCTTGGCGAGGAACGCCGCCACGATGCCGGTCAGGACGTCGCCGGTCCCTGCGGTCGCGAGCGACGACAGCCCGAGTGCAGCGACGAGCAGCCCGCGGCCGGGCGCGGCGACGAGCGTGTCCGCTCCCTTGAGGAGCACGACGCAGCCGAAGCGCTCCGCCGCCTCCCGGACGGAGGCGAGGCGGTGCGCGGCGATCTCCTTCGAGTCGCAGCCGAGGAGCCGAGCGAGCTCGCCCTCGTGCGGCGTCAGCACGCGCGGCGCGGGCCAGTCCCCCGGCTCGAGCCCGAACAGCGCGTCCGCGTCGACGACCGCGGGCAAGGCGAGCTCGGCGAGCGTGCGGCGCACGAGCGCGTGCACAGCAGCGCTTCGGCCGAGGCCCGGCCCGATCGCGAGCGCAGACGCCTTCGCCGCCAGCTCGGTCAGATCGTCGGGCAGAGGACGTTTCACCACTTCGAGCAGGCGCTGTTCGAAGACGGGCAGCGTCTCCTCCGGCGCTGCAAGCGTGACGTACCCCGCGTCTGCGCGGAGCGCCGCCATCGCGGTCAGGGACGGCGCGCCTGTCAGGCCCGGCGATCCGCCGACGACGAGCACGTGGCCTGCGGTGTACTTGTTGTCCGTATCGCGCCGGCGCGGGACCGAGCGAAGGATCCCGGCCCCGACCAGCCGGTGCTCGGTGTCGACCGGGTCGAGCCCGATGTCGGCAACGTGGACGGCCCCGGCGTGGAAGCGGCCGGGCGCGACCACGAGGCCGACCTTGCGTCCGTGGAAGGTGACCGTTGCGTCGGCGCGGACCGCGGCGCCTGCAACCTCACCCGTCGACGAGTCGACACCCGAGGGCAGGTCGATCGCGAGCACGCGTGCTGCGGACGCGTTGATGCTCTCGATCAGCGCCGCGGCGTCGGGGCGCGGCTCGCCCGCAAAGCCGGTGCCGAAGAGCGCGTCGACGATCACGTCCGAGTGGCCGAGGTCCGACTCCCCAGCCTTCGCGTCGACGACGCGCACGTCCTTGCCGGCGCGCTCGAGCTCGCGTGCTGCGATGCGCCCATCGCCGCCATTTGCTCCGCCCCCGCACACGACCGTCCACCGCTGCGCGCGCGGATACAGCTCCAGACCGACGCGCGCGGCCGCATTCCCGGCGCGTTCCATCAGCTCCTCGACGGTGCCGCCGTACCCCTCCTCGGCGGCGCGCATCTCCGCAGCGGTGTACAAGGACTCGAACTCAGTCATTCACAATCGCCACCGCCTGGGCGAGCTCGCGGGAGTGCGTCATGGAGAGGTCGATCGCGCCGGCGCCGACGTGCTCCGCCCACTCGGCGACGCGTCCCGACAGCTGCACCGACGGCTTCGGCCGGCCGACGATCTCGATCTCCTTCCACGCGAACGCCCGCGCAACGCCGAAGCCGAGCGCCTTCCCGACCGCCTCCTTGCCCGCGAACCGGCCCGCGTAGCTCTGGGCGGGGTTCGGCCTCGACTCGCAATACGCCTGCTCGGCGGCGGTGAAGCAACGCTCGCGGAACCGCTCGTACCGGTCGAGCGCGCGCCGCACCCGCTCGATCTCGATCAGATCGGTGCCCACCCGAACGTTCAGAGGTGCTCCTCCAGCCAGTCGGGCAGCTGGCCGATCGACGACACAATGCCGTCCGGCCGCACGCGCGATGCCTCGACGGCGTCCGGGCGGAACTTCCCGGTGCGCACGAGCACGGTGTGCATGTTCATCGCCTGCGCGCCGGCGATGTCGCTCTCGAGATCGTCACCGACCATCCAGGTGAGCTCGGGGTCGGCGTCGAGCGCCTCGAGCGCCGCGGTGAAGTACGAGACGCTCGGCTTGCCGATGACGGTCGCCTCGACGTCGGCTGCGTACTCGAGCCCGGCGACGAACGCCCCGGCGTCGAGCAGCGGCCCACGCGCCGTCTGCCACCAGCGGTTCCGGTGCAAGCAGTAGAGCGAAGCGCCGAGCTCCAGCTCTGCGAAAGCGCGCGCGAGGTTCATGTACGAGAAGACGAGATTCGTCTCGGGCGTCTCGTCGGCGCCGCCGATGAGCACCGCGTCCGCGCTGTCCCCGACGAGCTCGATTCCTTCCAGATCCCCGACAAGGCCCTGCATCACGAGTGCAAACACCCGGCGGCCGCGAAGCGCCGTGACGGCCGCGTCCGCGGTCGTCTGCACCTCGGCGTCGTCGACCTCGATCCCAGCCGTCCGCAGCTCCTCGGCGAGCCGTGCCCGAGAGCGCGTCGTCGTGTTCGTCACGAACCGGAGCCGGTGGCCGTCGCCACGCAACCGGTGGACGGCAGCGGCTGCCCCGGGAATGGGCTGACCGGAAACGTGCAGCACACCGTCGACGTCAAGGAGAATCGCAGCCATGGACGGCGAGTCTATTCGCGTCACCCGCTCGGTCGTTCTGCCGCTGCGCGAGATCGTGTTGCGGACGTCACGATCGAGCGGGCCGGGCGGCCAGCACGCGCAGAAGTCCGAGACCCGCGTCGAAGCGGTCTTCGATGTCGAGGCCTCGGAGGCGTTGTCGGCGATGCAGAAACGGCGTGTCGTCGCGAAGGCGGGACCGGTGCTGCGCGCTGTCGCACAGGACGAGCGCAGCCAGCTGCGTAACCGCGAGCTCGCCGTCGAGCGCCTCGTCGCAGCGCTGCGCGCAGCCCTGCACGTCGAGCGGCGCCGGGTTGCGACCAAGCCGACGGCCGCATCGCGCGAGCGCCGTCTGGAGGAGAAGCGGCGGCGCTCGCAGGCGAAGCGCCTGCGCAAGCCTCCCCCCGATTGACTACTCGACGGTGACGGTTTTCGCGAGGTTCCGCGGCTGATCGACATTCAGGCCGCGGAGCCGGGCAATCCGATACGCGAGCAGCTGGAGCGGGACGACCGCGAGCACCGCCTGCAGGAACGCAGGCGTGCGCGGGACGAAGATGACGTCGTCGGCGTGGTGCTGGATGTCCTCGTTGCCCTCGGTCGCGATCGCGATCACGTGCGCGCCGCGCGCGCGCGTCTCCTGAATGTTGGAGACGATCTTGTCGTAGACGTGGATGTTCGTCGCGACGACGACAACAGGCGTTCCCTCATCCAGCAGCGCGATCGGGCCGTGCTTCATCTCGCCCGCCGAGTATGCGTCGGTCGGAATGTACGAGATCTCCTTCAGCTTGAGCGCGCCTTCGAGCGCGACAGGCAGCCCGATGTGGCGGCCGAGGTAGAGGAAGAACGGCTTCTCGTAGAAGCGCTGCGCGATTTCTTCGATCCGGTGGCGACCGGCGTCGACGTCGTCGAGGAACGTCTGGATCTTCTCCGGCAGTTCGTGCAGGCGGTCGAGGATGAAGTCGATCTCATCCCGCGGCAGCGTTTTGCGGATCTGCGCCAGCTTCAGCGCGATCAGACAGAGCAACGCCGCCTGAGCGGTGAACGTCTTCGACGCTGCGACGCCGACCTCGAGCCCACAGCGCGTGTACATGGTCGCCTC
>Ga0307372_10002234_pt1 | contig 32419 bp, 29 predicted proteins | sample OX1MG_FD_202533 | JGI IMG/M metagenome (GOLD analysis project Ga0307372, IMG submission 202533) | Soil microbial communities from Risofladan, Vaasa, Finland - OX-1 | ecosystem: Environmental > Terrestrial > Soil > Coastal area > Acid sulfate soil | place: Finland: Risofladan, Vaasa | collected... | reverse complement strand
GCCGCCAGCTAAAAGCGGAACTCGGGAAGGTCTCTGATGATCTGGCGAAAATGCGCCAACGCAAGGCAGAACTCGAAGAGGAACTGCGTCGCTACGCTGAGGCCATCGGCTCGGGCGGGAACATGCCGGCGCTGATCGATGCGATGAAGAATCGCCAGGCCGAACTCGATGCGATCACGAACCGGCTGCTTTCAGCGGAGCCAGATTCAATCGACGCGCAGCTCGCCGAGATCCGCGAGTTTGTCACGTCGAGGATTACTGATTTGCGCGCGTTGCTCTCGAAAAGTGTGGTTCTCGCCCGCGCGGAAGTGCTAAAACACGTGCATGAGATTCAAATGGTGCCACAGGTGAGCGAGAGCGATCCGCACTACGAGGCGCAAGGTGAATGGAATCTACTCGGAGAAGACTCAGGGCAGAATCGTCAAATTGGGTTGGTTGCGGGGGTCGGATTTGAACCGACGACCTCCGGGTTATGAGCCCGACGAGCTACCAGGCTGCTCCACCCCGCGAATTGATATTACGCGAGGCGATGCGCTTCTGCAACTCCAACCGCGCTCGACGGCGGGGCGGCTACAAAAATCTGATTACCACGAGCTATATGGTGTGTTTTCGAACGGGGACACTTGATCCGAAGAGGAATGCACGTCCGAAATCCCCCCGCTCGAGCTTTCATCGGGACTCAGCAACACGTCGGAGGTAACGGTAGTCCAATCTTTCCTTCCTGTGACTGGATCCTTCGGTATGGCGCGCAGATAGCCACCCGTGACCAGATCGTCCAGCGATTGCGGTGCCTGCTGCTTATCGAGCGTGTATTGCTGGATGGCCGTGCGCATCACCGCCAAATCATGGTGCAGCGCCGCTTCTTTCGCTCTCTCGACCGAACGGTCGTAGCGCATCGCCGCCATGGACGCCAAAATCATAATGATCGTCATCACGATCATCAGTTCGATCAGCGTAAACCCGCGCGCGGTTTTGCAGTTTCGCTGAACGCTGTCGCGAGCGCGCTGCCGGAAACGATTTCGTTCGCTTAGAAGCATAATTCTTTTCTACCAGTCCGAGTATCTCGTGCCATCGAGCGCCGTGCCTGTCGACTTCGTATACACATCGAAAACATCCTGCCCGCCCCAGCTATCCGCGTCCGCGTCATCTTGCACCGAACGCAAACCCCAATCCGTCGTCCCGGTCATGGGATCCGTGGGAATCTTGCGCAGGAATCGAACGCGCCGGTCCGGCGCTCCCGCCAGTTGCACGCCGTCAACCAGGGTTTGCAAGTCGGGTGGGTAGCCTTCCGTACCCAGCTTCACGCGAATTAAATTGCGGTCCGCCGCGTCCTTGTATCGGTCGATCGCGTTGCGCATTTGCAGCAGGTCGTAGCGCAACGCGGCTTCCCGCTCGCGCTTGATCTGGACGCGCGCCATGGGCACCGCCATCCCGGCAAGCACCACCAGGATGCCGCACGCCACGATCAATTCCAGCAGCGTCATTCCTGCGGCGGAATGTGCCGCCCGTCGAGTTCTCCGCGCCGTGCTTTTCATGCCTGCCTTGTCCGCTACTGCACCTGTATTGTCGCTGTTCCGGTGGTAATGGGAATGGGTTTCTGCCGCGAGTCCCGGGCGTTCACCTGAACGATCTGTAGTTGCGATGTACCGGGTGCAAGCGCTTTGATCATGATGCCCAGCAGCGTCCCGGTGCCGCTGATCCCCGGTGTATTGGGACGTCGCGTCGCAGAGACGACCGCCTGCCCCGTCTTCTGGTTGACCTGGCTAACGATGGCGATTTCTTGCGTCCCACCCGAAAGGAATCCGCCGTTGCGAATATCCTCGATTTCGATGACCGCGGGATTGTATTGCAGCAGCAGAGGAACCGAGAAGAGATCATGGGCGTTATCGACCGCGAGCCCAATTGTCATCGTGTCCCCTGTCTTCAGGGAAATGCTTGACGGCTGGAATTGAAGCGCAGCCGTTCCGCTCGCTGCCGTGGCATTCGGCGTCGCTGGCGCGCCAGATGGAGCGGCGGGATTTTGCGCCGCCAACGGTGTCACTAGCGCTGGCAATGTTTCGTCGCTCTTCTGATACACGCGGACGTTCGTGTCCGTGCCCGCCGCCAAAGTCCGCAAATCATCCGCGCTGATGCTGGGCATGCGCACGACGTGGGGCGTCAGCGCAATCAGCACCTCATCGTCCTCGATCTTGTTGTCTTGGCTCGAAAAAAAGTAGCGCAGGAAAGGAATGTGAGCCAATCCGGGCCAGCCGCTCAGCGATTTGGTTTCGCTTCGCGTAATCAAGCCGCCCAAAATGTTTACCTCGCCATCCTTCAGGCGAATGTCGTTTTCCGCCTTTCGCTGACTGATAATCGGTTGCTGGAGACCACCGTTGCTCACCTCTCCGGTTACGGAAGAGACGTTCACCAGAAGCTTCATGCTCACGTCGCCGTCTGGATGGACGTGCGGCGTCACGGAAATAGCCACTCCAACGTCCTGATACTGAAACGATGTACTCCCAAAGGTATTGATGCCTCCTACTCCGGACGCAACCCCCACCCCGGGCGTTAGCGTGCTGACCGCGACCGGGACTCGATCGCCGACGTCCAGCTTTGCCGTCGAGCCGTCCGTCACTCGGATTGTCGGATCCTGAATGACTCGCGTCGTGCTATCGGTCAGCAGCGCGTTCAGCGTCGCTCCGGGCAGCGTCAAACTGTAGTCGGCGGTCGAGAGATGCTTCAGATTATTCAGCGTGATCCCGCCCGTGTTGGTGGTGGTCCCTGTCGTCCCTGACGTCGTCGTGCTCGCCGGCTGCACGGCGCCGACCGGCGTAAACGCGAGCGTCGCGCTCTGCCCGGGCTGGATTCCCAGTTCGTGTTCCCGGTCCAGCCGCGCCTCGAGCACATCCACTTGAATCACGACTTCCGGCTTGGCCTTGTCCAGGCTCCTGATAATCTTGCTCGCCAGCAACAACTTGTCCGGCGTGCTCCGTATTACGATGGCGTTATCGGACGCCATCGGCTGGATTCGCGTAATGTCCAGCAATTGCCGCAACCCGTTCACAATTTCCGTCAGGTCCTGCGGCGAGCTGTTATTTCGCAGGTAGAACGTCTGCACTTCCTCATCTTCCAGTTCGCGCCGCTTCTGTACATTATCCGTCGCCACCAGAATGATGTTGCTCGTCACCGGTTTCCAGAACGCACCGCTCTCGAGCGCCACTGCGTCCAGCGCCTGTTCCAGCGTCACGTTCGGCAAATCCGCTGTGATGCGCCGCGAAACATAGCTCGGATCGAAAATCACGCTCAATCCGGCCAACTGTCCAATGGTCTCGAAAATCACGCGCGCGTCATTTGTCATTTTCAGATTGATCGGCTCGCGCGACAGCGGTTTCAATTCCGGCGGCGCGGACATCAATCCCGTATCTTCCGGCGGCGCCACGCCCACGGGCTTCGGTTGCTCCGCCTCCTTCACCTTAGCCACCAGATCGAGAGTCTTCTGCGCTTCTTGCCGGGCAATCTCGCTCGATGGATCAATCGCCTCGGCCTTCTGGAATTCCCCCAGCGCCATTTCCAACCGGCCATTATTCAAATCCTTCTGGCCCTGTTCGACATGGAATTGCCCGGCCTCGAAGCGCGCGCGCAAAGCGCGGAGTTTATAGTTGGCATTGGAGGGGTCCTGCTTCAGCGCCTTCTCGAAGGCGATGTAGGCCGTGTCATAGTCGCCGACGAGTTCAGCCTTGGTGCCGACTTTATAATCCTGGTTTCCGTGGGGGCAGCCGGCAACAAACAGCGCAGCAAACACCACAAAAGACGCCATTAAGGCGCGACGCAAATCAGCCCTCCCCTGAAATTTATCCATTGTTGGCGTAGTCTAGCATCCAGGTTAGGATGCAACAAGCAACCCCGGCGTTGTCGTTATCAAACAGGTTACCGCCAATCGATACACGCCGCGCCTTGCGCCTGGCAACTTGCGCCGGATATGATACCCACGGTGAATCCTTCGACCAAGCGCAACGCTCAACCTGCGGTAAAAATCGTCGCCCAGAACCGCGCTGCCTCTTACAATTACGAACTTCTCGACAAATACGAAGCAGGCATGGTTTTGGTCGGCACGGAAGTGAAAACCCTGCGGGAAGGGAAGGCCAGTTTGCGCGACGCCTACGCCGAGGCGCGCGGCGGGGAACTCTGGCTCATGAATTGCCACATTCCCGAGTATCGTCCCGGCGGTCCGTGGAATCACGGCCCTTTGCGCGCGCGCAAGCTGTTACTCAATCGCCGCGAAATCGACAAGTTGAGCATTCAAGTTCAGCAAAAAGGCCTTACGCTAATCCCGCTGAAAATTTATTTTCGTGACGGCATGGCCAAATGCGAACTTGCCGTCGCGCGAGGCAAGAAAGCGTGGGATCGCCGCGCGGCCGAACGCGAAAAAGAAGATAAACGCGAAGCGAAAGAGGCAATCCACCGCTATAGGCGGCAATAAAAGCACGGAAAGGGAGATATGCAAATCCAATTTGAAGCACAGCCATTTTCCGCAGTGGCTGCGGACGCAATTGTTGCTTATGTCTTCGGTGACAAGGACAAGCAAGCCCGCATCGAAGGCACTGCGGCGGAACTCGACCGCGCGGCCGGTGGCAAGCTAAAGCTCCTGGCCGAAAGCGGCGAATTGACGGGAAAAAGTCTCGAGATGAGCTTGTTGCATTTTCCGGCGGGCCTCGCTGCCAAGCGGCTCCTGCTTGTCGGCGCGGGAAAGCCCGAAAAGTTTTCGCACGCCGAGTTGCGCAAAATCGCCGGCGCCGCTCTGCGCTACCTCAAATCCCGCGGCGTAAAATCGTTCGCGTTTCTCCCCGCCGAGAAAGATCGCACGTCCGCGGCCGCGCAGGCGATTGTCGAAGGCCTTCTCCACGCGAATTTTGAGTCAGACACATATCAAACCGAGAAGAAGAGCAATAAAAGTATCGATCGCGTCGCGCTTCTCGGTTTCGCCGCTGCGTCCCGGGCGGAAGTCGAAGCGGCCATCGAACGCGCAAAGGCTATCGGCGACTCGGAGAATTTCTCGCGCGACCTCATCAACGAGCCATCGAATCGTCTGACGCCTCGCATGCTCGCCTCGCGCGCCGAAGCCATGGCGAAAGAAGCGGGCCTCGAAATCGACATCCTCGACGAAAAGCGCATCGCCGAATTGAAAATGGGCGCGCTGCTCGGCGTCGCGCAAGGCAGCGAAGAGCCTCCGCGCATGATCGTTATCCGCTACCGCCCCGCGCAGAAAAAGGCCGGCGCGCCGATTCTCGGTTTGGTTGGCAAGGCCGTCACGTTCGACACCGGAGGCATCTCCATCAAGCCCGCTGACGGCATGGAGAAGATGAAATACGACATGGGCGGCGGAGCCACCATGCTCGGTGTCCTTCGCGCCCTCGCCGTGCTGAAGCCTACCATCGAAGTCATGGCCGTCGTTCCGGCGACGGAAAACATGCCCGGCGGCCGCGCGCAAAAGCCCGGCGACGTGCAAATCGCCATGTCCGGCAAATCCATCGAAGTCATCAATACGGACGCCGAAGGCCGCTTGATTCTCGCCGACGCCATCACCTACGCGAAAAAGCTCGGCTGCACGCATCTGGTCGACGCTGCCACGCTCACCGGAGCCATCGTCGTCGCTCTCGCCGATGTCCACGTCGGCGCATTTGGCACGCCGCGCGAATATCTCGACCGCTTGCTCGAAAGCGCGCGCGCCGTCGGCGAAAAAATGTGGCCCATGCCCATCGACGACGAATACGAGGAAATGATCAAGAGCAACATCGCGGACATTCGCAACGTCGGCAGCGGCAAAGGCGGTGGCGCGATCACCGCTGCGTGGTTCATCAAGGAATTCGTGGATGACACACCGTGGATCCACCTCGACATCGCGGGCACGGCCTGGCTTGATGATGCAAAGCCCTGGGCCGCGAAAGGCCCGACCGGCGTTGCCGTTCGCACCCTCGTCGATTTCGCCATGAAAATGTAGGTGCACCGTAACTCACGTCGGGTTGCGGCGATGTTTGCCGCAACTGGCGTGATCTCTTTCTCTGCGCTTTCCGGGACAAAATGAACGCCTTTGTACGCCCTGAGCAGCTTATTGAAAAAGGCCGAAAGTTTTGTGGGTCGCGGCTTTAGCCGCGATGGAAAGCTTGCGGAATCACTGGGGCTTTAGCCCCTGAAGTTCCTCGCAATCAGTTTGTCAACAAGCTGTTAGGCTCGCCCGCCGTGGATCTACATTTTTTCGGGAGCTTCCACGCCAAGCAGTTCCAGCGCTGTCACCAGCTGCGTTTCCACCAGCCACGTAAGCGCCAGCAGCAAATTCCTCTTTGCAGCGTCTTCTTCGGAGAGGATGTGATGCTTGTGGTAAAAAAGATTGAATTGCTGGGCGAGCTGAAATGCGTACTTCGCAATGAACGCAGGTTCTTGCGTCGTCACGGCCGCGTCGATTTGACTGTCCAGCGAGCCAGCCAGCAGCGCCAGCTCCCACAGATCGTCTCCGCTGGGAGCAGCTAGGAATTGCTCTACAGCGGTCCCTTGCAGCGCCTCCAAAATCTTCGCGCTTCCCGTTTCCGCTGCTTCCCATCCCGAATCTTTATCCTCCAATTTCCGCCAGATGCTGCGTGCGCGCACCACGGCGTATTGCACATAGGGGCCAGTCTCACCCTCAAAACTCAGCGCGTCCTTGAAATCGAACGCAATAATCGTCCCGCGCGTGAATTTCAGCAAAAAATAACGCAACGCGCCGATGGCGATTGCGTGCCCCACACTGGCGCGTTCCACGTCGGAGAAATCACGATGCCGCGCGTCCACTTCCTCCCGCGCGCGCAGCTCCAGCTGATCGAGCAAATCATCAGCCTTCACGCCCTGGCCTTTGCGTCCGCTGACTTCCACGTAAGGCTTTTTCGCCTCTTCGTCGCTGAGATGATAGCCGAGTTCCGCGGCGCAACGCGGCGTCAGGGCAACCATCTCGTAGGAAAAGTGCACGGAGCGTTCCGCTTCCGCGTTGAATCCCAGCGCGCGTAATCCCGCTGTGACAACTTGCTGCGGATACGCCTGCCGCGAATCGATCACATTAAACACTTCTTCGCCGCGGCCAAATGGTGGCGCGTCCGCTGAGCCGCCGTCGCTGCACGTCACCCACAGTTTCCGTCCATCGGCATACGTGAGAAATGGCGCGTAGTGAAAATCCTTTCCGAGCACGCCGAATTTCCAAAGCTGGTACGCAATATCCTTGCCGACGTACGTGACCGTGCCATTCGACCGCACGATAATTTTCGCGTCCGCTTCATCATCCGGTTCCGTCGCGTCCTTGCCTCCCGCGAGTTGCATCACCCAGCATCCCGCGTTTTTTCCCGATCCTGCCTTGTGTATCGCGCCCCGCTCGATCAACTTTTGGAACGCCGACTCCCAGAATTTCAAGTGCAGAATTTCGCTTTCGCGCGGCAATAAATCGTACTCAATTCCCAGCCGCCCCATGGTTTCCAAGTGGCGCCGCACGACGGCGGTCGAAATCACTTCGGCGATTTCCGCGGCGTCTCCGCTGCCGCGTTCCATTTCCTTCAGCATTTCGCCGCGAAGCTCCATCCGCGCCTTGTCCTCTTCCAGGAATTGCGTTACGCGCGCATACAAATCCCAGCATTGATAATCGAACCGCGGCTGCGCGGCGAGCGCGCGAACTTCCGCTGCGTTTTTCTTTTCCAGATGAACGAACCCCAGCACCACGTCCGCGACCTGCACGCCGGTATTGTCGATATAGTTTTGCACTTCCACGCGCCGGCCCGTGTAGCGCAGCAGGCTAACAAACGCATCGCCGAGCGCGGCGTTTCGCAAATGGCCGATATGCGCGGCTTTGTTGGGATTGATATTCGTGTGCTCGACGATCGCTTTTGGCGCGCTGGGAGTTGCCGCGATGGCTTCTCGGCCCGCCGTTGCGGCAGCGCCACGAAGAAATCCGGCGCGGTCGAGAAACACGTTCAAATATCCAGCGCCCGCGATCTCTATGCGCTCGACGCCTTCAATCTTTCCAATTGCTGACGCGATTTCCTGCGCGATCTGGCGCGGCGCGCGTTTCAGGCGCTTCGCCAGCTCGAAACACACGGGTGAAGCGATCTCGCCCATCTCGATCTTCGGCGGCCGCTCGGTGACGACGTTGATCTCGACTCCGTATTTCTCGCGGATAAATGCCGTGAGTGCATCGCGTACACGTTTTTCAATCGGCTGATACACGAATTCTCGTTTCGCAAAAAAGGTAAGCGATTATAGAAGTTTCCTGCGGGTCAGTCAAAAAAGGCGAAGCGTCTCTCGGTCGAAAGGGCTGCCAGCCGCGCCGGGTCGTTTCGCCAGATAGGCGCGATAAGTGGTCACGCTGCTGCTAATGACAAGCAGAATTGGCGTGATCATGCTGTGGGGAAGGAAAAAGAGCGCAAACGCGGCAGCGAGAACCAGCAAAACCTCGAAAAGTTTGGTGAATCGCATAAACCTGCTCTATTTGAAATGATTGTACTTGTGAACATTTTTGATATCAAGAGATGCTTCCGAAAATACAATCACTGCAGATGCACGATCTGCCCGCGAAGCGCAATTTGACAGCCTCAATAGCGCGGCATAGTATCTCAGTTTCGCGTTTTTTCGCGGCGCGCCGTGCCGCAAGAAGCATTTTGTAAATCGGCGAACGGGAATGCAATAAGCGGATGAAACTCGCGTACTTCGACTGTTTTTCTGGCATCAGCGGCGATATGGTTCTCGGCGCGCTCGTCGACGCAGGCCTCGATTTGCGCGCTCTCGAAGCCGAGCTGCGTAAACTGAACCTCGACGGCTGGAAAATATCCGCCGAAAAAGTGCAGCGCCAGGCCATCCGCGCGACAAAAGTGAACGTCGAGACCCAGGAGCATCACCATCATCGTCATCTTTCGGGCATTTTGAAAATGATTGACGGGGCCGCACTCGCGCCACGCGCCGCTGACCGCGCGCGCCAAATCTTTCAGCGCCTCGGCGAAGCCGAAGCCAAAGTCCACAATATCGCCATTGAAAAAGTCCACTTCCACGAAGTCGGCGCCATCGATTCCATCGTCGATATCGTCGGCGCGGCGATAGGTTTCGAGCTGCTGGGCATCGACAACTTCGCGTGCTCGAGCATGGATGTTGGTGCCGGACGCGTGAAGACGGAACACGGCCTTTTGCCCGTTCCCGCTCCCGCGACCGCCGAATTGCTTCGCGGCGCGCCCACGTTTTCGAGCGGCATCGAGAAGGAGCTTGTCACGCCTACGGGCGCGGCCATCGCCACCACGCTCGCAGCGCGATTCGCGGCGATGCCGCCGATGCAGCTCACGGCGGTGGGCTACGGCGCAGGCGCCGCCGATTTGCCGCAGCAACCCAATGTTCTGCGCCTTCTAATCGGCGAATCGATAGCCACCAGCACGAGCGAACATCATGCGGGCGATCCCTGCGATGCGGCTGTCGCCGTGATTGAAGCAAACCTCGACGACATGAGCCCGCAGATTTACGGATACTTCGCCGAACGCGCGCTCGCCGCGGGCGCGCTCGACATTTTCGCGACTGCCGTGCAGATGAAAAAAAATCGTCCAGGGCTGCTTGTTACCATTCTTTGCGAACCTTCGCGGCGTGACGCGCTGATCGATTTGCTTTTCCGCGAGACCACCACCATCGGCGTGCGCACGCACGAAGTTGCCCGGGAAACGCTCGCGCGCGAAAGCGTCCCTGTCGAAACGCCCCTCGGGACCATTCGCATCAAATTATCGCGCCGCGATGGCGTTCTTCTCAATGCCGCGCCGGAGTACGAAGACTGCCAGCGAATCGCGGCGGAGAAGGGCGTGCCTCTCAAACAAGTTCTCGCGGCGGCTAATTTCCATTTTCAGAAGCTCGGCGAACCGGCAAAATAAATCATGGCCAAGCCCAAGTTCTACATCACCACGCCGATTTACTACGTGAATGCGCGCCCGCACCTCGGCCACACGTACACCACCGTCGTCGCAGACACGATCGCGCGCTACAAACGCATGCGCGGCTACGAAGTCGTCCTTCTCACGGGCACCGACGAGCACGGGCAGAAAGTCGAGCGCGCCGCGAAAGCCGCGGGCGTCACGCCGCAGGCATTCGCCGACCGCATCTCCGCCGAGTATCGCGCGCTGTGGAAGGAACTCGATCTGCCGGTCGACCGCTTCGTCCGCACCACCGAGCCACGCCACGAGCGCGCCGTGCAGATGCTCTTCCGCAAGGCGCAGGATCAAGGCTACGTCTATAAGGGCGCGTATGAAGGCCAGTACTGCGTCTACGACGAAATGTACGTCGACGAGCCGCTGCCCGGAAATCTTTGCCCCGAGTGCAAGCGCCCCACCGAGCGCGTCCGCGAGGAAAATTATTTTTTCAAGTTGTCCGCGTTTCAGGAGCGCCTGCTCGAACTTTACGAAAAGCAGCCGGATTTCGTTCAGCCGGCGACGCGCCGCAACGAAGTTCTGGCCTTCGTTCGTAAAGGCCTGCGCGATCTCTCCATCAGCCGCACGTCTTTTCAGTGGGGCATTCCCTGGCCCGGCGATGAAAAGCATATTTTTTACGTCTGGTCCGACGCGCTCACCAGTTACATGACTGGAGTGGGCTACGCCGACGATGAAGTGGAGTTCGAGAAATACTGGCCCGCGGACATGCACCTGATCGGCAAGGAAATTCTGCGCTTTCATGCCGTCTACTGGCCAGCGTTTTTGATGGCCGCCGGCGAGACGCTGCCGAAACAAATCTTCGCGCACGGCTGGTGGCTTTTCGCCGACGAGAAAATGAGCAAGTCGCGCGGCAACATGCAATATCCGCAGCCCATCGCGCGCGTCCTCGGAATCGACGCGCTGCGCTATTTCCTGCTGCGCGAAATGGTTTTCGGCCAGGACGGCAATTTCAGCCGCGACGCGCTGCTCACGCGCTACAATTCCGACCTCGCCAACGGCCTCGGCAATCTGACCAGCCGCACCGTCACCATGATCGAGCAGTATCTTGGCGGTCGCGTCCCGGCGCCCAATTCCACCGAGGAAAATGATCGTGACAGGGAAGTTGCGAAGCTCCGGCTGGAAACTTGCCAGCAGGTTCTTCGTTACTACGATGCCTACGAGTTTTCGCGCGCGCTTGAATCGATTTGGAGTCTCATCGCGGAGATCGACAAGTATCTTGTGGAATTTCAGCCCTGGGTTCTCGTTAAGGAAAAATCGAAATGGGGCCGCCTCGAAATGGTCCTGTTCACGGCGTACGATTCGCTGCGCATCGCCACGCTCCTTGCGCATCCCGTCCTGCCGCACGCCACGCAGGAAATCTGGGAGCAGCTCGGCCACACCACGCAACTCGCCGGTCAATCTCTCTCTCCGGATTCTCTGACGCCGGATCATAAGCAAGTCGCGCACGTCAATAAGCCTCGCGCGGTTTTCCCGCGCGTCGACAAAACCGAAGCGTTCGAAAGGATCGAAGCGATGGAAGAGGAAATTCGCAATCCCGCATCGTCCGCGCCTGCCGCGGATTCTGCCGTGAAATCGGCCAGCGGTTCCGCGCCAGTTCCTGCTGGCCCGGCGAAGATCGGCATCGAGGATTTCGCCAAGATCGAAATGCGCGTCGGCGTGGTGAAATCTGCTGAACGCGTCGCTGGCGCCGATAAGCTTCTGAAGTTGCTCGTCGACATCGGCGAGGAAGTCCGCCAGGTCGTCGCGGGCATCGCTGTCTCGTACACGCCCGAGCAACTCGTCGGCAAGAAAGTGGTCGTCGTCGTCAATCTTGCGCCGCGCAAGCTGCGCGGAGTGGAATCGAATGGCATGATCGTCGCCGCGTCGGTCGCGCCCGATGGCCGGCCGGTTCTCTGCACATTCACGGAAGACGTTCCGGCGGGCGCGCGCCTGAAATAATTTCGTCACGGAGAAAGGACACGCTTGGAAGTCATCGACTCGCACGCGCATCTCGAGTTTCCGCAGTTTGACGCCGACCGCGAGGACATGCTCGCACGCGCGCGTGACGCAGGCGTCGCAATGATTCTCGCCATTGGCAGTGGCACGGCGTCGGATCGCCTCGATGCCGCCATTCCTTTCGCCGAAAAGCACGATTGGATTTATGGGACGGTTGGCGTTCATCCCCACGAATCGAAGCTCGCCACGGACGAATGGTATGAAGAGCTTTCGCGCCTCGCTCGGCATCCGCGCGTACTCGCCTGGGGCGAAATCGGACTCGATTATTTTTACGACCATTCTCCCCGCGACGTGCAGCAAAACGCTTTCCGGCGCCAATTGCAACTCGCGCGCGCCGCGAAATTGCCCGTCGTCATTCATTGCCGCGACGCCTGGCCCGATTGCCTGAGGATTCTCGAGGAAGAGTGGCGCTCCAGCGGCCTCGGCGGAATTTTCCACTGCTTCACGGGCACGCTGCCAGAGGCCGCGCACGGAATGGACATGGGGTTCCTGATTTCCTTTTCCGCGAACGTCACCTATCCGAAGATGGCGCTGCTGCGCGATGTCGCCGCGGCTCTCCCGCTCGATCGCATTCTGGTGGAGACGGATTCGCCCTTTCTGCCGCCGCAGCGCATCCGCGGAAAGCGCAACGAGCCCGCCTTTGTGGTTGAGGTAGCGCAGACCTTGGCGAATGTGAGAAACTTAGCGCCGGATGAAGTCGCGCGCGCCACGGCGGAAAACTTCCGTCGCTTCTTTCATCTTTCTGGCCGCGCGGAGCGTTCCACCCATCCCTAGTCGCTGGAGGGCGCCATCGCTGTCCTGACCGTTCGGGAAATTTTTGATCTGGTTCGCGGCGATCTTGCTCTCGTCGAGCAGGAGATTGCCGCGCAGACCGGCGAAGCCATACAGCCCATCGCGGAGATTGGCGGCTATTTGCGCGAAGGCGGCGGCAAACGTTTGCGCCCCGCGCTGCTGCTGCTCGCGGCGGGCGCGTGCGGCTATCGCGGAGAAAGCGCGATTTCTCTCGGCGCGGTCGTCGAGATGATTCACAGCGCCACGCTGATTCACGATGACGTGATTGACGGCGCCAACACGCGCCGCGGCCGCCCGTCGGCAAACGCGCGCTGGGGCAATCACATGAGCGTGCTTGCCGGCGACTGGCTGTACATGCAATCGTTCAAAATCGCGCTGCAGGAGCGCAATTTCTCCGTCCTCGATATTTTGATTGATCTTACGCAGAACATGGTCGAGGGCGAATTGCTGCAGCTCGCGTCTCTCGATCGCATCGACCTGACCGAATCCGAAGCCACCGACCTTTCCTATCGCAAGACGGCTTGCCTGTTCAGTGGCTGCGCTGAATTGGGCGCGGTCCTCGGCCATGACGACGCGCCCACGCGCCACGCGCTCGCCGAATACGGCCGCCAGGCGGGCCTTGCATTTCAGCTCGTCGACGATCTGCTCGATTTCACCGCGTCCTCGGAAACGCTGGGCAAGCCCGTTTTGAGCGATCTCAAGGAAGGAAAAGTCACGCTGCCGCTGATTTTTGCTTTGCAAAACGGCGCGGGCCGTGACGGCCGCGAGTTGGTCGCCACCGTGCTTCGCGAAAAAAGTTTCGACAGCGTGCAGCCGGAGCAGATCACTTCGCTCGTTCGCGATTCCGGCGCTCTCGAACATTCCCGCCGCCTTGCCGACGAATACGCGGCTCGCGCCAAAGCCTGCCTCGATGTTTGCAAGGACTCCGAGTATCGCCGCGCGCTTCTCTCCGTCGCCGATTTCATCCTCGACCGCGAAAGCTGACACCGCATTTTCGTGTCATTCCGAGTGAGGATGCAATTAGCATCCGGCGAGCCTGCCTGCCGCTTGCCCGCCGTGGCGGGCAGGCAGGGAATCTGCTTTGCTTTATGGCTCTGTGATCATCCTTAGGAACGCATTTCGCCACCAAGGATTTCGCTCCGGAATGCTCCGCAGGCTTTGCCTTTCGACCTGTGCTATTTATGAATCATCCAGCCAAACTTCGGAAAAACATCCTCGATAAATAAATCGAAGATGCCGATAGCGCCCACGGATCGCCCCGTAAATTGGTTCGCCGGAAATTCGGCGGCCGCGCCAACTTCAAAATAGCGCCCGATATAGACCATCCCCGGCCGGAGGAAGCCCTGCGGCCGCAAACCTTGCCCTGTATTGCCGTGAACCCAGGAAAAGTTGAACTCCGTAAATGGAAAAATGTCTCCGGCGATGGCGCCGAGCGAATGGCCGATGCGGACATCTCCATCCTCGAGCGAGTATCCGGCGTTGGCGTGCCGCACGAAAGCGTTCAAGTACGGCAAGCTGTACTCCACCACCATATCGGCGTGGGGAACTTTCCCCGGCGTTGATGAGGAAGGGCCTCCGATCGGAAAGTCGAGCGTGAAATCTCCCTGCAATGCGAACGGCCTGAGCCATTTCAAAATGGGAGTGGAAGGTAGGTCGCCCAGCCCCTTGGCGTACAGCACTCCTGGCGTAAGCGTTGTGAAAGTCGCCGCGCCGATCCGAGGATTTCCCACCGGCGCCTCCCAGTGAAGGTCCGAAGACACGATAAATTCGTGACGCGCATTTCGATACAGCGCATATTTCGCGCCGAAGCCGATGTTCCCAAAACCGAGAACAGATGCTTGGCCGTTCGGCGTGAAGGACGCCATGCCGTTGTCGAAACTTACCGACCAATTGGGCGACAATTTCTTCTCGATCGAATAATTGAAATTGATTGCGTGGCCGTCGGGCGTCTGGATCACTTCGAGTACGGGCAGGTCGAGTTCATTTTTTGGATTGGCATCTTCCGTAACCAGTGGCTCGATAAACAGGCGCTTCCCGACAATCCCATGCGCGGACGCACTTGGCGCGAGCGATAAAAATCCTGCAGTCACGCACCCGCTCAAAAACGCGGATACACACTTGCAAAGCATAATTCCTCCCGGTGCCGAAAATGAGAATCTGAAACGGCGAGGTCGGGAATTATGCTCTGGGAGGCTGGAACGGCTCGAAAGTAAATCCTGCGGAAGTCATGTCACGAAGCGGAAACAAAGAAAGCCGCGCAACTTTCAGCGCCGGAATCGCAAAGCCTTCCGCGAGCTGCGTCGGCGCGATCGGCGAAGCCAGCCCGTAATCGACTGCTTTGCCGCGGGAACTGCATCGCATCATGCACGCCGAAGCGCCGGAGGATGAATGCTGGCAATCCATGTTCATCGCGTGCGCTGGATGTCCGCCGCTCGACAGGCAGCACATCATCGTGCAGTTCTGCGGCGCGCAGGCATACCCGCGCGCCACCAGCGCCAGCGGCACGGCCAGCAACGCGACGATAACGCTCACGGCTTGTATGCGGCGCATCATTCCGGTGTACGCGGTAATGCTAACACAAGCACAACGGCGCAACTCCGCCGCATTGAGTACGCACACTGAGATGCTTCGGATTGCCATTTGGAATTAGCCGGGCTACGCTCGTTTCGCCATGCTGCCCTGCAAACTTATCTATGGCGATGGCTACGATCTGCATCTCGGCGCGCACATTTTCCCGTCGCAGAAATATCGGCTCGTCCGCGAAACTCTGCTGCGCGAAGGCTTGGCGGAGGATTCCGATTTCATTTCGCCCGCGCCCGCAACCGATGAGGATGTTCTTCGCGTTCACTCGCGCGAGTACGTCCACAAGCTCAAAACGGGCACGCTGACTTATCTCGAAATTCTGCGCATGGAAGTCGCCTATTCGAAGGAACTGATTCAGGCCTGCTGGCTGGGGGCCGGCGGCTCAATCGAAGCAGGGAAGCACGCGCTCGCCGACGGGTGCGCCGTAAACATTGGCGGCGGTTTTCATCACGCCTATCCCGATCACGGCGAGGGCTTCTGCGTGATTCACGATGTCGCCATCGCCATACGGCGTTTGCAATTCGACGGCGCGATCCAAACCGCGATGACCATCGATGCGGATGTGCATCAAGGCAACGGCACGGCCGCGATTTTCCGTGGCGACGCCTCGGTTTTTACGTTTTCAATCCATCAGGAGAACAATTATCCCCAGCACAAACCGCCGTCGAATCTCGATGCCAATCTTCCCGACGGAATTGGCGACGCCGACTATCTGGCGATTCTCGAAGCGCATCTGGTTCGCGCCTTCGCGGAATTTCATCCCGATTTGATTTTTTATCTTGCAGGCGCCGATCCCTACCGCGAGGACCAGCTTGGCGGATTGGTGCTGACGATGGAAGGGCTGCGGCGTCGCGACGACGTGGTTTTCGATCACGCGCGACGCCACGGCGTTCCCGTGGCCGTAACGCTCGCGGGCGGCTACGCCCGCCGCGTCTCCGACACGGTTCGCATCCACGTCAACACAATTCTCGCTGCTTGCGGCGTTCTGTGACTCCGAATGCCGCCGGCGCGATTTATTCCTAGCTCTCCGCCGTCCCGCTCTTGATGCGCATGCCGTAGAACGAGCGGTAGACGAAGAAGAACGAAATAAGGAAAAAGACCGCCGAAAGGACGTGCGTCAATCCGCTGCCGTGCATCTCGGCGGTCAATTGCACGGCCAGTTCGACGGCCAGCAAGCCAAAGAGCGTCGTGAACTTGATCACCGGATTGAGCGCGACGGAAGAAGTGTCCTTGAACGGATCGCCCACCGTATCGCCGACAACCGTGGCATCGTGCAGCGGAGTGCCTTTTTGCTTCAGCTCGACTTCCACGATTTTCTTCGCGTTGTCCCACGCGCCGCCCGCGTTGGCCATGAAAATCGCCTGATACAGGCCGAACATGGCGATCGAGATCAAGTAGCCGATGAAGAAAAACGGTTCGAGGAACGCGAACGACAGCGCGGCGAAAAATACCGCGATGAAAATGTTCAACATGCCTCTTTGCGCGTATTGCGTGCAAATCTCGACGACTTTTTTGCTGTCGGATATGGACGCCTTCTCGCTGCTCTCGAGCTTGATATTTGCCTTGATGAATTCGACGGCGCGATAGGCGCCGGTGGTCACGGCCTGCGTGGACGCGCCGGTGAACCAATAAATCATCGCTCCGCCGCTGACGATCCCGAGCAAAAATGGCGCGTGCAGCAGCGAAAGCTTGTCGACGTTCACGGTGATGCCGTCCGTCAGCGCCATGATGATGGAGAAAATCATTGTCGTGGCGCCCACGACGGCGGTTCCGATCAGGACTGGTTTCGCCGTGGCCTTGAAGGTGTTGCCCGCACCGTCGTTGGCTTCGAGCATGTCCTTGGCGCGCTCGAAATTCACGTCCATGTTGTGATCGATTTTGAGTTCCTGCTTGATATTCGGAATCTGCTCGATCATCGAAAGCTCGTAGATGGATTGCGCATTGTCCGTCACCGGACCGTAAGAATCCACGGCGATGGTCACCGGCCCCATGCCCAAAAATCCGAACGCGACCAGGCCGAAGGCGAACACCGGCTCCGCAATCATCAAATGATGCAGCCCCAGCGTGCTGATCAGGTACGCAATGGACATCAGCAGGACCATGGTCAGGCCGAGGTAATAGGCCGAAAAATTGCCGGCCACGAATCCGGACAAAATTCCGAGCGATGCGCCGCCTTCCTGCGCGGAGCGCACCACTTCGCGCACGTGGCGCGACTCGGTTGACGTAAACACTTTCACCAGTTCCGGAATGATTGCGCCGGCGAGAGTGCCGCACGAAATGATCACCGACAATTTCCACCACTGCGATGCGTCGCCGCCGATGTCCGGAATAATGAAATAGGAGATCAGAAACGTGAGGGCAATCGAGGAAAGCGACGTGATCCATACCAGGGAAGTGAGCGGGGACTCGAAGTTCATTTCCGTGGCATGGCTGAAGCGCGCCGTCGAGATGGCGTCGTTGACGAAGTACGCCACGCCGCTGGCCACGAGCATGGCCACGCGAATCACGAAAATCCACACCAGCAACTCGACCTGCACAACGGGATTCCTGACGCCGAGCAAAATGAACGCGATCAGCGCCACGCCCGTGACGCCGTAAGTTTCAAAACCGTCCGCGCTCGGGCCCACCGAATCGCCCGCGTTGTCGCCGGTGCAATCGGCAATCACGCCAGGGTTACGCGCGTCGTCTTCTTTTATCTTGAAGACGATTTTCATCAGGTCCGCGCCGATGTCCGCAATCTTCGTGAAAATTCCGCCGGCGATGCGCAGCGCCGCGGCGCCCAGCGATTCGCCAATGGCGAATCCGATGAAGCAAGGTCCCGAATAACTTCCGGGCACGAAGAGCAAAATGATGAGCATCATCAGCAGCTCGACGCTGACCAGCATCATCCCGATGCTCATGCCCGCGCGCAGCGGAATCCGGGAGATCGGAAAGGGCTTGCCGGGAAGCGCGGCGAACGCGGTGCGCGAATTCGCGAACGTATTCACGCGGATGCCGAACCATGCCACGCCGTAACTGCCGGAAATGCCCAGCACGCTAAACGCGAGAATGATGATTACCGTTGTTGGCGGGTCATGCAGCAGGACGCCGAAATATAAAACGATGATTACGGCGATGAAGGATTCGAGCAGCAGCAGAAATTTGCCCTGCGTGATCAGATAGGTTTTGCAGGTTTCGTAAATCAGCTCGGACATTTCGCGCATCGAGCGATGCACGGGCAAATTTTTCAGCCGGATGTACATGGTCATGCCAAACGCCAGTCCAAAAATGCAGAACAAAATGCCCCAGAGGAGCAGGTTGTGGCCGTTCACGCCGAGAAAATTGACCTGCGTCAAATCCGGAACTTTGAGGTTCGCTTCGCCGCCGGCGGCTTCCGGCGCCGATTGCGCATGAGCCGCGGCCGCGGTCAGAAACGTGAGAGCCGCGCCAGCCGCCCCGAACTTTGTAATTGTCCGCGTCATGCTGCCCGTGATGCTGTTCGTGATTCGGCCTCGTAGCGACGAAACGCCTGCGAGCCAGTTGCGCATTACGATTCCTCCCGTGAGCGTCCGCTCACACCTGTGAATGATTCCGCCCGTGCTTCGAGTAACATTCTTCCTCCGGATGAGTTCAGACTCCCTTTCGGGCGCCTATGGGTCATATGCAGACAGGTTTTGAAACAAGTGTTTGTAACAGGATTCGGCGCATTCGTCAAGAAATTGACGGGCGGGATCACGGAGGAGGAACGGGGGAGGAGCGAAAAAACTGGGGTTTGGCACAAACGTGTTTTTGTACCGATTAGAACGGAGTGAGAGTGTGTGTTTTGTGTTAAGTTACGGGGAATTCTAATGATTTGTTGTACCGATTAGAAATTGGGGAAGTTCGTGAACCGAAAGCCGGGAAGCGGCGTGGGGCGGGGGCTACGAGGAGCAGGGGCTCCATCGACTTTTCCCGGGCAAAAGCAGGCGGCGTGAACCCGCCCCCAGATGTCTCTGGCCGGCGAAGATCTGTCGTTTGTGTTCCATAGCTAAGCAATACATATAACATAGGTTAACAAGGATTGCAAGGGTTATTTGGATAGCGGGGACGGGGGGATTCGGGCGGACGCACAGGAAAAGCCCATCCTTTGCGGAGATGCGCAAAGGATGGGGATGCGTGCGGCGGGGGGCTATTTCTCCGCGATTTTGACCGAGGCGCGGGTGGTGGCCCAGTCGAGATTCATGGTGCAAACTTTTCCGGCCGGCTGGAAGGAAATCGTGAACTCCTCGAGCGGCGTCTTGAGCGGCGCTAGCTGTACATCGTCAGTGCGCAGAAGATCAAACTGCGCGCCGGGGTAGGGAATGCCCCAGATGCCCGTCTTTTTGCTGATGATCAGCGTCCATTTAGTGGGGTTGGGAATCGCGTCGAGCGTGTAGCTGCCCGCAGGGACGTCCTTGCCGCCGAAGGTTACGTCTTTGGTGGTGACGAACGTGGTCGCTTCGTTTGCGCCGACGCGCCATACTTCTCCCCACGGCACAAGGCCGCCATAAATTTTGCGGCCCTTCATACGTGGGCTGGAATACGCGACTTTGATCGTGTTGCCGTCGGCGAATTTGCATTGCGCGTTCGCGGGCGGGCTGAGGCGCTTGCTTTTATCTTGCTGCGCCCGTCCAGGGAGCGCGAGCACCGTCAGGCTCAGGATCAACACTGCGGATATTGCCACGCATCGCTTCATTTTCGCCTCCTCGGAAGAAATCAAGGCTGGAGTATACCGCAGTTTTTGGCGGCCTGTTGACAAAGTGCGCGTGGCTCCCATTGTTGCCGGCGCGAAAGAGCCGCAATTCGTGAAAACCGAAGGAAAATGCAGATTCGCTGCCTGCCCGCCACAGCGGGCAAGCAGCAGGCAGGCTCGTCGCATTTGCTCGCCGGAATGACGACGCCATGCATCCTCCAACGCAGCGATCGATGGCGGCGCGCGCATCTCTGTTACAATGCGCGGTTCGTGTGCGCGGCCGTGCTTGCGTGGGCGCGGCTGACGTAAAAGGCGGTTCGTCTGGTGGCGATTCCAAAAATGCCGGCGTGGCTGACGAGGATCGTAGCGATTCTCGGCGGCAGCGGCCTGTTCGTCATCGCATTTCTGGACTCGTCGATACTGTCGTTTCCATTTGTCACTGATCTGCTGTTCATGGATTTCGTGATCCACAGGCCGGGCCGAGTGGTTTATTACGCGAGCATGGCGACGGCCGGGTCGCTGGCGGGCTGTATCTGGCTGTATTTGCTGGCGAAAAAAGGCGGAGAGGCTTACCGGAAAAAGCGCGGCCTCAAGTCGGGCGGGCGCATACGCCACTGGGTTCATCAGCACGCCTTCCTCAGCGTATTCGTTCCCGCGATTTTGCCGCCGCCGATGCAATTCAAGCTCTTCGTTATCGCGGAAGGCGTGGTCGAGGTGCCGCTGCGAACGTTTGTGCTGGGAATTCTGTCGGGACGCGGACTGCGCTACGCGCTGGAGGGATTTTTTGCAATCGAGTACGGAGAAAAGGTCGCGCAGATCATGTTGCAGCACAAAGTCGCGAGTCTTGTCGTGCCAATTGTTTTGATTTCGCTGATCTATTTTCTGAGCCGGTGGCTTTTGCGGCCGGGGGCGCCGGAGGGAGAATCGTAGCGCGCGCGGCGATCCTATGCCGGTGGCGCGCTGCGGCGGACCAGAAGCGAGATCGTCAATCCGATGCAGAGCAGAAGCGCCAAAATGCCGTTGATGCGATTCGCGAGCGTGATTACGTTGTGGAGGCGCGGGACGCGGGAGAGCGGCACCGCGGCGAAATTCATGAAAAGATACACGGCGGCGCCGTACAGCAAGCCGGAAATTACGGGCCGGCGGACGAGAATCGTGAATTTCCGGCTGGCGGCGTAAAAAACGGCCGTCCAAGTGAGCGCGATCGCATAATGGAGCGCGACGCCGAGAGCCACGGATGCCGAGCCCGCACTGAAAGCCTTCATACCGATCAAGCCGCTGGCGATGTATTGAAACACCATCGCCGGAGTTATGCCGCGGAAGTGGTTGAAGATCAGGTTGTCGGTGATGTCCAGCGTGCCGGCAATCAAACCGATGCGCAGGATCAGCGGAATGGCGTTCGCGGGCTTTTGGGTAAGCGGCTGGCGAGAATCGCTCACGGCAGACCTGTTTTAACTTTCTCGGAGTGTTGATACTTTATTTCAGCCACGCAAATTTTCACGCGGCAGTGCGTGATCTTCATCGTGCAACTCCCATCGTCGAACCTCGATCCCGTTTACTTCATGGCGTTTCCGTCATGGCGTGTGCTTCGCTGCGTCGGCGGCAAATTGAATGGATTGGCCGCGCACGGCGAGATGGCTGTCCAGATTGATCACGGCGACAAGATCGTCCGGCGTCGAGGCGTCATCTGGAAAGCGAAGGTCGCGGAGCGTAACGCGATAGCCGTCGGACAATTTGTCGAGATTCGCCAGCGGGAATCGCGCATAGCGTAGGAACTGTTTCGCGAGAGGCGCGTTTCGCGCCGCATCGAGCGCGGGCGAGCGCGCGGGCTTGAAATGCGTCCGGCTGGAGTTGGCGTCGAATTCGTCTCCGATCAAAGGCACAGTGACGTTTTCGATTGTGTTTGGCGTATCGACCACGCCGCGCCAGAAAAGCGGCGACGCGGAATCCGGAAACGCGCCGGCGACCATCGGCGTTGCGCCATGATAGTCGTGCGTGAGGAGCAGCTGCACGGCCGTGGAATGGAGCTCGGCGCGCGCGCCAATATAGAGCGCGCCGAGCACAAGCGCGGCCATTGCACCCCTCGACGGCCCTTGGCGTTTTTTTCTTGCGCCGATTTCCTCGCTGACCAAATGGAACAGGCCGGGCACCAGCAGGCCAGCGAGAAGGATGGTCAGAAGCCACAAATCGACGCCCGGCAAAATGTCCCAGGAAAACCAATGCATGCGAAACGGCCAAAATAGCTGCGCGCCGTCCGTACCCGCAACGTCGAGCAGGATGTGGACGGCCACGCCGATGGCGCAAAGCAAGAGCACGCGCCGGAAGCGCAGCGGCGCGCGAGCGTTGCGGCGTCCCACGAGCCAGAAAATCAGGGCGATGACGAACGCGAGGATCGCCGCCCCCGCAATCGAATGCAGCAGCGCATAGTGATAATGAAAATAGGCGCGTGCGCCGCCAAAATAGCTCAGCAAATCCAAGTCGGGCGCCACTCCGGCGACGACGAGAATCGCCAGGGCGTTCCGGCTGACGCGGCGCAGTCCCGCGCGATCGAGCGCGACGGAAATCAGTCCATGAGTGATTGGATCCAAATGGTTATCCGCCGGGTGAGATTCTATCCTTAATCGGTTGCAGGAGAGGGCAATACCAGCGTTAGAGCGTCTGGCACAATGCGGAATTGCAAAGGCAGCGGGTTTGCCGCCTCGCCATCCAGCTGCGAAAAAATTTCCTCCGCGTTCACCGCCGCGCACGTCAACTCCGCAGTTTTCCAAATATGAATTCCCGGCACGCGAGGCAAGCATCCCAGCCAAATCGCAGGCAGGCACATCAGGAAGCGGTACCGGTTGCGACCGCTGTAGGCGACGATCTCGAACGAGTCTTCGAAAAGGCTTGCGCCCGTGGTGATGCGAAACGGCCCACCGTAATGCTTCGTTCGTCCGACGACGAGCACCGATGCCGTCATTCCCTGTTCGCGCGACACCACGCGAAATTCCGGGAACCGGTAAGTGAAAAATTGCCGAAATGCTTCCCGCCAGTAAGCCAGGATTCCCAGGCGCAGCTTTTCCGCCGTGTGAAGCCCGTGAACAATCGCGCCATCTGGTCCTGCGCCGGCAACGCAAAGAAAGTAGCGCTGCGGCGGCGTCGGGGGAGCGTTATTTGCGCTGTCGCGCGGCTTCTCCTGCCAGATTATCTCGCCGAGGGCCACGCGCGCGAGGCGGCCGCACGCAATCAGCCGCGCCGCCTTGGGAATGTTCCACGGAATATCGAGTTCCTTGGCGAGAATGTTGGCGGTTCCGGCTGGCAGTACCGCCAGCGGGACGTGGCTCCCGGCAAGACCATTCACAACTTCGTTGATGGTGCCATCGCCGCCACAAACGATCACGAGTTGGCAGCCGTCGCGCACGGCATTTCTCGCCAATTCCGTTGCAGAGCCCGCGCCGGTGGTTCGGAGCAGTTCGCTGTGAATTTCCGCTTCTTCAAGAATTCGCGCCGATTCTTCCAGGCCGCGCAGACGCTGGCGGGGCCGCCGTCCGCTCGCCGGGTTATAGATAATCACCGCATTGTGAATTTTGTCGAGCATCGCGCCGTTAATTTTTGCTGGCAGGTTCCGTTCCAGATCAGCGCGCATTGTATAATACCCGGCGCCGGTAACCGATTTTTCGATCGAGGCTCGAATGGCGACAAGCAAGGCGCTGGCCCAGGAAGCCGAAAAGCTGCGCGAACAGATTCGCAGGCACGAGTATCTCTATTACGTTCTCGACGCACCTGAAATCGATGACGCGAAGTTCGACCGGCTGATGAACAGGCTCAAGGCGCTGGAAGCGGAACATCCCGGCATCGTCACGCCGGAATCTCCCACGCAGCGCGTTGGCGGCACGCCTCGCGAAGGTTTTCAAACGTATCGGCACACGCGGCCGATGATGAGCCTGGACAACGCCTACACGTTCGACGAATTGCGCGACTTCGACCGGCGCGTCCGCGAGCTTGCGGGGCGCGAAACCGTTGAATACGTGACCGAGCACAAATTCGACGGCCTCAGCCTGGCGCTCATCTATGAGGATGGCGCGCTCGTTCGCGGCGTCACGCGCGGCGACGGCCAGACCGGCGAGGACGTGACGCCCAATGTGAAGACCATTCGCTCGATCCCGCTGCAGTTGGATCGCGACGTTTTGAAAAAACTGGCGCTTCCCGCGGACATCGAAGTGCGCGGCGAAGCCATCATGACGCGCGCGGCGTTCGAATCGCTCAATCAGCAGCAGGAAGCGCAGGGCGGGAAGCGTTTCGCGAATCCGCGCAATGCGGCGGCCGGCGCGGTGCGCGTGCTGGATCCGGCGATTACTGCGTCGCGCAAACTCGAATTTTGCGCGTACTACCTGCTCGCGAACGGCCGCGTTCCGCTGAAGCTGCATTCGCAAGCGCTCGACGCATTGGCGAAATTGCACTTCAAGGCCAGCGCGGATTTCGAAATTTGCGAAACCATCGAGGACGTCGAGAAATACTGCACGAAGTGGGAAGCAAAGCGCGAGAAATTGCCCTACGAAGTGGATGGCGTGGTGGTGAAGGTGAACGAAGTCAGCATGCAGTCGGAGCTGGGCAACACGTCGAAAGCGCCTCGGTGGGCGATTGCGTATAAGTGGGCGGCGCGGCAGGCGACAACGGTCGTCACTAAAATTGAATTCAACGTGGGACGCACGGGCACGCTGACGCCTGTGGCATTGTTCGAGCCCGTGCCCATCGGCGGCGTCACGGTGAGCCGCTCGACGCTGCATAACATGGACGAAATCGAGCGGCTGAACATTCACGAAGGCGACACGGTGCTTGTCGAGCGCGCGGGCGACGTGATTCCGCACGTTTTGAAAGTGGTCAAGCACGGAAAAGAAGAGAAGCCCGTGCGCGTGCCGGAGAAATGCCCCGAATGCGGCAGCCGCGTTCATCGCGCCGAAGGCGAAGTCGCGTATCGCTGCGTGAACGCTGCGTGCCCCGCGAAGCGCAAGGAGTCGCTGCTGCATTTCGCCAGCCGCCACGCGATGAATATCGACGGCCTGGGCGAAAAAATCGTGGATCAGCTTGTGGAGAAGGGAATCGTCAAGGATTTCGCAGATCTGTATGAATTGAAGCTCGGCGAGATATCCGCGCTGGAGCGGATGGCGGAAAAATCGGCGCAGAATCTGCTCGACGAAATTGCCGCGAGCAAGAAAAACGAACTGTCGCGGCTGGTTTACGCGCTGGGCATCGGCTTTGTTGGCGAACGCACCGCGCAATTGCTTGCGGAACATTTTGGCTCGCTCGATAAAATCGCGAATGCCAGCGTGGAAGAATTAACCGAAGTCCACGAGATCGGCCCGAAAGTCGCGGGGAGCATTGTCGATTTCTTTTCCGAGAAGCCGAATCGCAAATTGATCGAGCGGCTGCGCGAAGAAGGTCTGCGTATGGAGGAAAAGCGCGTGGCTCCCAAGGACACGCGGCTGGCGGGGAAGTCGTTCGTCTTCACCGGCACGCTCGAACGGCACTCGCGCGAAGAGGCTGGCGCGCTGGTCGTGTCGCATGGCGGCAAAGTGATTTCGTCGGTGAGCAAGAAGACGGATTACGTTGTGGCCGGCGCGGACCCGGGGTCAAAACTCGCAAAGGCAGAATCGCTGGGCGTGCCCATCCTCGATGAAGCCGCGTTCGAAAAACTAGCCGGAAAAAAGTAAAGGCGGGCGCAAGCGTCGAGATTGCACCCGCCGAGAAGGCTCTAGTCGACCCGCCTGCTACCTATTTCCCGAACATGAGGGCATGGAACGTGCCGGGGACCATCTTGAATGGCCGCGTGTGGGGCGGCGGATTGGGGATGCGCTCGAGCTTCGCCGTGACGAGGAAAATCTCGTGCGTGGTGGGATCGAGAGCCATGGTGCGCGCGCCCAGTTCCGTTTTTACGTCTTCGACAACGTGGAATTTCGTCGGCGAATCCTCGTGGATGACGGTGAGCGTGCCGGAGCCAGTCGACGCGAAGGCGTCCTGCGTGCCGGGATCGAAGCGCGTGGCGTCCACGCCGGCGCCAATGGGAAGGGTGGTGATTACTTTGCCTGTGTCCGCGTTCATAATCACCATCATGTTGTTGTGGCAGCCGGAGAAGAGGATGTGGTGCTGCGGATCAATGGCCAGGCCGCTGGGATGCTCGCCGGGCGCGAGCGGCCAGCGATGCATGATTTTCAGCGTATGCGAATTGATTTCGAGTTCCTCGCTGGTGGTTTCGAGATTGACGTATACGTGGCCGCGTCCGTCCGCGGCAGGAAATTCCGGGCCGCCGCCGAGGTCGATATGCCCGACGACTTTGCCTGTCTTCGCATCGACGACGGTGGAAGAGTGCGAATCGCCGTTCATCGTGAAGACGCGCTTTGACGCGGGATCGTAGACGTCGCCGTCGGCGTCCTTGTCCGTTGGCGCGCTGCCGATGACTTTCAGCGTTTTCAAATTGAAAATCCAGAGCTTGGCGGCGCGTCCGTCGGTGACAAATCCGCGGTTGAATTCCGGCGCGAGCACAACGCCGTGTATGACTTCCATGCCGCCAATGTCGCCGACAACTTTTCCCGTGTCGACGTTGAGCACGACGACGTGCGTGCCGTGGGTGATGAACAGGCGGCGCGTGGAAGGCTGGAATTTCAAATAATCCCAGAACGTATCGCCGCCAATGGGAATGGATTTGAGCAAATGGTATCCCGAAGCCCCGGCCTGCACACCGGCGACGAGAGTGTAGCGCTTCATGTTCGGGCGCCGCGATGGCGGTGACGACTGTCCAGCGGCCAGCGCCACGCTGACGCAGAAAATCGCGGCGACGCAAACAGCCGCCGCAAGATAGGTCTTTGAAAATTTCGATTGATAACGCATCAGAACTACCTCCTCAGAAGAAATTCGCGGCGAGATTTGCGATGCGATGCCGGGTTTCGCAGCGCGTCAATTGCGCCGAGGCGCAACGCAAGCGTGGCAGCCGCAACACCCCAAACGACAAGTGCAACCCCGCCTGTCCTGTAAGGATGCGCGGGCACGGGCGCTCGTTTCAGCTTTATCCGCTGGCCAATGCCCTCTATAATGAACCTAGCGGGCGAGACGGGTGATCGCTGGTTCGTTCATCGCAAGGTGAACGGGCTGGAGGAAAGTCCGGACTCCGCCGTTTAGGAACGGTTAGGGCAACGCGCCTGGTAACGCCAGGGGGCTGAACTTGCGAAGGTTCGGCTACGGAAAGTTCCACAGAAACTAGACCGCCGGTGAGGATTGCGCCTCGGCGGCCGGCAGGAGGCAAAACCTCTCGCTGGCCTGTTTGGGCGCCGCACAGGTAAGGGTGAAACGGTGGGGTAAGAGCCCACCGCTCCGATGGCGACATCGGAGGCACGGAAAACCCCGCGTGGAGCAAGGCCAAATAGGAGGGTAGGGCTGGCCCGGCCCGCCGAAGGTCCTGAGAACCGCGAAGCGGTTCGAAGGATTTTCCCCTGCGAGGCGGTTCGCCGCTTCGAAGGGACGCACCCTCGGGTAGGCCGCATCGAGCTTTCGAGTGATCGAAGGCCCAGAGGAATGATCGCCACGCCGCGAATGGTTTTTCGGGTGGCCCATCCTGAGCGCTTTCTGCGAAGGGTGGGATGCTCGGGATCCGCGCGGCGTACAAAATCCGGCTTATAGCCTCGCCCGCTAATTTTTACCGTTTTGCCCGCGATTAGAACTCGCGAAGACTTTCACCGGATTTGCTCCGCTGTACACGCCGAACTCGCAGGATGTATAATCCGCCCGCTGCCTTGGGGGGAAGTGTGGCCAGCGAAAAGGATTTCGAGACTGCAATTGCGAAATATCCGGAGCTGGTCGAGGAAGGCCTGCGTGTGGTCGACAGGCAATTGTTTCTCGAAGGCAAAAGAATGGATCTTCTTTTTGAAGACCGTCTAAAGAACCATCTGGTTGCGGAGCTGAAGTGGGGGCCGATTAAGTACGCAGACATCGGTCAGATTATGTCGTACGCCGGCTATCTTGTAGCGGGAAAACCAGTCCGAGAAATGCTCATTGGTACGAGAGTGCCTCCTAACCTGCAAGCAATTCTCGACCACCACGGGATCGAATGGAAACAAATCACACCATCAGAGCTGCGCGGTTTCCTCCGTGCGGGAGGGGATGAGCGGCTAGCGAAGATGTTTGATGCCGATGTTCTGGTCCCTGACACTAGTCCGCGTGAGGACGAGGGGACCGGCGCGCAAGTGCAAGATTCGAGGCGCCCACCGGCGGACAGCGATTCGGCGGCGCTTTTTGCGCCCGTTGAGGGAAGATGGTTGGACGCCGCCCGGAACTATTTCGCCGCCGGGAAGGAGCTTCTGTTTTTTTTAACCGATGCATCGATAGGGCAAGCTGCCGAGTTGGACATTAAACATGTCTACTTTAAGAATAAGGGCGAGACGGAAGTGACGGCGCGAGGTGATCTCGTGCGAGTAACGACCGATAATCAACCACTCAGCAGGCTTCCTGGCCACGCACACGACACCGGCAGATTTTATTATGGATTTCGCAACCTCGGACCGATTCAGCCAATTCAGCTAACAGAGCTTCGATACTACAATACGGATAGAGCGTTACGAAACGACGTTCCCGGCGCGCGCATTATCAAAGAACCGAGTGCAGCCGAATCCATGTAGCATCTTGTAGATTTGGCTACGATTAAGCTATGCGGTTTCCGGCATTTCTTCAAGGCATTTACACGTTGCAATATGCCCGTTATCGAGCCGCGCCTGTCGTACCTGCGCTAAATCTGCACTACTGTACAGTAGTCGCCGAAGCACCCGCTGAACTACCCTAATGGCAATGGCCTCAACCGCTCAGCCGTTAGCGGAAAGCTTTTTCTGCGAGCGCTGTGGAGAGGAATTCGAGCCTAAACACCGCGTCTGCGCAGGTTGCGGAGCCGTGCCCACGCGCCAGTGGTTCCAACTGATGAGCCTGGTGACGCTTCTGGCGGCCGTAGCATGCAATTCAGCGGTGGGCTGGCTGGTGCTGCCGCGCCTGGCGTATGCGCACCGCGCCGGAGGGCTTTTCCGCGCGTGGCTGTGGCTGGATAACAAAGTCGCCGTTTACGGATGGATTCCCATCATTGTCGGCCTGTTCGCGTGGGATTACTTCGTTTGGCGCCGCGCGAAATTGAAGGGCACGCGGCCTAAAATCAAGCGCTGGGTCACGAAAAAGCTGCTGACGCTCGTGGCAGCGGCTGCCGTGACGCCGCTGATTCCCGCATGGGTGCCCGCCGGGCAGGTGTCGCACCAGTTCCTCGAGCTGATTGGCAGGCGCAGCGGACTGCCCGCCACGCTCGCGTGGGCCACCGCCGGGTTCGTGCTGATCCTACTCTGCGGCCACCGCCAGACGCGCGATTCGCTGCTAGGCCACGGAAAAGCGCTGAGCCTGATTAGCCTGGGCGCGCTGGTGACCGTGCTCGCGTTCACGCTGATCGGCTGGTCGCTCACTTATTGAACAATCGGCCACACAAGCGGGCACACGCATCACGCCAGATGGCTCTCGGGACGTGCGTCGCGCGCCGTACGAAATCCGGCTTATAGCCTCGCCTGCTAAATTCCTGCCCACGCATCGCAAAAACAGGCTGGCTGTGAGATGATATTGCGCCTGTTCGTTTCAGGCGCCGTTGGAAGCGGATTCACAACCTGCGAACGCGCAGCAAACTCGAGGAGGGAATTTTGGATACACAAAAAATCGTAGCGGAACTGAAGAGGGAACGGGACCGGCTGAGTCAAGCCATCGCAGCGCTCGAAGGCCAGCCGCGAAACTCGCATGCAAGAACAGGCGCGAAGGCGGGCGCCAAGCCCCATCGAGCCGCGGGCGGCGCGAAGAAGCGCGGGCGTCTGACGCCGGAAGGCAGAAAGCGTCTGTCGGACCTGATGAAGAAGCGCTGGGCGGAGAGAAAGAAAAAAGCTACCGCGAAGCGTTAAGTTAATGAAACCCGAGCGCGGCTCGGAATGTTTTTCGCCGGAGTGAAATCGATGCCAGAACCAAGCAAAGAAGAGTTGATGGCGCGCATCGCTGAGCTCGAACGCCAGGCTGGCGCGAAGAAACCGGGCGGCCTGGAATTCAAGGTGGGCGAGAAGGGCGGCGTCAGCGTCTATGGGCTGGGCCGCTTTCCCGTGACGCTGTACTACGAGCAGTGGGTGCGCCTGCTCGACGCGGGGGATCGAATTCGCGCTTTCCTCGAAGAGAACAAGTCCAGGCTGAAACTGCGCGACAAGGCGTAAGCCGAGGCGCTTTTCCGTTCGAGGGTTTACCGCTCGCAGTGCGTGCTACAGAGTGTTGCGCTTGCGCGGGAACGGATCGTCCTGCGGAACTTCGCGCGTGGTCACTTCTCCCTGATCGGGATCGGGCGCGTTCTCGACGCCGTCAACAATGCCGGCTTCGTATGCCTGGCCGTCTTCGAGCAATTCGTCGACGCTTTCCGAATCCGCGCTCTCGACATTCGATAGTCCCTGCAAGTCGCCCGATTGCCCCGCGCTCGCCGATCCTGGGCCTTTGCTTCGCATCGCAATGTCGTTTCCCGAAGAGCGAACGCCGCGCGACAATCTCTCCCGGCGCGTCGCTTTGTTTTTACGCGCAGCTTTTCTCGCGGCCTGAGCGGCTCTTTTGCTCGCGGCGATCCGGCTTGTTTTCTTCTTGGCCGTAACTCTCCGCCTGATGGCTGGCTTTTTCTTGCGCGCCAACGCCTTCGCGCGAACCGCTTTTTTTAGCCGCTTTGGCTTTTTCTTGGCCATGCGGGGAGTGTACCACTGGCAACGGGCGCAAACAATCACACGCAAAGCGGCGCGAAGCGGGACGCGCCAAACGGCACGAACGACGACACGCACGGCGGATCGCGACGGATGGCAAGCGATCTAAAATCTCAGAAGATGTAATTTATTTCTTACCGGCTGTGTTTGGGCGCTCTGGGCTCGGCGGGATCGTACAGCGAGGACGACAGCGATGCCGTTACCGGATACGATTTCCCGCCATCGGAAATTTTCGTAATCAGCAGGTCGTATCGAAACCCCTGTGGATGCTCGCGGCTCCGCAGCAACACGAGCAGGCCGTTCACCTGCGCGTCGGCAGGCACGATCATTCGTTTGCCCGAAGCGGCCGGAGAAACGAGCGGAGCCACCAGCGTGCCGCGAAATGCCGTGCCGTCCGCGTCGCGCGCGGAGTTGATCGATTGCGCCACTTTGACGCGCATCACGGTTCCCGCGGGGAATTGATCCATCGCGTCGGCGCGCGACGATTTTAACCGGGTCTGCATCTGGAAATTCAACACGGAGCCTGCGGCAACGCGGACTTGCGGGATTTCGGGTCCGCCGCTCCATGCGGGCAGCGAAAGCAATGCGATGGCGCACGCGGCGATGGCGAGGCGTTTCATGGGCTGGGCTCCCGAGTGAAATTGCCGACAGCTACTTAATAACGCGCGGGCGGCGACGCGTCAAGCATCATTGCAGTCGGCTATTCGTAATTCCATGCTGTCCGGACGGCCAGTGTTCCGCTGGTTTGTGACGGCTTATCGGGGGTAGCGGCCGCCCCCGAACGTAAAGACGATTCCCGTGGAAAGCCACAAATTATTCTGGTGGCTTTGCAAGAAGGACGTTCTGTAGTAGTCCGCGTCGAACGCGCGCACGGCCCAGTGGCGGGAAAGCTGGAGGTCCACGCCACCGCCGGTTTTGAACGAGAAGCCATTTTCAGAATACGTGCTGCCGCCGGGCCCCTGGATCGTCAAATCGAGGCGCGAGCCTCCGGCCAGGAATTCGCCGAAGGCGGTGAGCGTCGAATGGCGCGGGCGGAAAAAGATCCGCGGCCCGAAGTGATTGCCATAAAGTTTCGTATTGGCGCCGAAGGCCGATCCCCATTGTTCGCTGGCGTCCGCCTGGATTTGGAGCCAGGGCAGAATATTCAATCCGACAGAACCCAAAAAGCCGTTCGTATTCGGGTAGCCGCCGCCGGCATTGAATTGGGTGTGCGCGAAGTCGCCGCTGAGTTCGACGCTCATCCCTTGCTTCAACGCCTGAGTGCGATCCTGCGCTTGCGCGGGAGCGGCCATCGTCAGCAACACACAACCGAACACCAGAAACGCACTACTCAGTACCGGCCGCTTCATCGTTTGCCTCTTCTGGCCCCGCGGGCCGCGCGATAAAGTTTTCTGCGGCGCAGTCGCGTGGCTGCGTCCATCTGTGCATGAAGGAGAATGCAAGGGCAGGGGACAATAGAGTGTCAATTTTAGCGGAAACTTTCAACCCTCTTCGCGATTTGCTTTCGTACGGGGCATTGGGAGCTGTCGGGGATGCGGCTGCCATTTATGGGAACAATGCGGGTATACTACGCAGTTTCTTACGGCGATTGTTAGGGGGCGCTATGAAACGGCATGTGTTGGCTATTTGCGGCTGTGCAATTTTGGCGT
>Ga0307372_10002233_pt1 | contig 32436 bp, 33 predicted proteins | sample OX1MG_FD_202533 | JGI IMG/M metagenome (GOLD analysis project Ga0307372, IMG submission 202533) | Soil microbial communities from Risofladan, Vaasa, Finland - OX-1 | ecosystem: Environmental > Terrestrial > Soil > Coastal area > Acid sulfate soil | place: Finland: Risofladan, Vaasa | collected... | reverse complement strand
CCGTCGTGGAGGGATCGGGCGATCCCGACGCGGCACGGGCCGCGCTGGGCCTGAACCCTGGTGAACCCTTCGTGCTCTGTGTCGGTCGGGTCGAGCGGGCCAAGGGATCACACGTCCTGGCGGACCTGTGGCGCCTGTATCGCCAGCGTCGGCGCCGCGCTCCCAGACTCGTCTTCTTGGGCCCGGTCCACGAGGGTCTCGAGGGCGACGACGATGTCATCGTCGCCGGTCGGCAAGCCGAGGACGTGAAGTGGGGTGCGCTCCAAGCATGTGAATTCGCGGTGACTCCTTCGGCGTGGGAGTCCTTCAGCTTGGTGGTCCTCGAGGCGTGGTTGGCGGGTGCCCCTGTCGTGGTGAACCGCCGGTGCGCAGCCACGCTCGAACACTGCATACGCAGTCGGGGTGGGCTCTCGTTCTTCGACTACGCCGACTTCGAGTCCGTGGCCGACCGACTGCTGGCTGACCCCGCGCTCGGGGCGCGTCTCGTGGCCAACGGTCGTAGCTACACCGAGCGCGTCTTCAACTGGTCGGCCATCGTCGACCGCTACGAACTCCTCGCCGACCACATCCTGGCCCGGGCCCCACTCCGGGTGTCGGTCCCGCCAGCCTGATCGACCGGACCGTTAGGATGACCGGAGTGGGCCGTCATCCCCTGTTGTCTCGCATCGCGGCCCGCGCGCGCCGATCACTGGGCATCCAAGAGCTGGCGCAGCGCCTCGACGGCATCGAAGCCGGGCTCGGCCAACTCCACTCCGACCGCTTTCCGAACGGCCCCCTCTACTTCGGTGACCACACGGCATTGGTCGCCACACGCTTCGGTGCGAAGATGCTGGTCGACACGCGTGACGCGGCGATCTCGCCCTGGATCGTGCTCGACGGTCTGTGGGAGACCCACGTCACGGAATGGCTCCAACGCACACTCCGACCCGGTCAGGTCTTTGTCGACGTGGGCGCCAACATCGGGTACTTCACGCTGCTGGGTGGACAGCTCGTCGGCCCCCAGGGGCGTGTCGTGGCGGTCGAAGCCCATCCCGGTCTGGCTGAATTGCTGCGCCGGAACGTGATCATGAACGGGCTCTACGGCTACGTCACCACGTGGCACCGTGCGGCCTGGTCGAGCAGGACAACCCTGCAGCTGCACCAACGGCTCAATTTCTCGGGGGCGTCGAGCATCGGGGCGATCGGGCAGGAGGCGCTCGATCGGCTGGGAGACACCGAGACGATGATCGAGGTCCAGGCCGTCCCCGTTGACGACCTGCTCGAAGGGCTTCCACCGGTCGACGTCTTGAAGATGGACATCGAAGGGGCCGAGCTTCAGGCCTTCACCGGTCTCTCGCGCACCCTCGAGACCAGCAAGAAGATGGCAGTGATGTTCGAGTGGGCCCCGGCGCTCATCGAGGGCGTCGGCGACAAAGCCGAGGCGCTCGTAGACCTGCTCGGAGGCCACGGATTTCGCTTTCGGCTCCTCGAGGACGATCTGGCCGCCATAGAACGAGCCAAGCTCCTCGACCTGCCGTACGGGAACGTCGTCGCCACACGCTGATGCCACCGAACGCCTCGGTGGTCGTCGTCTCGTATCGTCCCGGTGACTGGCTCGCCCCGTGCTTGGCCTCAGCGGTGGCACAAAGCGCGCAGGTGGTCGTCGTCGACAACGGATCCGACGACGAAGAGGCCTCGGCCATCGCCCGGTCGATGCATGCGGAGGTGATCCGTTCCTCGGTCAACCTCGGGTTCGCGGGAGGCGTCGACCTGGGCCTGCACCACGCCCGGGGCGAGATCATCGGGCTGCTCAACGACGACGCCGTCGCCGGGCCGGAGTGGATCGACGCCGCCCGAGACGCGTTGGCCGATCCCACCGTGGCCGCGGTGACACCCAAAGTCGTCTTGGACGGTGTGTTCGGAGAGGTGATCCTCGATGACGAGCCCTGGCACGCTCCTGGCGACGCACGTCCTCTCGGCCGTCAGCTCCATTCGGTCACCCTCGACGCCGTCGAGGTGCTGGAGGACGTACGCGGGACGGGGGTCTATGACCCCGAGCACGCCATCATCGACCATGTGCCAGCCCGATGGCGCTGGACCTCGGGACGACGACCCTTCTATGTCCCGCTGACCGACACCGGTCATGGCGGTGATCTTCGGGTCAATGGTGAGCCGACGCCGATCGGGACCACGTGCCGCCTTGTGAATCACGCCGGGTCGTATCTCGAAGGCCACGGTGTGGCTGGTGAATACGGCCTCGGTGCCCCCGACGACGGTCGCTTCGACCACGGCGCCGAGCGCTTCGGGTTCAGCGGCACCGCCCCGGTGTTCCGGGCCGAGACCCTGCACCGGATCGGAGCGTTCGCGCCGCAGTTCTTCGCCTACAACGAGGACACCGACTGGTGCCTGCGGGCCCGGCTGGCGGGGTTGCGCATCCTCTACGACTCCACAGCAGAAGTGCGCCACCGCTTGTCGGCCACGAGCCAAGGCCCGCGTTCGCCCATGGTCCGCTTCCTCGCCCAGCGCAATGCCCTGTTGTGCCTGGTACGCAACGCTCCCCCCGAGGTGGCCCGACATCTGCTCTGGCAACGCCTGCACGACGACCCCGATCCCGGGCTCCGGCGGGCGGTCTTGGCCAAACTCCCGTGGGCGCTGGCCTCGCGTGCTCGTCTGCGCCGACTCTGGACGACGACGCCCCGTGCGATCTGGGATCGGTGGGCCGGCGCGGACCGGACGTGGGACGACGGGCCTGCCGCCTCCACCTGACAGCGACGTCTCCCTACCGCCTCGGCGACCCGTCGCTCAGGGAGGACCCGCCCCTACTGCTTTGACGACGAGGTCGACGAAGCGGCGCCGCGAATTCGAGAGTGAGAACACCTCGGCCCGACGTGCACCGGCCTCGACGAATTGTTTGCGCAGTCGGACGTCCTCGACCACCTTGTGCACCGATGCGGCAAAGCGCAACGGTTCCTTCGAGGACAACAGGAGCCCCGCCTCGGCCACAGTTTCGGGGACCGCCGAGGTCGAGTAGGCCACGATCGGCAGTCCATGACCCATGGCCTCGACCAAGGGGACACAGAAACCCTCGTGCTCCGACGCGCACACAAAGACGTCAGCTGCTCGGTAGTAGGACTCGAGCTCCTCATGGGACACGGTGCCGGTGATCGAGACGGCATCACTCAGACCCAGCTCGGCGATGAACGCCGACAACGCCGGCCCGTAGGTCTTTCCGAGTGGCGTACCGATGAGATGCAGCCGGGCCCGGTCGTTGTAGAGGCGCCGATACAGCGCCAGCATCTTGACCAGGTCGTGCTGTGCCTTGTGGGGTGAGACCTTCCCGACGAAAAGGAAATCTGGTCCGCCGTCGGACTTGGCCGAAACAAGGCGTCGTGACAACGAAGGATCGGGCTCGGCCGCGGCGGTCATGTCGATGAGCAACGGCGCCACTGCGGTGTGCTTGAAGCCGACCTCGATGAGCTCTTCCTCGTTGAAGGCCGAGTCGGCGATGGCCAGGTGGCACTCGGCCGCCACCCGGGTGACCTGGGATCGGCCCAGGGTGACCTCGTGACCGACCGCCGGCTCCCACCCGTCGAGGAGCACCGCGGGGGTGATGTTGTGGTAGTTCAGGAGCTTCGGCTCGGACCGGCTGGCAAAAATGTCGAACACCGGGCTCCCGATGGATGCCTGGTACATGAGCCAACGACCCTTGGCCGCTCTACCCAGGCTGCTCATGGGACGGGCCCGTTCGGAGAGGTCACGCGTGGACTCGCCGTAGAAGATGTCGGAATCGATCCCGACCTGGCGTAAGGCTTCGGTGATGGCCACGGTGTGCACACCGATCGCATCGCGACTGGCGAGAGACGGGATGACCTGGTCGACGCGCACCGGCGGCCTCAGCTGAGGCTGGCGGCTCGGATGTCGGCGTGCAGTTCCAATGCGACACTGCCGCGCGACCTGTCCGGGTTCATGACCTCGAACGCCTTTTGCTCCCGACTGTCGTACAGGATCCCGAGACGGTCTTTGACCTCGACCTTCATGCTGTAGGTGCCGTCGAGCAACGGCACCCGCTCGAAGCTGAGATCAGCTCGCCCCGCCCCGACGGGGGCATCGAAGGGGCGGTCCACGATCTCGGTGTCGGATCCGAAGATCAATCTGCCTTCCTGGTCGAAGATCTCCAGGGCGAACACCACCCCGCTGACGGGCTCGATCGCCTCGAACGCCACATGCACCGTGAGCGGCTCCCAGGGGCGCAGATAGGAACGAGACCCCACCCCGGGGTGCTCGACATCGACCGACGAGATCGCAATGGACTTGGCGACCGCGACGGGCGCGACGCTTTCTTCCATCTCGGACAGGCCGGCCCCGATCCCGGGGCCGATGGTGTTGAGGTGCTCGTGGTAGATGCGCACCGCGTCCGCAGCCGGGCCCGAGCCGATCATGTCCCCCGAGCTCAAGACGACGGCAAAGTCGCAGATCTGGCGGACGAGGTCCGAGGAGTGGGTGACAAAAAGGATCGTCCTGCCGTCGTCCTGGAATTCCTTGATCCTCGCCATGCACTTGCGTGAGAAGGCTTCATCGCCCACGGCCAACACTTCGTCCACCACCAGGATGTCGGGGTCGACGTTGACCGCCACGGCGAACCCCAGGCGGACGTACATCCCCGACGAGTAGTACTTGACCTGGTTGTCGATGAATTGCTCGAGCTCGGCGAAGGCCACGATCTCGTCGAAGCGCTTGTCCACCTCCTTGGTCGACAGGCCCAGGAGCGACGCGTTCAGGTAGATGTTCTCGCGTCCCGACAACTCGGGCTGGAACCCGGCCCCCAACTCGAGGAGCGCGGCCAGGCTGCCCCGGACCACGACCTTGCCTTGGGTGGGCTGGAGGATGCCGGACACGCACTTGAGCAGCGTCGACTTCCCCGAGCCGTTGCGTCCCAAGATCCCCACCGTCTGTCCCTCGGGGATCTCGAAGTTGATGTCCCGCAGCGCGTAGAAGTCCTGGTACGGATTGCGCCCCGCATGGAGGAGCCGCTCCTTGAGCGACTGGTACTTCTCGGTGTAGAGCCGGAAGCGCTTCGTGACATCGACCACGTCGACGGCGATGTTCGCTGCCACCGCCGCCTCAGAGCTCCTCTGCGAAGTTGCCCTCGAGGCGCCCGAACACGACCATGGCACCGAGGAGGAGGACCAGAGAGACCCCCAGGACGATGAGGTCCGACGTCACGTACCAGTGGATCCCGTACCGGGCCATGACCCCGTCGGGGATCAGCTTGTGGATGGAATTCCCCGACGGCAGCTTGGTGAGCAGCGTGGAGCGGGGATGGACGACGTTGTAGAAGACCCGCTGGAACGACATCACCACCGGGGACACGGGGTTGGCGAAGTACACCCAGATCAGATGGGACCCGGGAATCCCGAGGATGGTGTGTTTGATGAGCCCCTGTTGGACGCGGCCCGAGTACGGGTAAATGCCGGGGATGGCCCAGAACCAGGCCATGAGGAGCACCTCGACCAGGTGCTGGGTATCACGCAGGTAGACGTTGACCGCCGAGAGGAAGACCGCCAGGGCCGCCGCGAACACGATAATTGCCGCCAACGCCGGGATCACGAGCCACAGTGCGCTCCAGTCGGGCCGATGCCAGAAGGCGATCATGAACGCCAGCAGGACGATGGACTGGAACAAGAAGAACATGAAGGCCGACCCCACCGCCGCCAACGACAGGATCTCGCGCGGGAAGGCCACCTTCTTGACGATGGCCGCATTGGACACGATCGTGCTGGTGCCGCCGAGCACGGCGGTCTGGAAGAGGTTCCAAACCAACATGGCCGAGAACATGTAGATGACGAAGTTGGGGATGCCGTTAGGAAGGAAGAAGGTGAACAGCACATAGAACACGGCCAGGGTCAGCGCCGGATTGAGCATGGACCACAAGAACCCGAGCGCCGAGTTCTTGTACTTGACCTTGATCTCCTTGCGGACCAGGAAGAAGAACAGCTCGCGGGCCCGCCACAATTCGCCCAGCCGGAGCCAGATGCTCACCCGGGCGGCGACGACCCTGGTGGGCTTGGACCGTCCCGCGATGCGCTGGGCACGCTCGGCGATGGCGCGTTCCATGGCATCCGCAGGTGCGGCGTCAGTCGCCTCGCCACCACCGACGGGAGCCGGCGGTTCGACCGCGGCCCCGACATCGGACTGGACGTCGGTCATCGGATCGCTCCGTGCAAACCTCCGGGCCCCGTGCTCAGCGGGCAGCCGCCTGGGGCGTGGAATGTTCGATGACCCGGTCGATGAACCCGTAGTCCTTCGCCTCTTCGGCGGTGAACCACCGGTCACGGTCAGAGTCCGCCTCGATCCGTTCGATGGGCTGGCCGGTGTGGAGGGCGATCCGCTCGGCCATCATCCGCTTGAGGTAGACGATCTGCTCCGCCTGGATGGCGATGTCGGTGGCCTGGCCCTGCATCTGCCCCGAGGGCTGGTGCATGAGGATCCGGCTGTGGGGCAGGGCGAAACGCTTGCCAGGCGCTCCGGCGCAGAGAAGGAACTGCCCCATCGACGCAGCCAGACCAACACAGATGGTGCTCACGTCGCAGCTGACGTACTGCATGGTGTCGTAGATGGCGAGCCCGTCGGTGACCGAGCCCCCAGGCGAGTTGACGTAGAGCGCGATGTCACGCTCGCTGTTCTCGGCCGCGAGCAGAAGGAGCTGGGCACAGACCTGATTCGCCACGACTTCGTCGATGGCGCTCCCCAAGAAGATGATGCGCTCTTTCAGGAGGCGCTGGAAGACGTCGGCCGAGGCCAGGTCGGGCAGGTTTCCCGACCTCATCGACGGGGACGGGTCTGCGACCAGGGGTGATCCGTTTCCGGGGTGTGATGCCATGCCACGAGGCTACCTGGGATGTCGGCGTGGGTCGGGCAGGGTGCAGGAGGCGGCCCGATAGGCTCGACGTGTCCCGGCAGGCGGCGCGATGCCGGCGGACGGGCGCTGCGGGCGTGGCGGAACGGTAGACGCGCGGGGTTTAGGTCCCCGTCCCTTCGGGGGTGGAGGTTCGACTCCTCTCGCCCGCACTTGGCTCTCTGATGGCGCGCCTCACCTCCAGGTGTTCAGCACCCTGCCACCGACCTGATGCAATAGAGCCATGATCACGGGCCGCGACATCACCATCGAGATCGGTGGACGGACTCTCCTACGCGACGCGTCGTTCATGGTCGGGCCCGACGACAAGGTCGGCCTGGTGGGCCGAAACGGGACGGGAAAGTCCTCGCTGGTATCGGTCATCTGCCGCCAGGTCCCACCCCACCTGCGCGTGGCGGGCGACGTGGACATCCAAGGGACCATCGGCTTTCTCCCTCAGGTGCCCGCCGTCGGTGGGCTCGGGCTGGAGCCCACAGGGTTCTCCCACGTGCTGTCGGCCCGTGGCCTCGACGTCCTCGACGAAGAACTGCACAAGGCCCGCCGAGCCGTGGCGGCAGAGCCGACCACCGAGGCCATCGCTACGTTCTCAGATCTCGAGGAGCGCTACGGGGCCGTGGGCGGCTACAACCTCGAAGGTGACATCGCCCGACTGGCCGAGGGAATCGGGCTCCGCCAGGACGTCTTGTTCGACGACATCGACTCGCTCTCGGGAGGTCAGCGCCGACGCGTCGACATCGTCCGGGTCCTGTTCGGACAGCCAGACACCCTCGTCCTCGACGAGCCCACGAACCACCTCGACCTCGCAGCCAAGCGCTGGCTCACCGCAGAGCTGTCGCGGTTTCCCGGGGCGATGCTCGTCATCAGCCACGATCTGAAGTTGCTCGACCGCGTCATCACGAAAGTCCTGAGCCTCGCGGAAGGAGGACTGCGGGAGTTCAAGGGCAACTACACGGCCTTCCGTTCCCAACTGACCGCCGACATCGAGCAGCGCGAGAAGAAGCGCACCCTCGAAGACAGACAGATCCGCAAACTCAGCACGCTGGCCGACTCCATGCGGGCCAGTACCGAGGACCGTGCCCGCAAGGCGAAGGTCCTCGACCGCAGGGTGGAAAAGATGAAAGGCAACCGCACCGAGCTAGTCAAGCGCGAGCGCAAGACCCGCTTTCGTCTCCCCACGCCGGCGCGCTCGGGCTCCATTCCCCTCACCGTGCACGGGGTCGAGGTCTCCTACGGGGCCAAGAAGGTGCTCCGCAGGATCGAATTCGTCGTCGGGCGCGGCGACCGGGTCGTGGTCATCGGACGCAACGGGGCCGGCAAGAGCAGCCTGTTGCGCTGTCTCGCCTCGGTCCAGGAGCCGACCCAAGGCAAGGTGGAGATCGGGCACAACGTCTCGCTGGGGTACTTCGCGCAGGAGCACGAGCAGCTCGACCCTGCTGTCTGTGCCTTGGAGCAGATCGACGACAGTGTGCTGCGGACGGTGTCCGAGCGACGCGCCCTGTTGGGCTCGTTCGGGCTCACCGGAGGCACGGCCGAGCAGCTGCCGGCGTCGTTGTCAGGAGGAGAGCGCGCCAAGTTGAGCCTGGCGATGTTGTCGGCCGGGCGCGCCAACCTTCTGGTACTCGACGAGCCCACCAACAACCTCGATCCCGCCTCGGTCGAAGCCGTGGGCGAGATGCTCAGCACCTGGCCCGGGACCGTCCTGGCGGTGAGCCACGACCGTCCCTTTGTCGACGCCCTGCGTCCGACCCACGCCCTGCACCTACCCGAAGAGCGCTACGAATTGTGGCGCGAGGAATACCTCGAAGACGTCGAGATGCGATGACGCGGGTGCCGACCCGCCCGAACAAGGAGTTGGTATGAACGACGTGACCCACCTCGCCACCTCACAAGCCGAGATCAGACGACGAGTGGCGTCCATCGGTGCGGGGCAGTGGGATCTCCCCACCCCGTGCACCGACTGGACCGTCACCAAGCTCGTCTTGCACTTGATCGAGGGAAGCCGCATGGCTGTCTCGCTCCTCCAAGGGGCGTCTGCTGAGGAAAGTCGGTCGGTGTTCGGCATGGCCCATGGCCCGGACCTCGTGGCCGAGCTCGACGTCGCGTTCAACGACGAGCTCGCCGCTTTTGCAACGCCGGGCGCGTTCGAGACGGTGGTGCATCACCCTGCCGCGGGGGACGTTCCGGGCTTCACCGTCTATCAGTTCAGGACCTCGGACTATCTGCTGCACGGTTGGGACTTGGCCCGGGCGGTGGGGGGTGACGAATCACTGGACGAAGCTCTGGTGCTCCTCACCTGGGAAGGCATGCAGCCCATGGCGCCGTTCATCGCCGACATCGGGATGTTCGGTAGCGGCCCGAGCGGCACCGTGGCGGAAGACGCACCCTTGCAGCAGCGGCTCCTGGACCTCACGGGCCGCCGACCGTAGCGGTACCGTCATGGCCTCGTACATCGCCATGCTCCGGGGGATCAACGTCGGAGGCCGCGCCAAGGTCTCCATGGCGGACCTTCGCGCCACCTTCTCCGACATGGGCTACGGCGAGGTCGAGACCTACATCCAAAGTGGCAACGTCATGTTCGGCGCGTCGGGATCTGCCACCAAGCTCCAATCGACCATCGAACAGGGCCTCGAGGACCGATTTGGACTCGGTATCAAGGTCGTCCTGCGCACGAGAGCCCAACTCGAGAAGGCCATCGTCGACAACCCGTTGGCTGACGGCCGACGCGACGACGCCAAGCTGCATGTGACGTTCCTGGGCGCCGCGCCGGCATCGTCTCTGGTCTCGAGCCTCGACACCGGGGGATTCCTCCCCGACGAGTTCGCGGTACGAGGCCGGGACGTCTACGTCCACTGTCCCGAGGGTTACGGCCGCACAAAGCTCAACAACGCCTTCTTCGAGCGCACCTTCGGGGTCACCGCCACGACGCGCACCGTTCGGACCGTGACCACACTCGTCGCCATGGCGGCCTGAACCCTGAGCACCGCCACACCCACCTGAACGGGTCCGGCGTCACCGATTCGGGCCCGTCGGGACTGTCAGGAAATCCACAGGTGGCCTTGACGGGGTCCACCGGTGCGGTCGAGACACTGTGGCCGTGGTTCAGCCGGCGACTCTGCAATCCGATGCCCACCACTCGCTGGACGGCGCGCCGGGCGAAGTCGAGACCGCCCCGGTGGCTGCGGCCCTCTCGTTGCTCCGCTCGGCGGGGCCACAGGTCGACATCGCCATACCCGTCTACGACGAAGAAGCAGACCTCGAGGCGAGCGTCCGGAGGTTGCACGGCTTTTTGAGCACCGAGCTGCCGTTCAGCTTTCGGATCACCGTGGTCGACAACGCCAGTACCGACCACACCTGGGCAATCGCCCGCTCCCTCGAATCCGAGCTGCCCGGTGTCCTCGCCGTCCACCTCGAGGAGAAGGGCCGAGGGCGGGCGTTGCGCCATGTGTGGTCGCGCAGCGAGGCAGCAGTTCTCGCCTACATGGACGTCGATCTCTCCACCGACCTTGCGGCCGTGCTCCCCTTGGTGGCCCCGCTGCTGTCGGGCCACAGCGACATGGCCATCGGGACCCGTCTGGCCCACGGAGCCCGGGTGGTGCGGGGCACCAAGCGCGAGGTCATCTCGCGCTGTTACAACTTCTTGCTCCGAGCCACGTTGTCTACCGGATTCTCCGATGCCCAGTGCGGGTTCAAGGCAATTCGCGCCGATCGGGCCCGGGCCTTGCTTCCGCTGGTCAAGGACACCGGGTGGTTCTTCGACACCGAGCTCCTGTTCCTGGCCGAGCTCGCCGGCATGCGCATCCACGAGGTCCCGGTGGACTGGGTCGACGACCCCGACTCGCGCGTCGACCTCGTCACGACCGCGGTCGAAGACCTCAAAGGAGTCGCCCGACTGGCCCGCGGCCTGGTCACTGGAAGCCTGCCTCTGACCACGCTCTTGGAATCAGCCTCGGCCGAGCGCGCCGTGGCGGCGCGTCCGGGGCTGTTCGCACAATTGGCCCGTTTCTCGGTGGTGGGTGTCGTGAGCACCGCAGCCTACGTGCTGCTCTATGTGGCGTTGCGTGGTGCCATGGGCGCCCTGGGCGCCAACGCGCTCGCATTGTTCGTGACCGCAGTGGCCAACACCGCCGTGAACCGGGGGGTGACGTTCGGGGTTCGGAGCCCCAAGGACCATCTCCGCCACCAGCTCCAAGGCATCGTCGTCTTCACCCTGGGCCTTGCTCTCACCACCGGCGCCCTGGCCGCCCTGCACGGACTGGCACCGCGAGTCGGGCGTGGCCTCGAGATCGCCGTCCTCGTGATCGCCGGCGCCGTCGCCACCGTGGTGCGATTCGCCCTCTTCCGCTCCTGGGTCTTCCCCGGAGCGTCACGCGCATCAACCCCGTCCACGTCCCTGCCGTCACTGATGTCGAGGAGCGCACGATGACGACCGATGTCCTACCCCTCGAGCCCAACGTCGAGCTACCCGTCGACTCGCTCCTCGTGCCCGACCAACGCGACCAACGCGACCAACCACCCCACTACGGCCGGGTCCGTCGGCTGTGGCGAGGGCGGCCCGGCGACCCGCCCTGGGTGCGGCCCGCCCTGCTGACGCTGTTGGTCGGCACCGCGGTGCTATATCTCTGGGGGCTGGGCGCTTCGGGCTGGGCCAACTCCTTCTACTCTGCGGCGGTCCAAGCCGGCACCAAGAGCTGGAAGGCGTTCTTCTTCGGTTCCTCGGACGCGTCGAACTTCATCACGGTGGACAAGCCACCGGCGTCGCTGTGGGTCATGGAGATCTCGGCGCGACTCTTCGGCGTCAACGCGTGGAGCATCCTCGTTCCCCAGGCCCTCGAGGGAGTGGCGTCGGTGGCCGTGCTCTACGCGGCGGTGCGGCGTTCGTTCCGACCTGGCGCCGCGCTCCTGGCCGGGCTGGTGCTCGCCACCACGCCGGTCGCAGCCCTCATGTTCCGCTACAACAACCCCGATGCACTCCTGGTGCTCTTGCTCACCGTGGCGGCCTACGCCACGGTCCGGGCCCTCGAACGCGCCAACACCTGGTGGCTGGTGCTCGCCATGAGCGCGGTGGGAACCGGATTCATCACCAAGATGCTCCAAGCCTTCCTGGTCGTCCCCGCCCTGGGCCTCGTCTACCTCATCGCCGCTCCCACGCCGCTGCGTCGACGCATCGTCCAACTCGCCGTGGGTGCGGTGGCCCTGGTGGTCTCGGCGGGGTGGTGGGTGGCCGCCGTGGCTCTGACCCCGGCCGCCGATCGGCCCTATGTCGGGGGGTCCCAGGACAACAACATCTTGAACCTGATCTTCGGGTACAACGGGTTGGGACGCATCTCGGGGAGCGAGAGCGGCAGCGTGGGTGGGGCCGGTGCGGCCGGATCTCGCTGGGGCCCCACCGGTTGGCTGCGGTTCTTCGGCTCTGAGTTCGGGACCCAGATCTCCTGGCTCATCCCTGCCGCGCTCATCGTGGCTCTGGCGTCGTTGTGGCTGTGGCGACGGCGACCCCGCACCGACGCGGCGCGCAGCGCCATGTTGCTATGGAGCGGCTGGTTGATCGTGACCGCGGTGGTGATCAGCCTGGCCAAGGGGATCATCCACCCCTACTACTCGGTGGCAGCTGCTCCGGCCATCGGCGCCATGGTCGGTATCGGCGCCTCGGCGTTGTGGGAGAAGAGGTCCACGATCGTGGCGCGCGCCGCCTTGGCGGCCGCCCTGGCGGCGACCGCGGTGTGGTCGTACTTCCTCCTCGACCGGGCCCCGACGTGGATGCCCTGGCTGCGCAGCGCAGTCCTGGTGGTGGGGCTCGGGGTGGCGGTGTTCCTGATCATCACGCCCCGCCTGCGTGGCCAGGCTGCGCTCGCCCTCGGCGTGATCGGGGTGGGCGCGGCACTGGCCGGACCTGCCGCCTATGCCCTCGATACCGCCGCCACCGCGCATGCAGGGGCGATCCCCTCGGCGGGCCCGGCCGCCACCGCAGGACCGGGCGGGGCGCCTGGTGGTCCGGGAGGCACATTCGGAGGCGGCCCCGGTGGCGCCGTCACAAGACGACCCGGGAACACCGGTGGCCGATTCCCGGGTGGCTCGAGCACCGGCCGAGGTTCGACCCTTGGTCCCGGAGTGAGGTCGTCGGTCGGCTCGGCCGTCCCCGGTGGCAACGCCGCGACCGGTGTCCCGAGCGGCTCGCTCCCGTCGGGTGGCTCGTTCCCACCGGGTGGCTTCGGGGGGCCTCCCGGCGCACGGGCCGGCGCCAATGGCCGACTCCCGAGTTTCGGTGGGCGTGGGGGCGGAGGCCGAGCAGGCGGTGGAGGTTTCCTCTCGATCAGCACCCCGGGGACCGCGCTCGTGAGGACCCTCGAGTCCAACGCGTCCGCGTACACCTGGGTCGCAGCCACGGTGAACTCGAACTCGGCCGCCGGATACCAACTGGCCACCGACGACCCCGTCATGGCCATCGGCGGGTTCAACGGCACCGACCCCGCCCCGACGTTGGCCCAGTTCGAGCGGTACGTGGCCGACAAGAAGATCCACTACTTCGTCCCCGGCGGCACCGGGCCCGGCGCCAGTACCACGGGGACCACCGCGGGCCAGATCACGCAGTGGGTCGAGAGCCACTTCACGTCCAAGACCATCAACGGCGTCACCGTCTACGACCTGACCGCCTCCACTTGACCGTCAGCCGCCCCCGTCCACGGCGATGACCTGGCCCGTGAGGTACCCCGCTGGCTCGGAGCACAAGAACCGAACGACCCCGGCCACGTCCTGGGGACGACACACCCGTCCGAAGGCGGCGTTGGCGTCCATCGTCGAGATGTCGTCGACCCCCATGGCCCGCACCAGCCGCCGTCCCATCTCGGTGACGACCAGCCCGGGTGCCACCACGTTCACGTGGATGCCGTGGCGCCGCTCCTCCTTGGCCAGGGTCATGGCCAAGGCCTCGAGCGCGGCCTTGGCCATGTTGTACGGCGCGCTGTTGGGCGCCAGGATCCGGGCCGCCACGCTCGACACGAACACCACGTCCCCGCGGGGCTGGGTCCGCATCGACGGCAGGACGAGCCGGCTCAGGTGATGGCCACCCAGTGCATGGATGGCGATGACCCGCTCGAGCTCACCCGGGTCGGTGTCGGCCACGGTGTGGCCGCGGCTGGCGATTCCGGCCGAGTGCACGAGCGTGTCGATGCCACCGAAGTCGGCGATAACGGCGGCGACCATGATCTCGTCCTCGGCGGCGGACTCCACCGACGCCTGGTAGCTCTTGGCCTTGGCACCGAGGGCCTCGATGGCGGCCACGGTGTCGGCCGCGGCCGCGTCGTCGCGGCGGTAGTTGACAGCTACGTCGAAGCCGTCCTCGGCCAGAGCCAGCGCGCAGGCCCGCCCGATGCCCCGGCTCCCACCGCTGATGAGCGCGACCCTCCCCATCGATCGGTCCCCGAGTCCGTCCGCTAGGCCGCGGGACCGAACATCGGGACGTGGTACCCGTCGCCGATGTCGGTGAACTGCACCCGCAGCGCCATCCCCACGGCGAGGTCGTCGAGGTCGCACCCGACGACGTTGGTCATCATCCGAGGTCCTTCGGCGAGGTCGACGACCGCCGCCACATAGGGCACCCGCTCGTTGAAGGGGGGAAGGTCGTTCTGGTGCACGACCGACCACGTGTAGAGCGTGGCCTCCCCACTGGCCTCCTCCCACGACACGGTGTCGGCCCCGCACCGGGGACAGAAGGGTCGGGGGTAATAGTGCGCCTCACCGCACGTCGAGCAGCGCATCAACAGGAGGCGACCCTCAGCCACGGCGTCCCACCACGGCTTGGTGAAGTCGTCGGGGGTCGGAAGATCGAAACGGGTCGTCGCCATGTCTCAGCCTCGTTCACGCGCAGGAATGTCGTCGCCGTCGGGCCCGGTGAGGGCCTGAGCATGGCACGCCGCCGTGTTGACCCTGGCTCGCACCATCGGCCATGCTGCCCGGGTTCCAGATCCGACGTCAACGTGGCGCGGGAAACCCGGCGGCGGGCGCCGGGCACGAGGCTGTGAAGCAGAAGTAGGAGGACACCTGATGGGCATGCTCGAGGGGAAGACCGCGATCGTCAGTGGTGCCGGGCGAGGGATCGGGCGCGCCGAGGCCCTCCTGCTCGCCGAGGAAGGCGCCAAGGTCATCGTCAACGACGTGGGCGCCTCTCGGGCCGGCGAAGGCAACGACGTCCACCCCGCCGAGCAGACCGTCCAGGACATCGTCTCGGCGGGAGGAGAAGCCCTCCTCAACAGCAGCGACGTGAGCTCGTGGGCGGGCGCCGAGGCGCTCGTGGCGCAGGCGGTGGACGCCTGGGGCAAGCTCGACATCCTGGTGAACAACGCCGGCATCCTGAGGGACAAGATGAGCTTCAACATGGACGAGTCCGACTGGGACGACGTCATCCGCGTCCACTTGAAGGGACACTTCGCGCTGTCACACTTCGCCGCTATCCACTGGCGTAACCGCGCCAAGGCGGGCGAAGAGGTCACGGGACGCATCATCAACACGGCATCGGAGGCCGGGCTCTTCGGCAACGCCGGGCAGGCCAACTACGGAGCCGCCAAGGCGGGCATCGCGGCCATGACCATCATCTTGGGGCGCGAGCTGGAGCGCTACGGCGTCACGGTGAACGCCATCTCCCCCCGGGCTCGCACCCGAATGACCGAGGACCTCTTCGGTGACATGGCCAAGGCTGAGCAAGGCAAGTTCGACGCCTTCGCCCCGGAGAACGTGGCACCGCTGGTGGCGTTCTTGGCTTCCCCCGAAGCCGCCGATGTGAACGGGCAGAACTTCGTCGTCTACGGCGGCTCGGTCTGGGTGATGCAGGGGTGGCAGCCTGCCGGCGAGCTCAAGCGTGACTCGGGGTGGACGCCCAAGGAGCTGGCCGACAACAAGGCGACCCTCTTCGCCACGCGCTCCTCGGCTTTGCCGCCCTTCACCTTTTGAACCTCGCCCCACACTTCGCGCCGCGCCGAGCGGCGTCACCGGGTCGGACCACTCCCCATCGAGGGGGCCGGGCCGGTTCCTGACAGGAATGTCAGGTGCGGCGCCGGGGATCCGGATAACCTCTGGCAGCCCAACGGGGAGTGGCGCACCGATTCAAGGGGAGGCCCAGAAGATGCTCGGACTGCACAGAACCAAGACGGCCAACGGGACAGGGCATCTCCAGCCACGAAAGGCGCCCCGTGTCTTGGCGGCGGCGGCCATGGCGGGGCTCGTCCTAGGCGCGGCGGCCTGCTCGAGCAGCCCTGCGGGCAATGCCACCGCCACCACGGCCAAGACGACCACCACGACGATCGCCATCGACCCCACCACGGCCCAGGCCGACATCTCCACCGCCTATAACACCCTGTTCAACCTGGCCAACCCGAGCCTGGCCGGCAAGCTGGCCGTCATCCAGAACGGCCAGTCGCTCACCTCGGCACTCCAGCAAGCGCTGTCGTCGTCAGAGGCGAGCGCATCGCAGGGATCGAAGATCGACAGCGTCAACATCCTCACCGCGTCGCAATGCACCAAGCAGTCCCTGCCGCAGCAGTGCGCGCACGTCGTCTACGACATTCTCGGCACGGGGGGCACGGCCATCCTGCCTAATAACAACGGCTACGCCGTGTTCTCCAACGGCCAGTGGCTGGTGGCCAAGGTGACGATCTGCACCCTGCTCGGCCTCTTCTACTCGGCCGAAGGCAAGACCGGTAGCCCCCCCGGCTGCTGAGTCCCGACTCCGATCACGGCAACGACCTGAGCGAGCGCCCTCCGGGGCGCGAGCTCAGGACTTGCTGGGGAGCACCGCCGTCGCCTCGCCCACGACCTTGACCTCGCCGTCGCCGTTGGCCAAGGAGCATTCGAGGTCGACAAGGTTCCGACCTTGTTCCACCCGCTTGCCCGTCACCACGATCTTGGTGGTGAGCTCCTCACCGGGCCAGGTCTGGCGGGAGAACCGCACCTTGTAATGCGTCAGGTTGCCCGGCCCCACGTAGTCGGTGAGGGCGGTGCCGAGCAGGCCCATCGAGAACATCCCGTGGCCGAAGACGCTGGGCTGACCGGCCGCGGTGGCCAGGACCTCGTCGTGGTGCATGGGGTTGTAGTCCCCCGACGCACCGGCATAGCGCACGAGGTCGGTCCGGGTCAGGGTGTGACTCGAGGCCGGTGCCTCGTCACCTTCTTTGACGTCCTCGTAGTACCGCGTCGCCTCGCCCATGTCGATCCCTTCTCGCCCCGTGCTCGCAGCTTGGGCGCCCTGTCGTTTTCCTGTCAAGACCGCTCTGTCCACTGTTCAGGCCCAGAATGCAGGCCCCGTATTCAGGCCCCGTATGCAGGCCCCGTGATCAAGCGCCCGGCTCGGGATCGCGCGGCAGCCCGAGGATGCGTTCGCCGATGACGTTGCGCTGCACCTCGCTCGTCCCCCCGGCGATGGTCAGACAGCGAGCCGAGAGAAAGCCCTGGCTCCACCGGCCGGCGTCGTCCTCGGTGGTGGCGCCGCGTGCCCCGAGCTGCATGAGCCCGAACTCCTGGAGTCGTTGCTCGTGCTCGGCACCGAGCAGTTTGCGGACGCTCGCCTCGGGCCCGGGCTCGACACCCGACACCGACCGCAGCGTGGTCCGGGCCCCGAGCAGGGCCAAGGACTGGGCCTCGGCCAACAGCTCCCCCACCCCGTCGAGGACCACGGTGTCCTCGACACCGTCCTCGATGCCCTTCAGGATCCCTTCGATGCCGAAGCCCCAGGTGGCGCCGCCGGCCATCGACACCCGCTCGTTGGCGAGGGTGGTCCGAGCCAGTCGCCAACCTCCGTTGACCTGCCCCACCACGCAGTCATCAGGCACGAAGACGTCAGTGAAGAACACCTCGTTGAACATGGCCGCACCGGTGATCTCGCGCAGCGGCCGCACCTCGATGCCCTCGGTGTGCATGTCGACGATGAAGTAGGTGATGCCTTCGTGCTTGGAGGCGTCGGGATCGCTCCGGGCCAGACAGATACCCCAGTCGGCCCGCATCGCGATCGAGGTCCACACCTTCTGGCCGTTGAGCACCCAGCCGCCGTCATGGCGGGTGGCCCGCATCGAAAGCGCGGCGAGGTCGCTCCCCGCCCCCGGCTCGCTGAAGAGCTGACACCACACGAGCTCGCCTCGCATGGTGGGCCCGACCCAACGCTCCTGCTGCTCGTCGGTCCCGTGGGCGATGATGGTGGGCAACGCCCATGCCCCCACGGCCAGGTGCGGCCGGTGCACGTGGGCAGCCGCCAGCTCCTCGTCGATCACGAGCTGTTCGACAGGCCCGGCGCCGAGGCCCCAGGGGACGGGCCAGTGCGGCGTGAGCAGTCCCGTCTCGACCAGTCGCCGACGTCGCTCGTGCGAGTCGGGGGCGCCGGCCACCTCGGCCACCACGGCGCGGACCCGCTCGCGGACGCGCTCGGCTTCCTCGGGAAGATCGAGCGCCAGTCGACGACGACTGCCCTGCAGCGCGGCCCGGGTGGCCTCGGCCCGCAGCGCGCTGCTCGGCCCCACCAGCTGGCGCAGGCTCAGGGCCCGTCGCAACTGGAGATGCGCGTCGTGCTCCCAGGTGAAGCCCATCCCCCCCAGGATCTGGATGCAGCCCTTGGCACACTCGACGTACGCGTCGAGGCCGAATGCTCCGGCGAGCACCGCGGAGAGCTGAGCCTGAGTGGCGTCGCCGGCGTCGGCGGCCTGGGCGGTGTCCCACGCCAACGCCGTGACCTGCTCGACCGCCACCAACATGTCGGCGAGCCGATGCTTGATGGCCTGGAACTGGCCGATGGGACGGCCGAACTGCCGACGTTCGATGGCATAGGCGGTCCCCACCTCGAGACACCATCGCCCCCCGCCCGCACACTCCGCGGCGGCGATGACGAGTGCGAGGTCCCGCACCGTGGTGCTCGACACGGCGGGAAGCTGGCGCTCGGGGACCACGACGGTGCGCTCGACATGCACCGACCCCACTCGTCGGGTGGGGTCGAGACTGGCGAGCGGCGCGGTCGTGACCCGGTCCCCCACATCGAGGACGCACCACACCGTGGCCGTGGCCTCGACGGTGACCGGCGCCAGGAGACGGGTGGCCAAAGTGGCGCCGAGCACGGGGCTCACCTCGCCGTGGACCTCGAGCGATCCGTCACCGGCGCGCCTGCCCACCAGGGCCCCGGCTCCGGGCAGGACCACCGCGGTGGGGACGGTCCCGTCGACCATGGGGGCGAGCAGGACCTTGCGCTGAGGGTCATCCGCCCCGGCGCCCACCACCGCGGCGGCGAGCATGGTCGGGACGGCGGGCCCGGGTACGATGGCCCGAGCCATCTCCTCGACCACGACGGCGAGCTCGAGCATGCCGAAGCCCTGGCCGCCGTACTCCTCGGCCACGTGGATGCCCAACCATCCCTGATCGGCGAGCTCGTCCCAGAACGGCGGCATGGTCTCGACCTCGGCGTCGAGCAGGGCGCGGGGCACCTCGGGCGGGCAGCGCGCCTCGAGCCACCGCCGCACGGTGCGACGCAGCTCCTCGTGATCCTCCCCGATGCCGATGGGCATGCTCGGACTCCCCTGTTTCTCTCTGTAGGTCAGAACCAGTTTGGGTCAGAACCAGTCTGGGTCAGAACCAGTCTGGGTCAGAACCAGCCGATGACGTGGTCGATGGACCACACCTGCCAGCCGTGGGTCCCGAGGATCACGGCCGCGGCCAAGACCATCATGAGGTTCTGACCCTGCTCCGCCCAGTCGTGGATCATGAGGACGAAGTACAAGAGGTTGAGCGCAAGGCTGGCGAAGGCGGCGACCGGGGTGAGGAACCCGAGGCTGAGCCCGAGCCCGAGCGAGAGCTCGCTCATCAAGATGACCCAGGTCATGGCCTTCGGATGCGGCTTCACCACGGCGTCGAAGCCCTTGCCGATGATCTTCCACCGGTGCTTCGAGGCGATGTCGGCCGCCCAGTTGATCCCCGCCTGTCTCTTGATCCAGGCCGTGAGGTTCTTGTGCCGGAAGCTCTCGAGCCACCACAACCCGAGCCCGATGCGCAGGACCGCGCCCCACTGGGCCCCGTTGAGCAGGGAGGTCTTCACGACAACGGTCCGGGGGTCAGCCGCGGTGGATGAGGTTGAAGCGCGACGTCACCACGGGCTCTGAGGTCGCCTCGTCGCGCCACACCGTCTCGGTCACGAGGAAGGTCATGGTCTTGCCCTTGGACTCCTTGGCATAGGCGTCGACCACGTGGCCTTCACCGACGAGCACGTCACCCACGAACACCGGCCGGTGGTAGATGAACTCCTGCTCACCGTGGAGGATGATGCCCCCCTTGGCCATGAGGGGGCCGATGACCTCGCCCATGGGATTGCCCTTGGGCTTGTCGGCGGGCTGCTCTTCGGCGAACTCGCCCCAGGTCTGCATCACGAAGGGGTAGGTGGGGGGCACCGGGATGGCCTTGAGGCCGGCTTCGGAGGCAGCCCGGGGATCGCGGTAGACCCGGTTGGAGTCACAGACCGCGGTGGCGAAGTTGGCCACCGGACCCCGCTCGACGACAACTCGCGACTTGCTCATGGGCTTGCCGATGATCTTGCTCAGCTCGTCGTCGGACATCGAACTCCTCCCCTGGTGCCGATCGCCGCCAACAGGCGGCGAGACACTGTGCCGCCAATGCGATGCGCCCCGCCAATGGTGCGCCCTTTTGCGCCCCCCACCAGGGCCTCGACACTCCGGCGGAGTGATCGGCCCAGGTTGTGGAGACCCGTGGGTGCCAGCAGGGCTCAATAGGGACTTTGGTCCCTAGTGACGGCCCCACCCATAGCCCAAGATGTCCGGAGCTTCGTCGCCCGCTGCTTTTCCCGGTCGGTGGCGAGCACCGGGACGGTGCCGAAATGCCCCCGGCCATCACCCGGAGCTGTACGGACCGCCGGGCCCCGCCTGATCGAGCAGCCCCCAGCGTGATCGGGCGGGCTCCGGCGTGCCCGCCCTCGACCACCCCTGCTACCGTGCCCGCGGCCGCGCCACGAGACACCCGACGCGGGCCCGACGACCACGGCGAGGAAAGCGATGCCCGAGTTCGAGACGCTCGGCTACGAGGAGTCGGGGGGCGTGGCCTGGGTCACCCTCAACCGACCCGACGTCATGAACGCCTTCAACACGACCATGCAACGCGAGCTGCGCAGTGTCTGGCGCTGGCTCCGGCGTCACGACGACGTCCGCGTGGTGGTTCTCACCGGGGCCGGGGAAAAGGCGTTCTGCACGGGCATCGACCGCTCCGAAGCCCTGGCCGAGGGACCCCGACCCGGTCGGTCGACCGCACCGGCCCAGAGCGCGCCCGAGACCGACGACGATGCCGTCCACATCGGGTCGGGGACGACCCCGTTCATGTTCGACGACCCCGGCGAGAACCTCGGGCCCAAGGCCAACGACCTCTGGAAGCCGGTCATCGCGGCGGTGAACGGCATCGCCTGCGGTGGGGCCTTCTACATGCTGGGCGAGGTCGACTTCATGATCGCCGCCGACCATGCCACGTTCTTCGACCCCCACCTCACCTTCAACATGGCCGCCGCCTTCGAGCCCCTCCAGATGACCGACCGCATGCCCTTCGGCGACCTCGTCCGGCTCACCCTCCTCGGGAGCGAGGAGCGCATGAGCGCGCAGCGGGCACTCCAGATCGGGCTCGTTACCGAAGTCGTGCCGGCCGCCGAGCTCCGGTCGCGCGTCCAGTGGGCGGCCGACGTCATCGCCAAGGCCCACCCCGTGGCGGTCCAGGGAACGCTCCGGGCTCTTTGGGCCGGACGCGAGCTCTCCCGAGGCCAGGCCCTAGGACTGGGATGGGCCTTCGTGGGACTCGGCAACGACCCCGTGGCGCTGGCCGAGGGCCAAGCGCGCTTCGCCTCGGGCGAACGGGTGGAGTGGCGCCTGCGCTGAGCAAGCCCCACTCGCACCCAGGGCCGGCCGAACCAGGGTCAGCCCGAGAGCAGGCCGATGGCGAGGGCCCGAAAGGCCCGGGCCCGATGTGACCGGGTGTTCTTCTCGGCGAGGGGCATCTCGGCGTAGGTCCGACCGTCCCCGCCGTCGGGGATGAACACCGGGTCGTACCCGAACCCCCCGGTGCCACGCCGATCCGACCCGATCGTCCCTTCCACCACCCCGTGCGCGGCCACCTCGCGCCCGCCGGGGAAACAGGCCATGGCCACGGTCCGGAACCGTGCCCGGCGCGCCTCGGGGCTCAGCGCGCCCGCGGCGACGAGTTCGGCGAGGAGCTTGGTCACGTTGTCCTCGTAAGAGGCATGTTCGCCCGAGTACCGCGACGAGAACACCCCCGGAGCCCCCCCCAGCGCGTCGACCTCCAACCCGGTGTCATCGGCGATGGCGGGCAACCCGGTGGCCTCGACGAGCGCCATGGCCTTGAGCCGGGCGTTGTCCTCGAGGGTGGTGCCGGTCTCCTCGACCTCACCCACCGACGTCGGCCGGGCCACGAGGTCGACCCGGTCACCGACGGTCTCGGTCACGAGGGCGACGATCTCGGCCGCCTTGTCGGGGTTGGCGGTGGCAAGCACCATCCGCAGCCGCCCACTCACACCCACGCCGTTCCCGGCGCCATTCCCCCCGCCCTCGCCCGCAGCGTTCACCGAGGGGCGGGCGGGTCGTCGACGACGGCCCGCTGCGCGTCGAGAAGCACGCTGATGCCCACCTCGGCCAGGCCCACGAGCTCATCGAGCTCGCCCCGGGTGAAAGCCATCCCCTCGGCGGTGCCCTGGACCTCCACGAACCGCCCCGACCCCGTCATCACCACGTTCATGTCGACCTCGGCGCGCGAGTCCTCGGAGTAGTCGAGGTCCAACAGACAGGCCCCGTCCACCACGCCCACCGACACCGCGGCGCAGGCGTCGGTGAGGGGGTGCGTGGAGATGACCCGCTTCTGCACCAACCGGGTGAAGCAGTCGTGCAAGGCGATGTAGGCGCCGCAGATCGACGCGGTCCGGGTCCCTCCGTCAGCCTGCAAGGCGTCGCAGTCCACGGTCACCGACAGCTCACCCATGGCGACGAGGTCGGTGACGGCCCGAAGCGACCGACCGATGAGCCGCTGGATCTCATGGGTCCGGCCCGACTGCTTCCCTTTGGCGGCTTCGCGCCCGACCCGTTCGGCCGAGGACCCCGGCAGCAACGAGTACTCGGCGGTGACCCATCCCTTGCCGCCTCCCCGCAGCCACGGCGGTACCCGGTCCTCGACCGACGCCGTGCACAGCACCTTGGTCTTGCCCATCGAGACCAGGACCGAGCCGTTGGCGAACTCGGTGAAGTCGCGCTGAAACGACACCGGTCGTAGCTCCGCGACGTCCCGGCCGTCGGCCCGCCGGGCACGGCGATCGGTCACAGCGAATACCCCCGGCCCACGGCGGCCTGCTCGACGGCACCCCCGAAGGCCTCAGTGGCCTCGGCCAGGACCTCCCGCGCGTCGGCGGTGGGCCAACGGTGGGTGATCACGAGTCGCCGGGCGCCGGCGAGTCGGGCGTTGGAGCCTGCTTCGGTGCCACTCATGTGAATGGGGGGGCCCTTGTGGTCGGAGGTGTAGGTGGCCTCACACAAGGCGAGGTCGAGTCCGGGCCCGAGCGACGACAGCGACCACTCCGGACCGGAGTCGGCAGAGTACCCCAGCGCGCCCGACGGCCCAACGAGGCGCGTAGCGAGGGTGACCGGTGGATGTTGGGTCCGGTGAAACCGCACCTCCAGATCACCGATCCTGACCCCATCACCGTCACCCACCTCGTGCCAGTCGAGGATCCCATCGATGTCCTGGGTGAGATGCTCCCGCACGCCGGGCGCGGCGTACACGGGCACCGGGTCGCGCTGAAACTCGTACACCCACCGCGCCGCGGTGATGAACCCCTCGACGTCGCTGAAGTGGTCGTGGTGCTCATGGGTGAGGACGATGCCGGACAACGCCAACGGATCTGTGAACCGCTGGAGGTTGCCGAAGGTCCCGGGCCCGGCATCCATCCACACCGAGGTCCCCGACGTCCACGACCGCACCAGGTACCCGCTGGCGGCTCCTCCGGCGTGCGGGTGGCTGCCGTCACAACCGAGGACGGTGAGGGTGATCACCCCGTCACCCCGACGCCGCGCCGGAGCGCCCCTGGCCAGTAGGGCTGCCCGCCACGTCGGCCACAGAGGGCGGGTCCCTCCACACGAGGCCCTTCACCTCACCCAACTCCTCGCCGAAGAGCCTGCTCCCCACGGTCCGGAACCATGCCACGTCGCCCGACGAGTACACCCGGAGCGAGCCGGGCTTGTCCGCGCCCCGTCCGACGCCGAGCCGGCCCGGATCGGTCTCACCCAGGATGGCCCGGACCTCGAAGGCGGTCTCGTCCGCCGATGACACGAGGACGACCTCCCGACCCATGACATCGGCGATGGTCCGGGCCAGGAACGGGTAGTGCGTGCACCCGAGCAACAAGGTGTCGACCCCGGCGTCGCGCACCGGCGCCAACAGCCGTTCGGCCAACACCGACACCTGGTCCGAACGCGTCTCGCCTCGTTCGACGAACTCGACGAACCCCGGACACGACGCGGGGACGAGCTCGACCGGGACCGCCAGCGCCCCCATGGCCCGCTGGTACGCGCCGGACCGGATCGTCCCCACCGTCCCCACCACGCCGACCTTCCGATTCCGCGTGGCCTTGGCCACGGCCCGCACGCCGGGGTCGATGACACCGACCACCGGGACCGGCAACAGCGCCCGCAACGCGTCGAGCGCGGCCGCCGACGCGGTGTTGCAGGCGACGACGATCAACTTCACGTCGACCTCGTCGATCAGCCATCGCCCGATCTGCACGGCGAAGGACCGCACCTCACCGAGATCGCGCGGTCCGTAGGGGTACCGCCCGGTGTCACCCACGTAGACGAACTCCTCGTGGGGAGCAAGGTCGATCAGCGCCCGAGCCACGGTCAGCCCGCCGAACCCGCTGTCAAACATGCCGATGGGGCGGCTGTCCATCCTCCCGAGGCTACGGCACCGCTCCAGCGCCGAGCGTCACGCCCAACCCCACCCAGAAGTCCGGGTCGGGCTCAGAAGAGGGTCAATTGAGCGGCAGCTGGGGGGCGTCGGCGAGCGATGCCCGGCCCGTCTTGCGCCCACCCACGGGAAAGACCTGCTCGGGAAGGAACGACCGCACCCGGTCCTCCCCGGGCCGACCCCCGATCACCTCGACCGACTCGGCCCCGTTGCGCTCGTTGCGCACGAACCCGAGGAACCGCCACGCCGCGCTCCGCAACACAGGCCCCTCGATCTCGACGGGGTCACCCCGCCGCAACCCGTTCCATTCCTCGCTCCGGTGCAGGTGCTCGGGGCGGGCTTTGACCTTCTCCTGGGCCCGTCGGGCCGGAGGTGTCACCGAGCGGGGCGGAAGTCGGCCATGCCCGAAACCTATACCGTGTCACCGGGACCAGAGAGCCGATAGGAGCACGAGCATGGCGAGCGAAGGGCTGCACGAAGCTGCCGACCTCCTCGACGAGGAGACCATCGACCACCACCGTGCCATGACCTCGCTGTGCGAAGAGCTCGAGGCCGTGGACTGGTACGACCAGCGGGTGAAGGCGACCTCGGACCCCACCCTGGCCGAGATCCTGGCCCACAACCGCGACGAGGAGAAAGAGCACGCCTCGATGACCCTCGAGTGGCTCCGACGTCGGGACCCCACCCTCGACCACCACCTCCGTACCTACCTCTTCACCACCGGGTCCGTCCTCGAGATCGAGACCGAAGCCGAAGCCGAAGCCGAAGCGGGGTCGGACGCGGGACCGGGATCACTCGGGATCGGAAGCCTGAAGGGACGCGAATCATGAACCACCTCCATCGAGACCTCGCCCCGATCGGCGACGCGGGCTGGCAGGCCATCGAAGAGGAGATCACTCCTCGCCTCGAGACCTATCTCGCGGCCCGCAAGCTCGTCGACTTCGAGGGGCCCAAGGGTTGGGCCCATTCGGCCACGACCCTCGGACGGACCACGTCGATCGCGGGGCCCTCAGCATCGGTCACGGGATCCCAACGACAGGTCCTGGCCTTGTTGGAGCTCCGCGCCGAGTTCACCGTGGCTCGCACCGAGATCGACGACGCCGAGCGCGGCGCCAGTGACCTCGATCTCCCCGGTCTCGAAGAAGCGGGGCGCCACATCGCCCTGGCCGAGAACACCGCCGTCTTCCACGGCTACCGGCCGGGACAGATCAAGGGGATCACCGAGAGCACCTCGCACACCGCCCTCACCTTGTCCGCCGACGCCGAGCACTACCCCACGGCCGTGGCTGAGGCCGTCGACGTCCTCCGGGGTGCGGGGATCGGCGGGCCCTACGGCTTGGCCCTGTCACCGGGGATCTACACCGAGATCGTCCACACCGCCGAACACGGCGGCCATCTCCTCCTCGACCATCTCCGCCAGATCCTCGGCGGCCCCCTGGTGTGGGCGCCGGGCGTGGAGTGCGGCATCGTCGTCAGCCTGCGCGGTGGGGACTTCGTCTTCGAGTCCGGCGAGGACATCTCGATCGGCTACACCTCGCACGACGCCCAGAACGTCAATCTCTATCTCGAAGAGAGCTTCAGCTTCCGCGTCCTCGAGCCCGATGCCGCCGTGGCGCTGCGCACCAAGCCCAAGAAGTAGCCGGTCAGTGGTAGCCGGTCAGTGGTAGCCGGTCAGTGGTAGCCGGTCAGTGGTAGCCGGTCAGTGGTAGCCGGTCAGTGGTAGCCGGTCAGTGGTAGCCGGTCAGTGGTAGCCGGTCAGTGGTAGCCGGTCAGTGGTAGCCGGTCAGAAGTAAATGGTCAGAAGTAAATGGTCAGAAGTAAATGGTCAGAAGTAAATGGTCAGAAGTAAATGGTGTGCTTGGCCCGCTCGACCACGACATCGAGGTCGTCGGTCCAGGCTCCGGTCGAGAGGTACTTCCATCCTCCGTCGGCCGACACCACGACGATGACCCCGGCTTCGATCGCCTGCGCGCACTTGGCCGCACCGGCCATGGCCGCACCCGACGAGATCCCCGCGAACACCCCCACCTCGGCCAACCGCCGGGTCCACTCCACCGACAGCCTGGGGCCCACCATGATCTTGCGATCCAGCAACTCCGCCCCGCCCAGCTCGGTGAAGATAGGAGGTATATAGCCGTCGTCGAGATTGCGAAGGCCGTCCACCATCTCCCCGGCGGGAGGTTCGACGGCCCAGACCTCGATGGCGGGATTTCGCTCCTTCAGGAACCGGCCCACTCCCAAGAGCGTGCCCGAGGTCCCGAGCCCGGCCACGAAGTGGGTCACCTCGGGACAGTCCCGCCAGATCTCGGGACCGGTCCCCTCGTAATGCGCTTTGGGGTTGGCGGCGTTGGCGTATTGATAGAGAAAGACCCACTCGGGATGCTCGCCGGCGATCCGCTGGGCCATCCGCACCGCACCGTTGGACCCCTCGGTCCCTGGCGACTCGATGACTTCGGCTCCCCACAGCTCGAGCAACTTCCGCCGCTCCACCGACACGTTGGAGGGCAGCACCACCTTGAGGTGGTAACCCTTCACCCTCGCCACGAGGGCGAGCCCGATGCCGGTGTTCCCAGAGGACGGCTCGAGCAGCGTGTCTCCGAGGGTGAGCCGTCCGTCCTTCTCGGCCTCCTCGACCATCGACAACGCGATCCGGTCCTTCACCGACCCGCCCGGGTTCTGGCCCTCGAGCTTGATCAGGATCCGGACGTCGTGGTTGGGACTGAGCGAGCTGACATCGACGAGCGGGGTGTTGCCGATGAGATCGAGGATGCTCGCGACCTGAGCCATGAGAACCGTGTCCGCCGCTCGCCCGGTAGGGGGACGGCGACCTCAGCCGCCGGCCACGGCGGGCAGGATCGACACGGTGACACCATCGGCGACCTTGGTGTCGAGCTGATCGAGGTACCGGACGTCGTCATCGTCGACGTAGACGTTCACGAACCGGTGCAGGGACCCGTCCTCGGTGAGCACCTGGCCCTTCATGCCGGGATAGCTCCGCACCAGGTCGGCCAGGACCTCGCCGATGGTGCGGCCTTCGGCGATCACCGCCGATCTCCCGCCCGCATGCTGGCGAAGGACCGTGGGAAGCCTCACTTCGACGGCCATTATGCCCTCCCCGGTCCGAGGCCGCCTCGCCCCGAGAGGCACCCAACGGCTCTGTGATTGTCGACGACTCTGGTCAGCATTCTACCGGGGCTCGGGGTCACCGGGGCTCGACCACCACCACCTCCTCCTCGACCACCTCCCCGGAGATGCGGTAGGAGCGCAGCACCGGATGGCTGTCTCGCAAGGACACGAGCACGTAGTGCCAGCTCGGATCCGGAGCCTGGGCGATGTCGGTCGGCGAGGGATACGCGTCGGTGTGGGTATGGGAGTGAAAGACACCGATGATCTCGTTCCCCCGGGACTCCGCGTCGCGATCGGCCCGGAGGTGTTCGGCGGGGTCGACGGTATAGAGCTTGGCGGAGGCGGCGAGATTCCGGGTCGGGTAACACCGGGCCACGTCACCGGAGACAGGGTCACCCCCGAGCAACCCGCACGCCTCGTCGGGCAGCCCACCCAGGCAGTGGCCCACGATCTCGGCGTAGACCGGCGTGGGCAATCGGAGCATCCCCATCGAGGGTACCGGTGGCCCTCGCCGCCGGCACGGACCCGGTGGGCGTGACGCCGGGTACCGTTCCGCGGGTGGCCGCAGCCAAAGGACCGGGACGTCGGGCGTCGCGCCGCGTCCCCGACGACGGCACCGACCGGATCAAGACCGTCGCCCGCAACCGTCGCGCCCGCCACGACTACGACATCCTCGAGACCTACGAGTGTGGACTCGCCCTCCAGGGAAGCGAAGTGAAGTCCCTCCGCGCCGGGCGCGTCACCCTGGCCGACGCCTATGCCCGGGTCGAGGGGGGCGAGGCCTGGCTGCTCGGTGTCCACATCCCTCCCTACGAGCACGCGGCGGGATTCGGTGCTCATGATCCCGAGCGACGACGCAAGCTGCTCCTGCACCGCGACGAGATCGACGAGCTCACGGGCCAGACCCAGCAGAAAGCCCTCACCCTCGTCCCCCTGTCGATCTACTTCAAAGAGGGCCGGGCCAAGGTGGAACTGGCGCTGGCCAAGGGCAGGCGCCTCTACGATAAGCGCCACGCCATCGCCACGCGCGACGCCGAGCGTGATGCGGCACGTGAAGCCCGCGCCGCCGAGGGAAAGAGCGTGGGCCGCGGTGCCCGCAAGGAATACGACTGAGATCGGTCCCGGTCCCGGTCCTGCCCCGGTACCCCCGGCCCGGCGGTAGGATGAGCTCGACACAACACACACACGGGGGTGATCGGTTTCGACTTTGGTCGTCGATTCGGGAGAAGCGAGCCGTGGTCTCCGGAGCCACGTTAAAGAGCCGGAACAAAAAAAATAAACGCGAATTCTGAACTCGCGCTGGCTGCTTAATACGTAGCCCGTCCGTCCGGCCTCAGCCCTGCAGGCCGGTAGCGGGCGTCATCTAGCGGGGCTTACCCGAGCGGTTGCGCCGATTGGCCACCGGGGAAACCAAAGATCGGCTGGGGACCCCCGAATCTGCCGGCGGCGGCGGGGGTCCCGAGACTTAGCTGCCGGCTGCGCTCGGAGAAGGCCCGATGAGAAGCCGAAGGACGCGGGTTCGATTCCCGCCACCTCCACGCGTGTTTCGTATTCGAACTCGGACACGCTGAAGATGTCGTCGAACGGCGGCCGGTACTGCACCTGACAGAGCCGGCCACCTTTCACGTCCAGGCGTTCGAACACCACCGCGTTGAATAGCCTGCGCGAGCGGTCATCGGCTTTGCGATAAGCCTCCCCGCACCGGGTGGCGAGGGTGGCAGCCAGCTCGAGGATCTCCTGCCACTCGGTGAGGTTGGCGTCGAGGTCGGCGAGGCGGTCTTTGGCGGTGTTGGCATCGGTGCCGATGCGGGCCTGCTCGCTCTTGAGCGTGGCGACGTCGATGGCGCCGCCGTAGTAGGCGTCGAGAAGCTTGCGCCGCTCTGCCTCGGCCTTAGTGAGCCGACGAGTGAGGAGTTCGCGCTGCGCCGCGTCGGATCGTTGGCGTTCGATCACCTCGGCGGCCAACTCTTGGCGCAGGCGCTGCGCCCAGCACTGCGGGAGCTGAATGCGCTGGTAGAGGTCCTCGACCTGAGCTTCGAGGTCGGCGGCAGCGACGTAACGCTCCCGGCAGGTGCCCTCGGGGTCGTTCTTCTGACCCAGGCAGAAGAAATAGACATAGCGGCCCTTGGAACGCTGAATCGAGAGCCGCCTCCCGCATACACCACAGTGCAACAGGCCCTTGAGGTGATGGGGGTGCTTGCGCTCGCGCGTGCCAAGCGCAGAGCGCGCCCCGAGCAGCTCCCGGACGTGACGGAAGACCTCGGGGGTGACAAGAGGTTCGTGGGTGCCGGGATATTGGACGCCGTTCCACTCCACGATCCCGATGTAGACGGGGTTGGCGAGGATTTTGGCGAGTCCCTGCCAGGTGATCGGGGCGGGAGCCTTGGACCGCTGACCTCGGTTGGTGAGGCCCCGATGGGCCAGTTCGGTGGCGAGGCGTTGCAACGTCCATTCGCCCGTGGCGTAGAACTCGAAGGCAAGCTGCACGAGCGGTGCTCGCTCGGGGTCGGGGACGATGCGAGCCACCGGGCGGCCGCCAATCACCTCGCGCACGTTGAGGTAGCCGAGCGGAGCCCCCGTGGGGGAAGCCACCCAGCTTGGCTTTCTGGTCCTGGCCCTTCTTGATCTCGCTGGCCAGGTTGGCCGAGTAGAACTCGGCCATCAGGGCGTGGATGCCCTCGACGAGACGGCCCGAGGCGGTTTCCTCCACGTTCTCGGTCACCGGGACTCCGGTCCTATTTATTTGGCGTCGCCTGGCAAGCGGCGGAGGAGTGGGAATGGTCACCGAATCCTTTCGGAATCCTGCGCCGCCGCGTATCGGCGGTGCGTTTCAGTCTTTGCCCCGTCGAAGAATCGAAGAGATGCGCTGATGCGTAACCTCGAAGCGCTTCGCAACCGAAGACACGCTCTCTCCATCTCCAATAAGGGTGGTGACAAGAGCGTGTCGCAAACGTGCACTTGCCAACGTCACGCGGTCAACGACGCCGTTCATCAATACCAGGACACGAGGTCGACCCCTGCCACCGAGAGCATCTTGCAGCGGCACACCCGCCACCCGGTCACGACGTACCTGCACTAACTCTGCGAGCAGATCCGCTTCGTCGTGGACGTTCTCCCTAACAGCGCTGGAAACGTCATCGAGCGCGTCAACTAAGGCGTCGGTAGGCAAAAGGTCACACCCTTCGTAGCTCGCCGTATGGACAGACGGCTACCTCCTGACGAGTGAAGGGGCAACTAGAAGCACCCTAGCGCACATCGTGGTCGCAACGGGGGGTTGCGGGACGAAAAGCCTCGTGATAACCCTGGTGACACGGGAAGTAGGAGCGTCTCAGATGAAAGAGAACGCCGTCGGTGATCGTCATGAGGGGTTGGGAAAGAGGCCGTGACGAAAGATCGTCGGCAGCGCATCGTCAGCCGAATCGCCGCGCAGGGTGAAGTATCCTCGGACCGGCTCTGCGACGTCAGCATGGCCGTCACCGCAACGAGTGGTGCGGGAATCATGCTCAGATCGGGCAGTGCATCTCTTGGATCGGTCGGTATGACCGATGCGATAAGTGCACTCATCGAGGAGTTGCAGTTCATCCTTAGTGAAGGGCCTTGTATCGATGCCTATACCCTCGAGGTGCCCATTGCTGAGCCCGATCTGAGCAATCCCATTCGGCATTGGCCTGGATTTACTCCTTCTGCATTTGAGGCTGGTGTGAGAGCCGTTTTCTCTTTCCCACTCCAGGTGAGCGCCGTCTGCGTGGGGGCGCTCGATCTCTATCGCGACCACAGTGGCCCATTGAGCGATGACCACCATGCTGACGCGCTCGTTTTGGCCGACGTCGTCGCCGAGTCCGTGCTCACCATGCAAGCTCACGCTCCGCCGGGGACGCTGTCCTCCGAGCTAACCCACCTGACCGAGGGCCGAAGCGTGGTGCACCAGGCAGCCGGGATGGCTTCTGTCCAACTCGGAGTGAGCGTCGATGATGCCTTGGTTTGGCTGAAAGCTCATGCCTTTGCCAACAACCTCCGTGTTGGCGAGCTTGCCCGAGACGTAGTCGCTCGGCGAGTGCGCTTCGATGCGTCAGGGGGAGCTAGGGACTCCACTCCGTAGAAGTCCCTAGAGAGAGGAAGACATCGCACGTCGTGTGTACGTGAGAAGCGGCCGGTTCCAACGACACCGCTGCGGGCCAACCCAACCACGTTCAGGCCGCCCGGGACCACCCGCTACCGGGCCGCCAAGTCTTGGGCACGGAGCCCTTGGCTCCCCTCGGTGGGTTCGCCAGCTAACCCATCCGAAGCTCCTACGTTTGTCAAGAGGTCTATTGAGCTCGATCGCATAGACAGCAGGCGAACCAATCATGAGCCACTCGAGGGTGAGGGCAAGCTCTTACCAAGCCAAGCGTCGTTGCGTTCCGAGCGATGGTTCCGAGCGGCGGACCGGCAGATCGGAT